>Ga0056110_100077_pt1 | contig 22507 bp, 17 predicted proteins | sample WorMetloBBELIZE1_FD_83873 | JGI IMG/M metagenome (GOLD analysis project Ga0056110, IMG submission 83873) | Marine gutless worms symbiont microbial communities from Max Planck institute for Marine Microbiology, Germany - Olavius longissimus B... ... | reverse complement strand
TCCTGATACAGTCCAGTCAAAGAAGTACTCAACAGACCATCAATGACAGGGCCAGCAAGGTAAAGCTGCCCTTGATAGCTATTTCCAGATTTTGAATTTTCTTGAAGCGTCGTTTCTGCACGCAAGCTTCCGTGCCACTCTTGATAATTTTTACGCGTAATAATATTAATCACACCCCCCAAAGCATCAGACCCATAAAGGGTTGACATAGGGCCACGTACAACTTCAATACGTTCAATTGCACTCAACGGGGGAAGCCAGTCTTGTTCAGTAAACGTACTACCATTAGTTTGAGTTTCTCGACCAGACTGCTTCCTGCCATCAACAAGAATGGCCGTATATTGAGCAGGCATACCTCGAATTGAGATATCTTGGCCATCACCACCTCCTGTAACGGTTACCCCAGGTATATCACTTAAAGCATCAGTCAAATCTTTATATGAGCGATTTTCAAGTTGCTCTCGGGTGAGAACACTTATTGTTGCTGGCGCTTCTGTGACATTCTGTTCGTAACCAGAGGCTGTAACCACTACGGTTTCCATTGCTGTTGTATTGATACCAGTCTCAGGTAACTGGTCATTTGCAACAACGACCATAGGTACAGTAATACAAGCAGAAACAACTGACGTAGAAAATAGAGAGTATGTGAAAAGAGGCTTCATATTGAATAGGCTTAAAATGTAATTGCATTTAATAATTATTATCAATTAAACCTGATTATCATAATCACTGACAAGTTAATCACTATCGAGAAAAGAGAATATCACTATCCAATATACGAATAGTTAACCACGAATTACCCGATATAAGCATTTAAGCTAAAGTATCGGTTCCAACATAGAGCTGTTTAAAGATCTCTCGTACCCATTCACACATAGGATCATCGTTAAAGCGTTTGTGCCAATATAGGAAGACTTCTTGAAAGTCCAACTGTAGCTCGGCAGGTACTTCTCGAACGATCAAGCGAGGGTCTTGACAAGCTGCCTCTGCAAAAGGTGTCGGTAGATGAAATATAATCTCAGTCTCCGCAGCGATACTTGGAGCAGAACTAAAGTTATTCAGTTGCACTGGCGCTGATAAACGCTTTTTTTTGTTCGCTAACCCTAGCTCTTGGTATTTATGCTCAAACGACAATCGCTTCTCACCCTGCAAAGAGACTTGTCCAAAGTCAAATTCGGCCAAACGCTCTGGAGTTAGCTCTAAATCGGCCAGTGGATGATAGCGGCTCATAAGCAAACGGAAAGTACGCTTAGCAACAACCATTCGATAGATATTTTGCTCAGAGCTTGGCGGTTGATGAGAGGAAAGTGCGAAATGAACATCTCCAGCCACCAACGCATCAAAATGACGTTTTGGTGCTGAGTCCAAACTGACCTTAAGGTTTGGAGCCTCTTGCCGAATCTTAGCGATAACCTTAGGCATTAAGGTATTAATCTGAGGAAGAAGGCCGTAAACCTTAACGGTGCTTGATACAGTGCTCGGATCAAACGAGTCTCTATGGGCAAGTTTTTCTAAACTGGTAATCACATTATTGATGTCTTGCCTTACTGACTCTGCTTTTGGAGTCAGTTCATAGCCGTATTTCTTGCGCACCAGTAATTCGTCATTAAAGAAAACTCTCATTTTTTGCAGTGCTCGACTTACCGCAGACTGGCTCATATTTAAAGCCATAGCGGTGTTAGATACATGCTTCTCTTCGAGCAAGTGCTTTAAAACAAAGAGCAAATTCAGATCAATTTGAGATAAGTTCACGTCAATACCACCCATCAAGCTTCCAGTAGGTGGTATAGTACATAAATCTCTAGAGTTTGTGGTAAGTGTTTTCGATACTACAAGGCACTATTGAAACACAAGTCTGGTAGCAGGACAGTTTCCGTGCTAACACGAAAAGGGGCAAAAGTGTGTTTCAGTTCTTAAATGGGGAAGTGTTTTCCTCATATTCCTCAACCAATACAGCTAGCCTTTCAAGTTTACAAATTAGTCTTATATTTGCTTTATCGAAAGGCATTGAGGTTACTTACCTTGGCGCGAGATTTTTTAAAGTGCTCAATACCGTGTTGTATGCGACATTCAACACTTGTACTGTTTCCCTAACGCCAGAGCTATTCATTGACATATCAACAATTTTTTCTTTTACATCTGGCTTGCGGGCTTCGTAAACTTAATCAAGTTAAAGCTCTTTCGACACTCGATACATCTGGAGCGAGGAAAGCCAGAATGCCCTTTTCCATGTTCACGAACGGGCTCTGGTTTTATTACAGAAACGACATTGAACTTGGATAGTAACCATGAGTTAAAAAACATCAGAAATCAGGTGGCTATATTAACATCTATCAACCGATTTGAGTTGTGACCAATGAAAGGATAGTTAGGTTTTTATTGCGTAAATTATCGGTAAGATGAGGTCATATAACAGGCAATATGCCAGGTGTGTAGAATTATTCTATTTTAGGGATTTTGCTCTAAGTCTAAATGAATCTTTGCATTTCAATTTCAATAAAGCTTGGTTATTGATCATGTTTCTGAGTATGCGAATTATTATCAGTTATGCATATAATTGCTCATTGTCTAGTTTGACTTGTGTAACGTCACTTCAGCACGTACTACGCTGATTGTCTGTGTTTTCGTGTTGACAGTTTGGTACTAGGTAAAAATCAACAAGACTATGATTTCAAGGAACATTTTATGTTAAAGAAACTACTAAGTTGTTGTATCACCTCCGCGCTCTGTTTTCATTCTTCTCTCGCTTTTTCGCAATCCAATGAGATTGTGGACAGTACAGAGTTACAACAAGCTCCGGACATATTACCAGCCACATTAATGCTCGCACCGGACGAGATCGCCATTGCAGATCGCTACATAGTGGTATTTCAACAACCGCAAATGATGGCGAGCAACTCAACGGAATTCGAGCAATTCACGCAACAATCCGTAGACCGCATGTCTGGTTTGTATTCGGTAAAAGTGGAGTCGGTTTTTGACCACTCGATAAGTGGATTTGTCGCTAACTTGAGTCCTGAGCAACTAAAAGATCTGCGTTCTGATCCTCGTGTGGACTACATTGAGCAAGACAGAATCCTATCGCTTGACCCAATAGTCTCGGCAGACGCAAATCAAACCAATGCCATTTGGGGACTAGACCGAATCGACCAACGAAACTTGCCACTCGATAACAACTACAGTGCCAACTTTGATGGGACTGGGGTAACGGCTTATGTCATCGATACTGGTGTGAATAACGCGCATGTTGAGTTCGGTGGTCGCTCAGTTTCAGGGTATGACTTTGTCGATAACGATGCAGATGCAAGTGACTGTAATGGACACGGCACACACGTAGCTGGCACCATTGGCGGCAGCTTGTATGGTGTTGCGAAAAACGTCAACCTTGTCGGCGTGAGAGTATTGAGCTGTACCGGATCGGGTTCTACTTCTGGTGTTATTGCCGGTGTGGACTGGGTGGCTGCGAACGCTTCCGGACCTTCAGTCGCCAACATGAGTTTAGGCGGCGGTCAATCCGTCGCTCTGGATAGTGCGGTGCAAAGTGCGGTTCAGTCAGGTGTCAGCTTTATGCTAGCAGCAGGTAACTCCAACGCCGATGCGTGTAACTATTCTCCAGCACGCGTTGCTTCCGGAGTAACTGTCGGCTCGACCACCAGCACGGACGCACGTTCGAGTTTTTCAAACTGGGGCAGTTGTGTGGATGTATTTGCGCCAGGTTCACAAATCAAATCTGCATGGTATGACGGTGGCTACAAAACCATTAGTGGCACTTCGATGGCGACGCCACATGTGGCGGGTGTAGCAGCATTGTATCTTCAAGAAAACCGTTCACTGTCTCCAAGCCAAGTAGAGGCCTTGATCGTTAGCCGCGCAACTAGCGGAAAAGTGACGGACACAAGAGGCAGCGTGAACAAGCTACTTTATAGCTTAACGGATGCAGATTGTGGCCAAGACTGCGGTGGCCCAGACCCAACACCGGACCCAGAAGGCAAATTAACCTCGGGCGTGCCAGTAAGTGGTTTAAGTGGTTCAACTGGTCAAGTAGCGTATTACTATGTTGATGTAGAAGCTGGGCAGCGTTTAACCGTACAAATGTATGGTGGAAGTGGTGATGCGGATTTGTATCTCCGTTTTGGAGCAAAACCAGCACTGAATGCATGGGACTGCCGACCTTTCAAATACGGTAACAATGAAACATGTACGGTCAGTGCGACACAAAGTGGACGTTATCACGTCATGATTCAAGGTTACTCAAACTATAGCGGTGTCAGCATTCAAGCGAGCTACTAGTTATTCTTCTCGTTACTAAAAGAGAGCAAAGCCCGCTTTTCGGTGGGCTTTTCTTTTGGGAATACTGTGCTTTAGGGAATGCAGTGTTTAAGAGGAGACGCCCGACGCTATTCAAACGTATTGGCCTTTTGCTTCAAAAAATCAACTCGAAGCGAAATCGAAGCTTTCTATTAGTAGTACTCACATAAGTCGGGTTCCTCAAACAAAAACGCCCTTCATATAAGTAAAAGGCGTTTTTATTTTGGGTTTTGATTAACGAGCTATAATACCAACCCACCGTCAATCTTGAGCACTTGGCCTGTGATGTAGGCGCTCTTGTCTGAGGTTAGGAAAGAGACGCCATTGGCAATATCTTGAACTGAGCCCATGCGCCCTAATGGGGTTTTGCCTTCCATCATTTGAATGACTTTCTCTGGCAGGTTCTTGGTCATGTCGGTGGCGATAAAGCCTGGCGCGACACAGTTGACGCGTATCTGTGCACCCTTTCTTGAAAGTTCTTTCGCCCAGCCTTTGCTCATTGAGATGACGCCGCCTTTACTTGCGCCGTAGTTGCTCTGGCCGATATTACCATCCGTTCCCACTATAGAAGAAATGCTAACAATACTGCCTGTGCCCTGCTCTAGCATGACAGGAGCAACACGTTGGGTGAGTAAGAACACCGCTTTTAGGTTCACGTCGATCACGCTGTCCCAGTCTTGCTCTAACATATCTGGCAACAATGCATCTCGAGTGATGCCCGCGTTGTTAACCAGAGCATCGATTCTTCCGTGCTGCTCTACAACACTTTCTACTACTTCACTTACGGCTTCGGCATCACACAAGTTGACTTGATAACTGCTTAGCTGCGCCGACTGACTCCATTCCACGGGCGATATGTCTAGCCCGATTACGTGGAATCCATCCTCCAGTAATTGTTCACAAATCGCTTGGCCAATACCACGAGCCGCACCAGTGACTACTGCTACTTTTTCCGGTTTCATCTTGGTCTTCCTTAAATGTTGAGATTACAAATTCGCTTGTATCCCTAGCGTTTTTGTTTTTATGCCTAGTCGCGTTACAGCTGCGCTTCTCATACGCAGGGTCTTTTATATCTTATAAAAACTATAGAAACAGTCTGGGAGTCGGATGTGAACTAATCAAGGCAACTTGATGACTATGGCAAGATCAACGTAAGAAAGTGTGTTGGAAGGCGCAAAGTTACACGATTGGAGGGCTTGGATAGAAAAGTATTGGTCTGATTAATCAAATACTACTTCATCAGACCAATATTACTTGTCTCTTAATCTCTTACAAAAGCTGGTTTTGTTATTTTCACCAGAAAAGGCTGAAGCAAGAGATTAAACAACATGCCAGCAATAAACAGGGTGATCACAATACTCGCACCACTCGGTAAGTCATAGCGAGCCGATGCGGCAATACCCGATAAGATCCCAACAATACCAATGCTGATACTGGCGACAAAGAATCGAGTTCCCTTCAATGCTGCCGCACATAAAGCTGGAATCACCAACAAAGCAAATTCTAAATAAATGCCGGTTAACTTGACCGTAATGGGCATCAGAATAGCAAAGATCAGATAAAAACCACTACCGCGCATAAACGCAGGTTTTAACCAAACCAATAGCAACATCGCAGCGGTAATGAGTGCCAAAGGCCAGACGTCTGCCCAAGTCGCCCATAACAGTTGCCCATTAAGAATGCCTTGAATAAAGTCTCCGCCGTGTGGGTCTTTGCTCACCAGCAGGATTGCCAGCGATGCAGACACGACAAACAAGCTGCCAATCATGGGCTCTAAATGCTGCTGGTATCGTTTCTCCATAAGGGCGATCAAACCGCAAAGCATCAAAGACATCACCCAAGGGCCAATCATTTCGCCAAAGAATGAGCCTGAGAACAGCGCGTATTGGCTCAACCAGTAGTGGCTAAGTGCTGCCCCCAATGCCGCGACTTGCGCCACCGCCAAATCTATAAAGATGATCTGACGATTAAGAACTTGTTGCCCCAGAACGATGTTGCCAACTAACGCAATTAAACCACACAAAACCGCAGGTAAAAGCCATGCATAATCAGCCATGGCTTAGATCTTCACAGGAACGGGCGGCACTAACACATCCAGTAAATCATCAATGACCTGATCGTACATCTCATCCAAGTTTTCACCCTCAGAAACGGTCAATGGCAGTTGAATCACAGGTTTGTCAGTATGATCTTGCAACCAGTTCGCTGGACGCTGATCCTGATGAGAGGAGTAAACAATCGCATCAAAACTGTCAGCATCTAACTTGGTAAGTGATTGCAGGTGAGATGTGGTCGGTGAAATGCCCGGTTTAGGTTCGAGATCGGCAATCTGCTTCATTCCGAGCCAATCGTACAAATAACGATACGTCGCGTGATAACCGACAACTTGCTTACCCTTTAAAGCAGCCCCTTTCTCATTCCATTCTTTAAGCTTTTTACGCCAATGGGCACGAAACTTCATACCATTCACTTGGTAACTTTGTGCGTTGTCGGGATCAATCGCTTTTAGGCGCTCCGTGACTTTACGAGATAATGGAATCATGTCATTTGCCGCAAATTGAACATGTGGGTTACCGTGAGCGTGTATATCTCCCATGCTACGGTCAACGTGAGCGTGAGTATCTAACATACGCACGAAGTCCGTCGCGTAGATCATGCTCGGCGCACCATTTTGCACCGCCGCATTGCTGCTACGAACTTGCAGCATAGGTAACCATCCCACTTCTAGTTCTGCACCCGAGCACATTGCCATGTCCGCTTGGCGCATCTTCGCAATCAAAGAAGGACGAGCTTGTACGTAATGTGGGTCTTGCTTAGCCGTTGTCGCTGAATAAATACTGGCATCTGGCGCGTGGCTTTCAAGAAAGGCTTTCCATTCTGGCTCACAAACGAAAATGTTTAGAGCCGAAGCAGGCGAAGCAATGATGGCAGCTCCTGCCGCCATCATCACCAAACTGCATTTATTTAATGTCAGCTTAGAACGCATGAGCACCGTGCGCTCCAAATGTCATCACGTATTGCAGAGTGAACACGTTGTCTGTCTCACTGTCTTGGTTATCAATGCGAGTGTATTGCGCACGGATAGTACCGAAGTGAGAAGAATCCCATGCGATCATCGCATCCATTTCTTTATCATTCAGCTCAGTAAAATGCATGTGGTCGCCATGTGCATGACCATCGTAGCTTTCTGCTTCGCCGTAACGTAGACCTGCTGACCAGCTTGGGTTGAAGCGATAAACACCCGAAACATAGTAAGCGCTTAAGTTGTCTGGTGACTCTGCATCGTTTTTATATTTGCTGTCTACCACACCGTCTAACAGCATGTATTCAGCCGATAGCGTGAAGTTGCTGTATTTGTAATTACCGTCTGGTGCCCATTTCCAAACAAAATCAGCCCCGTAAAGGTTCGCACCTGTCACTGCTGCGCCATGATGGTGATCGTGATCATGCTCTTCTTCATGACCGTGGTCGTGATCTTCGAACTCTTTAACTTTGCCATTTTCGTTACGCAGGTAACTTAGACCAAACTGCCAACTTGAAGATTCAGAGAAATCATTACCAAGCTTCATCGTTGTCGTGTAAACACCAACTTTAGAGCCATCTTCAACAGAAGACATCTTGTTGCCGCTTAATGCTTCTACACCAAATTTCACGTAAAGATCGGTTGGCAGAACGATGTTTGCGCGTACACCGTCATCATAGTAATGCGAACCAAGGAAAGTACGGTAAGCAATTGGGCGTTCAACGAAACTGTCAGTGTGCATGTGTTGATTGTTGAGGTAACCGAAGTCAGATAGGAATCGGCCTGCGCGCACGTTTACACCGTAAGGCAATGCCAAAGTTTCGATGAATGCTTCTTCAAGCTCTAATTCTGTCTCATCGCCATGACTTTCAAGAACAGCGGTCAACGCACCGTGAAACTTGTCGTCGATATTCGATGAGAAGTTTAATTCCGTATGGCCTAGACCAAAGCCTTCTTCGCGCTCAGAATTATGACGTTGGCCATCTTGGTAGTAGCCATCAACAACAACACCAATCTGTGGGTTCGATAGTGTGTCGGCAAAAACAGGGGATGCAAAAATGCTACCGATCACGAGAGACACCAATTTCTTATTCACTACTTTTTCCTTTTTGTTATGTTATAACATTTAATTTTGCGATGTTATAATATAACAATTCTCATTACACAAGCAGAAATTTAAATTAGGCTCCGATTTCATGTTCGTACTCAATCCATGAATTAGGCTATCAACAAATGAATCAATTGATGTTTTTTAAACGTATACTAATGAGAATTAGTAATTAAATAAGTAACGGAATTTCAATATGTTGAATATGGATTTTTCAAAAAGAATCGTGATAGATACTGCTCAACAGGAATGGATCGCCAGCCCTTCCAAAGGTGTGTGGCGCAAACCTTTGGAACGAGAAGCCAAAGAATCAGGGCATACCACCAGCGTCGTTAAGTACGAGCCAAATTCGCAGTTTTCGACTCATCCTCACCCTCAAGGAGAAGAAATATTGGTGCTCGAGGGGGTATTCTCTGACGACTACGGTGACTATCCTGCCGGCACTTACCTTCGTAACCCTCCAGGAAGTCAACACGCACCATTTAGCAAAGAAGGCTGTGTGATTTTAGTTAAACTAAATCAGTTCGAATCTGAGGATCTTGAAACAGTTCGCATTAATACAAACCAAGCGAGCTGGCAGAGTGGTGTCGGTGGGTTGCAAGTCATGCCGCTGCATAATTTTGAGCACGAACATGTCGCATTGGTTAAATGGCCAAAAGGTGAGAAGTTTCAACCACACCGTCACTTTGGTGGTGAAGAAATTTTCGTATTGTCAGGAGAGTTTAGAGACGAGCTAGGTACCTATCCCGCTCTCTCTTGGATTCGAAGCCCACATATGAGTGAGCATTTTCCTTTTGTAGAGCAAGAAACGATCATTTGGGTAAAAACTGGTCACCTGCCGCTCCAAGCTCCTGCTCAGCACTCCTAGTGTTTGCACACTTGGCATCGTCCATTGGAACTAAAATCGGCCCGCAATTTACGAGCCGATGATCATTTCGTCACTAAGAACCCATTATTCGCGAGTGGAGCCAGTCTTTGAGCTCAGCCCGGTTATGTTTTAACACGTTCATTTCGTGATCATCAATCGGGCTTCCTTGAAGTTCTAGTACGCGGATTTCCTTATCTAAAGCATTGTAGTTCTTAACGGTTTCAGCAAATGATGCATCGTTTTCGGTAAGCTGAGTAATGGTATCCAAATGTTCTGGGAATTCATGAGTTAATGAGTGATTTTCACCTAACATAGAGACCTCTTGGCTATTATTTGAGTACAAACTAGTGCCTAATTTTCGAGCACCACATGTATAACCGTAGCATCTAATGAGACGTTAATTCGTCGCACCGCCCACAAAAAGAACAACAAAGTTATTTTCAATTTTTCCTAGAAAGTGTTTTCTTTTTAGTCTCAATAGTCGAATGCAATAGATGCCACTATGATCGTTCTATAATAACCCTCAACAATGAGAGCGATCATGCGAAAGACAATTCTAGTTACTGGATCTACTGACGGTATTGGTTTAGAAACCGCGAAAATGTTAATTAACCGTGAACAACACGTAATAATCCATGGCCGGAATATAGAGAAAGTTCAACAAGTTGAGCAAAGTTTGAGGGAGATGAAAAGTGGTAAAGTTGAAAGCCTTGTTGCTGATTTATCCTCTCCCAATGCGGTAAAACAGATAGTGATGGAGATAACAGAACGGTTCAATCATTTAGACGTCATCATTAACAATGCTGGTGTGTACGCAACACCAAATCCAAGAACTAAAGAGGGTCTTGATGTACGCTTCGCAGTCAACACCATTGCTCCCTACTTACTCACTAGAGAGCTATTGCCGTTGCTCGGAGATACGGGTCGTGTGGTTAATTTGTCTTCAGCTGCACAAACAACAGTGAACACTAGCGCTTTAGTCGGTAATAAACCATTGTCAGATGGCGAAGCATATGCCCAAAGCAAATTGGCATTAACGATGTGGTCACGAGCAATCGGACTAAAGCTTAAGAACACTGGCCCTATGTTGGTATCAGTAAACCCAAAATCATTCCTAGGTAGTAAGATGGTTAAAGATGCTTATGGGGTTGCTGGTGGTGATATCCGCTTAGGGGCAGATATTCTAACTCGCGCTGCGCTATCAGAAGAGTTTGCTCAAGCGCATGGTATGTACTTCGATAATGACATTGAAGCATTCGCGCCCCCACACCCTGATGCATTAGATCAAAGCAAAACACAGCAGATAATTGATACTATTGAATTAATCTTAAGCAAACTCTATTAATAACAATTAAGAATTATCTTGAGGTTCGTTTTTATTCGGACCTTAAAAACAATGTATTCGATAAGTGAAACTTGTTATCACTTTTCCGCAAACTCCCAATAAGGTGGCGTGCCATAGTATTCAGCAAAGTAATCAATAAAGGCACGCACCTTAGGCGCAATTAAACGAGAGCTTGGGTACACAGCCCAAATCCCAGCATCCATCGCTAAAGGGTGATCTTCGAGTACTTCCACTAGCTGACCACTTTGTAATTCTTGATAAACACTCCAAACCGAGTTGATAGAAATACCTAACCCGTTTACCGTCGCGTCTCTCATCGCATCACCATTATCGGTTTTAAAACGACCAGAAGTTCTTACATTGAACATTCCATCTTTTGTATTGAATGACCAATTATTCATTCCAACTAAGTTAATACACTCATGATTCGTCAAGTCTTGGGGCTTGTTGGGTCTCCCAAATTGTTCAATATAATCTGGTGATGCAACGATAATACGACGATCTGGCGCAAGCTTTCTTGCGACCAATGAAGAATCTTTCAACTCAGCGACACGAATGGCGACATCAAAACCTCCCTCAACCAGATCCATAATGGAATCAGAAAATCGGCAGTCCACGGTTAACCCTGGGTAACGCGCCATAAAACCTTTTAATGCGGGCACAATATGCAAGCGACCAAAAGTTGCAGAGGCGGTTATACGTAATACTCCCGTTGGCGCGCTCTGCCCTGAGCCAACAGCTCCCCTTGCTGCCTCCACTGTTGCAAGGACCTCCTCCGCGTGAGGTAAAAATGCCTGCCCCTCTTCAGTTAAGGAAACTTTGCGTGTGGTGCGATGAACTAAACGAACTCCTAAGCTGTCCTCAAGTTTATTGATGTGTGCGCTAGCGACAGCAGGAGAAAGTCCAAGCTCCTGACCAGCCATGCTGATGTTGTGTGTCGAAGCCAAACGGACAAATAGCTTTACATGATCGATGTTCATTTAATTTTCAATTATTTGTAAAAAATCACCATATAGAGCTTAGCATTTTCTTCCTTACGGATAGTAAATAAATACTCCAGTTAGAAAAAGCTGATGGGCAGATAGAAGTCCAGCTCAAACGCCTCATCATGGCTGAGGAAATGGTTTTTATGATAGTGAACATAAGCGGGAGTAGAACGCTGCTTAAAGCCTGAATTCGGCAACCACTTTTCTAACACCATACTCAATTGAGGAAGAAGCTCTCCATATACCCCTGTTAAGCGAAAAACAGCATGCAAACCACCCGGAATCGTCATTTGATTCACGACACCGCGTACTTTAAGCGGCTTATCAATCGCCATACAAGCCACATAGCGACACTTATCGAGCTCAACCCAAGCGGGGTTGGAGTGATGCAAACCGTATTGAACCGAAAAGTCCCGATTCTCAGAGCTTGCCCACGCCTTCAAAATCAGCCACGCATTGCGAATAGAACGGCTATAACCCTCATGTCGCACATAAGCCGCAAAGCGTTGTGGAACCTCCATAATTTTAGGTTCTGGCAACTCGCGTTTAGCAACCCGATGATAACCCGCAGCCACTTCCGGATCTTTTAGATACGGCTTTTCTGCGACTTGTAAATCATGCTTTCGCCACGCGCCAGGAGACATAGCGAACGTTGCTTTAAATGCTCGGCTAAAAGAAGATACCGAGCTAAAGCCGCACTTGTTAGCAATGTCTAACACCGACGAGCTGGTATCAAACATCAGTTGATTGGCGGCGTATTCCATTCTTGTGCGACGGATATATTGATGGACAGACTCCCCTACCACATCTTTAAAAATACGATGGAAGTGCTGTTCAGAATAGGCTGCTACATCTGCTAGCTCTTTAGCCGATAAATCTCTGCTAATGTCCTGGTGAATGTAAAACAGCACGTCATTGATCCTAGAAACTTGTTGGTGGCTCACGGAGTAAATTTTCGCTTAAATAGCATAAATGGACATGTTTAACAGCATAAATGGACACACCAAGCTTGGCAATTTACCTATACTATTTCTGACATAAAAAAGACAATTACGAGAAGCACAGCACATGGAAATCGCACAGTCATTACAACAAACTAAGTCATCCTACATCCGAGAAATCCTCGCAGCAGCGAGCGATAAGAACGTCATTTCTCTTGCAGGTGGCTTACCGGACGAAAAAACCTTCCCGATCGACTTAATGAAACCGACGCTCGAAAACCTCGCTAATATGCCAGAGGTGTTTCAATACGGCGCAACAGCAGGCTACGCCCCGCTACTTAACTTTTTTACCGATTATTACCAGCTGCCAGAATCTCATTTGGCGATGATCACAACGGGCTCTCAGCAAGGGCTAGATTTGATTGCGCGTGCGTACGTGAATCCGGGCGATAAAGTGGTGATGGAAGCACCGAGCTACCTTGGTGCTATGCAAGTATTCGGTCTAGTGCAAGCCAACATCGTGACCGTTTCACAAACCGAGTGTGGCCCAAACCTTGAAGAACTCGAACAATGCTTTGCCACGCAGCAACCAAAAATGTTCTACGCCGTACCCGATTTTCACAACCCAACGGGCGTATGCTGGGCGCTAGAGACTCGCCAAAAAGTTGCCGAGCTTTGTATACAATACGACGTGGCGTTCATTGAAGACGCACCATACCGCGAGCTGCGTTTTTCTGGTGAAGCGCTTCCACTGGTTTCGGACTTCTGCCCACAGCACTCCATCGTATTGCGCTCTTTCTCCAAAATAGCTTCACCAGGCTTGCGTATTGGTGTAGTTACGGGCAAAAGCAGCTACCTTGAGCCACTTATCAAAATTAAACAAGGTGCCGATCTGCACTCTAGTATTCCTATGCAAGCTTTGCTGTATGGCCTGCTGCAACATGACAACTTCGAAACGCACATTTCAACCATCTGTGCGCTTTACAAATCACGTTACGATGTCATGTTTGCTGAGCTGCAAAAACAGCTGCCAGAAAGTTGCGTAGTCAAACCCGTCGATGGTGGCATGTTCGTTTGGGTCGAGATTCCAGAATGCGACACCTTCGAACTGGCGAAAAACCTTCTCGCAAACAGGGTTGCTGTAGTGCCGAGCCCGGTCTTTTATCCAGAAGGTTCAAAGGTAAAAGCCGCTCTGCGTCTTAACTTTACCAATGCCACACCAGAAGAACTGACGACAGCTGTCTCTCGACTCGCGGATGTCCTCAACACGTTGTAATTGAACGCGAGTGTAAGAACCTGCCTTTGAGATTCGAAAAAGTCTCAAAGGCAGCATCAAAAAAGTTCCCCAAAAAATTTATATTTTTCCTTCAAATCAACTCTCTACAGTAAGTGCCTGTTTTCTCTTGAACCTCTCACTCATATAAAAATGAGAACTCAATCACGTATTTGATGGTTAGAAAAGTTACGTCTATCTTTCAGTCAAAGACATCAACTTCGCAGCGTTAATGCTCTCAATTTCAGACACTTTATCAATCGTGGCTTAGCGGTTGATAAACGACTAAAAAAGCATCTGTGGGCAGACCCACTACGAAGGGTTGACCAGAACCATTCTGAATGTCGCGAGCCAATCTTTTGATTGGCAATTACGTCAGTGAATCGCACCAAATGACAGAGGGGTTATCAGGATGAATACTCGAACCACGACAGGACTCGTCACCATCGGCTGGTCCGTTACACTTTCACTTTTTACCGCATTCGCCGTGTATGCCAATACGTCGCCAAACTGTAGTGACGTATTAGCGGGCAACACAACCGCCGCATCGCAAAAAATGATGGTTTTATTGGGCGAAGACATCACCAAATCCAACCGTATAACTACGGTGATTCCAGCCGAAAACAATCCATTTGTGACCGAAGAACTGGTTTCGGTTTCTAACGACGTATCGCCAAACGGTCGTCTTTCACAAAAGAGTTTGGAAGAGATTCGGAAAGTCCGCTCAAATCTAGAGAAAGCAGCACAGGAAGTAAGCCGATTACAAGGCACTTTTGAAGTGGCTTTCATCAGTTTGATTGATGGTTACTGCCAATTTTCTAATCATAAACGTACTCAACATGCCAAAATCGACTTTGACCATTTGGAAGGCCTCACTTTGTATTCAATCCCCGCTTTAATAGCAATGGTCGATCAGTCGTACTACATGGCAAAGAATCGAATCGCTAATGAGCAGAAACAGTTAAGCGACATTGAAAAAGAGAAACAGCGGCAGAAACAACAAGCAACTGCGGCAGCAGCCGCTCGTTACCAAGACGGTAACGTACTCGTAAGAGTCGAGAACTTTGATGGCGCTAATGTGACATTTTCCGTTACTAACATTGGATCACAAGGATCGTTACAACCAAATTTCAACACGTTTAATGCATATCGCACAGAAAGTGGAGAATTAATCTACAAGTCAGAATCTTTATTACACCTGGCGGATACTGCAGGTAACACACTTGAAACAATGGGTATCGCTGAGCTCTCATCACAAGGTGGAAGTGACATATCGATCTCTCCTGGAGAAACCCGAAAATTCGTTACTAGCATTGCTTCAGAAGTCGCGCCACATACGCAGTTGAGCTTAGAGTTTCCAGCCAAAGTGCTTAATACCGAACGAGACTTTACATTGTCGTTTTCTGATACATCAGCGGTGGCGACAGCAAACGTCAATTAACGCAAAGTCTCCAGTATTTGTAGAGCGCATCAAAGACAGGCGAGCAGCGCCTGTCTTTCAATTATGATCAAGCCAATAGCTACTGTTTGCACTTGTAAGCATTTGCAAACATCGTCACTGACGTAGAAAAGCTCAACGGTTGATATAAGTACAAGGTATCTGCGCCTAAATCTGCCGCCTTGAGGCGCATTTGGTTTAACGTACCCCAAACCATGTCTTTATCGGCGTGAAGCCAATAGTCGTAAAAGTGTCCTTCTGAGCCGATCACGGTACCCATTAGTTCACAGTTTTCAATCGCATTCACATTGTCCCAAAGCACCTGTACTTGCTCAGATTCTTGAGTTGGGAACGTCACACATCCCGTTAATGATGCCGCTAACGCGAGAGTCATCACTCGCTTTTTCATACTTATATCGCCAAAAATTTTCATAGATGGCAGATTTTATGAATGGCTGATGTGATGACTAGCAAAAACTTTTTATCGCGTGTTCAAGCAGAATTAATGGACAACGGAAAAGATCCAAAAGGTGATCATGCAGCTAGCGAGCAAAAGCCTAATCACTCAGACCTAGCAATAAAGCTGTATCTGAGATACAACAGTAACGATTAAATAGCCGCGAGGGATAGAGTTTGGTTGCTAAAAATAAGCTAATTCGCTACACAGCTACGGAAGTCGCTGATGCATTTGACAAAGAAGATGAGCTCATTAAACAAGTTCAGTCCAACCAACTCTCGCAAGTGCTATTGCTTTGGCAAGTAAAAAGTCCAACGCTCGTGCTTCCCGCGGGTAAGAAATGGCCAGTGTCTAATGAGTTAGAACATGCGTTAAATACGTCTGGCTGGAAGCTCTTTTCTCGTAAAACCGGTGGTGCCCCAGTCCCTCAGGTGCCAGGTATTATCAATCTATCCCACATTTACCACTGGCCAGAAGGCGAGCCTTACAACATCAAAAAAGCGTATCTCGATTTATGTGCAATATTAACGGTTTTCTTTAAACAGCTCGGCGTGAAAGTGGATGTTCATGCTACGCCTTATTCCTACTGCGATGGCGAGTACAACCTCAACATTGGCGGGCAAAAAGTCGTGGGAACCGCGCAGCGTGTTTTACTTAAAAAAGGCGGCGGACAAGTGGTATTGTCACAAGCATGCATTCTGATTGATGCCGACGTCGAGAAGATTGTCGAACCAGTACGAATGTGTAATCAGCTTTGCGGTCACAGCGATGATATTCGTGGTGATGTCCACACACCGCTCTTCCATCATGTATCCGACCGCCCATCGGTAGATTCGCTCTTTCAGCAATTGACGAGTGCGTTTTTAACGCATGCAAAAGCGGAGTAATGAAAGGAGCAAGCCTCCCCCACACTCCGAACAGCATTTGATAAACTAAAACTGCATACCGTGATAGCGATGTAAGAATGGGCATCGCCAACGTAAAACCATTCAATCGATCGACCAAACCAGTTATCAGTTTTGCCTGCCAAAAAGAAATGAGATCCAGTTCAAATATTTATCCATGACGGAATTAGTTGAAGCCTGCGCGTAAAAGCCTCAGAATGTCGCACTTTTCGCACCGATTTGTTTTCGGCGCGTTGTTATCTAACTCTACAATTGAGAATCATACATATGGGTTTTACCTCGTTAGGTCTATCTGCTCCAATCCTTAAAGCTATTCAAGAGAAAGGCTACGACACCCCTTCGCCAATTCAGGCAAAAGCAATTCCTGCTATTTTGGAAGGGAAAGACGTAATGGCAGCAGCGCAGACTGGTACAGGTAAAACTGCAGGCTTTACGCTACCGATTCTTGAGCGTTTATCGAACGGCCCTCGCGTTCGTGCTAACCAAGTTCGTGCACTTATCCTGACGCCAACGCGTGAACTTGCGGCTCAGGTGCAAGAAAACGTGTTTATGTACGGCCGTCATCTTCCACTAAGCAGTGCGGTTGTTTTTGGTGGTGTGAAGATCAACCCGCAAATGCTGCGTCTTCGCAAAGGTGCGGATGTGTTGGTAGCAACACCAGGCCGCCTGATGGATTTGTACAACCAAAATGCGGTGAAGTTCGACCAACTAGAAGTACTGGTACTGGACGAAGCAGACCGCATGCTGGACATGGGCTTTATCCGCGATATTCGCAAAATCCTAGCCCTGCTACCAAAACAGCGTCAGAACCTACTTTTCTCGGCGACTTTCTCGGATGAAATCCGCGACCTTGCGAAAGGCTTGGTGAACAACCCGGTTGAGATTTCAGTGAACCCGGCGAACTCGACAGCGAGAACGGTTGAGCAAAGCATCTACCCAGCAGACGTGAAGAAGAAAGCACCGATGTTGGTTAAACTGATCAAAGACGGCGATTGGAAGCAAGTGCTGGTGTTTACGAAAACGAAACACGGCGCAAACCGTCTGGCGAAGTTCCTGATCGAACAAAATCTACCGGCTGCTGCCATCCACGGCAACAAGAGCCAAGGCGCACGTACCAAAGCACTGGCGGATTTCAAATCGGGTGAAATTCGTGTGTTGGTCGCGACGGACATTGCTGCGCGCGGTATCGATATTCCTCAATTGCCGCAAGTGGTGAACTTTGAGCTACCTAAAGTGGCGGAAGACTACGTTCACCGTATTGGTCGTACTGGCCGCGCGGGCGAAGTAGGTAAAGCGATTTCACTCGTGTGTGCGCTAGAAGCATCTGAGTTGTTTGCGATTGAACGTTTGATTCAAGAAGTACTACCACGTAAAGAGCTGGAAGGTTTTGCGCCAACCAATGTGGTGCCAGAATCTAAACTGGATACGCGCCCAATCAAACCGAAAAAACCTAAGAAGCCGAAAAAACCAAAAGCGCCAAATGCTGCGGGTGAAAACGCTCCAGCAACCGAAAAGAAAGCAGGCAATGGTGCAAACAAACCTAAACGTCGCTTCAACGGTGGTAACAACGGCAACAAAAACAGCACCAACCAAGGCGGTGCGGGTAAGCCTAAAGGCAACCGTGAAGGCCAAGGTCGCGCAAACAGCAAACCAGATGACCGTAAACCTAACGGCAATAAACCGAATGGAAATAAACCAAACGGTAATAAGAGTGGCAACGCTGGTAAACCGTCTGGTAACCGCAAGCCAAACAATGCTAAGCCAGCAGGAAACAAACCATCAGGTCAGCGCCGTAAACCTCGTCCGCAGGCGGCAAACTAATCTGTAAACGGCCCCGATAGCAAATACAACAAAGCCGCTGATAATCTCAGCGGCTTTGTTTTTCTTAGAACACAGTTTTTTAGAACACAGCTTTATTAAAACAGCCTACATTATAGGTGTGATTCGAATATCTGCGATTTGCGCTTCGTTCTTTTCACCCTCAATACCACCAGCGTAGATGTAGGTTTCATTCGATGTGAGGTAACTCATATTGAAATGATCCTTCAGCGCGATCTGATAGGTTTTCCCCTGCTCCAACGCCACTTCAATTGGCGTTGAGTAACGCATACCTTGGTTTTCACCAATATGGCCCATCTGCAAGTAACCTTGACCAACCACTTTACCTGCATCATCCAATACCTCTAACAATTTCACGGTGTTCGTGATGCCAGTATTAAGTTGCCCTAGGTTATTGTTGTACCAAGCATCGAACTGGTAAGTGCCCGTTACAGGAGCTGTAAACGACTCTGCACCTTTTACGATACCACTGTCTTTGCTCACCGTAACCACTGAGACATTGTCTTTGAGTGGCTGATATTCGCCATCAAGTTTGATGCGGATCTCTTCACCGACACAAACCGGTTGGCTTGGGTTAGAACGGAAGCCTTTATCGTTAATGCTTTCAGCCAAATAACAAGCAAAACCAGTTGGCGTATCGGAATAAGATTGAGCAATCACGTTCTTTTGAATCAGCTCGCCATTGCGATACAAGTTCACGTTGTACTTGCTCGTCACGTCAATCGAAACCGAATTATCAACGCTTTTTACTACCAGTTTTGGCTCTTGCGGAGAATAAACGCGGCTGTCTTCACTCACATACGGTTTCACACCAGAAACTAAAGTAATGCTGCTATCTACATTCACAAGCGCGCCCAGTGTCACGTGGAAATGCCCCTCTTCGTCCATCGTGACATTTTCAACTGGGTAGTAGCCTGTTTCATCTTTGCTTACTTCAGGCAAGTCAATCGTTACCGAGTAGTTCTTTCCTTTGAAGGCAAAGTTTTCCAACGTGATTTGTTCAGACTGAGCCAACAAGTTATTGCGCACCCAACTTGTGATAAATGGCTTCACTTCCAACTTACCTGTTTCGGTATGGATGCCAAATAGGGTCTCTACCACCATGTTCAAGTAGCCACCCACAGACCAAAGCTGACGCTGAGAGTTAATCACTGGGCCATCCAAGCTCGGATCTTCGCCATGATCACTATGGATGATGAATGACTTACCAGAAAGCCACTCTAAGTTTTCCATGTTGGATAAATTGGTCGCTGTACCACGAACCAACGATTGAATGGCATTGTTCGCCGCAGCCACGTTTTGTGTTTGATGCGCGGCGCGCAAGCTGTACGCGGTAACAAATGGCCAAATTGCGCGGTTATGGTACACAGGCACATCCGGTTGTTGAGGGAAGTAAACCGGCACGCCAAACTCACTGTGTGGGTAATTGGCCATGATTTGTTTCGCCTGCGCATCACTTGCCACGCCACTGATGATCGCCAACGCTTCACCCAACATGTCGTATTTGTCGACCGCGATGTCTTTGCCATTGTCAAACAAATAGCTTACGTACATACCGCGTTCGGCATTCCAAAACTGGTCGTTGATAGCGGTTTTTAACTGCTCAGCCCACTCGGTGTATTTGACCGCGTTGGTTGAATCGAACTTCTCTGCCAACTTAGCCGCGAGCTGAATCGCGCGGTAGTGAACCACGTTTGTCGATAACGCTTTGCTGCTACCAATCGCATTGACATCGTTTGGCGTCCACGTTGAGTAAGTTTGCTCACGCCAATCGAGGAATGATTGCTCACCAGTGTATAAACCGGATTTCGCATCAAAAGCCGCCAGGCGATCGGCTTCAAGTGTATTACTGATAGCGTTATATGCGCGCTCAGCAAACTGGTTGTACTCTTCTCCATCCAATGCCGAAAGTAAGCGTTCTGCACCAAGCGCCCAAGTCGTGCGGTCGGTACTGATTGGCCAGCTGCCGCCAGTGCCCGTGTCTTGCACAATCTGCTCGCCATCGTATTGCTGATCGGTCGTGTCGCGGAAAGCGGACAATTTGAAATTCAAACCATTTTGCACGCGAGTTGGATTCATCAATGCAAGCGAAAGGTCTGCTGCGTACGCCAAATCACGCGTCCATACGTAATGCCACTTCGCGCCCGTCTCAAAAACTTCCGCTTTGATTGGGTTGTTGTAGTTGTAATTGCCGTCTTTGATTTCAGAAACAGCAAGCTGGTCTAGCTCTTTCATCGTCAACGCAAACAACGCGTCAAACGCGACATCACCCGATACCACTCGCGGCCCTGTTTGTTCATTAATCACTAAGCCTTGGTCGAGCGCATCACGCAATTCTGTCGTCGTTGAAATACCAAATTCACGCAGCTCAGCTTTAGGATCTTTCACCGAGAAAATCACGGTATCACTCGAGTCATCGTAATTGGCGAACAGTTTCACTTCTTTACTCTGATGCCCTTGATGCACCATTGCAGGGTCGAGAATCGCATCAGAGTAGTATTTTTCCGCTTCTTCTTGCGTTGCTTTCGTCACAGTCATTGTCGCGCGACTTTCATCGGCAAAGCTCACAGAAAACTTGTAATACCCTTTGTCTTCAAACGTGATCTCAGAGTTGCAATCATCGTTCATACACGCTTCATTCGTGTCCGGTTTTGGCAGGTACTCTTGAGCTTTATCGAACGCCGCGGGCTCCTCAAAATAGGTGTATTGGATCTGCCACCCCGGATCAGCAATCTTGAACTGATTGCTACCTCGAGCGACGCGCAGTACGGTTTCGTACTCGTTATTACCCAAATAGTTTAGCTTGGCATGCTCTGCCGTGCCCCAATCCCCATTTAAACCACGTAAATATAAGTCGGCTGAAATAATTGGTTTGTCGACCGGCACTGGCGCATCAGAAGAATCTGACCCACATCCAGCAAGACCAATACAAGACGCGACAGCAAGCGCAATAAAACTCGGTTTCATGTTCATCCCTTAGATTGTTGTTTTGGCGACAGTCTAAAGAACACCCTTTTGAGGGGAAAATAGGAAGTCAGGAGCGAGCTATAGATAACATCTATACGTCAAACCCCAACAGTGATGTAGATCTATGAAATGCGCATAATTTCAATCAAATGAGATTACAGATTTGTGATTTATAAATGAAATTGTGCAAAATACCCCTCGTTCTTAGAGGGGAAAGAAAATGGACAAATCTCTGCAGCAATTTTTACTGGTTGCACGCTGCCAAAGCATCAGTGCTGCGGCAAGAATGGCAGGGTTAAGCCAGCCAACGGTAACAAGCAATTTAAAGAAGCTGGAAGAGAATCTCGGCGTGACGCTGTTTGAACGTCATCCTAATGGCATGGTGTTGACCGAATACGGACGCATCCTCTATCGCCATAGCAACGCGATGCAGCATGAATACAACCAAATGATGCAAAGCATTGATGAACGGAAACAGTATCAAGTCGGAAAAATTAAAATGGGTACTGGCGATGCGTGGTGGCCGCTGTTCGTCAAACAAGCACTCAATGAACATCTGACCAAGCAGCCATCGGCATCTACACACGTCGAATTTGGCAACCACTTAGGCTTGATGGATTCATTAATCAACGAACAGATTGAATTCTTCATCGGCCACGAGATTGTCGGCTTGTCGTCTAAATGCGATGTTACGTTTATTCCGTTATTTCAAACGGTTGATGCCTATTTTGTTTCCCCAAATCATCCACTGCTAGGTAAAACCGTCACCGAAGAGATGCTGCACGAATACCCCGCTCTTTCGGTCACTTATGACGCTAAGAAATTCGCTCACGTCATCGATAACCCAATCCCGAAACAAAATGAACGCGAAAGGCAGCAACTGGATGACAGACCGACTTACGAAGTGGATTCTCTGCTCGCCAGCATTGATGTACTGAAAGAAAGCGTCGCGGTGATGTCTTATACTCGCCATCTGCAACCGTATTTGGAATCCTTTGGCTTACGATGCTTAACCATGGAAAAAGAACCAAACCCTGGCACCGTCGGGAT
>Ga0056110_100074_pt1 | contig 23429 bp, 20 predicted proteins | sample WorMetloBBELIZE1_FD_83873 | JGI IMG/M metagenome (GOLD analysis project Ga0056110, IMG submission 83873) | Marine gutless worms symbiont microbial communities from Max Planck institute for Marine Microbiology, Germany - Olavius longissimus B... ... | reverse complement strand
GAGAGACTCTCAAGATGCTCCATTGGACTTCCGATGGAGCCGCCTGGCTTCCTGGAGCCGAGCCCCAATGGCTCATTACCAGTTGCTTGTGTCGCGGAGCCAGATCCGACGATATAGTGGACTTTCAGCCGCTCCAGCAACGTTGAGGACGGCATCCCGGCGGAAGACTGAATCTTCCCGGAAAATGATTCTGATATTCGGAAATCGGGTTCGTATCCGGTGAAACTAAGATCTTTGAGAATCTCTTCGCCGCCGGTAGCAGCATCAATACTCGACGGGCGAAGCTGAACGAACTGCGGGTAGCCGTCACGGAGGAGGGCCGGATGGCGGTAATGGCCGCGGTATCCGTGGAAGAACTTCCTCATCCTGATCGCCATGCGTTGGGAGTTCGGTCGCATCGAAATCCAAGATCACTTCATCCGGGGCTCCCCTGGAGAACTGTCTTCCAAGGAACATATCATAAGAGTGATTCTTCGATTTTTCCCTCGTCCCATCGGGTTCGACTGCATCGGGTTTCCCGCCGAGTTCCATTCGGTTCAAGTCGCTCGCTCCTCCCGGCGACCTGCTGACCTAGGCCGGCCACATACATATTGAGGAGGCGATTCATTCCGGAGAGTCTCATGGTCTACGATATCTTACATGGCCTTCCACCAGGCTGAAAATCCGTTGGGTTGGAAGGCTTCCAAGATTGTGCCGAACCCCATGGGACTCCCGATTATCGGTGAGATGAGGATGTGAGTTTCTTAAGATGATGCCGAGACGCCGCTTGGAGCTCTTCCAGGAGCGGCATGTCGCCGCCACTGGAATTCACTTCGGCGGTGCTACGTATTTCTTTGGACAGTAATACAATAACACAGGGGGAACCCTTGTTTTCACTTCACCGGTGAGATTTCTGGGTCAGACTCTCTAAAAATCTCCACCGCGACACTTTCGCAAGAATTTAACACACCGGGCTTGTCGAGCGTAACCTTACATGCAAGAACCCCCCTCGTATCCAGAAGCAGCTTGGCGACTCCATCCGCGAGCGATTCAATGAGCGCAAAGGAGGAAGCCCGGACATATTCTACAAGCTTGGCGCAGAGAACTTCGTAGTCTACCGCCGATTCAATATTGTCTGTTCTCACCGCTCTGGCAGTTTCGGTGTAAAGAATGATATTCAGGACTATATTTCGCGGTTTTTTGCGTTCCCGCGGGTGAATCCCGATTATTGTCGAGATTACCAGGTTTCTGATATGGATTTTATCGCTTCGTTCATAGTTCATATGTACTTGATCCGAGATGGAGTCCGCCGTCCACATGGAGCGTCACACCGGTAACAAAATCCGCGCGGAGCAAATAGATTACGGCGTCTGAAATATCTTTGGAAGCTCCCAGTATGCCGAGTGGGTTGGAGCCCACGGCAATCCCTGCCGGGATTGATGTTGTATTGGAGCCGGAAAGCGACTCTCTGCGATCAAGGGGATTCATCTCTTCTGAGTTTGGCGGGAGTATATTCCCCGGCGCTACGGCGCTTATGCGGAGAACCCGCCCCATTTCCACGGCTAAATCCCGTGTCAGCGCCTGCAAAGCGATTTTCCCCAAATGATAAGCCACGTGCCGTGGATCTGCAAGCTTCGAATCCAAAATGTTTACCACCGCCCCCCTCTGCTTGTTCCGCTTCATCCTTCGGCTCATCGCGCGAATCATTATCAGGGGCGAGTGAACATGAATACCCATTGAGCGATCCAAATCCCGGGCGTTCATCGATTCATAGGCGGTTCTCGGATATTCAGAGGCGGAATTGATTAGAATGTCTATGCCTCCGGTTTTCTTCTCGATATCGGCAAACCAGGATTCGGTTTCTTTCACTTCGGCAAGATCGTGTTCGCTCAGCCAGGAGCGGCAGCCTTTGGCTAAGATATCTTGGCGCACCATAATGGCCTGTTCCCGCGAATTCCTGTAGTGCACCACAACGTCCGCTCCGCAGTCCGCCAAGGCCAGCGCTATAGACTTTCCCAGTCGCCTCCCCGCGCCGGTTACAAGGGTCACCTTGCCAGCTATCTCCATGGTAGTATTCACCTTAAAATCTGTTCCTTGTAAGAATAACAGAAGCAGCGGAACAGCAAAAGCTTTGTCCTTCTTGGAAGTGAGCAAATAGGAAAGATGAATCGGCTGGAGAGCCTGGAAATCGCGTATTTTGGTGAATTATTAATTAGGTATGGACTAGCTGCAGCAACTTGCTTATGATGGCGCCGTGGAAGATGAGTTAATAAGGACAGAGATTGAATCCAACATACCTATAGAGAATTTGGTTTCTACCGATAAGAACATGTACGAACTTACAAACGCCGCAATTCATCGCGCGAAGCAACTCAGCATGACCGGCTCGGAGTCCCTTGAAAAAGTCGGTGGAAAGATTGTTTCCCTGGCAATACGGGAAATAGTTACCGGCGAGGTGCAATATAGCATCAAGAAGAACTGAGAGGCCGAAGGTACTTGTCATTTTCGGAGCCACTGGCGTAGGTAAGACTAGGCTGATAGAATATCTGTTCACCGAGCGGCTGGATCTGGGTGTGGAAATAATCAGCGCCGATGCCCTCCAGGTTTACAGGCAATTGGATATCGGGACGGCAAAACCGCCAGCCCGGCTGCTTGCCCGCATACCCCACCATCTGATAGATACTTGCGACTACACAAATCCATTCAACGTAGGCGATTTCTGTAGGCAGAGTGATGGGATAATCAGCGAAATTATCGGAAGGGGAAAACTTCCGATAATCAGCGGCGGCTGCGCCTATTATCTGAGATCTTGGCTATTGGGGATGCCCCAGACCCCGCCCATGGATATCAGACTGCGAAGGCTGATAAGCAAACGTTGGAAAAACAGGAGTAACCATGCCATTCGCGATGAGCTTTATCGCATAGATCCCATCAGTGTCGGCCGAATCGGGGCGGGGGACCGCTATCGCCTACTTCGCGCGCTTGAAGTCTATGAACAGAGTGGCAGGCCCCTTTCGTCCTTCATCGTTCCCAACACGCATCGTGATGACTATCAGATCCTTCTTATCGGTCTCCGTCGAGACCGGCGCGAACTCTACAGATTTATCGATTCGCGCGTGGACGCGATGCTTCAAGCCGGCCTTGAGAATGAAATCAGGCGATTGGTAAAAAATGGCGCCCACCCCGAGCATCCGGGCATGAAGGGCATCGGCTATCGTGAGTGGTTCGGCCCAAGCGGAAGCATCCTGGCTCCGGATGATGTAAAGGAACAAATCGCGCGCAACACCCGCCGCTATGCGAAGCGCCAGAACACTTTCTTCGCTTCAATCTCCGGGGTAGTCTGGGTCAAGCTCAACGGCCGCGACGAATTTCCGCCACGTCTGATAGAAACACTTTGCCGCTTTCTGTATGCGTCCGGAACCGTCTCGCTTGACCAAGTGGACTTTGATAAGGATAATCCGTACCGGAATCAGGAAAAACTAGGAGAATTGGATAGTGCCCTGCGGACGCAAACGCAAACGGAAGAAAATTGCCACGCATAAACGAAAGAAAAAGCTTAGAAAGAACCGACATAAGAATAAATAGCCGAAAATCTCGGCAATCAGCTTTGCCGTCTCTGCTCTGCTACAAGATGACTGGGGTTTTGGCCTCTTGCCGTCTTGGAAGCTCTGATTTTGGATAAGCACAGCGCAGGATGGGATGCGAGGGTTTTGCTCCAATCGACTTCTAGTATTCCTGGGGCTCGTCGTAAACGAATTCGAGCTGTATTTCCGCCTGCTTGAAGAGTTCCTCCGATTCAGCACCGGCATGATACTTCCTTTCACAGACCACACGGGAGATACCGCAGCTGATTATCAGCATCGCGCAAATCCGGCAGGGGGTCATCCGGCAGTAAAGAGTTGCGCCGTCCAAGGACACCCCCCTTTTCGTAGCCTGGCATATTGCATTCTGCTCTGCATGGACCGTACGTACACAGTGTTCACGCATAACTCCATCGCTGTGTATGACGGAATTAAACAGGTGGCCCACCTCATCGCAGTGGGGCAGGCCCGGGGGCGCGCCCACATAACCCGAGGCAAGTATCTGCCTGTCACCCACGATAACGCATCCGCTGCGCCCCCTGTCGCAGGTGGCTCTGTTCGATATCGCCTTGGCAACCTGCATGAAATACTCATCCCAGCTCGGCCTCGAAAACTTTTCTTCCATCAGTCTCTCACAGTAGGATTCTATCATTCACGGAGGGTTTTGGCTTCGAAGTATCTTACTCAGATTGCTAGATGATATGGCGCTTCGTCGAAAAAGAGTCTACTCGACCATTCACCCGGGATGAAAGAGCAAAAACTGAGCTGGTGGCGCCGAGCCTTGCCTGGATTGGAGCCGGCTGTCGGAGCGGTTCGCGCCAGAGATCAATCCTGCCGGCGGCGGGACTGTACGATTAGTATGGGAAAAGTTAATATCACCGCATGGCAAGGTCTGCGCAAACCTATGATGAGAGCAAAATTCAAACCCTTAGTTCCTTGGAACATATCCGGCTTAGAACTGGAATGTATATTGGGCGACTTGGCGACGGTTCGAATCCGGAGGATGGCATTTATATGCTGCTCAAGGAGGTGGTGGACAACTCTGTGGACGAGTTCATTATGGGTTTCGGCAAGAAGATACTGCTCAAACGCGATGACACCAAGATTAAGTGCCGGGATTATGGGCGGGGTATCCCGCATGGTAAGCTCGTGGACTGTGTGAGCGTTATCAATACGGGTGCCAAGTATAACGATGATGTTTTTGTTTTCTCTGTCGGATTGAACGGGGTGGGAACCAAGGCGGTCAATGCGCTCTCAAGTCACTTTCTCATTCGCTCGTATCGGGAGGGTAGGTTTCGTGAGGCCAGGTTTTCAAGGGGCAGATTGATAAAGGAGAGGAGTGAAACCTGCGAAGGGCACGAGGATGGCACCTATGTCGAGTTTGTGCCGGATGAAGAAGTTTTCCATGATTACGGTTTTATTGATGAGTACATAGAACGGCGTATTTGGAACTATGCCTATCTGAACAGGAATCTAAGGCTCTACTTCAATGGAGCTAAGTTCGAATCGAAGAAGGGTTTGCGGGATCTGCTTGAAAAGGAGGTTGGCGGGAAGGTTGGTGAGGACATTCTTTATCCGGCCTGTCACCACTTGGGGAAGAGACTTGAGTTCGCGTTCACACATACTTCGGCTTACGGGGAAATGCATTTTCCCTTTGTCAACGGCCAACTGACGGCGGACGGCGGAACTCACTTGAATTCCTTCCGGGAGGGGATGCTTAAGGGGGTTAACGAATTTTCGAAGAAGAACTACTCCGGATTGGATGTGCGGGAGGGATTCATCGGGGCTATCGCCGTAAAAGTAAGGGATCCGGTTTTTGAGAGTCAGACTAAGAATAAGCTTGGGAATACCGAGATTCGCTCTTGGGTTGTTGCCGAGGTTAAGTCGGCGGTGGTTGACTACCTCCATAAGAACCCCGAGTCCGCGAGGATTATCAAGAACAAGATACTGAGCAATGAAAGGCTCAGAAAGGAATTGGTGGCGATCAGGAAGGAGGCCAAGGCGGCGGCGAAGAAGATTTCCCTCAACATTCCGAAGTTAAAGGATTGCAAAGTTCACCGAGGGGATAGGGGAGGAGAGAAATCTACCATCTTCATCACCGAGGGTCAGTCGGCCACTGGTTCCATGGTTAATTGCCGAGATGTTCGTTATCAAGCCATTTATTCACTTAGAGGGAAGCCATGGAACAGCTATGGTAAGAAAAGAACGGCCATATACAGGAATGAGGAGCTGTTCAATCTGATGATGGCCCTGGGTATTGAGAACGATATCGAAAGGCTTCGTTATCAGAGGATTGTATTGGCAACCGATGCCGACACTGATGGCTTTCATATCAGAAATCTGATTCTCACTTTCTTTCTCAATTACTTCGAGGAGCTTGTGATAGGCGGACATTTGTATATTTTTGAGACTCCTCTCTTTCGGGTACGCAATAAGGCGCAGACAAAATACTGCTATTCGCCGCGAGAGAGGGATGAGGCGATGAGAATGATTCGGAGTTCGGAGGTTACACGATTTAAGGGCCTGGGAGAGATTAATCCGGGGGAGTTTGGTCAGTTTATCGGCGATGATATGAGACTTGTTTCGGTGGGCATTGATTCCATCAAGAAGGTGCCGGAAACCCTGACTTTTTTCATGGGGAAGAACACTCCGGCGCGACGGGAATTCATTATGGAGAATCTGGTGTAGGGACCAAGCCTGGGGGAGACCTCCGTCCCGTCGCGGCTGATTCCGGGGTCAAGACAATATGCGGGAACTGCATGCCAGTGGCGGTGAATAGCTGAAGGGACAGTCTTTGGCTTGGAAGTTGCCTTGGGAAGCGCCTATACACTTGGAGAATTCTGATGGCCTATGTTGGGAAGCTTTTTAACGAGTACTTCTTGGAGTATGCCTCCTATGTGATTCGGGAGCGTGCGATTCCACACCTGGATGATGGGCTCAAGCCCGTGCAGCGACGTATCCTGCAATCTCTCTTCGATGTGGATGATGGAAATTTCCACAAGGTGGCAAACGTTGTCGGCCATGCAATGCAGTACCACCCACACGGGGATTCGTCGATTTATGAGGCCCTCGTGAATCTGGCAAACAAGGAGCTGTTCATCGATAAGCAGGGTAATTTTGGAAATGTTCTAACCGGCGATCCCCCCTCGGCATCAAGGTATATCGAATGCAGACTTCTTCCCTTAAGTAAGGAGCTGCTTTTTCGACCCGAAATAACCAGTTTTATCGATTCTTATGATGGACGGAGGAAGGAACCGGTTACTCTGCCTTCCAAGATTCCTCTACCCCTGATTTTGGGAGCCGAGGGCATTGCGGTTGGAATGTCTACGCGGATACTCCCCCACAATTTTACCGAGGTTGTTCGGGCGGAGCAGGCCTGTCTCAGGGGAGAGCGGTTCGAGCTTAATCCGGATCTGCCCTCGGGCGGTATAATTGATGTATCCGAATACGACGGGGGCAATGGAAAGATTCTGAGCAGAGCCCGGTTGGATTTGTCAGATCCCAAACGGATATTGATAAGGGAGCTGCCCTATGGGGTTACAACTGAGAGTCTGATAGCTTCGATAGAGACGGCCGCACGTTCAAACAGAATAAAGATTGGTGCAATTACCGATTTCACAACGAAGAGTGTTGAAATTGAAATCAAACTCCCGCGAGGGGTCTACAGCGCTGAAGTGCTCAATGGACTCTATGCCTTCACGGACTGCGAGGTGAGTATTTCGCTGAACATGCTGCTGATTCGCGACGATAAACCGGCCTTGATGACTGTTGGAGAGATAATCGAGCATCATGCGCGAAGGCTCATCCATCTCCTGGAGAAGGAGTTGAAACTTGAGAGAGGGTGGATTTTAGATAAGATACATTCGAGGACTCTGGAGAAGATTTTCATCGTTGAGAGAATCTATAAGAGAATCGAGAACATCAAGACAATCAAAGGCATTTTTACCGCAGTTCATAGGGGATTTGAGGCTTTTCTGCCAGAAATCGGCCGGAAAATTACCGACGAGGACGTGGAAGGATTGTTGAAAATCCCGATTCGACGCATCAGTCGATTCGATGTTCAGAGGATGGAGGATGAAATTCGAAGTTTGGGCGACAGATTGAACAGGGTGGAAGGCTATTTGGGCAATCTTGTCGAATACGCATTGGATTTTCTGGATGGCGTTATAGAAAAGTACGGCAAAAAATTCATGCGCCGAAGCGAGATTGTCAGGGTGGAGAAATTCGATATAAGAAAAGCAGCGCAGAAGAATCTTAGGATGCGATACGATTCGAAAACCGGGTATTTGGGATACGAGATTTCCGGGGGCGGCATACTATTCAATGTGTCTGTCTACGATAAAATTCTATTTGTGAAAAAAGACGGCTCCTACATGGCTGGCAATGTGCCGAACAAGCTTTTTGTAGGCAAGGGTTTGCTGTATGCCGGGCCCGCGGACAAGGAAACCTGTGAATCGGTAGTCTTCACCCTGATTTACCGGAAGGACGATTATCCGTATATCAAGCGCTGTCGAATAAACAGTTTCATCTTGAATCACAGTTATTCACTTGTGCCAGAGGACGGTGTGATTGTGCGTTTAACCACCAAAAAAGATGTCGCAGTTCTCGTCGATTTCGCGCAGAAGAGCTCAAGCAGCAACGCCAACCGCTTTCCGATTCACGACTATCTGATTAAGGGAGTCAGGGCCAAGGGTGTCAGGATACGGCGAAGTCGCTTCAAGTCGGCGCGTTTTGTGAGCCAGAAAAGCTTGGGAGGGTAGGAATAGGTTCACGCTGTCGGCGCCGTCTTCCACGGCATGAAACAGCAAGTCCAGCGGCGTTGTCATGGTTGAATATGTCTATTTGGCAGATGGTGGCGAACTTCGTATCCGTAGGCTGGAGTACAAAATGACGCCTTCAAGAAGCCTTCAGGTATCTGAATGCGAACCAGCGGCTATGTGAAGACGGCTTTCCTACTCAAGAATCCGGGCCAATCAAGTCAAAGTGAATATCGGGGTTATCGCACTTCATTTGTGCCTACGAGATTCGAGAAACTGTGCCGCCTTGCTTCCTTGGCCTCGGAGCGCCTATGGCCTGACGGCGGTGTTGTCACCAGATGCTTCAGGCAGAATAAGGCTCTGGGCTTCACTGTGGAACTGGCGCGAAAATCCTCTGTGCCGCCCTCACCGCAGGCCCATATCTCTTGCGCGTCCCCTGTCGTTCATGATAAGTTGAAAACGGTCGTCGCTTTTTGAAGATCAAGTCACTCCATCTGGAATATGGGCGGACACACTTGACTAAATCCGGCTTCAAGTGGGAACCTCGTGAGTGGCATCCGCGTTCTTAAAAGACACTGGCGCGAGTCATATACACCGTGTGGCCGGCCGGGGAGGAGTATTTCAATGCATTCTTGGAAAAAAGCTTTGCTCTATGGACTTCTGACTTGGCTGGTTCCATTTGCTGTCGCTGTTCCATTTTACTCCAGGAATGGAACCTTGTTGATAGATGTTTTTTTGTTCAAATCCATCATGATAGTCGTTGGGGGACTTGTTGGATTAGCTCTCACGGTAGGATATTTCATGCGAACAGACAGGGCTTTTCTTAGAGAGGGCATATTGATCGGATCACTCTGGCTGGTGATGAACTGGGTGTTTGATTTCATTTTCTTCGTACTTGTCACAAAGATGGATTCCGCCGCTTATTTTACTCAGATAGGAATAAGATATCTCATAATACCCATATACTGTATTGCAATTGGATTTCTTCTGAAGAAAAAGTTATCCGATTAGAGCGGATAGCGGAAATAGGATTAAGTCATCGAACCTCGCTAATTCTGAAAACCTCCAACACTGTTACAAATCCTGAAAAGGAAAAGCAACAGCAGTGCCAAAATCCTTGTGCGTTTTCAACAAATCCCATCATCGCCGCTTCGCGGAAGCGCCTCACCTCGAAAATAGGACTGGAATCTGATTTCCGCCATACGGCCTTTTATGTTTCTGTCCTGAGTTCAGTCGGCTTTGTCGAAAAGCGATCTAATCTCCGTGGCGTATAGTTCGCTGATTGCATGCCGTTTAACTTCCTGTTTCGCCGACAATTCCCTGCCTTGCTCGAAAGGTTTGGGCAAAATCGCAAATTTGGCAATTCGCTCATAGATTTTGAAGCCATTGGCGGCGGAAATTATATCTGATATCTCCTTCGATATCAGTCCGCGCAGCTCATGACTGGTGAAGAGCTCCTCATCTTCTGCATAGGTGATATAGTTTTTGTCTGCCCAGGACTTCACGTTTTCCGGATCCACCTGAATCAGGGCTCCCAGAAAACGTCTGTCCTGACCCACTACGACTGCAAGGGAAATGTATGGGCTATATTTAAGACGCTCTTCTATCGGCGCCGGCGCCACATTTTCACCTCCCCGAAGGACTATGGTATCCTTGGCGCGACCGACTATTTTGTAATCTCCATCGTGGGTAACCATCGCCAAATCCCCGGTGTTGAGGAATCCGTCTTTGTCTATCGCTTGAGCCGTAAGATCGTCCCGTCGATAATAGCCCTTCATAATCTGAGGTCCTCGAGCGTGAAGTACGCCGATTTCACCGGGCCTTACCATCTTGCCATCTTCACCAATTATTTTCAGCTCGGTTTCTGGGAAAGCTTTTCCTATTGTCCCTGAAACGGGACGTTTCAGGGATCGAAGACTGAGTACCGGCGCTGATTCGGTTAGACCGTAGCCCTCAAGCAACAGTATGCCGACGCTTTGAAAAAAACTGTCCACATGCGCAGGGAGACTTCCACCGCCTGAAATCCCAGCCACAAACCTGTCGCCCAACTTGGCCTTGATTTTCCCAAACACGAGAATATCACCGAGGGCCTTGAGAGGCCAAAGAAGGATTGCAGGTATTACACCGATAACACAGTCCAGCAGGCGACTTCGTTTTCTGAACCTTGGCATCTGGCCCCTCACCATTTGAATGGATGAATTCCAAGTGCCGCCTATCGAAACAAAGAATAGGAAAAGCGCCTTCTTCATGCCTCTTTCTTTGTTTACTTTGCGATATACCCCACTGCGCACCGATTCCCATATCCTCGGAACAGAGGCCATCCAGGTTGGTTTGATTAGCTGCATATCCTCTAAAAGAATTGGGCCAATTGGCTTTGAGTAGCAGATCGCACTTCTGGAACCCAGCGCGATGTACTGCATTACGCGCTCAAAGGAATGCCAAACCGGAAGTACGCTCAGCCAGCGGTCGCCCGCGCCGACTCTGATTAACGAGTAGACATATTCCACTTGGTGCAGGAAATTTTTATGAGTAAGCATCACGCCCTTTGGTTCTCCAGTGGTTCCTGAAGTGTATATTATGGTAACCGTATCGTCGGGCGCGCCTTTGTTGATTTCGGCATCAATTGACAAAAGATCGGTTTTTGATCCGATTTCCAGGATTTGGGCATACGTGAATATCTCAAGTCCGCCAACCTTGTTTTTCTTCGCCTCGTAGCTCGGATCGATAATAATGATCTTCTTGAGGTTTTTTAGAGTTTTCACCCTGCTTATCACTTTTTCCAGTTGAATTTGATTCTCGAGGATTGCCAACGTGCATCTGGAAAAACCTAGGACGTAGTTGATTTCGTCTACGGTGGCATCGCATCCTCGCGGGACGTCGGCACCCCCCAGACACTGAATTGCCAAATCGGCTACAAACCATTGCCGTCGGTTGTCGGAAATCAAACCGACATTGTCTCCGCGTTTCATTCCGAGTTTTTGGAGACCAGCCGCGAATTGTCTTGCCTGCGTGTATAGTTCTTCAAAGCTTGTAGGATGAAAAACGCCTTTTTCATCCTTATAAAACTGTATGGGGTCATGTGGCCAATCGCCGGCCATTTTTCTGAGCAACATGGGAATCGTAGACATCACAACGAGATCTCCTTATTTAGTTAATTGCAGGGATAATACTCTCTAATCGACTCTTCATGATAGTATGCCGGGAATTTTCTGCGCTGTATTCCGGGAGGCAGGCGGATATATTATGCTATGTGAACATGAGTGATTTCCACATACCACGCATCATGGGAATAATAAACTGTACTCCGGATTCGTTCTTCGCCGGAAGTCGGAGCGAAGATGCAGAGGCGGCCTTTTCGAATGGGATATCGATGATCAAAGAAGGGGCTGAAATACTTGACGTAGGCGGTGAATCCTCAAGACCGGGGGCTGCCGAGGTTGATGAAGATGAGCAGATCAAACGAGTGGTTCCGGTTATTCGAGAAATTCGCGAGGTTTCAAAAATACCTATTTCCATCGATACAAGAAGCGCGCGGGTGGCTGAAAGGGCCTTGGATGCGGGCGCGGACATCATCAACGACATTTCAGCCCTCAGAGACGATACGTCCATGGCCGCATTGGCGGCGGAGCGGGAGGTGCCGGTGATTTTGATGCATATGAGAGGCACCCCGGCCACCATGCAGCTACGTCCTCGATATCATAACGCAGTTCAGGAGATTCGGGACGCTCTTCTAAGATTTGCCGATCGGGCCATGGACGCGGGGATAAGCAAGGAAGATATCATCTTGGATCCCGGTATTGGCTTTGGGAAAAGGCTGGAAGATAATCTGGCTCTTATAAGCAGGATAGACCAGTGGAGACCGGAGGGATTTCTTATTCTGATGGGACTTAGTCGAAAGACTTTTCTAGGCCAGCTAATCGATTCGGAAAACCGGCGTTCGAGGGCCCACTATATGAATCTTGACGCCAACACCAGGTTTGGCAGGTCAGAGACCAGCTTCGAGATTGCCAGGAGTGTTCCGGAAGATCGTTTGATTGCCACTTGTGCGGCAAATACTTGGTGTATCGCAAAGGGAGTGGACATTTTACGAGTTCATGATGTGCGAGTTGCAAGACAACTGGTAGCAATTTGGGAGGCTTTTTCTTGGGCTTCTTGAAAGATCTTCCAATTGTCAGCGAGTTTGTGCTTCCCGCCATTGATATCGCGCTTCTGGCGTTTCTCTTTTTCAAGCTCTATGAGTTGCTAGAAGAAACTCGAGCTATTCAGCTACTGCGAGGAGCGGTGATTCTAGCCTTGATATATGCCCTGGCGTGGATTCTTAGACTTTCCACCCTGCTATGGATTTTGGAACTGATCGCCCCTGGAATTTTTATCGGTGTTGCAATAGTTTTTCAACCGGAGCTTAGAAATATCTTCACTCGAATAGGACAGAGGGAATTATTCAGCGGAAAAACGAGGCAGAAACCTCTTCGGGTTGAGACAGTGCTCAATGCGGCAATGGTGCTTTCCGCCCGTAATCGCGGCGCCCTGGTGGTTTTTGTGCGCAAGGTGGGTTTGAAAAACATCATTGGGACTGGTACGCAAATAAACGCGGATCTTTCATCGTCACTGATTCTTACAATTTTTGACCATGATGGACCACTGCATGACGGGGCCATAGTGATTCAGAGAGGGCGTATCTCGGCGGCGGGGTGCTTCCTTCCGCTATCAAATCAGCCGGATATCCGCGGCAGTTTTGGTACGAGACATCGCGCGGCTCTGGGAATCGCCGAGGAAACAGATGCGGTTGTCCTGGCTGTCTCTGAGGAGACGGGGGCCCTTTCATTGGCCTACGATGGCAGTATGTTCTATGACTTGAGTGAGGCGGAGCTTAGACGTCGTCTCCATGAGATTCTGAGTTCGGGACCCCCGGAAATGCTTGATGGCGGCACCGTATGAACTTCGCGCGCCTCCTCTATCGCTGGCCTATCAAGATTGTCTGTATTGCGCTGGCGATAATCCTTTACACTCTCTTTCGGTCGAATACTCTGACGGAACGTCAAATCACGGTTTCACTGAGGGTGTTGACTCCAGAAGGGTTTGTGGCGAGTTCCGAATACCCGGGCGCCATCAATGTTATGCTGCGGGGGGACGAAGATGAGTTGGAGAACATTTTGGAAGAAGATATCGAAGCCTATATAAATCTTACCCCCTATCCGGAGGAGGGCGAGTATCAAGTCCCCGTTGAGCTTAGAAAAAAGGGCTCGGCGTTGCAGCCGGAGGCTTTGGAACTAAGGCCTCGTCCAAGAGTACTGACTGTTTCCATGGAGCCCCGCACCATTCGAAGCCTTGCAATTGAGCCGAGGCTATATGGTTCTCCCTCACTCGGTTATGAGCTCACTCAATTCTTTGTATCGCCCTCTTCTGTAACGGCGGTGGGACCGCGCAGCCAAATGACACCGCTGTCGAAGTTGACGACGGAACTCATTGATCTTTCTGGACGCAGCGACGATTTCTCGATTACTACACGAATTGTCCTGCCCTCCGCGCAGATTGACATTCCAGGTGGTCAAGTCGTCGAGTTTAGAGGGGTTGTAAATGAATCGGCGATAATTCAAACCTTCGAGAACCGTGAAGTGGTCATTCTTGACCTGCCTCAAAATCTACGAATCACTAATACCCTGCCTCCGGTTAGTCTGACAGTTCAGGGAAACCAGTTGCTTGTAGAAAACACACGTCCCCAGGACATGACTTTCTATGTTGATGGATCTGTCATTCAAAGTCCGGGCACCTATATTTTGCCGTTGAACATTGACATCCCCCCGGGTTTGGCCGTACTGCAAATTCTGCCGCGGGAGATCACCGTGCTTGTTGACGATTAGTCGAGGTAGCTCCGTGATAGGAGGGCTTTGAACCGATGGTAGACGATAAGATTACCTACAGAGCGAAAGAGAAAAGCTCCTGCCCTATTTGTATGGAGGAGTTCGAAAGGGAAGAATTGCTTACCGGTGGCGGGAGAATGAATGCTGGAGAGCTAAGCGATGAGCTGCACAGGGTTTACCTTCCGACACAGAGATACAGAAATGTGTATCCATTGATATATCCGGTTTCAGTGTGTCCAGTCTGCTGGTATGCGGCCTATCCGCGGAGCTTTGATACTCTCGAGGACGGGGAGCGTTCCCAGCTTGAATCAAGAATTGAGGAACGAAGAAGCATTGTTCAACCACTCTTCCAGGACTTGGATTTTGGCAGGGATAGGAGGCTTGAGGAGGGTGTGGCTTCGTATTTCCTGGCGGCGCTCTGCTATGAGCACAGGGGCCCCATCACCGCCCCAACCTTTCTACGGGGCCTCTCATTCCTCCGCGCCGGCTGGCTCGCGACTGATCTCGACAAGCGGAAGGTAGGGGAGAACTATGATTCCATGTCAAAGATATTCCTGAGGAAGGCTGCGTTTTTTTACAATGAGGCCCTGGAGAGGGAGAGGGCCGGGAAGGAGGATATTGAGGGCGTCCGCCATCACGGGCCGGATTTGGATAATAACTTCGGCTTTGATGGCGTATTATATCTTGTTGGAGTGCTGCAGCTCAAATATGGACAGCGTGAGAACCGAGCCAGTCGCATATCCGCGTTGAAACAGGCCAGAACAGCGGTTTCACGGATTGTGGGAATGGGATTATCGACAAAGGCCAAGCCCTCGATTTTGCTTGATTTGAGTAGGAATCTGCACAAGTCCATCAAGTTTGAGCTGGAAAATGGTGAAACGTAACATAAGGCTGCTGATTTCATACGACGGGACGGATTTTGCCGGCTGGCAGAAACAAAGGGAGCACCGGACTGTTCAGGGGATTTTGGAAGAAGCGCTTGCGGATCTGCACGGGGCGCCCATTTCGTTAGTGGGTGCCGGAAGGACCGACTCGGGCGTGCACGCTACTGGGCAGGTTGGCAATTTTCACAGCTTAAATGGGAGTATTGAAGACGGACACTTCGGTGCGGCGATAAATGTACGCTTACCGAGGGATGTGCGGATTCTTTCAAGCAGCGCCGTTCCCAGCGCCTTCCATTCAAAGCACGACGCGAAGGGCAGGCAGTATGTCTATTGGATTGCTAGTACGCTGGCGGGAACGGCACACATGTCTCGCTATGCCTGGTTTCTGAGGAAACTGCCTTCCACCGCCGCTCTCAATGAGATGGCGCGGGTTATCTGCGGCTCCCATGACTTCACTACTTTCACGACGAGGGGGGATGCCAGCAAATCCAGGACTCGTTCCATAAACCACGCGGTGTTTCTTACTAGAGGACCGATGCTGGTATTTCAAATCAATGGGAATGCCTTTCTTTGGAAAATGGTGCGGTCGCTGCTCGGTACGATGGTTGACTTGGCGCTTCGCGGTGGAGGTGGGAAGGAGATGCGGGCAATACTCAACTCACGGAATAGGGCCGACGCCGGCCCTACTGCCCCGGCTCGGGGACTCTTTCTCACAAGGGTGAATTATGAATAGGTTGGAAGCGTGGACTGAATACGGGCAGATTTTGAATGACGCGATCGACTGGCTTCGGGATGGATATCGAAGGAGGCGGGTTGGAGAGAGCGGGAGGAACGCTGCGGTACATCCAGAAATCAACGCTGTCATCCAGAGTTCCCAGGACAACGGAATTGAAACGCCGGAAGATGGCTTCTATGCGGAAGGGAGCAAACTGGAGATTGCCGGAGCCTGGGAGACAGCGGTGGATGAGACAGGTTCCACCTTGCAGTATGGGGGGGAGCTGAGACGGATTGCCGAGGAAATTGCGCGGTGTGAGAGGTGCAATCTACACCTTATTCGAGAAAACACGGTTCCCGGCGTTGGAACTGAAAACCCCTTGCTCATGATTGTGACGGCCGCCCCGGTGTTCGGCGCGAGGGAGACTGACGGGCCACTTCCCTTATACGAGTCCGATTATCTCGATAAGTGGCTCAGGGCGCTCAATCTGCGGCCTGGCCTGGACACCTTTGTCCTCCCTGCCGTTAAGTGCCGGACGCCAGGTGGGCGGCCGCCTAGCGCCAAGGAGTCGGGTGAGTGTTTTCAGTATCTCAAACGACAATTCGCCGAGCTCAGGCCCAGGGCGATTATGGCGCTCGGGGCGGCGGCCTGTGCCGCGCTAACGGGAAATATTTTTGATTTTCCCTCGCTTGTTGGAAAACCGTGGACTTGGGAGGGGGTGCCTTCTCTTATTCTTTGGACACCCGCCGAAGTGCTTGAGAATCCGGCCCGCCTGCGAAAGCCGGTGTGGGACGCTCTCCAAAGACTGAAGGATGCGTGGAATGCCCTACCTGAAACTGGCGTTTAACCTTCCTATTAAACAAAACTATACGTATATTTCGCCGGAAATTATTCCGATAGGTTGCAGGATCAAGGCCGAGCTCGGGGTTCAAAGACTTACTGCCTGGGTGGTGGAACAATTGGATTCTCCACCCGATGGCTTGGGCAGGCTCAAAGCGATTGGAGCTCGGATTGATACGGAGCCCCTTTTTGATCTCGAGTTTTTGGAACTTGCAAAGTGGCTCTCCGAGTTGACGATGTGTTCTTTGGGCGAAACTCTCGCCGCGATGCTGCCAAGTGGAAATAGGGAGGATCGGGAGCTTGGTGATGATTTTTGTGACATCAGTGATGAAACCATAGACGCTTTAAGCGCCGACCAAGAAGTTGCTTTGAGAAATATTGAAGCCGACGACGATGGCTGGTTTTATTTGTATGGAATTACCGGTTCGGGAAAGACGGAGGTATTCCTTCGCGCCGCTCAGACTGTCATTGAGGGGGGGGATTCGGTTATCTACCTGGTGCCGGAAATTGCCTTGACGCACCATCTTATGGGCAGTTTGAGGAATAGATTTCGGGGATTGGTCGCGGTGTTGCATTCATCTCTTTCCCCCTCCAAGCGCTTATTCGAATGGAGGAGAATTCAATCCAGCTCGGCGAGACTTGTTCTTGGAGCGCGAAGCGCTGTTTTCGCACCGTTGAAAAGACTTGGATTGATTATAATTGACGAGGAACACGAGGGTTCGTACAAATCGAACGCGGCGCCGCGATATCACGCTAGACAGGTGGCGATGCGCCGGTGCAAACTGGCCGGCGCTCGCTTGCTTATGGGGAGCGCCACCCCCTCGCTTGAGGCCTGGCAGCTCATGAAATCGGGTGCTTTGAAATCGCTCAAACTTGGTGACAGACCCGCCGGCGGCGCCGCTCCGGTGAGCAGGGTTGTTGATCTTAGAAGGGAAAGAACTATTTTTTCAGGACAGCTCATGGATGCCATTTCCCGAGTACTGGGAGATGGCAGGCAGGTTTTACTCTTTCTCAACCGGAGAGGCTTCTCTTACCAGTTTTCCTGCCACAGCTGTGGGGAGGGAGTGTTATGCCGCAATTGCAGCGTTCCCCTTATTTTCCACAAGTTCACTGGCACCATGAATTGTCATTATTGCGGTTTTAGAACAAGGCCAATTCAAATCTGCCCCATCTGCGGTTCTCTGGAGATGAAATTTACCGGCTTCGGCACTGAACGGGTAGAGGAAGAGATTCGAAGTCTTTTCCCGGAAAAACGGGTGCTGCGTCTGGACGCCGATGTGGCCCGTAGGGGGAATGTGCTTGAGGAAACCTTGCGGGATTTCAAGGAGGGTGATATCGACGTTCTGCTGGGGACACAGATGATTGCCAAGGGGTTAAACGCCCCTGGTTTGAAATTAGTGGGGGTACTCTTTGCGGATAGTTCTCTGAACTTACCGGATTTTCGTGCCGCCGAACGAACCTTTGCGCTGATAGTTCAGGCTTCAGGTCGATCGGGGCGATTCCTACCTGATGGTGAGGTTATTGTGCAAACCCTTAGACCTGAGGCCGCGGCAATCCGAATGGCCGTTGAAGGGCGAATTGAGGACTTCTACGAATATGAGCTCGGCATTCGAAAAACTCTCCATTTCCCGCCCTTTTGCCGTATTTTCAGGATTATATTCGAGGGGGAGAATGAATCAAGGGCGCGCAGAGCGTCCGAAGAATTCGCGGCCAGGCTTGGCGGGGCGGTGAGTGGAGAGATCCTTGGACCCGCGGAATGCGCTGTAGTTCGAGTATCCGGCCGGTACAGGCGTCATCTCCTGCTGCGATCCGATAGCTTTGATGCCACCCATGCCGCCCTTGCCTCCGCCCTTTCAAGTTTTCCTCGGCGGAATGGAGTGCGGATCAAAGTGGATATCGATCCTACCAATCTGCTTTAACACAGGACAGACACGACTCTAATCTTCGGAGACGTAGGCATTGATCAATTCAGCCGCCTTAGCTGCTGGGATTTGATTTGAAATTGCCAGGCGTCCTATCCTTGTGTAGGCATCGAAGAATCTTGGAATGCGGGGATGTCGGGGAATCGCGACGGCGTTTGCCGGAACTGACAAATCGGCAAGGCGTGCCGCATCTTCCAGCACCAGCCTGGCAATTTCTCTTTGCTCGCCGCTGATATCGGCTGGAATTGCGGCATGGCTGTATCTGATGATGTTTGTAGCGCCGGTCGGGGGCTTTGTTTCCACTAAGACATCGTCAACTTTTTCCCGCGATGATGGGAGGCGTACTGATCCTGTCACTTGGCTGCCGGCAGAATTCACTAGGGCAGTCATGGGATGGGGGGTTGCCACTAGATCGTCGGACATGATAATCCGGTTGAAAAAGGTGATAAGCGAATCGGGAAGTTTATTGTGCTTGTCAAGCAGATTGGGATTGTCTGCCAAGAGGTAGAGCAGAGCCGATTCGGGATGATATGCGTCTATGGCAATTCGCCCGCCGTTGGCATCGCCTGGCGGGCTGGAATACCACCGGGACGATTTTGCCGCGATAGGGCGGGGTGAAGTCAGCAGGGAATCCAAGCGGAGCATCTGCAGTTGATCGACTATCACTAGATGGGGCATGCCCTGGGGGGGAAACCTGAGTCGATTGGCTGGCTTGCTTATATCCTTCCATTCAACCTTTACATCCCTTGGGGCGAGGGCCGCCAAGAGCTTGGATTTATACTGCGGATTCTGGACTGAAGACCAGATTCGAACAACTTTGATTGTTTTCCGAATACCGTGGACACTGATGCGCTGTGGGGCTGCGAAATTGTCCGTTCCTACGCGAAGTTCCAAGGTCTGATTGCGAAATGTCAAAAAAGCCTCATTCCATCCGCTTGGGCCAAGGCTGCTTGCATTCCAAAACACAATGTCCTGTCTGGATTTTGCCTCCAAGTAATCCACGGAGTCCAGGTAGGGGAAAAGAGACTGGAGAGGGATATTCTTCGTGTCGATTTGCAGGCTTGCCGGATCTATGACGGCGTGGGTGACGTTGTTCAGTCTTAGCTCAAGCTTTGATTCATGCGCGCCGGATGGGGTGAAACTGAGCAGCAGGATGGACAAGAGAATTGCCGGAAGCGCCACAATACATCGGCCTAGGCGGTGGACGCCATGCATCCGTCTGCGGAATCCGCTGTGGATGGGGCCGGGCCTCTCTAATCCTGAAGATCCAGTTGTGCCGGCTATCGTATCTGTTTCAGTAATACCTGCACCTCCGTTTTGAGTGTCTTGAGAAATTCTTCGAGTTGCCTGCGGGTGGTGCTCGGCCCGAATGAAACGCGTATCACTGAATCGAGGATCTGTTTTGGAAGTGTCAGCCCACCAAACTTTTCCGGAGTTCTCTTCCCTCTGTTGCTGTGACAGGCAGAACCCGTCGAAACTACAAACCCCCTGCCTGCGAGCACCCGCATCAGCACTTCACCGGGAATCGGGGGGAAGCCGACAGCCACTATTCCGGGACTGTAGTATGTACTGCCCTCCTGCGGGTTCGCGCGGTTTCCGGGTACAATCCTGGCCAGTTTGGCCAGGATGGGATTGTCGGCCAATTGTGAAAGCAGCCGCGACTCATTCTCTCTGACATCTTGCGAAGCTTGGCCGTGTTTCTCAAGGGCTGAAGCTAGGGCTATGGCTCCCGCCACATTTTCGGTGCCTGGCCGGATGCCATGTTCTTGACCGCCGCCGCGAACCAGGGTTTGAAAGTTCGGATTCCGGTGATAGAGCAGGCCAATTCCCCTGGGACCCTGGAATTTGTGGGCGCTGAAAGAGGCACTGTCGATGTTCAGCGCGTTTAGGTTGATTGGGATTTTGCCCACCGCTTGGACGAAATCGGCGTGAAAATGAACCCTTCTCTTGGCGGATGAGGGCGAGCTTCGAATCGCGCCGACGAGTTCTTCCAAGGGCTGGATAGCCCCTGTCTCGTTGTTGACAGCCATTACCGCCGCCAGTCGAACACTCGTGTCCCCTTCGAGCGCTACCGCCAGTTTCTCGCTGTCCAGACGCCCATCCGGATTTGGCGTTATTTCTTTGAGATTCCATCCCAGGCTCTCGAGCATCCTTGCCGGCTGGGCAACGGAAATGTGCTCAAGGCCGCTTATGACCAGTGAGGCGGATTCGCGGAGCTTAAGGAAAGAGAGAAGGATGATGGTGTTGGATTCAGTCCCACCGGAGGTGAAGGTAAGTTGGTCGGCATCGCAGTTCAATGTCTTGGCGCACTTAAGCCTCGCTGCCTCAAGAGCCGCCTTGGCTTCCTTGCCAGCAGCGTGGAATGAGGAGGGATTTCCGAAATATCTGACGGCGTCGCGTGCCATCTGCTCCAAAATTTCAGAATCCGGCGGGGCGCCGGCCGCCCAGTCCATATAGATCATATTCGAAATCTATCGTTAAAAGCTATTTATTTGAAGTGTTGATCGGTTTTTTGATGTGATAACGCCGTGTTTATCAGATAGCCCTCAGGATGATTGCCCTAACTTCACCTCACTCATTTCCACCTGGCCGCTGTTTAACAACTCGACACATTCATCCACTTTCATGCGCATTGTATCTGCGACATACTCCGCCCACCTTGGCTCCTCATAAGGGGCGCTTATGCCGGTGAAATCAGGAATCTTGCCCGCCAGTGCTTTTTTGTAAAGACCCTTGGGATCACGCCTAATGCACTCTTCCAGACTGCATTTGACAAACACCTCATTGAAGCGATTTCGAGGGAATAATGCCCGGACAGAGTCTCTTGATTTCTGTGTCGGTGAAATAAGAGAGCAGAGTACAATGAACCCGGCATCATACATCAGTCTGGCGACGTGCCCAACTCGGCGAACGTTTTCCTCCCTGTGCTCATGACTGAATCCCAAGTCCTCATTCAATCCGTGGCGGATATTGTCCCCATCAATAACAAAAACCATTTTACCCTCATCGAAAAGCCTCTTCTCGAAGGCACGGGACAGGGTGCTCTTACCGGCGCCGGACAGTCCGGTAAACCAATAACAGGCGGCCATATGACCATTGCGCCACTCGCGTTCGGCGAGGGAAATCTTGCCCTCGTAACGAATCACATTTATCCTCGCCTCGGAGATTACATTCACGCTTAACTTGCGTTTGGTTTTAGTATCCAAACGCTTAAAAAACTTCATCACCGCCGCTCCATCCGCTGAAAACTCATCTTGACCACGGTTCGATATATCTCATATTGATAAACCTTTGGGTATTTTGGACGAATTGTGATATGTTGGCCATTGATTTAGGAAAAACTTCGATAGCATAGGAATCCCGATGTTAAAAAGCAAAACACACACTAAGCTCATCATCCGTCTTGTCATTGTCTTTGTCATTGTGTCAGAGATTGATGCCGTTACCATTGATGAAGTTCTGCTCGAAATACCCGAGGCGGCCATGGTCGAATTACTGGAATCCAAGGAAGTTTTTCGGCTCGATAAGCAGTCCGAGGGATATAAATTGCTTCCCAACGTTCCAATGACACAGGAACTCGTAAAACGCACGAACGAAATTCAGCCCAATGTGCTAACCGAGGGTCTATATATCATACCTTATTCCGAGAGCATCAATGGGATTGACGTCGAGATTTACAACATTGCCAGAAAAGTCAGCTCTCTTTCAGAGGTAAGCTATTTATCGGCTAGAAAAAAAGCGGTGATACCCCTTTTTAACAATGTTTACGCAATATCCGATCTAGAGAAAAAAATTCCGATAGACGATCCCCTGGTTGATTCTATTCCGGTTTCGGACAGCCTCTTGCTGCACATGAAGGAGGTAAACCTCGGTAGGGCGTACTACCAAATAGACTATATCTGGGACGGACAAAGTTTGGGATTCTTCATGAAGAATCTCAGCAATCTGCGCTCAGTGTTGAAAGTTGTCGGCAAGAAGCAAATGCAAATCACTCTACTCATCTTGCCCACCGATGAGGGCTTCCTGGTTCACGGTTCCTCTGCCATCAAGTTGAGTAACTCAAATCTGGTTTTCAGCCTGATGGAACCGTACACAAGCTTCTATCGCCGTACCTATGCCATTGTTACCTGGATTTACAACACCATGCACAATACCAATCGCATTCCAGACTTTGGCGAGCCTCTGAAAATGTAGACGCCATGAAAAGAATCTACCCTCGCAGAAGGAAGAGAATCACCCGGGTATTTCTCGCCGTCGCGCGCCTGCAATCGTTCGAGGGGATGGCTCATGCAAAATTATGGAAAAGCGCGAAGTGGCATGAACAACCTTCGCATAGCCAATATTCTGATCGACATAGGAAATAATACCGTTGCTGCGCAAGGTAGAAGTCTCGGTCCGTAGGGTAATCAATCAGGGGGGCAGTGTATATACGCTTGAATTTGAGCTTCCTACCGTTTATGCTCGGTTTTGGACCGGGGCAGTTTGCCCAGTTGATGATTGTATCTTCTTCGAATGACTATCGGCCGGAATCCAGGATCTTTTCGATTGTGCCCCCCCGAATGCTGACTTTTTTCGTGTGGTTCACAGCGTAAAGGCAAATACACAGGCGGGATTCGAGATCTGCTCAGGCTGGATTCGAAACGCTGCTTGGAGCTTTCCTATGGGGAATTCATTATCGATAGCGATTTAGTACCGGCGATCTGATTGTTCTTGCGGCGGGTGGCACAGGGATTTCACCCTTTATTCCGTTTGGTAATGTCAAGAATTTTTCGCAAATTCATATTCCTCAATCTTGAGAATCCTAAATCATGATGCCTGATTCTCCTTTTCCCATTCTCCTAATAGATCCATATTAAGATACTTACGCTCGCTCCATGTCGAACCGGCAAT
>Ga0056110_100072_pt1 | contig 23850 bp, 19 predicted proteins | sample WorMetloBBELIZE1_FD_83873 | JGI IMG/M metagenome (GOLD analysis project Ga0056110, IMG submission 83873) | Marine gutless worms symbiont microbial communities from Max Planck institute for Marine Microbiology, Germany - Olavius longissimus B... ... | reverse complement strand
ACATACGTGCACCCATGCGTCAACAATGCCGTTGATAAGCTGGCGTTCTGGCAGTGTTTTCATTACATCTGGGTCTAACACGGCAAATTTTGGCTGCACTGCTGGAGACATGAACGGAAGTTTGTCTTGAGTTTCTTTTTTAGTGATAACTGCGCCCATGTTTGACTCTGAGCCTGTTGCTGGCAATGTCAAAATTGCAGCTAGAGGCGTCGCTTCAGTGACTTGGTGCTTACCAATCATGATATCCCAACCATCACCATCATACATTGATGCCGCTGCTACGTATTTGGAACCATCGATGACTGAACCACCACCTACCGCTAGAATAAAATCAACACCATGCTCTTTTACCATTGCGACTGCTTTATCGAGTGTTTCTTTGGTTGGGTTTGGTTCAACACCTGAAAACTCTAGCCATTCATGTCCCTCAAGAGCTTCTGCTACTTGGTCGTACACGCCATTTTTTTTGATGGAGCCACCACCGTATACCACTAAAACTTTTTGGTCGGATGGGATAGCTTCTTTGATTGCTGCGATTTGTTTTTGACCAAAGAAAATCTTGGTTGGGTTTACATAAGAAAAGTTCATTATTAGCCCTCTTGCTTCCAGTGAAGGAGATTGAATACATGCATATTAGTCCTGATTAATGATGGTTAACAGGTCGATTTCTGCAAATAATTTGCCTATTTCTACAAAATTAATGCTCTTGAGCTAGAAAGTTAAAGTCGAGAGGAAGTATAGTGCTCGAAACGATAATAGAGACCAAACTCGTTGGTCATTGATGGAGCGCTCTAATGCACACTCTCGCAAATATCATGCAGCAATATGTTGAAAAGCAGGGGCTGCATGACCTAGAAGGTATGAAGAAAACAGCGATAGATGGCGTATGGTTTTATCGCAGTAGCAAAGGGAATCATCGCCAGCCGTTTGTCTATCAGTCCGGCATCATCGTATTGGGTCAAGGGCATAAGAACATTCATATTGGTGATACACCAGTGCAATATGGGCCCGATGATTACCTTGTTGTCGGGGTTCCCATGCCACTAGAGTGCGAAGCGTTTGCGACAAACAATGAGCCTTTACTTGGCATTTCGATAGATATTTCGCCAACGCTTCTTCATAAACTCGTTAAAAAATTAGAGGCTGAAAAATTCAGTAATAAGTGTCTGGATGCTACCCGTTGCGGCCTTAAGTCGGTACGTATGAATGAAGGTATGTTGGATGCGTGCAAACGGTTAATGAAAGCAATGTGTAACGAGCTTGATGTCATCATGCTTGGCGAGTTGCTTCTTGAGGAAATTGTGTATCGTACTTTGGTGAGCAAAGAGGGGTATGTTTTATTTGACCTAGCACATCAAGAAGGTTCTTACGCGAGGGTAGCTAAAGCACTAAATCGTGTACATCAAGCGTATCATGAACAGTTGAACGTACAAGCATTGGCTGAAGAAGCCAACATGAGTGTGTCTGCTTTCCATCAAGCATTTCGCAATGTCACGCTTGAATCTCCGTTGCAATATATTAAGAAAGTTCGACTTAACAAAGCGCGCGAATTGATCCAGTTAGAGGGGAGACGTGTTAATGATGCAGCGAGAATGGTCGGGTACACGAGCCCATCACAGTTTAGTCGCGAGTACAAGCGGCATTTTAATGAAACGCCAAGGTCAACAAAGGCTTAGTGATCTTTATTTCAAAATGGCGACTTTTTTTACCTTTTTTATTAATTTGCGAGTGACATATTTATTTGAGTTATAAAATTAGTTACTGGTGCCAAATAATAGGTACGTTGTTGCAATCATTTAGTGGATTGTTGCGAGGCGGTGTGGAAAACTCGTAAATAGATAGTGTGAAATCACCAACTTGTACTTAAGTTATTTTACGTCGAAATAAAAGTATAGATGCGCTTCGTTTAGCGCATTTAGTATTGTTTTAACAATAACTTAAGGAAGAGCGATTATGCACCTTAAAAACGGCAACGCAGTGAAAAACGTGTTCACACTAAGCACACTCACCGCTTCTTGTCTTATGGCCTTCAATAGCTACGCAGCAGTTGACTGTGCCCCTCTAGAAACTTGGCAATCATCAAAAGTTTATAACGGTGGCGACCAAGTTCAGCATGAAGGTAATGCTTATAAAGCGCGTTACTGGACGCAAAACAACAATCCAGCGCAATCTGGTGAGTGGGGCGAGTGGGAAACACTTGGCGCTTGTGATGGCACTGGACCGGTTGAACCACCTCAGAATGAAGTCCCGACGGTTACTCTGACATCGCCTTCTGCGTCGGCTTCTGTGACTGCGGGTGATGTTGTTAACCTAGCTGCAGATGCGGCAGATACTGATGGGACTGTTAGCAAAGTAGAGTTCTTTGTTGATGGTGTATTAGTTGGTCAGGCAACGTCTGCGCCGTATGCTGCATCGTGGACAGCAACTGAAGGACAGCACGAGTTCTCTACCAAGGCCTATGACGATGCAGGTGCCGTTAGTACGGCAAGTGTTGTGACGTTAACTGTGGCATCAGCGCAACCTGGTAACGAAGCGCCGACAGTGGATGTCGCGCTTTCTGCGAGCTCTATTGACCTGGGTGGTTCCGTAACACTGACTGCAAATGCTACGGATGCGGATGGTACCGTTGCTAAAGTTGATTTTTATGTTGCAGGTGTGCTTGCTGGCACTGCTACAACAGCGCCATACACGCTGGATGTAACCCCTTCACAAGCTGGCTCATTAAGTGTTTATGCGAGAGCAACCGATGATGCTGGAGCAACAGCAGATTCTGCAATTGCGACGTTAACAGTAAACGGCGGCGCAGTGACATCTAATTGTCGTCCTGATGGTCTTTATCAAACAACGGGTGTAGATGTTCCTTACTGTTCTATTTATGACGAAGAAGGCCGTGAGAAAATGGGGGCTGATCACCCACGTCGTGTAATCGGCTACTTCACCAGTTGGCGATCAGGTGACGACCCACAATCGACTTACCTTGTTAAAGACATTCCTTGGGAACAACTTACTCACATTAACTACGCGTTTGTGAGCATTGGTTCTGACGGCAAAGTAAACGTTGGCGACGTAAATGATCCTAACAACCCTGCTACAGGTAAAACTTGGCCAGGCGTTGAGGTAGATCCTGCTCTTGGTTTTAAAGGTCATTTTGGTGCACTAGCAACTTACAAGCAAAAACATGATGTTAAAACGCTAATCTCGATTGGTGGTTGGGCTGAAACGGGCGGTCACTTCGATACGAACGGCGATCGTGTAGCTGATGGTGGCTTCTACACCATGACGACGAATGCGGACGGTTCTATTAATCATGCTGGTATTGAGAAGTTCGCAACTTCTGCCGTTGAAATGATGCGTCAGTACAAGTTCGATGGCCTAGATATTGACTATGAATACCCGACGTCAATGGCTGGTGCTGGTAACCCTTACGACAAAGACTTCATGGAACCACGTCGTCAGTATTTATGGGCGTCTTACCAAGAGCTGATGAAAGTATTGCGTGAGAAACTTGATGCGGCATCCGCGCAAGATGGTATTCATTATATGCTGACTATCGCAGCACCATCTTCAGGTTACTTGCTACGTGGGATGGAAACCTTCGATGTAACTAAGTATCTAGACTACGTAAACATCATGTCTTACGACTTGCATGGGGCTTGGAATGATCACGTTGGTCATAACGCGGCTTTATTCGATACAGGTAAAGACTCTGAGCTAGCGCAGTGGAACGTATACGGCACTGCTGCATACGGTGGTATCGGTTACTTGAACACAGACTGGGCTTACCATTACTTCCGTGGCTCTATGCCAGCAGGTCGTATCAACATTGGTGTTCCTTACTACACCCGTGGTTGGCAAGGTGTTACTGGTGGCGACAATGGCCTTTGGGGCCGAGCGGCACTACCAAACCAAGCAGAGTGCCAACCGGGCACAGGTGAAGGTGAGAAGAACAACTGTGGTCACGGCGCTATTGGTATCGACAACATGTGGCATGATACCGACCCTAAAGGAAACGAAATGGGCGCTGGTTCTAACCCAATGTGGCATGCTAAGAACCTAGAAAACGGTATTTGGGGCTCTTACGCAGCTGCTTACGGTCTTGACCCTGTCAACGATCCTTCAGATAAGTTTGTTGGTACTTATACTCGTCATTACGATAGCGTTGCTGTGGCACCTTGGTTGTGGAACGCAGAGAAGAGCGTATTCCTATCTACGGAAGATAAAGCTTCTATCGAGGTGAAAGCCGATTACGTTATCGATAAAGAGATCGGCGGTATCATGTTCTGGGAACTAGCCGGTGACTACAACTGTTACGTACTGGATGCAAATGGTAATCGTACGGCAGTAGATGCAACTGAACAAGCTTGTGCGGCGGGTAATGGTGAATACCACATGGGTAACACTATGACCAAAGCTATCTACGACAAGTTTAAGTCTGCGACGCCTTACGGTAACAAAGTAGCGACTGGTCCAACACCAACTGAAGCAGTAGACATTACTGTTAGTGTTGGCGGCTTCAAAGTTGGCGACCAAAACTACCCAATTAACCCGAAAATCACGTTTACGAACAACACTGGTCAAGCGATCCCTGGCGGTACTGAATTCCAATTCGATATCCCAGTATCTGCGCCGGACAATGCGAAAGACCAATCAGGTGGTGGTTTGAAAGTGATTGCTTCTGGACATACTCGAGCAAACAACATTGGTGGCTTAGATGGCGTAATGCACCGTGTGTCGTTCTCTCTACCAGCATGGAAAGACTTGCCAGCGGGCGGCACTTACGAGCTTGATATGGTTTACTATCTACCAATCTCTGGTCCGGCTAACTACTCAGTGATTTCTGGTGGTAAAGAGTTTGCGTTTAAGTTTGAACAGCCAGATCTACCAATTGGTGACCTAAATGCGGGCACGGGTGGTGGTACCACTGAACCAGGTACGTGTGATACGACAGGTTTAGTGACATACCCAGCTCTGCCACAAACGGATTGGGCAGGTAATCCAAGCCACGCTAACCAAGGTGATAAGATCATCCACAACGGTGTGGTTTACCAAGCGAACTGGTGGACAGCGGCTGAACCGGGTACAGATGGTAGCTGGTCAACGGTATGTAACATCTAATTATTATGGATTATTTGTTATAGCCTAATGTTTACAGGCACTTAAACAAAAGCGCACGATGATTATCGTGCGCTTTTTTGTTGTGATAGTTTGTCGTTTAATCGAATTGGTAACTTTCAGGTATGACGACAATACCTTTGTCTGAGATTTTAAATCGCTTCGCATCTTCAAGTTTGTTGATGCCAATTTGAGTATGTGGCGGAATACGAACATGTTTATCAACTATGCAGTTGACCAACTGACTTCCTTCACCGACTTCTACGTCATCAAAAATGATGGAATCGACTACCGTTGCACTATCTTGAATGCGTACATTAGAGGAAATAATGGAGTGCTGTACCGAGCCTCCGGAATTGATGACACCGGTAGCAATGATGGAGTTAATAAAAATGCCTTCATTACCCGTGGCCGACGATACAGTACGAGCTGGTGGAAACTGCGGCTCGTAAGTACGAATCGCCCAATTAGACTGATAAAGGTTCATTGGCGGCACAGGTTCTAGTAGATCCATATTCGCTTCATAGAAGGAATCAATGGTACCCACGTCGCGCCAATAGCAATCTTTATCGACGCGCCCTTTACTGCCACAGAATTGATAAGCGTAAACGGATTCGGTATCAATTAGCTTAGGTATGATGTCTTTTCCGAAGTCATGGCTTGATGAATCGAGTTTTGAGTCTTCTTCAAGCGCTTCTTTCAAAACATCCATATCAAAGATATATATTCCCATAGAAACAAGGCTTCTGGTCGCGCTTCCAGGAAGAGTAGGTGGGGTTTCAGGTTTCTCTATAAACGAAGTAACGAGCCCGTTTTCTGTGGTGCCCATTACACCGAATGCTGAAGCATCCTCTACGGGAACATCCATACAGGCAACGGTGAGCTTAGCACCTTTCTCTTTATGCTCTTCAAGCATTGCGGCGTAGTCCATTCGATAGATATGATCGCCGGATAACACAACCACATACTTTGCATCATTTCGCGATAGCAACCACATGTTGTGATAAATCGCATCGGCGGTTCCTTCATACCATGCACCACCTTTGCGCATTTGTGGTGGAACAGCAGTAATGTACTCGCCTAGCTCTGGATTGAATATCGACCAGCCGTCTCGTAAGTGTTTTTGAAGTGAATGAGATTTATATTGGGTTAAAACAAGGATCTTGCGTAAACCCGAATGTAAACAATTGGTTAGTGTGAAATCTATAATTCTATATTTTCCGCCAAAAGGCACGGCTGGCTTGGTTCTGTCATCGGTGAGTGGGCTGAGTCTAGACCCCATCCCTCCTGCTAAAATTACGGCGAGTGCGTCTTCCATAGTATTCCCTTTCCCTTTTCTGACATGCATCAAAACGGTGCTAACCTGAAGGAGGTGGTATGCAACGCAGAGGTTTTGAAAAGCATGTGCTAATGTGCTTATTAGTGAAAAGTCTACTACAAGAATCGAGCCATAGAATATCTCCTTAAAAATCAAGGAGGTTAAAATTTCACTGTAAGACAACTGCACCATATTAGTGAAGCGCTAAATAGCCCGTGCATCAAATTGGCGCAAAATTGTAGAAAGGAGAGGTCAACAAGTATGGATTTACAATGTAAAGTGGCTACAAAACAAGAAGATAAATAGGGTTTTCTAGCTTAATAACTATGGCCAAACAAGGCTTAGGGTTAGCGTCTTAACTCTAAAGGTCTAAAACAGGCGTGTTGATGTAAGGCAGGAGAGCTTTGTATCAACGATTCAAGAGTAGAAGGCCTGAGACAACTCTTTTCACAGTTGTTGAGAGTGAGTGGATAGGTAAGTAGACCACTCACTCAATGAATATGCTCACTTCACTGATAGCGATACGTTATCACTGCACTAAGAGAGACCGACGATATTTCCTCCATCATCAAGATCTAAGTTCATAAATGCGGGTTTATCAGGTAAGCCTGGCATCGTCATCACGGTACCAGATAATGCATAAACGAATCCTGCGCCCGCACACAAGCGCAGCTCGCGGATTGGGACGGTAAAACCAGTTGGTGCGCCTTTGACTGCGGAGTCTGTGGTTATCGATAATGGTGTCTTCGCGATGCAAACCGCTAAGTTGTTAAAACCTAGATTTTCAAAATGGTTGAGCTGTTCAGTCGCGATAGGAGTCATTTCTATATTGGTTGCGCCATAGCCCCCTTCACATACTGCCATGAGCTTTTCGAGTAATGATTGCTCTTTGTTGTATAACGGACAAAACTCTACAGGCGTGGTACACGCATCAATAACATGTTGAGCTAGTTCCGTTGCGCCTTGTCCGCCTTGCGAAAAAGCGGTGCTGATGGCTACTTTAACTTCGGGATTAAATTGGTGAATCAGATCTTCAAGAGCTTTAAGCTCTTTCACACAATCTTGTGGAAACTGATTAATGGCAACGACAGCAGGTAAACCGTATTTATGAACGTTATTTATGTGCCATTTTAAATTTTCAAACCCAGCCTCCAATGCTGCTTGGTCCGGATTAAAAATGGAATCTGGAATAGCCATACCTGGCCGTAAATCGTAGTGTCCGGAATTCGCTTTGAGGCCGCGTAATGTTGCTACGATCACTACACAGTCAGGAGCTTTGTTGGCGGCAGCAGCTTTAATGTTACACGCTTTCTCGAATCCCATATCCGAACCAAAACCGGCTTCAGTTACCGTGTAACCTGACAGTTTTAGCGCAATATCGTCCGCGATAATGGATGAATTTCCATGGGCGATGTTTGCAAATGGACCTGCATGGATCAACGTAGGAACACCTTCTAGAGTTTGCATCAGTGTTGGTGCAATCGCCTCTTTTAGTGTTACTGCCATTGCTCCTGCAACTTGTAGATCTTCCGTAGTGACGGGGTTTCCGTTCAAATCGTACGCTACGACAATTTTCCCGATACGTTGACGTAAATCTTTTAAATCTTTGGCTAGTGCAATGATAGCCATTAACTCGGAAGCGGCTGAAATATCGAACCCTTCGTCACGCTCGAAACCATTGATGGTTTTTCCTGCATCATTGAGGCCAATTTTGACTTTACGTAGTGCACGATCATTATGGTCCATCACTCGTTTCCAAGTAATACTGGCCGTGTCGATTTTAAGTGCTCTTAACCCGGTGCGTGATTCAAAGGCATCATAACCCTCGCGTTGTTCATGGAACAAGCGAGCGTCAAGAGCGGCTGAAGCAAGGTTGTGCGCCGCTGTCACTGCGTGAATGTCACCAGTAAGGTGTAAGTTTAACTCTTCCATTGGAGCTACTTGAGAGTAACCGCCGCCCGCAGCGCCACCTTTAATACCGAAGACAGGTCCCATCGAAGGCTGCCTTATACATGCAATAACAGATTGATTAAGCTTTGCTAAACCTTGCGCCAGTCCTATCGTCGTAACGGTTTTTCCTTCGCCAAGAGGAGTCGGCGTGATCGCAGTGACGAGTACAAGTTTACCGTCATCATTTGCTTTGAGTCGTTCCAAACATTTTGGGTGGACTTTGGCTTTGTGCTTCCCGTGAGTGTCATACTCTTCGGGCAATAGTCCTACTTTTTCCGCGATAACATCAATAGAAGAAAGTGGTGTGTTTCGGCAAATTTCGATATCTGACTGCATGGAGAATCCCCAAAGTGGCACACAGGTAGCGTTGAAAAACTACCTGAGTTATAACGAGTATTATTGTGAGGCAAAGGTCTGCTTGGTGATGGTACTGTTTCGGTTAGGCTTGTAAAGAGTTTACTGCTTCGTATTGTGCGACATACTAACGAAATCTACTCGTTATAGTGCTAGATAAAAACAAAAAGGCCACCAAATGGTGACCTTGATATATTTTTAGCTTTAAAGCTGTCGTTTTAACGATCCCAATAAGTCTCTTCTAAGCTATCTTCTCGTTCAGGAAGCGCTCGCGATAGGCGAGGAGAGTGCTGCGTCAACACTTCATAGCTTACTCGGTTTGCGTATTTACAGATCTGAGAAAGCGAGGAGTAGGTTAAGCATCGTACTTCGTGCTTTTCTGAGTTAGGCACTTCTTTTTGGTGGAAAGAGTTTGCTGCCATGTCATGCAGTAAGGCTGAAAGGGCTGCATCACCTGCACCGTTAGTGTTCTTAATCTCTAGTGGTCCACCAAGGTAAGGGCCGATGTGAGAGTAGACCTTCATTGGGTTTTGACAGTCTTCTTTACGCATCGCACGACTAAACTCGTACTGGTTAAAGGCTTCGAGGGAGCTTTCAAGGATGTCGTGTGTGGTTTCTCGTTTTACTTTCTCGTCGGTGTAACCAGCCATGTACAGACCATTTGGTCCTGCCGTACACAGTACGAGATCAACCCATTCAAGTGCTTTATCAGCAGCAGCTAGCGGCTCTGTTTCACCTGTTAGCGCCGCACCTTCTTCTTCATTCATAGCGACAACAGAAATGTTTTCGCGAATGTATTCTTGCCACCACTGTGCGTTGCCTTCGATAACGTACTTCGTCCCTAACGTAAGTACAACAGGGACATCGTGCTTCTTAGCAAAGTCGATCGCTCTTTGTACCGCTTTAGGCATTGGATCTTCTTCTTTACCACGCATTAGGTAAGAAGAAACAACCAGGGCTGATGCTTTCTCAAAGATCTCTTCAGGAATGCTTTCCGGAAGTAGTTGATTCATATGACCTTCGTTGATAGCAAATGTACGCTCACCGTCTTGAGAAATTAGGGTGTAGCAGCGACCAATAGGGCCATCTACCGTTTGTAAATGGTTAAGGTTCATGCGTGAAGACGTACGGCAAAGGTAGCGATAAGCAAAAGAACCGACTTGAATGTTCTTAGACATCACACCGAGCAAAACGGATTTGCTATCGGCTAAAACTGAGTAGTTGTGAAGAGTATTGCCAATCGTGTCACCTGGGTATTGGTGTGTGATCAGGCCTTGCTCAACCAGTTCTTCGTAAAGTGCATCTGCTTTGCTTTCTTCAAGAACGAGCGAATGTCCTTTACTCAGGTTGTATTTCTCTAAAAACGCGTCATCTACACGTGCTTCGATATCTACAATGGTTTGACCGACACCAACAATAGTTGGGCGATATAGCTTAGGTGCCTGTCGGATTTGGTTTACTAATGGATCTCGAGCGTGAGTTGGGAAGTAGTGTTTAGATTTACGCTGACCAGGAAACTTCATGCTTGTTCTTGAGTGAGAAAAAAAAGAGGCGGGATTGTATCACAAAAAAATGAAAATCGTGGCGATTTATTACAAAGAAGTCTGCTCGCTGAAAAAATCAGCGAGCTGAGTAAATAGCAACCAAAGCAGCTGCAATTTATGAGGCTTGTCGTATTGCAATGGGTTGTTTTTTAAACTTGTTGCTCAGCAGCGCCCGGAAAGAGCCTGCTCCGCGCTAACTAAATTTACCCGCGTTACTTTTTCACTTCAGTTGGCTCAACGTAAGCCTTGGTACCCCAAAGTGGGACTGTCGAAAGGCTATGCTTAAAACTACCATCGGTCTCTTTTGTTGTATAAGACAAGTAGAGTAAGGTTTGGTTATCGGCATCATAAATACGGCGAACCTTCATTGTTTTGAAGAAAATGCTTTTTGACTTCTTAAATACAATTTCACCGGACTTACTCTTATCTATTTTTGCAATCATTTCCGGTGTGATTTCGCCAGTCTGACGACATGATATTGAGCTATCACTTGGATCTGCTAAGCTGAAATCCGCTTCGATAGAGGCGATGTGACATGTGACACCTGTTACTACCTCGTCTTTCAACTCACCGACTTTGATGTCTTTCAAAGTAAACCACCCGAGCCCCACGTCAGCAACATCGTTATCTGAACAACCAACTAGAGTAGTAGCAAGCAATGCACTTAACAGCATCTTTTTCATTATTTTTGTCCTTAACTAGGAAAGATATTGATGAAATCTATCAGAGGTTTGCACCTAAAACAAAATTTAGCCACGGAAAGGTCTATGTGCGCTAGGTTTGTTGCGGGCTTCATGCTAATGTACTGCTCTAAACGAAGGTATCAAGATGAATGAACAACAGTTAGCCAGTATCGAGCGTAAAAATACATGGCTGTATGATCTGGTCGAAGTTGAATTTCCGACACCAGAGAGTTTGAAAGGGCGCGATGTCTATTTCAAAACGCTAGAAAAAGCAACGTATCAAGTAGTCGACAAAGACACACTACTGGAAAGTGACTCTGAATTTAACCCCGACGATATTTTTCTGGTCGATTTTCATCGACTGACCATTATGTTCTCTATCTTGCAATCTCAGCGCTGGGAACAGCAGTATGATAAAGATATGATCATTGAATATCTGACACAGATTATCCTCACGCCAGATTTTGAATTATATGTTGGTTTTAAATCTGGAGTCCCAATTGGTGCTGCTATTGTTAGCCATCTCGAAGGAAATACACTCATCTCTGATGTTGCTGTTTCTGAATCAAAATACAAAAGCTCGTTTGTGGCTGATCTGGCTAAAAGACTAAGCACCGAGCAAAAACTGTTAGACTCAGTGGTTATCGAAAACTAACTTACACATCAATGTGCATAAAAAGTAAAGCAAGATGACGTTGGGTGATCTTGCTTAGAAAAACTGTAATTGCTCCCTTCTATTTCCATGAAATGCCAAGCTCGTCGTTTCAACAATCCCAAACTCAAATAAGATTAATCCAAACATTCTTAAAATCAGCTTGGGCTTGAGCCTTTAAGACGTCTGGAGATGGCTATGGCAATTACCAATATTAAGTGCGTGATATTTGACTGTGATGGTACGTTGGTCGACAGCGAAAGACTGTGTTGCCAAGCGCTCGTCAATGTATTTAACCAGCATGGGGCTGAGTTAACGATGGAAGAGTGCGTTTCTCACTTTAAAGGAGGAAAGCTCGCTGACATCCTTTTAGATACTAAAGAATTGAAAGATATCAAAGTCCCAATTGATGTTTTAGAGCCGCAATACCGAGAAGAAGTCCAGTCTCTTTTTGTGCGTCACTTACAGCCGATGGATGGCGCAAAACGATTAATTCAGTTTTTGGATTCGCATAATATCGAATATTGTGTGGCGTCTAATGGACCTAAAGATAAAATTGAATACGCTTTGGAGTTAACCGGTTTACTCGATGCTTTCCGAGGGAAAGTGTTCTCGGCATTCGATGCGAATAGTTGGAAGCCTGAGCCCGATTTAATCATGTACAGTGCTATGAGCATGGGCTTTTTACCAAGTGACTGTCTTTATATTGATGACACGCCTAAAGGAGTTGAGGCGGGACTAAACGCCGGTATCAAAACGATACAGTTATTTAATGGTGAAGCTATCAATCGTGTTGATGACGAGCGTGTAATTCGCATTCATCATTTAGATGAATTAAAAGAGCAGCTGTGTGGCTGCTCTGTTTGACCTACTAATGGCAAACCGGACTCAAGCTGTGGATGTGCTTAAGTTTAGACTGTAGGTAAGGCGTTTGATGTAGACATTGGATAGATGAGAAGTTTTTTGTATGAAATCCGCAAGCAGCGCATGTGAATTTCTCGCCATCCGATGAAATGAGATATTCATCTCCTTGGCAGAGTGGGCAATTCAGGTTCTCTATGTCTTTTGTGTCTTTGTAATTATTCATATTGTTTTCCAGCAGCAAATTGGAATTGGCAAGATCAAGCATAGCGGAACGCTTTGTTTAAGAACATTATTTCATCCGGTACAGCGAGAACTTGAGATTCACTTCAAATATCCACTTGGATGTCGTAGAAAATATCGAAGGTAATAGTTGAACACGGTTTAAAGAAAAGGGCTCCTTAAGGAGCCCTTGTTGATCATAAGTTCCACAACGTTATGCGGTGCGGTAGCGTTGTAATATCTCACCAAGAGAAACGGAGGCTTGCGTGAGATTAGCGACGCCAGCGGTAGATTGCTCCGCCACTTCTCTGATTGTGCTTGATTGACTACGAATTTCTGAAAGTTCCGATGCAATATCGTTAGCAACTGCGCTTTGTTCTTCAGCAGATGTGGAAATCTGAATGCTCATGTCCATTAATGAGCGTGCTGACTCGGCAATAGAGGTAACATCATGGCCGATTTCATCAATAAGCTGGCTGCTGGTTTGAGCTTGCTGAACGGTTCGGTTGGTGATTGAAGCAATGTTCTGGCTCTCAATTTGAAGCTTCTCAATCATGGCTTGGATCTCTACTGTTGCCTGTTGAGTTCTGCTTGCTAATGTACGTACTTCATCGGCAACCACTGCAAATCCACGACCTTGTTCACCAGCACGGGCTGCTTCGATTGCTGCGTTTAGCGCCAACAGATTAGTTTGTTCTGAAATGGCGTTAATCGTTGTGATCACGTCATTAATCTGCGTCGTATTCTCGTTTAAATTGGTTACTGACGTAGAGGCTTGTTCAATATAGCTAGATAACGTCTCTATCTCGCCAATCACGTTTTGTACACGGCTTCTGCTTAGTTCGATCTTCTGGGCATCTTGGTCTGACTGCGTCGTTGCTTGTTGAGAAATACTTGATACCTCCTTTGCAGAGGCTGTCATTTCCTCCATTGCCGTCGCGACTGAATCAAGCGTTTGATATTGATGAGATATCTGGGTTTCACTCAACTGCATATCTTTTTCGAATGCAGAAGATGTCTCGCTCAACATCGTTGCATTATTTTTAACACTATTAACCAGTTCACTTAAGGTATCCATAGACTTGTCTAGCGCACAGCCGATGGTACCGAATTCATCTCGACCAGGGTGAAAACCAAGACGAGAGGTTAAGTCACCGTCACCAATTTTTTCGGTTGTTGTATATAAAACCCACAGAGCTCCTCCGATAAACGTTGCCACCCAGTAAGAGAATAGGGCAAAAGGAATAACCCATAAGAAGCTGAGTAATAGTGACGATAGAGCTGATGATTTTACCGATTCGTATTGTGTGGACACATTTTGAGTCAGCTTAATCACTTCTCCAGAATGCAACTTGGCATAAGCGGTGACAGACCCATCGACAAAAGAACTCTCGCTTACGCGGTTCGATTTCGATACGCCGTCAATTTCTGTAGCGCGGTTTGATTGAGTATCAACGATACCAGAAAGCTTCGCTTCGCTCGCCGAGATGGCTTGCTGCTCAAATTGTTGTATTTCATTGAAGTAGCGGCTTCCAGCCACTGAAGTGAGGGCTACTAAAAACAGTAGGAATATAACCCACATTTTGTCGTTGATAGACATCTTGATAAACAGCCTGTCTATCGTTCTAAACTCAACTTCTCTCATTTAAAGCTCCATTAGAGATAAAAGATATTGACCAAATCTATTGCTATATCGAAACAAAATATGCGAAGTTAATCAGCAAAATATGTAACGAATACTAAATTTAGTTTAAGAAATGAGATCTAAGGACGCCTATAACAGTATGTTATATCTTTAAATTGACATGAATGTTGATAAAAGAGTCATTTCTCTAAAGTGTTAAGCGGATATGAAATCTAATTGCAATCGTTTACTTTTGATTATGCTCATAGGTTTTTAAATCTTTACTTCTCGCTGTCATGAATGTGTCATATAAAGACTATAAAAAGGAGTTGCTGATGTGGATATGGCAAGAGCCAGGCCGTCAGCAAGTAAAAGCAAGAGAGCTTAAAATAAAGGAGGTCACAATGAGCGACCAATACCAAAACGATGAGAGCCTAGAGCTGCTAGATGCGCTTGAAATTGGCATTATCTTGTCGGAATACGTTGGCTCAGACAACGAAGCCGAATAGCGGAACACTCTCATCTCGTCGTAATTGACGTTATACTAGGTTCATGTCACACCAAGCCCTAGAGGCCAAAACTGGCGTCGAATGAACTTTCTAGCCCACCTGCATATCGCAGATCACAGTAACAGCCATTTGTTGGGAAACTTGCTTGGAGACTTCGTAAAAGGAGATCCAAGCAAGCTGTATGATCGCGATATCTCAAATGGCATCAGATTACATAGATTTGTTGACCGTATTACCGACCATCATCCAATCGTCAACGAATGTAAGCCTCATTTCACTGGTGTTGCGCGACGTTTTGCACCTATCGCTTTGGATATGTTTTGGGATCATTGCCTCGCAAAACACTGGAACGACTTTCATTCCGTGCCTCTCGAACACTTTGTAAAAACGGCATACGAGAGAGTAAACCGAGAGGTTCATGAACATTTGCCGCCACGTTTTTTGGTGCTCCACAGCAGAATGTGGCATGGCCGATGGCTTCAATCCTATCAAGATCTAGACAATATAGAATTTGCACTACATCGGATATCGCAAAGAAGTCCTAGAATGGCAGACTTAACCACAACATTTAAAGTGATTGAAAGTGATTACACCGAATTAGAAGAGAAGTTCTCGTCACTTTATCGAGATGTTTTGCGCCAGTCGTATGATTTTCAGCAACAGCTTAACGACTCAACTCAATGAGATAGAAAAGTAGTATGGCTTTAGGGGCTCTGGTAAACTCTGCGCTCCAAAAATAATGAGGTTACACATGTCTGTTAATTTTGCTGATTTAGGCATCGAACAAAAGCTAATCGAGACGCTAGGCAATCTAAATATCGTGACGCCAACACCAGTGCAAGAAAAGTCAATTCCACACGTCCTTGCAGGAAAAAACTTACTTGCTGCTGCACAAACTGGTACGGGAAAAACGGCTGCGTTTGGTTTACCTATCATACAAACCGTTCAGCAAAAGAAACTTAACGGCACACCTCAAGCATTGATTTTGGTTCCAACACGCGAGCTTGCACAGCAGGTATTTGATAATTTGAATCAGTACTCGGCAGAAACAGAACTTCGCATCGTGTGTGTTTATGGTGGTACAAGCATTGGCGTACAAAAGAGAAAGTTAGAAGAGGGCGCTGATATTTTGATTGCCACGCCAGGCCGCCTTTTGGATCACCTGTTTAATGGTAACGTAAACATCTCTAAAACCGGTATGCTCGTGTTAGACGAAGCCGACCGTATGTTAGATATGGGATTTTGGCCTGACTTGCAGCGCATCTTCCGACGTTTGCCTGCTGAGAAACAGATCCTATTGTTCTCTGCGACATTTGAGAAGCGAATCAAAACTATTGCGCATAAACTCATGGAATCGCCAGTTGAAGTCGAAGTTTCACCAGCAAATACGACTGCTGAAACGGTAACACAAATGGTTTATCCAGTGGATAAAAACGGAAACGTGAATTGCTAGCGTACTTAATTGGCTCGCGGAATTGGCAGCAAGTGCTTGTATTTACAAAAACGAAGCAAGGCAGTGATGAGTTAGCGAAAGAGCTCAAGTTAGATGGCATCAAAGCGGTTTCTATCAACGGCGATAAATCACAAGGCGCCCGCCAAAGAGCTTTGGATGAATTTAAACAAGGTAAGGTGCGTGCTTTGATTGCAACCGATGTGGCAGCACGAGGGTTAGATATTCAAGAGCTAGAACAAGTCGTGAACTTTGATATGCCATTCAAAGCAGAAGATTATGTCCATCGAATTGGCCGCACTGGAAGAGCAGGAAAGTCAGGTTTGGCGGTTTCTCTGATGAGTAGAGATGAGGAGTACTTGTTGCAAGCTATCGAGAACCTGCTTGATCAACGCTTACCCCAAGAATGGCTGGCAGGTTTCGAACCAAGTCTTGTAGAAGAAGTTGAGCCTGAACAAAATGGGGGTGGGCGTCGTCGTAGTCGTTCATCTGAGAAGCGTAAGCTAAAAGCAAAATTGGCGATTCATAAAAATCGTGGTAAATCACGTAGCTCTCGCTAAACCGCGCAAACTTTTGTTCTTACATAGTCAGGCTGTTTTTGCCTCTTCATAGACGTCTAACGTTTGGGGGATAGCAAGTAGGTACCCTTGATACATATCGAAACCGAGCTTTTTCATTAAGCGAAGTTGATGCTCGGTTTCAATTCCTTCGATAACGGTTTTAGAGCATAACGCTTTTGCGAGTGATAATGCATCGTTAAGCGCTTTAAAATCACCGTTTTCATACCTTAGCAATAAAGAGCGATCCATCTTGATTATATCTGGGCAAACGCTTCTCACTCGCTCAGTTGTCGATGCATTGACGCCATAATCGTCGATCGCCAATTTAAACCCGCCTTGGCTTAATTCACGAGCTGCTTGCGACAAAGAGAGTTCATCCTCCACCTTCAATTCAAGTAACTCCATGACGATTTGTTCATTCATCAAATGCGATTCATAAATGGTTTGTTTTAGCAGTCGGTTATAAGTGATGTCTTTGACTAGTATCTCTGCCGCTACCGGTAATACATTGAGAAACAATTGTTTTGTGTGAAAGCGAGACTGAGAGAAATTTTTGATATGGATTAGGCGACTTAAGCGTTCAACATTGAGCAAATCTTGAGTGGGAGTCGCTTTGGATTGGAAAAACTGATCTGGCCTAACCATGGTGCCATTGGCATTGCTAATTCTTACCAGTGCTTCAAGGCCAACGATGGAAATATCGTTCTTATATATGGGTTGAAAGACACTGCGGAGAGTGAAGTTCGCGTATTTCGCAATATACTGCCCGTCGGCTTCTTTCCGGATGCAACTAAGTAGTTGCGAGATGTTCATCATTGTTACCACAACCTAAATCAATGTCTCAACATCAGCGTTATCGCGCTAATTTTTCTATTTCATTGGCAATGAATCTAAGTGTGCTCATTAACTCAAGCAAGAACGATGGTAATGGATGGGTAGTTTTGTCGAGTGATATCAAACAAATTGATGAAATAATTGATAATCTCAGCACTTCAATTTGATGCTACCATTGCAGTACGGCATACAACTGCAAATATTTTCTGACTAACTGCTGTTTGTTCGAACGCCGTAAAGGATGCCCAAACTTAATGTAACAAGGGCTAATACCGAATCGAGTGTCCAAAGATTGCGTGAGTTGCGACTCGCTGGTGTACAGTGTGATTCCTTGTTCTGTGTATTCGTTGATCTGATCGGGTAGTTCACCCATCCACCAATGAAGCAATTCTCGGCTCGTTTTGCTGCGACTTATCCAATGATCGCAAACCAAAAAGAGTAGGTCATTAGGCTGTAAGGCATAACCATATTCACTCTGCCATTCCGTAATTGATGAGAGTAAGTTTTCCCGGCAAGATTTTCCGGCACTGACCATATGGTGACTCAGAACCCAGACAGTGCCGATGTCGGATGAAATTCGATAGTGATGGGGAAGGTCTGGAGAATCCAACACTTCGATTGGCTTTATCACGCAGTTGTATCCAAAGTGACGAAAAGTATGTTCCATCCTTCTTGAAAAAGCGAGACCAAGATGATGCTCACTCATGCCTTGGTTATGCACCGCAGGGTAATGCTTTTCACACAGCTTAAGACAGTCGTCTTGAAAATCATTAACACTTTGAATAACTAGGTCGAGTAGCAAAGAATATCCCTTAATAATTACAAAACGAACTGCAAAAGGTTAGCATAGTCTTTTGAGAATAGACTAATTTACTTCGGCAACTTCTTGATCTAAACACCAAATTTCTCACAAATGACCGTGTCTAATTTTTAATAGAGCAACACGAAAGAAGCAGAAGTTGAACAAAAATTTGAAAGGGAAAAAATGATAAAGCTAGAACGCGCACAAAAAGAGGCGCTGGCCACCGCCATTCAAGATTACATGCAAGACGAGCTAGATGTTGAAATTGGCCAGTTCGATAGTGAGTTTCTAATTGATTTTATTACAGAAAAACTAGGGCCAATTTACTATAACAAGGGTGTTGAAGATGCTAAGTTACTGGTTGAACGCAGAATGTTAGAAGTCTCCGAAGAGCTGTATGAGATAGAACAAGAAGTTAAGCTGTAAGTTTCAGTTTTGCAAACGATTTAAAGTTCCTTCAAAAAATTCGAACAACTTGATAGATACGGTACCATTGGCTGGATGTAAATGATGGTAAATAATCTGTTTCATATGACGTAAATAGGTTAATGTAGTGTTTCTTGCTCAGCATTAACTTAGGAATATATCTAGGAACTTGAGATGGATACACTGGTAAAGAATTACAACCTTACTGCACGCGTGATGCATTGGTTATCAGCGCTGTGCATTATTGGTCTATTTGCAGTGGGTTTGTGGATGGTCGACCTTAGCTATTACAGCGAATGGTATCGAACTGCGCCGCATTACCATCGCTCTGTCGGTATTTTACTCGCTATTTTAACTTTGGCACGCATCGTATGGAAACATGTGACGGCGTCACCAAAGGTAGAAGGCAAACGTTACGAAGTGCTTGCTGCTAAAGCAGCGCATGGTGTCATGTACCTACTATTGATCACCATCTTTGTTTCAGGTTACCTCATTTCAACGTCTGATGGACGCGGCATCGAAGTGTTTAATTGGTTCACCGTGCCAGGAGCGGGAGAGTTATTCCCAGGCCAATCAGATATTGCAGGTGAGATTCACTTCTATGCAGCTTGGGCAGTCATCCTGATTGCAGGCTTACATGCTATTGCTGCACTAAAACACCACTTTATCGATAAAGACAACACATTAAGAAAAATGTTAGGAGCTTCAAAATGAAAAAGTCACTTTTCGCTACAGGATTAGCTATCGCTATGGCACTGCCATTTGGTGCGCAAGCTGCAGATTATGTCATCGATACCAAAGGTGCTCACGCTTCAATCAACTTTAAAGTTAGCCACTTGGGTTACAGTTTCATCAAAGGTCGTTTCAATACATTTTCTGGTGACTTTTCTTTTGATGAAAACAACATTGCTGACTCAAAAGTAAATGTTGTTGTTGATACAACCAGCCTAGATTCAAACCATGCTGAACGTGACAAACACATTCGTAGTGGTGACTTCATCGATGCTGGTAAATACAGTGAAGCAACCTTTACGAGCACAAAAGTGGTTGATAAAGGCAATGGCAAACTAGATGTAACTGGTGATTTAACGCTACACGGTGTTACTAAGCCTATTACTATTGAGGCTGAATTCGTTGGTGCTGGCAGTGACCCATGGGGCGGCGAGCGCGCTGGCTTTGTTGGCAACACTCGCCTAGAGCTTGCTGACTTTGACATCCCAGTAATGGGTGCTTCAAGCTACGTCGATATGGAACTTCATATCGAAGGTATTAAGAAGTAATTAGTTCCTTTTAGATACACTAAAAGCGCTCTTCACTTGAAGAGCGCTTTTTTATTATCTTAATCACATCACTAACATCGATAAACCAGTCAGTGATAGCGATTGAAAGCCAATAGACGTTGTAAATGTTTAGCGAATTACGCTGTTTCTAACTCGCTTTTTTCCACTAGGTTTAAACGCTCACCAAAAATCGGGCGTAGTGCTTTTAATACTTCAGTACGAGTAACCACCCCGACCATCTGCCCATTTTCAAGCACAGGAAGCACTTGTGGCTTACTTACTTTGATACTTTTAGCGCGTTCTTCGAGAGACAAAGACGTCAAGCGAGTGGCAATACCCATACTGCTCGCTGGGTACAACTGCTCTTTATCGATACATAGGAATTCCACAACATCAACGAGGCGATCACCAGCGTCAATTGCGACCACATCTCGGCTCATGATGTCGACGACTTTTTGGTCTTTCACCGGAATGTAGTCCTCACACCATAGTTCTACCATCACATCGTGAGCAGAGAAGAAGCCAACTAATCGATTTTGTACGTCTACAACAGGTGCGCTCGTTACGTGATTATCAAGTAACACATCCAGCGCGGCTGCAATTGGCGTTTCTGCACGAATGGTGACTGGCTTTGGGTTCATAATGTCTTTAACAAAAGAGGCATTTTTCATGGTGAAATCCTTAACTGACGACAGTGTTGTAGTTGTAGTGATAGAAGAAATATTCGCTGCTTTTAGTTCTGGTCGGCGAAAAATACACCAGTTTGAAAGGCCAACTAATACCGCTCCGCCGACGATGTTGCCAAGCGTGACAGGAATTAAGTTAGCGGTAATAAAGTGGCTAATGTTTAGGTCTGTGTATTGTGACGCGGGCACACCGACAGATGCCCAAAAAGATTCAGGTGCAAAATTCGCGATAACAATACCAAGTGGAACCATAAACATGTTCGCAACACAGTGCTCAAAACCGCTGCTGACAAACATTGCCACAGGCAAAATTGTCATTGCTGCTTTTGTCATTGCATTTGCAGAACTAAATGTCAGCCAAATCGCTAGGCAGACCAACAGGTTACAGAGAATACCGAGTGCAAACGCTTGAATGAGAGTGTGGTGAAGTTTGTGTTGTGCGATGTTAAGCGCATTTAATCCCCATTGACCGCCATCCATCTGATAAAGACCAGCAGCAGTAACTAGCGCAAGTAGGAACATCGCACCAATAAAGTTACCAACGTAAACTTTGCCCCAGATCGAAAGCATCTTACCGAACGATATTTGCTTATTGGCCCAAGAAATACTGGATAGGACGGAGCTGGTAAATAATTCACCACCGCAGATCACTATGAGGATCAATCCCATGCTAAATGCGAGTCCACCAGCTAGGCGGCTCAAGCCCCAACCAGCGCCCGTACTACCGGTGGTCACTGTGATGTAAAACAAGAATGCTAACCCGATGAACGCGCCGGCCATAATGGCGAGGCTTAATGTCATACTGCTGGTTTTGTTTGCCTTACTTAACGCAAATTTTTCCGCTTCAACCATCATCTCTTTTGGAGAAAAATACTGGTGATTTTGAGAACTGGTCACCGCCATATTGACTCCTTAATTTGTAATCGCATAAAAAATCCTTGGTTATTAACTCAAAAATGAAATTGTTGTTTTTATTAAGAGCCTCAATGACTTCGGTTTCAAAACCATTGAGGCTTGCGGTGTTCCCGAACCGCGTACTCAGAATAGGGAGAACGGTTAGTAAGGTAAAATTGATAATATTTAGAAACCTCATCAAATTAATTGATAACTTTACGGGGCTAGGTAAAATGAACTCTATTGCTTATTGGGGCATGCTTTAACAATTGTGGGGATTGGGAAATACCCACTAATAATGGAGGACACTTTGCGCTACTCACTTAAGCAATTAGCGGTTTTCGACGCAGTTGCAGATACCGGCAGTGTAAGCCAAGCCGCAGAAAAATTGGCTTTAACACAATCAGCGACGAGTATGTCGCTTGCGCAATTAGAGAAGATGCTTGGCAGGCCGTTGTTTGAGAGGCAAGGCAAGCAAATGGCGTTAACCCATTGGGGGATGTGGTTACGACCAAAAGCAAAACGCTTGCTACAAGATGCATTGCAGATTGAAATGGGCTTCTATGAGCAACATTTATTGAGTGGTGAGATTCGTATGGGAGCGAGTCAAACCCCAGCAGAGCACTTAGTTCCCGACCTTATCAGTATCATTGATAATGACTTTCCAGAAATGCGTATTTCCCTCGGTGTACAAAGTACAAAAGGGGTGATTGATGGGGTATTAGATTACAAGTATGACTTAGGGATTATTGAAGGGCGCTGTGATGATAACCGTTTACACCAAGAAGTATGGTGTCGTGATCATCTTACTGTTGTCGCAGCTTCTCATCATCCTTTTGCGCGTAATCAGTCTGTTAGCCTTGCGCAGTTAGAGCAAGCGAAGTGGGTACTAAGAGAGCATGGCTCTGGCACACGAAAAACATTTGATAGTTCCATTCACCACCTTATTGAAGATTTGGATGTGTGGCGCGAGTATGAACACGTTCCGGTGTTACGTAGTTTAGTTGCTAATGGTCAGTACCTTACTTGCTTACCGTATTTAGATGTAGAGCGATATATAGAAGCAGGTCATCTTGTGGCATTAAATGTACCTGAGTTAAAAATGGAAAGGACGCTTTCATTTATATGGCGCTCAGATATGGCAGAAAACCCATTAGTCGACTGCATTAAAAGAGAGGGGCTGCGAATGATGAAAGGGAAGCCTTCAGTTCTTTAAAGGTTGATTAAACATGCCTACGAGATGAGTTGGGTTTATTCCCCAAATCTGTTGATTTATCGGTTGCGTCAAACTTTTAATGTAAATTGTGAAAATAATAATATCTTATTGTGATCAGTATCACCGATAAGCTGAGCTGATGTATCTAACATGTGTCCTTGATTTCAATGTATGAAGGCAGTTATTGAACCATATAGGTACGATAATAGCCGAGTAGGTATGACTACCATGACGACACTTTTAGCTATTTCTATCACTACTGGAATTTTATCTGGCGTATGGGGTTGGATCGCCATCTCTTTAGGTTTGCTTTCTTGGGCTGGTTTTTTAGGTTGCACGAGCTACTTTGCAGCGCCAACGAGCGGATTGAAAGGACTAGGCATCAGCTTAATCACCAATATGACAGGCGTATTCTGGGCAATGGTAATTATTCACGGTTCCACTTACGTGGGGTTGGAAATTATTGGCTATGTGATTACCGCTATTGTGGCATTCTTCATGTGTATTCAAGCTAAACAGGCTTGGCTCGCGTACATCCCTGGTACTTTTATTGGTTCATGCGCAACATTTGCGGCTGACGGAAACTGGCAACTTGTCATTCCATCGTTGTTGCTAGGTGGTGTGTTTGGCTATCTAATGAAAGCGACAGGGCTATGGTTGCATACGAAATCAACCGCTACTTCTTCTTCGCTTGCTGAGCAAGCACAGTAGTGAACCCCCGATCTTATTGGTATCCACTGTGTATTGAGTTTTATCCCTCTCAATACCCTTAATCAAAATTAATGATGTTTGATACAAGCACACCAAATTGGTGTGCTTTTTTTGTATTACAAGACAATACGCTGAGTGTAAAATACGTCTAACTCATGTATT
>Ga0056110_100071_pt1 | contig 24098 bp, 14 predicted proteins | sample WorMetloBBELIZE1_FD_83873 | JGI IMG/M metagenome (GOLD analysis project Ga0056110, IMG submission 83873) | Marine gutless worms symbiont microbial communities from Max Planck institute for Marine Microbiology, Germany - Olavius longissimus B... ... | reverse complement strand
TACAACAGGGTTCGCCGGCACTCAGCAATCGGAAATGTTCCCCCTGCAATATGGGCGGATAGATTTACTTCAGAAAGGAGGGCGGCTTAAGGCAGGGGTGTCCACTCTTGTCAGTAGTGGTCATCTTCTCAAGGAGCTTGGGTATGTTTGCAAGAGATACACCTCCGGCAGTAAGGGATGCACCAGCCCCTATCAAGAATGAGACGTTGTCGGTTTTGAGGATTGTCCCGAACCGAACGCGCATTTCTTTAAGGACTTCCTCAAGTGCCTTTTTCGCCTTATCTTGGTTCTCGTTATCTTGGTTCTCGTTGCTTTCAGGTTTGTCGCTTAAAATGCCGCGTATGTGCCGCTCAATGACATTGTCTTTGCCGATGAGTATCTGATAATCAGGGAAATATTCACTCATCGTCTTTCCTCCTTTCGTCATCGGCTTCTACTGTTTTCATGATCATCCTAATCGAACCACGGTCGCTTCACCGACGTTGTTGTACCGATCTGGTACACAAGTAAGGATAATGATTTGACATTCTTTACCCGCCTTGGCGAGAACTGCCCCCATTAGTTTGAGTCTCTCAGGGTCTGTATATCCAAGAGCATCATCCAAAATAAGCGAAGCTCCGCCATCCTTTGAAACGGTCATCGCACATGCCAACCGAGATATCAGAGATATCTGCTCTTTTGTGCCACCGCTCAGAGAATCAAACGGGACGTTGGAACCATCCATTGCCCGGCTGGCAACCAACAGATCCTCAGTTACATCAACCTCAAAAGAGTTGTTAAACACCAACCGTCCGAGCTTTTCGATTTTATCTTTGAGAGGAGCGACATAGGAACGACGCGCTCCGTCTCGCTCCTCTTTCATGGTTTCATACAGCAGTTGGGCCGCTTGGGCCCGCCGGATCATTGCCGCATTTTCTTGGATTATGTGATCGAGACGACTCAGGGCCGCATGGAGTTTCTCGTGCAATCCCTCTTCACCGAAGACTTTAAGGCGGGTTCGCACTTCTGTATTTTCCTTCTGGGCCGCATCACGCTTTTTCTCGATGGTTTTCAGAGAACCTTCAGCCGTTTCGGCAAGGGTTTTTACACGCTCAGGTTCCTTGCCGCTAAGATGTATCTCGGCAGACTTCACGTCCTCTTTCTTTGTTTGGACAAGTTCGGCAGAATTTGAATGCTCCAACTCAAGGTCTTTATCAGAGTTGGTCTTCCGGGATTGAGCAAGATCATCCTCAGCACGGTTTAGCTCTTCAGCCTTGAGATCGAGTTCAACGCGCATTTTTTGGTGCTGTTCTCTCAGTCCGTCACGCACCTTTCGGGCCGCATCTAGTTCTGTTCGGGAGTCCTCCCATTTCTTATTGACCGTTTCAATCTCTCCCTCTACATTTTGGAGCTCCTTCTTTGCGGCATCCAGATTTTCAGGGAGCTTCGGTTCTGGTATCCTGGCTGATGGATAAGCAGGGACTCCTTTCCCCAGCCCTATCACCTTCCTCTCCAATTCCTCGTATGTCAGATCTCGCAGGTTTTCTTTTTCGATTTCTTCCTGCCTTGCAATAGACTGTTGCGCTCCCCGTCGCGCATCATAAGATTGCCTTGCCTCATCCGCATTACTCACCCCGACATCACTGCAGACGCTATTGAGTTTCTGTTTGGCCTCATCAACCTTCTGGAAAAGATCTGATGAGCTGGACCCGGCTGTCACATCCATTTGCAGCAACCCTGGAATTGTCACTCGGACTCGATCAGAAACGGATAAGCGGATCTTGTCATTCTTAGAGATATTGGTTTCTTCTCCATCAACCAGGAAGTTGAAATTGGCCAGCCCTCTCAGCAGGACATTCGGGGCACCTGTCTCCAGCTTTGCCTGAGCTGTAATGAGCGAACGTTCAGCCGTCTGGATTATTTTCAAATCATCATCATCTACACGGCTCGACTCTAACAATTCATTAGCAAGTGCTGCATCTTCCCGGGCGCGGTCAATGCGGTCCTTACATTCCTTCAGTTGTTCAAGGTGTAGCTTGTTGTTGAAGTAATCAAAGTCCGCTCGACGGAGATTAAGGAGCGCCTCGACCTCCTTGCGGCGGTCTTCAGCTTTGGTTGCGTCCGATTGAGCTTTCTTCAGATCCTCCTCGGCATTCTTGACCGAGGCTGTGGATGAAGTACTGGATTCATCGAGTTTAGCGTGTGCCTTCTTAATTTTGGAAACCGCATTGATTAGGTTTTGGCGTACTTCCTTTTCACGTTTTGCGGCCTGTTCGGATTTCTGTGCTGATTCCAACTTGAGTCGGGCTGTTTCCAGTGCGGTTTCCAGCCCCTTGATTTCGTCGAGAGACTTCGTGTAGTCGTAGACATCCCCCCGGAGAGCCTCCTCTTGCTTCTTTAACAATTCCATTTCCCGTCCAAGCTCCGCGGCTCGCACGATGTCCTTTTCCAGATCCTGGATCTGCGTTGTCAGGGAGCCAACTTCTGCCTCTGTATCAACCTGGGCTTTTTGAGCTTCCTGCAATTCCTTTTTTTTATTGCCCCGCTCCGTGAAATAGCGGCCATACACCTCCCGCACCTTATCGAAGAGATTTTCCTCTCGGGGATCTGCTCGGTGGCCACCGGCAACTATATCGAGCGCAGCAGATAATGATGTCTGCTTTGACAAGTCAGCCTGCTGAATTTCTTCACCTTGCTGAATGCAGAGTGCCTTCCACAAGTTAATGTCAATGGTTTCTCTCAACATTTCCTCGGCCCGTTCATGCGCTTCACGGCCAGTGTGGTTTTCCGGTTTAGGACTTGTGATTGTAAGTGCGGTCTCAGGTTTCTTGTGGAACCTCTTGAAATATTTAAAGACGTATGGTCCGCTTTCCGCTTCCAGCTCGATCTCTGGACCTGCGTCACGTGTTACAGGCTTAATAGCTTTTACCGCGTTGTGTTTGCTTGAGTCGAGATATTCGAAAAGAAGCCTGATTGACTCTCCGAGGCTTGTTTTTCCGACTTCATTCGGCCCTTCAACTATAGTGAGTCCTTGGCGGCCGAATTGGATCTCTGATTCATCAATTCCCCGGTAATTGGCCAGGCGGAGGCGGATAAGTCTCATAATTTCCTCCCTGCAAGCCTTACAAGGAGAGCGAGCGCATCCCGTGAAGTTATTGAATCGGGGTCTCCTGATTCCTCGACATTGGACCGCAAGCGGTCAACGGTACAACTGGCAAATCCTGAAAAACCAAGATCCTTAAAATCGGCGTCTTCCGGCATAATAGCTAGATTATCCGCGCGGGTTTCAACCGCACCCAGAATCTCCCGAAAATGAGAAAGAAGCTCATCAAGCTCGTCATGAAGAGAAAGCGAAAGTGCGCCGACAAGCCGCAATTTGACAACGGTTCGTTCTTTATCTTCAAGATGATCAAGCCACTCGCGAAAAGCCTTGATGTCTTCCTTTGTGTTGATGTCTACCTGGTCACGCTCAATGAACTTCCATCTGCCGACGTTCACATCCTTTGTAGTTACAACACCCTCTTGGTTGATCGTGACGACTAAGGAAAGGCCAGGTTTCACTTCGTTGTAATCCGTTTGCTCGAGTGTGCCAGCGTACCATATACAACCACTTTCACCAACCTTTGTGAGGGAGTGTCGATCTCCAAGGGCCAGGTAGTGAATCTTCTTCTGTGAAATTGCGTTTTCAGCTGAGTGAAGAAAAATAAGCGCCGGATCGTCTGGGTTTGGAGACAGCTTATCCACCATCCCATGGGCTACACAAACACGTAGCGTTCCGACAGAGGATTCCATTCTCTCGGTCGTCAAGGAAACCAGATCTTGCAGGGGACGTTTTGATGTCCATGGTATCCCCACAATCTCAATGCCATCGTCAATACGAATGGGGTCCGTGTCCTCAATCACATGAATGTGAGCAGGTTTCCGCTCAAGGAAGGTCTTGCTACGAAAAACAGATGCCGCGTTGAGTGGGTCGTGGTTGCCAGGAAGCAGGTATACAGGAATCGGCACATCCTTCAGAGCCTCGAGAGCACGCAAAACGGTTTTGCGGTCAACCAAGTTTGACTCGAACACATCCCCACAGACAACCATGAATTTGCAGTCTTCTTCTTTTGCAATGCGTCCAAGTTCCCGGATGGCATCAAATCGGGACTGGGCAAATCGCTCCTGGACACCTTCAGAGAAGAAGTGACGCGTCATTCCCAACTGCCAGTCACCTGTATGGAGGAATCGAACGTTCATGGCGTCTTTTTCCTCCAAACTTTCTTAGCCTTGATCATTTCACACTCCTCGATTTTGTTCCTGACAAGGGTTAATCATTTCGATCAAGTTCAAGGATGAGTCCGTTAAGGTCTGCCTTGGCCTTTTCCAGAATCAACTGCGCGCATTCCATGCAGTAGTTGTTCTTCGACATGTTTTCCTTGATGACCAAGCATTTGTCGCCTTTGCATATCACATGGTCCTTGTTTCGGGAGCATTGCCGCCGGCGTTGGACGGTTTCGAAGCAGGCGGATACGAGAAGACGTTTCAGCTTGGGCATAGTTCATCTCCTTCTCGAAAGGCGCTCTTGGATTTCTGCTTGGACCTCGTCCCCAATCTGATCGATCTGTTCAAGGACATCCTCCAATCGCTCTAACGGGATCTCACCGCGCGTTCCGCCTTCGGCCTCAAGCCGCTCATTGACGGCGCGGTTCACGATCTGGATGACCGTCGCGAAATTGTTGACGCTTCGAAGCTCGGGATAGGCCAACGCAATGTTGCGTCCATTAATCGAAGCGCCAATCGCGGTCACGACGCGGTTAGCCAGGGTCCGGGAGCGCTCGTTTAGCCTGCGACGTGCTTCCCGACGTTGCCGTTGGGGAGTTACTGGAATCTCACGAGGCTCCATACTCTCCCTGGTTCTTGCCTGGATGAGGCGCTGGCGAAGGTTGTCTCGGGACAACCCAAGGACTTCGGGATCGAGACCGCGTCTGAGGAACTCCTGAACGAGATCATCGATCACAGCGTCATCCATGGGGTCCAGGTATTCCTGCTCTATGAAATGACTGATGATTTCATCCTGGACCACCATGTCCGGGGTAAGGCGTCTTCTCTGGCCCGGTTCATCCGCCGGGGGGCGCTCATCGCCGGATTCAAGCCAACCCTGAATAAGTTCCTGGTCCTCCTGATTGATGCGCCTGAAATCATCCCAATGGCGGTCGATGTTCAGTCCCACATGGGAAACCGCAATTCCTCTATTATCGGGGTGTTGGGGGTTATTCTGGTGGATAACCCTCATCACCCTTCCGATGAACTGGACATAGGGAGATAGCGACCGGAAGGGTTGGAAAATTGCGGCCACGCTGAGATTTGGGTGGTCGAATCCCTCGCCGAGCATTCGGACTTGAACGATGCAGTCAATGCGGTCTCGGCGCAGGTCCTGAAGCACCTCCTTAATCTGATCCGCCGACATGTTGCTGTGGATTTCCCTCGCCTGTAAGCCACGTTCCGTATAAAGAGATCGGACCTGGCGGGAATGATCGACAGAGCAGGCGACGGCTATTATTTGATGGAAGGTTCTGGACTGCCGTAGGTGCTGAAGCCATTGGATGCTCGCGTCCACGATTGACCGATTGCATTCCGGTGCGAGGGCTACGCCCAGGCTGAACCACCCCTCGTCCCGTAGCTGAAGGACCTCATTCAGTGTGTGTCGCTTTGAATCCCCGCGATAGGTGAAGGAAATCTCCTGCGGAGCGACATTCACCGCGGTGATCTGCTTGATGTATCCTCGCACCATAGCTGTGCGGAAGGGATAAACGTAGACCACCTCACCAACAATCTCGCGGCCATCGCCTCTGAATGGCGTGGCGGTCAGGCTCACTACCTTGGCGTTGGGAAACCGCTCAAACACGCGCTCCCAGCTTCTGGCCACGTTGTGGTGACCCTCATCAACCATTATCAGGTCGAAAAAATCATCCGGGAAAGCAGGCAGCCATCGATCAGCCTGACTTGCCAGTTGCTGGATGTTGGTTACAACGATGTGGGAGTTTTCGCAGTCATGGATGTTCGCATCCTGGCCGTCCAGGACAGCGGTATATGGGCCATGGTTTACGTCGGTGATGACATGCGTGTAGGTCCAGAAGCAGTCCCGCCCTGCAATGTCGAAAGCCGTAGAGATGCCCTGGCGAATCTCAAGGTTCGGAGCGATCACCAGAACACGACCTTGGGCAATACCGAAGGGCAGGAGTGCCATGAGCCCAGTTTTGCCACAACCAACTGGAATCTGTAGAATGGCGTGCTCTGAACTGTTCCTAAAGTGCTGGCGCGTACGGAACCACCCCTCGACCTGGGGATCGCGAAGGTCCGAGTTGCCCTGGATGAAGGCCTGGGTGTCGTTGAAAAAACGTGTTATTTCGCTATTTGTCATAAGCTACCCCCCGAGCCTTTTTCTTTTTGGTTCTTTGCGATGATCTTCATCCAGCATCACAAGGTCGTCATCCAGACCGTGCCGCAGGTTATTCAGACGAGGCGAGAGCGATGCCACATGTTCGGCTGAGATATGGGCCAATCGGAAGGGGAAAGTGCTCGGGCTGTCGAGCAGGTCTTTTATGGTGGCTGACCCGTTCACCCTGGCGCGGAGGGATGCCTCTACCAGCCAGGCAATGAGCCTGGGATCTTCAACCGGATACTGATTCCCTTTGCCATAGACGCCTTTGTCGCCCGTCTCTTTCAAAACACCCAAATCGATGAATGATCGAAGCACGCGCCGGGCGGCCCGTGATGCGGTTTCCCTTTCTCCGTAATCCTCTTTAACCCGTCTCTGAACATGCGCTGCAGCGGCTGTTCCCTGAATCCGTAATAGTCTGCCGGTGTGAGCTGCGACCGCACCCCAAAAGGGATAAGCAGCCAGAGCCATACCCCAGTGAACGGCAATTCGGTCTTTGCGTGGAAGTCCTTGGAGTATCTCCAAACCCTCGTCCCGCAACTTCTCCAATTCACGGGGCACGGTGAGCCAAGTCTTCAAGAGAATGGTGATGACCTTTTCCCGATTGCCCCTGACTGACTTTCCACCGACCGACACCTTGTCCTGCAGCAGATCTTGAAGCGAGTCATTGATTGTGGCCTTGTCGTTCCCGGCCAGTGTAAGATTGGCCGTCTGCTCGAACCATTCGAGCCTGATGCGTTGGCTGAAGCCGATCTGTGCTTTCCGTCCGTTCATGTGTCCCTCCTCTCGATCTGAACCAGAGGGACGATGAGCTCTTCAAGCGAAGCGCCGCCATGCCCGACAAGGCTTTCGGTCTTCCGGACAAACGCGGCGCGAGCCGGAGCAAGCAGGGGCAGATAATCCTCCGGCAGCCCGATAGGCGGCCACTCCAGAGCGTCTGGGAATCGTTCTTTAACCTGACCTCGCAGTAGGGAATCGGGATAAATCCGAGCGCGTTCTCCGCGCAGATCCGCCACGGCTCCTTCGGCAGGTCGGCCGCAACCTGATGCCTCGATATTGCCGTGATCCGACGACAGGTAAACACGGAATCCATGCCCCAGAAGGAAGTCGAACAGTTGCGCTAAGAACGGCCCGGCGGCCCACTGCCGAATCTGGTTGTGCATGCCCGCAGCACCAAGTTCCATGCCGTGCATGATCTTGTCCACCTTATCGACAACCAGACCGACCACCCGCGTCTTGGGTCGGGCAACAATCTCCTCCACGCTTTCCAAGGTGCTGTTCCCCAGCCCCTTGGCATATGCGACTTCCTGCTGTGTGAGCCCTTGGTCCACCCAGAATTGCGTCCACAACGCCGGTTCTTTGTCGGTGGTATGGATGCTGTTCGGGAAATAGATCGGTGGCTTTCCCGCAAACGCCGCTTGGCGTGAAACAGACGTGATGGTCGGTATCCAGGCGAACACCGCATTCTCACGAAAGCGGTAATTGGCTCGCTGCCTGGCGATTTCCTTCCGGATTACGATCCACTGATCCAGCGCTAGGCCGTCCACCAGGACAAACGCCGCTTTGTGATGCTTGGCGTCGTTGACGTGGCGGGAGAGGAAACGGGGAATATGGTGGAGCATGACCGGTGGAGCCGGAGGCAGGTTGACCAATCCTGCGTAGCGTTTTGTCAGCCACGGCACAAGTGCGCCATCAAACTTTGCTTGAAGCGCATCCATCTTTTGTCGGGCAGGTTCTGGAAGCACCGCATTCGAATCCAGTGCCAGAGCCACCAGCTCCGCCCAGGTTTTAGCAAAGTGGAACCAGTCGTCGTGCCGTGTGTCCTCATTCGGAATATCGGACGACAAAGTATCGAGGAGTCCCTCGACGCGCCTCGTCCGGTCCGCCTGTTCGTCCGTTTGGATGCCGATGGCGAGCCAGGTTTTGGAAAGTGACTCGGCTTGATCAATGGGAACCGCTTCAAGCAGTCCTTCGACAAAGAGGTTGTCAATGTAGACACGGATGTCGTCATGGTCGAAGGGCAAGTCCGAAGGACCGGAATACTCAAAGCCATAGGGCTTCTCATCCTCGCGAACGCCGGTGGCGTCCTGGGTTGCCGACCGATTTAAGAAAATGGGCCAGCGTTCCTGGAGAAAGGCGAAAAAGGCTTCCCGATCCGGGATGATCGTTTCGAGGGGCCACTCTTCAAAACCGCCCTGTTGGCGCAGCACCTGCATAAAGCGCTCATCAAGCAAGCCGGGGATGCGTTGCTCCCGGTAATGGCGGCGCAGCAGCGCCCGCAGTAGATCGGACGGCTTGCGGATAAGTTCCGGGGCGATTTCAAAGACATGTCGCAGAACGAATTCCTTTGTAGCGTTGTCGCCCAGTACTCCGGGAGCGTGCCGCTTCTGGGCTTCGTAGAGTGCATCCAGATCGCCACGATCCAGGGCGGTCACGATGGGATAACTCAGGTTGGGGAAAATCTCCCCGAGATTGAATGACAGTTTGCGACCGGCCTGGAGCAGATCGTATGGCAAACAGCCGAGGTCGCTCTCCGCGGAGCGCAGCACGACCACCAAATCTGTCTGCTCACCCTGGTCCCAGCGGGAGCGAAATTTGGATTCGTAGGCATAGCGAAAGGCAACATGATCCTCGAACGGAATCAATTCAAAACCACGCTCGTGTATGCCTGCAAGAACGCCTTCTTCCAGGAGCAGGCCGTCCGGATCGGCAACCAGTGTCAGCCGGGCGACATTGGGAGTGAACTCTCTGAGAATCTGGTCCCGCCAGTTACTCATGGGCACCTCCCTCAACTCGGACGACAAGGAGAGGCACCATTTCCGGGTAAACCTGAGCCTTACGTTCGAGTTCCTCGTTCCATGAGCGTTCTTCCTGCCGAAGCAGGTTCAATCGGTAGTCGCGAACCTGGGGCAGGCCGATGCGTTTGATGATTTTGCGTCGAGCGGTAAAGGCATACTCACCTTTTTCTCTCTCGCGTGTCAGGCGCGAACGGTGTTCTTGAACAAGCTCGTCATAGATGGACCGGCCGTGCTCTTCGGCGATCTGCGAAAGCCGGTCAAAGGCATTTTGGGCATCGTCAATCTCGAGATGTTCCCGGACAGAAGGGGCTACACTCAACAGCCGGTTCCACAGATGTCGAGCGGTGGGCGTAAAGACCTTTCCACCGTCGGCGAGAAAGATCGACATGATGCGGTGGCGGTTCCAGTCCATGGTGGCGATGCCGATCCGCCAGAGAGACCACAGTCCTGTGACCTCATCCGTGATCCCAGGTATCGTTATCACCGAGACCGGTTGTCCCGGTGCGAATCGCGGCAGCCGCATTGCCAAGCCACGAATCCGCGAGTCTTCCAATGTCAGATGCCGGGCAGTGGGTGCCTGTTCAGCCTCCTTGCCGCTGAAAACGACCCTGGTGAGCTCTTCGCCATCCGGCCAGGTCAGATTCCAGGTTCTCCGGTTTCGTTCGGCCTTGCCGCCGTGGGCCCTGATATAACTCACCGTCATCCGCTCGACCCAGTGCGGCAAGGGGTGGGCCATGAGGCGTTGGGCTTCGGATGGTTCCAGGTCCTCGGTGGCTCCGAGTATGGAAGAGCTCTCCTGGGTATCCCGAGTCTGCTCCTGTAAACGGGTGATGACCTTGTCAATGGAGGCATCAATCTCCTCCGGATTGAGAATCGCATCCACATACAGATCATCGAAGATCTGTCCAGCCTGGGCCGAGTCGAGGACGTCGCCGGTTTTGTCGATGCCGAACTCCTCGAAAATAACGGCCAGCTTTTCCTCAAGCACCTCCCGGACCCGGTGTTCCACCGAATCCTCGAAAACGAAGTTGACGGCACGCACCACATGCGTCTGGCCGATACGATCCACCCGGCCGATGCGCTGCTCGAGTCGCATGGGATTCCAGGGGATGTCGTAGTTGATCACCACGTGGCAGAACTGCAGATTCAAACCTTCGCCGCCCGCGTCGGTTGAGATGAGGATGCGGGCATCCTCGGCGAACGCTTCCTGCACCTTCTTGCGTTCGTCCATGTTCATGGAGCCGTTCAAACAGACCACCTGAAACCCACGCTCGGTGAGAAACTGCTGGAGCATCTGCTGGGTTGGAACGAACTCGGTGAACACCAGGGCTTTCAGTTCCGGATCGCCTTCTTCCGCCTGCAACTTGTAGAGCCAGTCAAGCAGCGCTTCGGCCTTGGCGTCCGATCCTGCCTCCATGCACCGGGTAGTCGCTTCCAGGAGCAGTTTCACCTCGGCGCGTTCGTTTTTGAGCGCCTTCAGGCGTGTGGTCAGAAGCGTCTCGATCTGCTCCTGCCCATCGAGGTCGGCCCATTCGTCCTCGGCATACATCGGAAACAGGGTCAACTGCTCCTGCGGCGCTTCGAGTGCCTCCAGCCGACGTTCGAGTGTGGTGCGGATAGCGGTCGTGCTCGACACCACCAGACGCTGCATCAGGATCATCAGAAACCCGATGTAGCTGCGCTTCTCGCGCATGGCCTGGTTGTATCCCTCCCGAACGTATTCGGTGACTGCCTCATATAGAAGCTGCTGGTCCCGATGGGTCTCTCCCCATGAGACAGGCGCAAGCTCCGTCTTTCGCGGTTTGAAAAGAGGCTTTCCTTCGGCGGTGATGGCGCGGCGTTTTTCAGTCCGGATCACGTAGGGTTGAACCCGGTCCCGTGTCACGCTGCCCACGTCGGGAAAGTCCTGGGCGTCGAGCAGGGACACCAGCCGATGGAAGGTATCGGTTTTCCCCTGGTGCGGGGTAGCCGACAACATGAGGAAATACGGTGCGGCTTCACACAAACCCTGGCCCAACTTGAACCGAGCCACCTGGTCGGTACTGCCGCCAAGCCGGTGGGCCTCGTCCACAATCACCAGGTCCCATCCCGCGGAAACCAGGTCCTCGAAGCGTTCCTGGTTGTAGTCAGCCACCTGCTTTGCCGACCAGCCCCGCCGACTTTCCAATGGCTTGACCGAGTCCATGGGACAGACCACTTGCGGATGGCTCTGCCAGATGTTGTCTTCCTTGGCGATGCGCCGGTAGGCCGAAAAGTCGCTGGGGATGAGCAGCCTGAAATCCTCATTGAAATGGGTGCGCATCTCGGCCACCCATTGGGTCACCAGTCCCTTGGGCGCGATGACCAGCACCCGTTTGACCAGTCCGCGCAGCTTCAGCTCACGTAGAATGAGTCCGGCTTCGATTGTTTTCCCGAGCCCAACCTCGTCCGCCAGCAGGTAACGAACCCGATCCCTGGCAATGGCGCGGGACAGGGCCTTGATTTGGTGCGGGAGCGGAATGACCGATGATTCGATGGGCGCAAGCAAGACATCCTGGGTCAGGGCATCGGCTACGCGTGCGGCGGAGGCGACATAGGCGATATCGTCAGCGGTCCCTGTTCCTGAATCCTCCAGCGACGCGAGTCTGGACGCAGGGACGCGGACCACCGAATCGCGGCTGGGCAGCCATACCCGGCAGGTCGTCTCGCCCCAAAGCGTCTGGGTCTCGATGACCTGGCAGAGCTGCCCATGGTCCGGGCTGAAATACCAGTCGTTGTAGTTCCCGAGTGTATTCATGGCCCATTAACCTGCTCGAAGATTGGTTCGCGACCGTTCAGAATCAACCACAAGTTGCGACAATCCTGACCTGTAAGTTTTCGAGATTTTGCGGCGTCGTTCCAAACCTGGATGTCAGCTTCACTCAGCCAGCGTCTGGCCTTTGCAAGTCTTGTGGCGTCCTTTTGTACAGTAATACTCGTAGACTTGAAAAATTGCCCCAATTCAGCGCAGATCGAACGTGGGACGCACAGGGATCTTAGAAGAACACCTTCGATGGTGCTGCATCCGTAGTACACCATAGCTGGAAGTGTGCGGAATGCTTTCTGCTCCTCTGGTTGAAGTGTACTTGTGTCAACTCCCGCAATGCTTTGGATTGCACCAAGACCCCAAGACGCGTTCTGTGCCAGTCTTTGGAAAATAAGCCTACAACATTCAGTAATCTTCTTCCCATCGTCGGTTTCATGTTGGAAATGAGCTTGTGCAATCTCTCCTAAAGATTTTCCACCAACCCACATGTTGATGATCTCTGCTAAGCTTCCAGGTGCCCCTGGACCTCGGCCTTCTATGTTGAGCTCTCGCACCTCAAGCATCTGACCTACGAGATTCAACAAACTCTCACCACCGGCACGAAAGAGCTTGCTTGGGCTCCATTCTGCTGGAGGCAAACTGATCTCCTGCTTCTTCATTAGTAAATCGACAACAGTTTCTGGCGAGAATCCTGTGGTATCTACCAGCGAAGCCACTCCAGCCGGGAGGTTTTTCAATTGCTCGGCGTAAGCCCTAGTCGATTCGATCAGTTGATCGGCAATCTCCGGTTGGTGCTCAGAGAGTCGTCGATATGCATAGGTCCGACGAAGCAACATCTCGGTGTCAGCTATGAATCGACCATGGTCGTTTATTTGTCGGTACGAGTGGGAAAGGAACTGGACAAAGCTCGACCATTTGGAATCGTTCTTCACCAAGCGCCTCAGATCCAACTCCCAACCCTTGGCCATTGTGTCGGAAATCATAACTTCCAGTGCCGAGGATAAGTGCTGAACGTTTGAATCGACATACTTTCGAATATCTTCATCACTAGTGGTTGTAGAGGCGAAAAGGACCAATCCCAGTGTGTCCTGAAACAGACGACCGGCACGGCCTGCGACATTCCAGAACTCATCGGGACGAAGTGCCTCGCGAATAAATCCACTGCCTACAACCCTTGGCTTTTGATGGGTAGCCAAAACCACACTTGAAATCGGAAAGTTCACGCCCTGAGCGAGCGTTGAAGTAGCTACTAAAGTCTTCAACTTGCCAATTTCTACGAGCCACTCAAGCAGATACCGCGTGTCCGGAGAAATACCTGCATGATGAACGCCAACACCTCTTTCAAGGAGAGATACCAAAGGGAAACCATCACCGTATTCGTCTTCAACGAAACGTTTGACCAATGCGAGTTCAGGTGAACTTTCCTGGAACGCTGACATGTTTTGGGTGATCCCCTCTGCAATGTCCCAGGTGTCGGCTGGCGAATATGCCAATACAATTGAACAGTCACGTACCGAAAGTACTCGAGCAATTTCCGCAGCTACCTTCTTCTTTGAGCTCTTTGCTTGGCTAAAAACTATGTCGCGGTCTTTCTTTTGCTCAAGGATTGCCTCATCTTCAAAATGGATACTCGGTCGATTGGTATGCAGTGCTCGAAGATTGACTCCCCAGCTCCGCCCTTTGCCCGTTAGATAGGCGAGCCCAACCAGTCGATCATTCGGCTGCCAATCTAATGACAAGGTCGGTTTGACACTTTTGGACCGCTCGTCATCCAGCCACTTGGCTAGCTCTTCGGCATTCGGTACGAAAGGCGTCAGCAGAAGAAAGTGGGTGTCCGGCGACTCCCTGTTAATTGTAGCCAATAACAGTTCTGATCGAAGGCCGCGCTCCCCATCTCCCAGATTGTGAGCTTCATCTAGAATAGCCAATCCAAGCGTACGGGTCTTGAAGTCGATACGCTTGCTGCGAATCAAAAGATCGAGCTTCTCGGGTGTCGTCACCAAAACATCGAAGTTTTCTTTTCCATGAAGAAGTTCTTCTTCGAAGATATCAACCTCAATCGCCGGAGAGGCGAGCTCAACTTCCAATCCAAGTGGATCCAGGTCTCTTCGCAGTCGCGAGGTGACCTGATTTACAAGTGCTCGAGTTGGCACGAGGTAAGCAATCCAAGAATCCGCTACGTTGACTTTTGTCTGGAGAATTCGGAATTCAGCTAAAAGTGTCTTGCCGCTCGAAGTAGGCATCTCTATAACTAATGCCCGATTGCCGATACTCATCAGGTCTTGGATGGCGTCACGTTGGGGCGGCAATAAATCAAACATGGGCTGCGTCTTGTCACGACCAGCCAGTGTCTTCTTGAATGCCGACATCTTGTCGTTGTAAGCTGCCAATTGATACCAAATAGTTGTACGAATCAACGCTCTGGCAGCGGCACCTAACCAGCGCAACAACAACGCCAACTCAATAATGCCCGCAGAATCTGCTGCCCGAACAGCTCGGACAGTGTGAAACTCCACCTCATCGATAGCTGTCGCAGAATCACCAGTGCCGACATATAAACCAAGTATCTCAATTGCTTTGGCAAAGTGGTAAAAAGCCACCAATTCCAATGCCGCCACCTGCCTGACGCTGTTTTCGTTTTCAAGATATGACGCTTCGAGCTTTTTTTGTTGCTCTCGCAGATTCTTGATTGCGTTCGCTACTTCTTCCAGATCTAACCAGCCCTGCTTTCGAACTACACGTAAAAACGCATCAGCCGTTTCGTGAAACAACTCCTGCGCCCAGGTCATGTCGCCATCTTGCGTTTTAGGAACATACCACGGCAGCTCGTGAAAATGGCGTCGAATGTCAGCTGAACGGTCTCCTAACACCGCCATACAAGCGAGCAGCAATGACGATTTCAAGGAGTCCTCTGTATCACTGGGTTTTGGTAAAGAACGACGTAGATCAAAGGCATAAGAGCAAAGCTTCCTGAACTCTTCGCCTTCATTGGATCGTGAATCGCGACGCCATTCCTGCATGAGATCAAGCGCTCGCAACTCCACAACTTGAAGGGCTTTCTGAACTTCAGCCAATTCTACTTCTGATAGTTCGGCGGTCGTTGATGTATCACCAGCAGAAATCTGAACAAGTACCGTTTTGGCGAGCCACGCGCGAGCAGTGTCGACCTGCTTTTTGATGGCATCGATCCCACCGAACTGCTCCAGTATAAAATCTGACGGCAACGCGCTCAATTCACTGACTCCGTTCCGTAAACTAACTCAACCCATTTCAATTTCTCGAATGGGAGGTAAAAAGCTAAAAACATCATGTTGTAAGTACCTGCAGAGGCTGTCACCGCGTCTTGCAGGAGCGAAAGATCCTCGAGTGTAGGTTCACGACCTCCACTAACCAGAACACCGCATATGCAAGCCTCTCCAGCTGCGTAACGCTCCATTGCATTGTCAAAAATCGGCTTCCATCGTGTGGAATCCTTTGCCCGCACGAGCAACCATCCAATCAGCTGTTGCCGATGCGTTCCAGAGGATAGAAGTCGGTTTACCTGCTTGCAGAGGCAATCATCACCACTGTTGACGACTTGCGGTGGAACTCTCACTTCAGATGACGATTTTACCTCACCGAAGAGGAATATAGGATCGCTTTTCCGATGAAAGCCAGGCATGTCTGGTCCAGGCAGGCTAGCCTTGGGAGTTCGTTTGTCCCACGATGTTGACCATGGGAAGAATGCCTCGAACTTATCTTCCAACATTACTTCAGCGAATGCTTCGCCAATCTCCCAATCTTTCGCCTTGGGTGGCCTTTCAACCTGAGGCTGCAGAGTTGATGTGTTAAAACCTGTGTCCGTCATCTCTACGAGGTACTCTTGGAGCACGGTCGTAGAATCTGATTGCAGGATTTTCGCTTTCACTCGTTCTGCAAGATAGGTCTCGCATTCGTCTTCGGATTCAAAGCACCATCCAGCCAGATTGATCTGTCCGTCGTTCTGGCTATATTTCCGTATCCACGTATCCAACATAGCGATTGATCAGACCTCCGCACCTGTCCTTGTTACCGCTTGGTCGTACCACATGAGGAGCTTGGGGTCCTCCTGGAGGATTTTCTCGGGTATCTTGCGGGCCACGGCGATGATCGTGGCATAGTCGCGTTCCTGCCATGCCTTCTTGAATCCGGCCCGGACGGCCTCCAGGCGGAACACCTTCAGGCGTTTTTGTTTGGATTCGCGGTATTCCTCGAACTCCCGCATCAGGGCCCGCTCGCGCAGCTTCTCCAGGTCTCCGGCCTTGTTCGGGTCTGGCACGTACCAGCGGTCCTTGGCTTTGGCCTTGAGCGCGGGATCGTCCTTTTCCAGATTGCGCAGCTCCTTGAAATTCGAAGAGAGGTAGCTGTGAATCTGGCTGGGCACATCGCCCTTGCCGTCGTAAGACAAAAGGTTTTCTCTTAATAGTTCAGAGAGCTCTAATGCCTTTTCATGCTTCTGCCAGCCGCCAATTTTTTTGAGGAATTGCGGGTGGATATCCTGGAAGGTCTGTGGCTTCTTGGTGAGCTGCTGCTTGAGCCATTGAATGGCCGACGCCTCGTCGGAGACGAAGAGATCAAGCTGAAGTACTTCCTTTACTGTCATGCGCTTCTTATCGTACTCGGCCGCCTGGTCCGGCAGGAAATACATACCGTCGCGCGGTGGAAAACGTTGCTCCAGGCCGGCATAAAACTCGGCTGCGGACATAGGCACCGTTACACCGCGCTGGACATGGAAGGCAACCATACGGTCGAAGAGAAGATAGTTTTGTCGCTCTGCTACAACCTCAGCTTGACCATCTTTTGAAACGAATACGGGGAGTTGTTTCAGGTGGGTGCGAACAAAATCCCAAAGACCATCCTCTGTTCCGGCAGCCAGTTTGAAGCGATCCTCAAGACCACCGTTGGGTTTGTAAGCGGAAATCACGAGGTCCTGCTTGACGGCACCTCGACTGGTTACTTGTTGAAATGAACCCTGTTTTTTATCGAGCATCCGAACATCAGCTATTACAAATCCTGATCTCTGAAGAGCCTCTTGGATTGAATTCCATACACTGTTTTTTGAATTGTGGAATTCAACCGTTACCCATCTCCCAGGCTTCAACAAGCGATAGTATTCACTAAAGCACTCCTCCATTAGCGCTTGATAATCATTGAGCGCTTTCCCTCGTACACGGTCGACTATCGCTTCCCGGGCTGGCGCTGTAGACACGCCGTGCCATGATTCGAGTAACAAGTTCAGATCCGCATAGTAGATATTTTCACCAAATGGCGGATCAGTAAAAACGTAGTCAATTGAGTTGTCTGCAATCTGTGTTCGAGCGCAATCGGCGACTGAAGTCATCACTGTAGTGTCCCGAATGTGTTGCTTCGAGAACGCTGAGACCAAGCGTTTCAGTTTGCCCGACAATACATAGGAGGGACTGACTTCCGAATGTTGTGATGGAATGTAGAGTACGCCGCTGAGATATTGGTTTACTTGAGAGTATCCAGAAGGCCGAAATCGGTTCAGCATGGACATCGTCCATATCGCCTGTTCAACAAAGAACAAAGCCATGTGCCGCAACCTTATGTCATTGACAGAACTGGCATGTCGCCAAAGAGAAGCTAATGCATGGGCGGCTCGCGTGTGGAAGAAATGATGAATGCGTGTGATAGCAGCTGGCTGCATTCTGCCCACTCGCCTCATTTGTGAGTCGGGTAATTCTACTGTCGGGAGTTCTTTGGGCAGCGATAGATACTCAATTTTCATCAACCTTTCCAAATCATCAGCATCCACCTTCTTTGTAAATTTGGACTTCCCGATGGAGTAATTGATGAAGACAGGTTTGCGCTTCGGATGACGAACAGTCTCATTAGTTGCTGCATCAATGTATGAACTGTACAACAGCTCCAAATCATCCTTAGTGAGTGACGCACCGCAGCCCGGACAGGTGAAGTTGTCCTTTATTCGCCTTGCATCAGGATCGAATGCTTGCTCCACAAAAACAATCTCTTCGGCGCATTCAGGGCATGCATAGATATCACTCCAGACTGTGAAGTTGATTTTCCCTGTACAACGACCATCCGAATGAGCAGTCTCATACATCCACCCCACCTCACGCTCGACTTCCTCAAGCAGGCGTGACCCTACTCTTTGAAACGCGTCAACATCGAATGGCAAGCAGTAGTTAGCAGCGATGAAAGTAGCAATGGGCGAGAGGTCACTTATTAGGGCATTTCGCGTCCCCATTTGAATCTGCTGCTGAATACCATGCGCGTGGCGTTTCGATGTCAATGAGCCATCTTCGCTAATCGAGTAACCAAGCTCCTTTACAGTCTCAGAGTCACTGCACATTTGCGCCGCTACGCCAGCCATTCCTGTGCCACAGAAACCATCGAAAACAAGGTCATTTGGCTCTGTATAGTGCAGGATGTAGTGCATGATTGCCTTATGCGGCACTTTTGTGTGGTAAGCGTGAGCGTTATACATTGGGTCGTTCTTTCCCTCACTCACATCCGCCGCAAATGGTTCCCTGCGATAGTCGTCTGTAGCCGGATCATACGGCTTTCCATAATGCTTGATGAAGTCCTCAATGAACGGATTCGGGCAGGCGGTGTAATACGGCGGATCGGACAGGGCCAGGATGTCCTCGTCCTCGCCAATGGGGAATCCCTCAATCTTGCGGAACTCCGGGTCTTTGAGTTTCTCGCGCAGTTTTTCCAAGAAATACTCGCGGCGCTTCTCGTCGTTTTCGAATGTCGTGCCGAGGCATTCCACCGGCCCCTGCGGCTTGGCTGCAGGCTCTATGTCGAATAAGCTCTGTTCCTCGTAGTCTTTTGCCATCAGCCGCTCCTATTCCAACACGATGCGCACCTTACCGGGCTCCTTGCCCTTGGTGAGTTCGTCCAGGTATTCCTCGAATCGTTTCTTCATCTCAGCCGGCGTTGCCGGTGAACCACCGGAGAGCAGCGCCGCGCGCAGGTCCGCGGTCTTGACCGGCACCTTTTGAAGGCCGGAAAGCACCTCGCTCAGGGCATGGATGAAGTCCTGGCCAAGATCATCGGGCAGCTCCCGCTTCTTGATAAAGCCGTTCACCAGCTTCTTGGGTTCGGGCTTGAGCAGGTCCAGGTTGCCCTTGGTGGTCGGGTCTTCCAGGTTGGTGAGCAGCGTCTGCGTCCAGTTGGCCACCAGATTGTCCAGCTCGTCGTCCAAGCCGTCCAGCACCGTTCCGGCAGGTGCGGTGAGCAGTTCCGCCCCGGGCTTGTAGTTACAATGCGGGCATACCGGTGATGCGTCCAGCTCCTGTTCGGTTAGAGCAAAACAGCTCTTCAATCCGGCCAGGCGGTTCTGAAAGTCACTCAGGTGCTGGCGGGGCATCAACTCAATGGTGATTAGTTTCTGCAGCAGTTTGAATTGCTCGTCGTTCATCAGTCCGGCCTTGCGCTTGTCCTCGTTCACGCCCAACCGCGCCTTGGTGTGCATCCCCAGGTAGGTCTGCACATAGGCTTTCTTGAGTTCGGCCAGTTTGCGCTGGGTTTGCTGGCGGAATGTGGCCGCCCCGCGCTTGTCCGGGTCGCCGAGCTGGGCAAGCACTTCGTCCCGCGCCTTTTTCATCTTGCCCACCCACTCGTGGTCGGCGGACAGCACCGCCTCGGCAGTGGATAGGAACGAGGCGGTGGAACCGAGATCAGCAACCAGTTTCTGGAAGGATTCGATCTCGGCCAGGGAGTTGAGACCATCCCGATGGGTGGTAACCTCCTGGGCGTCATAGTGGAAGTTCTTGAGCTTTCCGGGCGAACTGTACGCCTGGAGCGATTCCAGGAAGCTCTTGGTCTCATCGAGCCGGGTGCGAAGTTTCTGCGCCTCTTCCTCGGCCAGGAGGTTCCGGTCCCAGAAGAGCAGACCGCTTTGCAGGCTCTGCTGCAGGACGACCAGTTTTTCCACCGATTTGGAAATGGCTTTCTGGAGCTGCTGAATCGGTTCTTCCTTGCCCTGCGTGACAAGCTGGGCCATGCCGGGGGTGAGGCCGAGCAGTTCGAACAGGGCCTTGAGCGCCGGAAGGTTCCAGTCCTTGGGCCTCTCGATGTGCTTGAACTGTGTGAGCTCATCCACGCCGGTTCCTGCCAGCTGCGGCAGGCCGGTGGCGTCGAATTTCTTGCCCGGAATGGCGAGGACCAGATCACCCGAGTAGACCAGGACGGCCAGGACGACCGCAACCCATTCGGGCTCCAGCCGTTGCCGGTCCTTGTCCATGTACTCCACGCCCTTGTCGTCCTGGATCAGCTCGGAGCGGTTGACCACCTGGCCGTGGCCCTTCTTCTTGAGCAGGCCGAGGATGTGTTTGGCGTGTTTTGATTTGTAGGGGTCGAGCCGTTCGCCGTCGAGCAGTTCCAGGGCGTCAAGCACCGCCGTTGCCTGCTTGGTTCGATTCTGGCCGGCGATGGCGCGCAGGGCATCCTGCGCGGCCTGGTCCCGGTTGGTCCCGGTGATGAGCACCGAGAAGAAGGGATATTCAGGTGCCTGATCCTGAAAATGGGCTCCCAGGCAGATGCCGGAGATCGTATTCACCAAGTCGCGGAAATTGATGCGCTCATGGGAGCCGATACCGGACAGCTCCCGGATTGATTTGCCCTTGGCCCATTCAGTGAGCGACTTGGCGCGCCCCTGATAGGTGACCTCGAAGGCGTCGGTCATGTGCTTTTGCAGCCACTGCACCAGATCCCGCAGAAAATGGGATGACTTGGACTCGTATGTGGACTTGGCGTGTCCCGATGAGGTGGAAGCCAGGTCCAGGGCTGCCGCGTAATTCCTGAGCGCGGTGCGAAACTCATCGTCCGTGTTGGTAAGCCGCAGGAACAGCTCGTCGGCGTTCTTCTCATCCTTGAAATGCGGCGGATCGAAGGGCTGGATGAAGTAGAGATAGAAGTCCCGCGGCGGCACGGCGGTGGATCGCTCATTGGGCGCGCCGAAAAAGAGATATCCCTGACGCGGGGCCTTGCGCTCCAGCCATTCCAGCTCGTGCTGCCAGATCTTGTAGCCGGACATATAGGTCTGGTCCGTGCACTCCATGACCCGTTTCAGGGCTTCGTAATAGTAACGGTCCATCTGGGAGGAATCGAGGCTCTCGGCCCGCTTTTCAATCAGCGCGTCGAAGTCGTCGGTCTTCTTCAGGTCCAGATAGAACTGGCGGTTGTCCGGGTTCGATGAAATGAACTGACCGCTGACCGTCTTGTGGATTTCCCGCAGGACCGTCTCCACCTGGGAGAGCAGGTCGTCGGCCGGATCGCCGCCGAGTTCCTCGATGCCCGGTTGATAGAGGCAAAGCCCGTCACGCAGTTCACCGGCAGTTGCTCCCAGGGTGGCGTAAATGTCGCCGGTGGTGAGTCGGTGAACCGACAGGGCATGGATGAGCCGCAATGCCATGGGCTTGTAGGCCGGGCGCGTAAAGGCCTGCTGGATGCGGGATTCCAGTACCTGACTGCAGTCGATCACCGCCTTGATATCCGGTACGACACGGAACGATGGATTCTCGCGGAGATTAGTCCAGTAGGTGTCATAGGCAATGAGGCCAGGCCGGTCGTCAGGCATGTCCAGGTCGAGTATCTTCTTCATGGCCATCGAGAGAGACTTCAGCACTTCGCGCTTCTCCACGGCGGTCACCCGTTCAAAGGTGTCGATATAGTCGGGGTGTACCGGGAAGAGCCGGACGAACTCGTCCATGCGCTCGTTCATGTGGCCGTAGAACTTGCCGAAAGGCGTCAGGTACTCGCGAATCTTGGCCTGTTGCTCGCCGGTCTTTTTGAGCAGCCGCTCGGCCACCACGAACTTGACGTCCTTGCGGGCGATGAGCACCTGCTCGAAGCGGTCCTTCACCCGGCGGATGCTGTCGGCCACAAAGGAAAAACGCGGGCTGTCGAAGATGGCTTCCTGGACGCCGGCCATGAAGCGGAAGCGCAGGTCCTTGCACACCTCGCCGATTTCACGGAGGAAGTTCAGGTCCAGGATGAGTTCTTGGTCTTTGCGAGTCCGCAGATAATCAAGCAGCTCGTCCACCACGAGGAGCAGGCCGTGGTCTGGACACTCCTGATGAAACGCGGTCATCATCTCTTCAAAGGAGCGCTTGTTATTGGAGACCTGATCCGCGGAGGGGAAGCTGTAACTCACGCCCATGTCCGCGAGATGCTCTTCCAGCTCGTCCACGAGGATGTCCCGCAAGGACATGGCGGTGGCTCCGATTTCGGTGCGAACCACCTTGAACCGGCCGCCGATTTTCCCGGCGGCATCCGCTACGTCTGAATTGCTCAGACTGGCGGAGAGATCGGGATTTTCCGCAAGCCCGGAGATCACCGACATCAGGTGGGACTTACCGGTGCCGTAGTTGCCGACCACCAGAAGGCCTTTATTGTCAGTGGGCTGCTCGAATTGCAGATGGGGGATTACCAGGCTCACCAGCTTTTCCGCCATCTCCTCTGAGATGATATAGGTCTCGACAAGCTGCTTGGCCGCAGTCGCTTCGTCGGCGTCCCGCAGCTGGACCACGGACTCGATGGGTTCAAACTGAATCAGGTCACCGTATTTCATCGCGTCTGCTCCCTTGCAATGGAATTTGATGTTTTCATGTCGTCACCTCCGAGCTTGCCACCAGAAAATCGCGCATCGGATAGCGCCTATACTCCGGGTGGTCCGGAGTGGCATAGGTCAAAGAATTTTCAACGATAGTGCCGTTCCATGTGGCCACCACGGTCTTGTTGCGAGAGAGTCCCTGGAGCAGGCGAAGCGGGTCTTGCTTCAGGCCAATATCGAAGATGACTTCAATGTTGTCGAGCAGGATCATCTCACCACCGCCATTGCCGACGATCTCCCGGAGAAGACGAGGCAGCTGCAGGGCCCGCTGGCGTTCCGTCAATTCCAGGATCTGACGGGAAAGCTCAAGGTTGATGTTGACCAGGGGCGCACCGGTGCGATCCAGCACATCGCGAAGCGCAGTGGTCTTGCCTGCGCCCGCCGGTGCGACGACCAACAGCAGCCGGTGATAGAGCTCAGCGGCTTGCTCGACTTTCCGTATGATCTGGTCTGCAAGTGGTTCCGCCATCACTCTTCTCCCTTGGGTTTCGATTCTTCCGCCCTCGTTTCATCCAACCATCGGTCGATGGCCTTTTTCCGGAAGCGCCAATGCCGTCCCACCTTCTGGGTCGGGACCTTGCCTTCCCGAACAAGCTTATAGAGCGTGGATTTCGGGATTTTCAGGTATATGGAGAGTTCTTCGATGGTCAGGACATCACCTGGCTTTTCATCCATCAGGTACACCTCTCTGGCCACAAATCACAAGTTTCTTCACAATGCTTCATAACAATTAACTAATATACAGTTAGTGACAGTTACTGTCAAACGTTTTTCTGAATATGGGGCAGCCTTCTATTCTGAGCAGATACACATTGGAATGAGTTCTATTTTGCGCCTGAGGGGTTCGTTTCCGATATAGGGCCATGCCAAGACAAAACTCTCTGGAGTGAACGGGTACGAGGACGCGGAGCAACAGAGATGATGGCCGCCGGACTGGAAGCCATCAAATCGGTTGATTGACGGAAGGTAAGTTTTTGGCGAGGTGAAAGCTTTGGATCAGGTTCGTTCCCATGCTGTTCCTGCATACTTCTCCCACTTACCACCGCCGGAGATGTCGGTGTTAAACCACTCATCTCCCAGGGCTGGGTTGGGAATGGCCGCGTCCCGTTCGGCCTCCGTGCCTACACCCCGGTGAATGTCTGCCCGCGGTGTCAATCCCTGGCCGAGACGGTCCGAATCGAGCAGATCCTGCCAGCCGAGCGAAGGTGCTCTGAGACACGAAACAAAGGTCCGATAGGAATCGACGTCGCGAGCGGAGCGGTAAAGGAGCAAGTGGCCTACACTGACTTTTGTGGACTCGTCCTCTTGTTAGCCGGACAATGTCAGTATGGGAGAGAGGCGTAAGTATACCGAAGAGCTCAAAGCGGAAGTTCTGAAAATGGTTATCGAACAAGGAATGAGCCAACAGGAGGTTGCAGATCTTCTAGGCATCCCGAAGGGGACTATCGGCAACTGGGTTGTGAAATCGAAAAAGGGTATGTCACAGATGGCACC
>Ga0056110_100069_pt1 | contig 25753 bp, 20 predicted proteins | sample WorMetloBBELIZE1_FD_83873 | JGI IMG/M metagenome (GOLD analysis project Ga0056110, IMG submission 83873) | Marine gutless worms symbiont microbial communities from Max Planck institute for Marine Microbiology, Germany - Olavius longissimus B... ... | reverse complement strand
TCAGCAGCCCTGCCGAATTTCATATTGCTCAGTTTTCTGGCTGTCCGCTCCTTACTTACTTTGTTGCCTCTTCCAGGTTTTCCTTTAGCATGGATGGCCTTGAGCATAGTGGCCACCTCTTTTACTCGCCCCTTCAGAAACGCCGAGAATCTCCCTGAAACCCTCTCCATTGACTCAACAGCGATAAGGTTTTATACGTTAACTTACTTGATACTCGGGTATTCGCTGAAATTTTGAGACCACCGATCGATGAACCAGTTGTTCTCCCAAACTGAAAGGTATATGTAGCCGTCGGATAGTTGCGCCCCCTCTCTATCCGCCAGTCTGACTCGCAGGGTTATCCGGCCGTTCTCATATTCTGGAATCGCGTACCTGGGATAGACATCCTTACCGCCATCGGCAAGTACATTCTCAAACTCCAGGGATAATGGAACCCGAACGCTGGGATGTATTTGCTCTACCGGAGTTCTGCCCTCTCTAATTGCCGAAAACGCATCATCGCACACGGTTAAAACTTCGGCCCAAAGTGGATCTGGATTGCGAAGAGCCGCCAGCGGCCCCAATATCTCATCCTCGGGAATCGTTGCTGTGCCGGGATTCCATTGAACAAACGAATCCCATAATTCATCAACAGGATACTGGGCGAATGCTTCGGGCGACATGATTGCAAGGAGGAGCACGCTGTGGGCAATGAATGATAAGCGGCGAATTTTCATTCGAGCATATCATTAATATCTTCGATCGATATGTCCAGAACGCCGGACCGACTCCTCTCCTTTTGGGGAAGGAATATATCATTGTAAGCTGCGGACAGGCGGAAGATATCTTCTCGCTCGTAATTGGGCGGTATGCTTACCTCCAAATTATAACTTTTCTCCTTTAACCCCCTCAGCATAACATTGATTGGGTCGCTCACTGTCATGGCGAAATGCGGGCTGTAGGTGAGCATAACAAGCAGCACTACCGAAAGACTCACGGCAAAAATTGTGATATTCAGCTTGGATTGGGAAACAGCGGAAGGCCGTGCGTCAATCCAAATGGCATGGGGACCTGCCTCTCTCACAGAGTAATCGCCGGGGCCGAAATAGTCTCTTAAATACTCCTCATCATATTTGCTGTAAAGTGTCTGTTCGCCCCACTTAAGCAGCAATACCGACGGCTCCGACAAACCCCAGTTTTCAGCTTCGTCAGGTCCGAGTGGGCGAAACTCTTCAAGTTCCCTGGCGGCCGCCTTCCCGTCCATAAGCCATGCCTCCTCAGCACCGTTTAGCTTTGAAAACGCAAAGACAGTCTCAACAATCATAGCGGAAAAAATCATGGTGGCGGCCGCGGTGGTAATTATACGAACCGTATGCCGTTGAACCATCGTGGAGTCGGCAAAACGAATCCCCCGAAATATCTTGAGCAACTTCAGCAATCTCAATACCCGAGCCATGCGAACGGCCTTAACCACTTTCAACAGGCTTATCAACGTTCCCGATCCCACGAAGATCGTGCCCCTTATCGTCGAAAGTAAGATAGGGCCCGAGGTAAATATCAGCAGTGGTACGGATGCGACGAAATCCACCCATCCGTTTTCAAACAGGATATACCTGCCAAGAGAACGACGGCAGATCGCATCCCAGCTTCGAATCAGGAATTCCAGAGTAAAAAACAAATCGAAGGCAAATCCGCTGTAAATGAATATCCGCCTGACAGTCCATGTTGAATTTGAAATCACCGATATGTCCTCGGCAACTGTCTGTAACAAAACCAGAACAATGGCCGCAGTTACAACAGCCTCCAAAATGCCACTAACCTGTCGCTTCATTTCCTACCATCCGTTCTCCGCGGCGATGTTTTGCAACTCCACAAGCATATCCAAGTCGAATCCATAAACCCTGTAATTCTTTCTGGCGATACTGAACCAGCTCTTATCAGAGGACTCTGCTCCCCTGTCCACCTTCATGCCGGGCTTAAGGTACCTGGATCGATGAGAAAACAGCGCCGCCAGTCTGGCGGTGCCCTCGGTGTGCGGATTATCCTGAAAGGACAGCATGCTGTTGACAGCGCTCCGTAGTACCGACTCGGGCATCAAAGAGAGCGACTTCGTAAGCTCTTCCAACACCTTCGAAGCAAACGCGGGGGTGATAATCAACAGATGCTGTCGTGATGAAAGCGAAGTCTCGGGGGAAAAATACCGGACAGCCGGGCGAACAAGCATGGCCGCTTTGATCATATCCGCAATCTCATCGGTGCCGAGTTTGAGTCGCTGCACCTTCCTGAGTTCAAAATTGACATATTTCTGTCGGGAGAAAAACTTTTCCACATATTTGTCAATCAAACCCGATCCCACACCCATAAGCGGGCCTGTCAGTTCTTGCCTGGAATTCGACTTCCCCGACATCTGTTTCAAAAACCCCGCCAACTGAGATTTCGCTGACTCGACTCTAACGTTTTTCCGCAGCATATGCTCCACAAAAGTGAATTTCATGCTGTTTTCCAGAGTCTCACTGATTAGCGATGGAAGCATCCCATCCGAGATTTCCGTCAGGGCAAGCTTCAGTAAGCCCAGGATGCGCGGCCATGACAGCTTCGGAAAAAACGCAGGCGAGCTGAGCGTTGGTTCGAGTACAGCGCTATTCGCCTCAAGAAATTGACATAGCTGTTCTTCCTTTTGCAAGGGCGAAAGCCCCAGAAGTGATGGATTCTCCCACAATCGAACCACGAAGTCGGCGGCTTTTTTCTGTTCAATACCCATGTATTTCCGATACTTCACACATCTTTTTCTGTTTTTCACCAATTTGTGACATGATAATTATGAATGCACAAACTCACAGGTTGCTTCCTGCCCTTTTTCCTCTTCGCATCGCTAAGCTCGCAGGTGCTTGGCGCGGAGGAAATCCCAGAAGAGAATGGCCTAATTCTACCAGCAGAGCACGAAGATGACAAAGGTATATCTGAAGATTCGGCATATCTGATAAATACCAGACTGAAAGATATGGATGTAAATCTTATTTGGGACGGATATTGGCGAATACGATTCGCCGCCGGGGGGATATTTGGCAGAAAAACCATCCGGAATATCCATCCAGATCTGCAAAGAGGTGTCACTTTCACCCAGGAACCAGATTTGACACTGAGTCTGTGGCTGAACAAGAGATGGTTCATTGAAACGGTTTTCCAAGGAAGCCTGGAGCGCAATAGCTACAGAGGAGGCTATGTGGGCCAGGGAGACGAGTTTGTCCAGGAAGTGATAGTTGGCAACAGCGACGTCAGCGCCACGGATTACGCCGGAGTGAGGGTGCCCTCTCCTCATAGGGGCACTCCAGGCATCTCCGCGAAATTCCTGACAGCCAGATCCAAGCACGAAATTCTATTTCGATTCGATCCAAGCAAGCCGAGGGAAAAGGTGTTTCAGGGTCAATACGAGCTTAGTACCCAAGATATCGGCCTGATGGAATTCATTGAGGGTAAATACTTCATCCTGCCTGATACAAATATATCCAATCTTCTTGTTTATCTGGAAGACAGAAACGGGCCGGCAACTGGAAGAGATGAACTGGGCACGCAGCGCAGGTATCGGCCTGCTCGGAACGCGGAGTATTTCGTGGATAGCCAGAACGGCCTGCTTGAGCTCCGCGTCCCTCATGATGGACAGGTAATAGTGTATTACGAAAATCAGAACGGCAAGGCCGTTGGCACGGAAGTCGTAGATGGTTTCATCATCAAACCAGACTCAAGTCTCAGGCCGCGATTGGAGCCGCTTAAGCCCGTGGAATTTGGATTTGGCAAAAAAGATGTGTACGATCCGGATGGGAGGAATTTCGAGGAGACTTCAAGGGTGAAGATCAATGGAACGTACTACCTGATTCTTTACGAACCAGGCAGATTCACACCCTTCGAGCGCCAGAACGTGTACCGCTCAAACAGGCCGTTGCCGGAGGAGAGTTGGAGAATTGTACCCCAGCTTCGCGATCGTGACGCCCTTTATCCGAGTGAACCGATTGATTTCAGCTTCATCTCCGATGTTCAGACGAAAACCATCGCCGTCTATGGTTCTGTGGGCTCGGCGGACGGTCCGCGCGATCCGAAAAATCGATATCCCTTTGCCGTTTCCGATCCTCATGCGTACGGCCCCACCCGGGAAACCGATCCGGCAAAGTTTTCCAAGATGATAGTGTTGGCCATCAGAGAGAAGAATCCTGGCTATTACTTGGGCACCAATGTAGTGCCTGGATCGGTTGTTGTCCATATAAATGGCGTAAGGGATGAAACCGTAAAGGTCTCAGAGGATGGTCGACTCAGCTTTTCACGCTTCATCTATCTTGATGACTGGATTGAGGTTGGCTTTCGAGTTGAAAGCTCAAGGTTCAGCGGCGGCGATCTCTTCATTTATCAGGGAAATCAGTTTCAACTCGCGCCGCGGCTTGTGCTGGAATTAGCTGAAAGCATGCGATGGAATATCAATCAGGAACGCGTCGTTTCTGAATACGGGCAAAGCCCGGGCGCGATAACAATCGCCAGCACCCTTGACTGGGAAACAGACAATGCCGGAGTTCGACTGAGCGGAGACGCCACCCTTTCCACTCCAGATACGACGGGTAAGCTGCGGCTCTTCGGCATGGAGGATGGGGGACTGAGTTTAGTTTTTCTTGAATCAACCTTGGTTCGAGCGCCAAACAGTATAGAGCTAAACGATATTTCGTACAACACCGATTCCCGCCAAAGAGCCGATAAGTACGATTACTTCTCCTCCAATTTCTTGGGCAGAGAAAAGCTCAATGACTATTTGTGGAATCAGGCCGCATCCACCGGACAGGACGGCCCTGCTCTTGCCGCGAGCCGCGATGGAGATCCTGTAGAGGGCAGAGTCATGGATCTTCGATTTGATTTGCCGGGGGCGGTGAATTCCTGGAGCGCTGGAGATTTTTTGGCAGATGCTAGAAATCCCATCAATCTTTCATCCTATGCAGGCATAGAGCTCCCAATCATGTTTCTGGATGATTACGGCGAATCCGGCGGCCTTGGCGACAATGTTCCTGACATTTACCTTCAAATTGGTGATATCGGCGAATCGGAAGACCATCACGAAGACGGGGTTGTCAATCCCCTCGACCCCGGCCGGATGTTTGAACGGAACTTGACAAATCACGCTGAAACCTCCAAGGCCATTGCCGAGGCTTGGAGATCAAGCGGCACCTGGAAAATTCTGCGGATAAATTTCTCCGCCGCCCAGAGGATCAAGCTGAGTAACGTTAGGGCGCTTCGTCTGCTTATCAGCAATACCGCCCGTGATATCGCCGGTGATACAGCAACCCAAGGGGAGGCGTTGAAGTTAAGCGGCCGGGCAATTCTTGGTCCGCCCGAGTTTGATGGCAGTTCGTTTAGAACCGAGGTTCGCAAGGATTCCGACGAGCTCGCCGCCAGGCAGGATGTGGTTGGAATTGAGGTTGCCGATGGCAATCTCGACAGTACCCTTGAGGCGGCCTTCCCCGAGGTATCATCGCTGTTTCACCAGGAGGGCGAAAGGAATAAGGTTTTGAAATTGAGTTGGGGCGAAAAAGTGCCTTATTGGGGCGAAGATGTGACTAAAAAAGAGAAGCCCATGCCCATCGGAGAAGATGAGAGATGGGAGGCGGTTTCCTGGTTCGCCGGCATACCCCTGGAGGCTTATAGAACTTTGGTGTTTTTTGTTTACGATGAATTTGTTTACGATGAATCAGGAAGTGGAGCTATAAGCATGAAAATAACTGCGAAAATAACTGACGAGAATGGTTCCGGCATTGAAGTAAGCTGGACATCATCGGAGAGTAAGAAGTGGGATAGAATCAAGGTGGATATCGCGAGGGGAACGGCGAGCAGTGTTCTTGGCAATCCAATTGGGAGGGTTGTTGTCGACAAGCACGCCGGGGAGCTAACGCGATTTGCGCTTAGCGGGGCAGTTTCGGAAGGCGATGCATCCAATAAAGCCTGGTCCGGTACGATTTACTTCGACGAGGTTTACTTTCGCGATCCCGCGTTCTCGGTGGCCGGTGGAGCGCAGGTGAGCGCCCACTGGCGTTACGAGGAGGATGTCGCGACAATCGGAAACTTCCCGGTACTTGGCGACATAGCCCTTGAGGGGAGCGTCGATGTCATCGGTGGAACGGTTATTTCGGGTATTGGGAAGGAAAATGTGGCTTATTCGGGCTCCATGGGGATAAACACAGACATCCTGGGTATGAAACTCGAGACTGATTGGCAGGGCGCCTGGAATCTTGGAAAGCTGAATTGGTCGGGCAGTCATTCTTTGAGGATTCCCGCTGATTATGAGATTTTCTGGTTCAAGGACGCTTACTCCAGGGGAGAATCCGGAGGAATTTTGAGCTTCTCACGCTTGAATGACTTGAACTTGAAACTCAATGCCGGTTGGCTGCGGATTTTCAGCGACGTACTCTACGATAGTAGTTCAATTGTCCAATCCTGGGGTACTGAAACCGCTTGGAAGGCGGGAGAATTGAATGCTGGGTTGGGTATCAAATACATTCTGAATTCGAAGGAATTCGAGGCGGGGTGTGAGAACTATTTCTCCTCTTGGATTAAGGACTATGCGCTTCTTTGGCCGGCAAGGGGGGAGGTTTTCAATAGGGAAATTCACCATACGCTGGACGCAAACGCGAATATCGAGACTTTTTCAGTGAAGTGGAATCCTGAGCTCAGAATGAAGGCCAATAAGGCGCCTAAATGGAATCAGGAGAATCGCTGGGGCGGAACTCTCTCATTCCCAATCCGTTTCCCATCCTGGTCTATAACGCCATCGTACCGGCGCAAACTCCGCCAGCTTATTGATACGAATGGGGACGGCGACGGCAGTTACGGAGATGTTTGGTATAACTTCGTAAACAACACTAGAAATCAATTCCCCCTTTTCACCTATGCCCCTTTCCGGGAATTGTTCGGGCAGAAGGACGGGCGGGTTTTCGAAAGGGTTACCAAGGGAGCGTTGGAAGCGAATTACGAGGCGGAATTCGCACTGGATATGAGACGGATTGTGGGATCCAGTTTCATCGATCTCTTTGTTCCGAATTATACGAACTTTTCCATCGAAAGAGAGTATCTGCGCAAGGGCGATACAGTTGGCTGGGAAAATGAGTGGCGCGGAACCATGGGTTTTGAGGCTGTCAATCTCTTTGGACGCTTTGGAACCTATCCCATTGTTTCCGCCTACAACAGTGAGCAGCTCTCAAACACGCTACAGATCGTTTTGAAGGACTTGAACGGCTTTTCGGTACCGGCGCCGCATGAGCTGCTATGGCAGAGTTATTGGATATTCACAGGGAGAAGAAATACATCGTTCATCCTGGATCACCGTGTTTACTGGCATTGGGATGATGGGAGGCGTGATACGAGACAGGAGGCCGAGCTGGATTACCGATGGCGTACCGCGGCAAAGGATTCCCTCCATCTACCCTTGTTCAAACGGGCAATTTCGAGGCAGCACTATCTGGAGAGTCGGGAACGCCTGCTCCTTAAAGGCAAGTACCCATGGGAAGACGCGCCGGATACGTCTGCCTTCAGTATGGCTGTTACGGCACGCCACGAGACGGCTTGGATTTTCCCCGATGTGGGAGAATTCAAGGGTTGGCTGGCTCTGGGTATGAGCGCCTTTGGAGAAGAGTTCAGTAGTGGATGGGAATTGGGTATCGAAGCGGAGCTACATTTCTAGTGAGTGATTTCCCATCGTGATACAGGATGCTCCGGATGAAACCGCATCCGATTTATTTCATTCCGCGATGTATTTCTAGCTTTCAAGCTTTTGTTCTAATATATGAGCGTTATGGAAGTCAGGCCTATCCGTGTCCTGCCGCAGATGGTGACCAGGAAGATAGCGGCTGGAGAAGTTATTGACAGACCTTACGCGGCTGTGCGGGAACTACTCGATAACGCGATTGATTCCGGCGCGGATGAGATTACTCTGTCTTTGGATGGCGGGGGTATGGATAGCATCAGGGTAAGCGATAACGGCCTCGGAATGGGGCGGGAGGATCTGGAACTATGCTGGCTTCCACATGCTACGAGTAAGATTGCGATTTTAGAGGATTTGGAAAGGGTGAGGACGCACGGGTTTCGAGGTGAAGCGCTTTCGAGCCTGGCCGCCTGTGCACGTCTGGAGATAGTGGCGGCACAAGAGAATGCGGCGTATCGCCTGGTGGTTCATGGAGGGAAAAGAATGGAATTCGGACCCTCTCACGGCGCCCAGGGAACTGCTGTTTTTCTTAGCGCTTTGTTTTACAACATGCCGGCGCGGCGCAAATTTCTGAGGACGAAGCGATCCGAGGGCGCGATGTGCAGAAGGATTCTTCTCGAAAAGGCGACCGCGCATCCAGGCATCACGTTCAGGTTCTTTGTGGATGGAAAGCCAAGAGGGCTTTACTTGGCCGGCTCGCGCCTGGAGCGTGTTATGGCGTGTTGGCCGAGTCCGGTTCAGAAATCCTCGTGGCTGGAGACGATGGTGGAGGAAAAGGACTTCAAAATTCACGCTGTCCTCCTTAGACCGGAGATTGCTCGGAAGGATAGGAAGCAAATTCATATTTTCGCCAACCGGCGCAGGATAGATGAGTTCTCATTGGTGCATGCGGTTTCGCACGCCTACACTTCCTGGATGCCGGGAGGAAACTTTCCGATTGCCTTTGTGTTCATTGAGGTGGATCCGGCGCTGCTTGACTTCAACATACATCCCGCGAAGAAGGAGGTGCGATTTCGCAATCTCCAGGATATCAGACAAGCGTTGATCAGGGTGATAAGGGGGCATCTTGCCGAAAAGGCCTACCAAGAGCGAGGCGGAGCGGATATCGGGAGCGCCAATATGTCCCTGCTTGCCGGCGACCGGGGGACTAGATGGACTGCGACGGGGTTGCACTCTCTTAACAAACGTTCATACGGGCATACCGGACGGGAAGCCGGAACCAGTGTTCAGACAAAGTTCGACAGAGATGAATCGGAAGTTTTCGCTCGTGAGGTGGCTCGCAGGAGATTTGAACGCTTTGTCCCTGATTCGGCCCCGGCAGGCGCGAATTTCAGATATCTCGGGCAGGCGCTGGGAGTTTTCCTGGTGGCCGAAAGCGGCGATTCAATTCTCATTGTCGATCAGCACGCGGCTCATGAAAGGGTGCTGTATGAAAAATTTCGCGGCGCCAAACCTGAATCTGATCGGCTGTTGGTCCCCAGATCGCTCAATCTGGATAGGGAGGCGCAAATGAAACTGGAATTGCGCGAACCAAGACTCGCGGCCCTTGGAATCGAAATCGCCAGGGACTCTGAAGGCGATTGGCTCTTGGTGGCCCTACCCTCCGTCGCGAAGAATCTGGAAGACGCCGTTGCTCAATTTCTTGAGGAAGGGGTGGTTGAAGCTGACGGTCTCGAACTTGCGCTTTGGGCGGATCTATCCTGCAAGGCGGCCGTAAAGGATAACAGCGTTCTCGATGACGATGCCGCCAATCGCCTGCTTGAACAGACATTTGCGCTGGAAAATCCCCGCTGCCCGCACGGCAGACCGCTTTGGTTCGAGATTACCCGTTCAGAGTTATTTGAGCTTGTTGGGCGAACTGTGTAGTGCTCTTAATTGAACATAAGGCGGGGTTTTTTTGCATGCGCCCCGCACCGAATATGAAAACCTCCTGTCTTAGGCCGCTCTGGATTACTACTGGACGAATCAAGCCGAACCTCAGTTTATTTCGAATAAGCTCTCCACGAAGGCCTTAATCACGACACGGCGAAGCGTTGATTTTTTGCCGGTTCTCATATAGTAATGGAGCGTTGAACGTCATGTCGGTTGCCGACCACGTCGATCCCCTTGTTTATTCTCCCAACATAAAGGATCGATTCAGCGACGTTGACTGTGTGCTGGGCGCGGGTGACTTGGATATAAGCTATTATGAGTACATCGTTACCCGCCTTAACAAACCGCTACTCTTCGTATTCGGCAATCACAATTTAGCCAGTTTCCCTCTCTTCCGGCCAAATCGCGGCTGCGGCTTGAGCGGCATGAGGTCTCAATCCATCTCCCAGGGCTTTGGCTCACGATGCATAGATGGCAGCGTCCACTTCGAGAAGAGAAGCAATCTCATTGTGGCGGGACTTGGCGGCTGCCGCCGTTATAACCGTGGTTACCATCAATTCACGGAATTGCAAATGTTTTTACGGATAGCCGCCTTATTTCCTCTCATGCTATTAAACAGGGTGTTCCGCGGTCGCTGGCTGGATATACTCCTAACTCATGCCGCCCCGGCTGGTATACATGACAGAGTGGACAGATGCCACCGCGGTTTCAAGGTTTTCCTATGGTTTATGAGAAGTTTCAAACCAAAGTGTCTCATACATGGCCACGTGCATCTCTACGATATCAACGGCAGAAGATCGTCCCGCTATTTCGATACGACCGTTATCAACGCGTACGATCATATAGTGTTCAATTTGGAGAACGAAATGACGGATAACTCCTTTGTGGAGTACAGGGCGGACAGTGATTTTTCCAGAGCCAGGCAAATGGCATGGATTGAATCGCTCAAAACTTTTGTAAATCCAGCGGCGGGTCAGTTACTGTCTTTTCACGATATCAAGGGCATATTGAAACCGGAAAACGAGAAATACCTCAGCATGCAGGCGGTTCCCATAGATAGGATTGTGGGGAGCGAAGATAGATATATGGACTTCAGCAGGCATTTTTTCCCGAAGAAGGAGCATCTCCGCCAGCGTTGGAAAAACATCGACAAGGCGCACCTCACAGATGTGATTCTGCCTCCCATCAAGTTGCTGAAACTCGGTGAGATGTACTTTGTCCGCGATGGCAACCATCGAGTCTCCGTTGCGCTATCCCAGGGATTGAAGACCATTGACGCGGAGGTAATCGAGCTCGGTTCGAGGATTTCAATCAAGGCAAGGGCAGACAGGGAGGAAATCGTGAAAGCGGTAATAGAGTATGAGCGTAACTCCGTGCTGGAACAAACCGGACTCGCACGGATAATTCCCGTTGAAACCATCAATTTCACCGCGCTCGGCAGGTGGCATGAGCTGATAAATCACATTGAGGGACACAAGTACTTCATCAACATGAACAGCAGCGACGAGATTCCCTTTGAAAACGCCGCGCACTCGTGGTTTGACAACCTCTACAGCCCAATAGCCAGAATTATAGAGGCAGAAAAGGTATTGGTTCGTTTCCCCAATCGGACGGAGGCTGATTTATATATTTGGATTATCAAACATTGGCACAGCCTGAAAGAAAAATGCGGTCCGGAGTATCCACTGATTCAGGCTGTGTCGGAGTTTGCCGCAACGCACGGTAGAAACCTTTCCTCCAGGTTGATGAGGCGTATAAAGAAGCTGTTCGGCTCCACTAAATAGGCCGAAAAAGATCTGTCGCTACTCAAGGCAGCTCTCCGCTTTCCACGGCCGGCAGCGGGAATGGACCCACCCTGAAGCCGCTAGATCGCTCGGGTAGCGGAATCCAGAGTTCCCACCAACGGGCATTGTATGGGCTAATCGGGGTTCCACTTGTCACTTTCAGTGCTTGATTAGGCGTGAAATCATCATTTCTGATAATCAGAGTCCCCTCTTCATATGGTTTCCCAAGTAAAAAAATCCCGTTTTCCAGACGAGCTTGCGGCCACTCTATTTCAGCCAAGCGCGGGCGGTTTGGATCCGGCCTGAAGGTGATTCTCTGACTCTCTCCCGTCCTATCTTCCAACGTGAGGGTATAGAGCTCTTCAGGAAGACTGAACCCTTCCAGGGGAATGATGGCGGGCAGCCCAATCCAAGCATCCTCCTCTTCCCGCATATCGGTAACTTCAACCCATTTATCGGAATTGAAACGCCAGATCAGGCCGCTGTCCCCGGCCGATACTGTTATACGGTCCAAATCCTCGGGACCATCACTATCCGAGACGCGGACGAATATCGCCAATTCCTCGTAGCGATCCACACCAGTGTCGCGGTATAGAAGCCGCCATTGCAATTCATCGATTCGCGGCGGGTGGCGCTGACAGGAAAGGAAGACTAAAGCTGCGGCGCTCACAACGACTATTCGCCTTATCGACATACTGTCCTCTCCCCGTCGTCAGAGAGAGCCGGGAGGCTTCTCTCAGACTCCATGATATGCATAAGTTCCAGCGTCCGTTTTCGGCTTCCATTGAGAATCTCGCGCGCATTGATGAAGGCTCATCACCCTGTCTCCTCAGCGCTAAGCAGCATGGCCGACAAGGTTTCGCTTGCTTCTATGGAGAATCATGGCCGCCTCCCTCCTTTTACATTCCGGCGCGGGAGAGTTCATCCAGAGTCGCCTTTCCCACCGCACTCGTCAGCGCGCTGACACGAATGACCTCGGTACCTGATTTCCGCACCCGCCTCAACCAAGCCCTGTGAAAGAGGAGACAGCTTTCCAATCGGGAAAAACCATCTATTGCGAAGTTACAACTTCGCCGCGCCGCACATCTTCCGGGCAATGACCGGGCAAGGGCATCCGGAAATCCCTCAACCCGCACCATTCTCGCATCCACGCCGCCGAATTTGGAAGCGGTTTTCAAAATTTTACGCCTCAGAACCCCAAGTTTATCCGTACCAACCAGGGGTCAGCAAGGGAGGCATTGTTCGAGGATATTCCTCCCTTTGTTTTTCACGAAGGAAGATGTGTTCACGCAAGCATACAAATGCGGTAGCCCGATGGATTTCGGAGAGGACGGATGACAGTCCAGGCGGTGTCTGGTCATTTGGCTCAGGCGCCTTAGTTCCCGCTCGCGAGAGCCCACGGGCCGAAGTACAGTGAAGCGCCGTGCTTTTTAATTTCTTCCGTGTACTCTCTATAGTTGGGCGTCTGGGAAAGCAGGATGGGGAGTAGGAGATTTCACCGCCACAAAGGGAGGCCGGCAAAGAAGCCGCGGGGCCATTATTCCTTGCGATTGAAATCCACATACGGGCCGCCCGCACGGTTGGAGATCTCCCGGGAATACTGCGGCCATCAGGTAAGAGCAGAATCTCCCCGCTCTGTTCAATCGGCCATCCCGGAAAAACGATTATCGCTCCGCCAAAAGCATCAATCGCCTAGAGTCCTTTTGCTTCTCAGACGGAAATTTCTGCCGCCGGCGTTGATACTCTTGATGCTCGCGGCGATTTCGTCCGAACCGCGCCTCACCGCCTTCTTATCACAGCAGGGCCAATGCATTCACAGACCACTTCATTCAGTTTTGATTCCGAACGAGCCTGAATACTCAGAATTTTGAACCCTGGAACAACCAGCATCGGATTTCCGATTAACTCACATAGACGAGTTCTCCAAATTCGAATCACTCGCTCTTCCCGCTTGACAGCGAGATATTGGACTCCCTAGGATGGCCAGGAAGCGTTGATCCCAGTGGCGTTTTGGCAAGGGTGCCACCCCTGTTCGCGGTGATTTCCATCGGGTGGAAGTAGCCGAACTCGACGACAACTCGAGAAGCGGGCGAGAAGGCAGCTAGGCGCGCCAACCGATAGTGAGGACGGATATGAGGATTGCCATCATCGCGGCGATGAAAGGTGAACTGGAGATGCTGGTATCCGAACTCGAGACGTCGAAAATCTCGAAGGTGGCGGGATTCAGTTTCCATCAGGGAAGTCTCGAGGGCCATCAGCTCATTCTGCTGCTATCTGGAATTGGGAAGGTCAATGCCGCCGTGGCTGCCAGTCTGCTAATCGATAGATACGAACCGGATGTAGTGCTGAATACCGGCGTTGCCGGCGCTTTTAGCAAAGAGCTGAAAACCGGCGACATTGTGATATCCACCGAGGTGTGCCACCACGATGTGGATGTCAGCTCCTTCGGCCGTAAAATCGGCCAAGTTCCGCGGATGCCTCTTTCCTATTTTCCCGATCCCCACTTGCTTTCCGAGGCCCAATCCATATCATCGCCGAATTCCAGCAATGCCGTGAGGGCCGGTTTGATTGTTTCAGGAGACGTTTTCGTACAGGAGGCCCGGATTGCCGAAAGGATTAAGCAAAACTTCCCGAGCGCTCTGGCAACCGAGATGGAGGGGGCCGCTATCGCACAAACCTGTCACATATTCAATACACCCTTTCTAATCATACGTTCCATCTCGGATATCATCGGCGAGGATATTCATAAGGCTGTTTTCGATGATTCCCTGCTTCTCGCCGCGACAAATTCTGTCAATTTTGTCCGCAGACTGTTACAGTGTGTAAGGGGGTGACATGGAACACATAGCCAGTTTCACGGTTGATCATGACAATCTACTCAGGGGAATTTATGTATCAAGGAAGGATAGTCTGGGCGACAAGTGGCTAAGCACCTTCGATATTCGGATGAAGGAGCCAAACCGCGAACCGGCGCTGGATGTTCCTCTTCTGCATACCATTGAGCATCTGGGAGCTACCTGGCTGCGCAACAATCCCATTTGGGGCGAGAAGGTGGTTTACTTTGGTCCGATGGGATGCCGGACAGGCTGCTATCTGATACTCAAGGGTAATCTGGAGTCCAGGGAAATCGTTCAACTTATCAGGGAGATGTTCGCCTTCATAGCGGACTACTCCGATCCCATTCCGGGCGCCAGCCCGAGTGAGTGTGGGAATTACCTCTCTCATGATATGCCCATGGCCGCCCGGGAGGCCAGGAAGTTTCTCACCGAAGTTCTCGCGAATCCCGCCCCGGAAAACCTGGAATATCCCGGCTAATTCGATAAGCGGTAGAGATTTCGATTTCAGTCCATGGTATTCCGGAAAAGCTTCCATTGCGCCAAGTCGGAGGAGTGAAACGGCCGACGCAGGAAGAGACTGTAGGTACTTGATTAGTTTAAGACGCTTCCATTACTTTGTTACTGGACATTTGAATTAGGAGGTGGTAAATGGCCTACGTTATAAATGGCGCGGACTGCATTAACTGCGGCGCCTGCGACCCCGAATGTCCCGTGGACGCAATTAGCGAGATTGGGGGTGTACGGGTAATTGACGCCGACTTGTGTATAGACTGCGGCGCCTGCGTAGAGGTTTGCCCAACCGACTGCATCTCTGCCAATTAGCAGGCCGGCTCAATCGACTGACAGCGACGCTGCGGATCTAAATTAACGGGTGCTGTAACATCAATAGGTGATTATGGGAACAATCAAGGCCGGCGCCGTGACCAAGGGCGCCTACATAATGGAAAGAAACGAACCATATGTGGTGAAGGAACACGAATTTGTGAAACCCGGGAAGGGATTGGCGTTTGTGCGTTTCAAACTGAAAAATCTACGCAATGGCGCTGTCCTCAGGGTGACGCACAAGAGTCAGGACAACTGCGAAGAGATTGATGTCGAAGAGATAGAAGCGCAGTTTCTTTACTCGGATGGGACAAATTTTCACTTCATGGATAATGCCACTTTCGAGCAGTTTGAGGTTCCGCTGCTTGGCCACGAGGAAGCACAGTACTACATGTTGGCCGGAGAAACTTTCAAACTCACTCGATGGAATGACGAAACCTTGGATATACGCCTCCCCCCCAAAAAAGATCTGGTAGTGACCGAGGCGGAGGATTCCATAAGAGGCGATACGGTTACGGGGGCTACAAAAACCGTTTTAACAGAGACAAACCTGAAGGTTAGGGTTCCAATTTTCATCAAAAAGGGAGAGAAAATACGAGTCAATATCGAGACGGGAGAATACCAGGAGCGTATAAATAACTAGTCACCTGCGTGTTTCAAGTCCGCGGATGTTTTTCTGAACTGAGTTTGAATTGTTTTCTGGACTCCCTGGCGGCATTCTCGGTGGATAACTGATTTTCCCTCGCGGCTTCCCGAACACAGTTCATACTCAGACTACTGAGAGCTTGTCCCCATCTTCGTCGCTCTCAACCTTGATATGGACATCCCGTTGGGGGAAGGGTATTTCGATATTATTGCTAACAAAAGTTCTCCAGATTTCAAGGTTTGTCCAGCTTCGAGCCTCGGCTCGATCTGTAACATTGCTAATCCATGTCCGAAGTTTCATGGTAATGCCGCTGGATGCGAAGGTTTCAACCCTGACAATGACTTCCTTGTCTTTGCGCAGCCAAGGATTCCGGGAAGCTACTTCCTTTAACAGCTCGATAACCTGGTCCAGATTGGAACTGTAGGAAACATCCACATCGTTTACGATTACCACACTCAAATCCTTATGGCTGAAATTGTGAATCGTTCCACCGGTTAATTGGCTGTTTGGGATGATGAGGCTTTCATTCTCGAAGGTGAGCAGTTCGGTGTTCATAAGACGAATTCTACAGATATTTCCCTCGTAGTTTCCAACATGGATTCTATCGCCTTCCTTGATTAAGGCCATTACTATAAGGGTTATGCCGGCGAAAAGATCGGCGATGATGGATTGTAGTCCGAAGCCAATTCCGATTCCCAATACACCGAAGAAAACGCCGATCGCGGAGAGGTCTATACCTATTGCGGATAGGCCGAAGATTATAAGTACTACGGTTATGATGTATCGGAGCAGGCGGCTTAGGGTGAAAATTCGCTCCGCGCCAAAGCCGAAGCGCCTGAGCGTTCCAGTTTCCACGCCGCTTGAGGCTAATTTCCCCACCCAGGAAGCCAGCATGAATATCGGAATAACCAGTATCAAGGTGATTACGGAGATTTCGGTATTGCCACTGGTGAAAAACGGTTTATTGAGGGATTGAAATATAGTTTCGATAATTGATCGCCCACCTAGGAGGTTCAATGCCGATAAGGCTATTCCAAGGCCGAATAGAACTTGAGTGACTCGCAGCACACTTCGCCAAACTTTTTTCTGACGTTCCTGGTTTTTGATGGCGCGTCTCGTTATGCGTCCTGCCAGGAGGCGGACAATGATGATTGCCATGAGTACCGCCAGCACCGGGGCGATGAATTTCAGGAGTAAATCCTTGAGGCTGAAAGGCAGTATCCAAAGCTCCGATTCTAACCAATTCATGATTTCAATTCTCCTAATCAGTGATTTTCAACCAGAGCGTCTGGTATGGTTCTAATTTGATACTTCCGTCTACCACGCCTGCCCGCTTACCGCCAACAATATCTTGCAGCGTGTCCGCCGAATCAAATGGCGCCGGCAATGTGATTTTTTGTCGTTTGTCACTAACTGAGTGAAGGCAGAGCACCTGAGCAGTGGAGGGAGTTCCGCGGATGAAAGCGAAGAGCAAGGGGCCCAAGTCCAAGACGGTTTGAGGGGCGCTGGGATTGAAAGCCTTATGAGAGCGCCTGGCCCTCAGTAATCTACAATACCCGGTAAAAATCAGGCTCCTTATGCTGCAGGGATCATCCAACTCGGCTCTTAAGAGACTCGCGGAGAGTTTCTCCCTGTTAATGCTCCTGTTAACCCCAGTGAGGGCAACTCCTTCCTTCCAATTTCCCGATCCAAGGATGCTGTGAATATAGATGCCTGGAACTCCCGCCATCGCCAGCATAATCGCCTGAGATGAGAGGAACTTGGCCGCCCTTACCTCGTCCGCAAGGTTTTCTTCCGCGATTGCATCGAGATAGCTGATATTGAGTTCATAAGGAATTTCACCATCGGCGGTGTTTTTATAAGCTACCAGACCGCCTCGTTTCCTGGTGGCTTCTACCAAGTCCTGAATCTCCCCCTCGCTTAGATATCCCTTTGCCGGAAGCACTCCAATGCCGTCGTGCGAGGCAAGGAAATTAAAAAAGGTGTGATTTGAGTTCGGCTCAGGGAGGCTGGCCGCCCACTTGCTCAATGTGGACGCATCGCCACGAATAAAGGCATCGGCGGTAAGCGGAGGCAGGGTGAATTGATATACCATGTGGGCCTCATCGTGACCCCCACCAAAATACGCAATGTTTTCCTTATGCGGTACATTGGTTTCCGTTATCAACATCACCGCCGGTGCCAGCTCGTTGAGCACCGATCGGAATAGTTTCACTATTTCGTGGGTCTTCCCATGATGTATGCAGCTTGTCCCAATTTCCTTCCATAGGAAACCGATCGCATCCAATCTAATAACGCGGACACCCCTCGCGATATAGTCCAGCAGAATATCAACGAATTCCAGAAGAACTTCAGGATTGGCGAAGTTCAGATCCACCTGATCTTCGCTGAAAGTTGTCCATACAAGCTTCTTTTCGCCAGCCACGGCAAATTCGTGAACCAGGGGCAGGGCTCTTGGGCGAAAGACTTCTGAGAGATTGACGTCCGGCTCCACAGTGATAAAAAAATCCCTGTATTTTTCGTCGCCCTCCAAAAATTTCCCAAACCAAATTCCCTTCGCGCTACAGTGATTGAGAACCAAGTCCGCCATAAGTCGAAATTTCTCGCCGATGGCGGAGATATGTCCCCAATCACCCCAGTCTGGATTGACCTTCCTGTAATCCATCACCGAGAAACCATCATCGGACGAGTAAGGCGAAAACGGCAGGATATGAATGCCGGAGACAAGATTGGATAGGCGCTCAGTCGTGAAATTCCGCAATGTCTCCAACGGCATCTCACCCACAGTCTGAATACTGTCCCCATAAGTAATCACTATTATATCCCGTTCATCAGCAGGAAGACGGCCATCTCCAAGCACGGGGAAAACAGGAAACCTGCCCCGCCACTTCTCCATCAGAACCTTGAGTTTTTCGGCGGTTACAATACCAAGGGCGTCACCGTAAATTGTTTTTAATCTGTCTCGAATACCGTGTTCCACTGCCAGCCTCCCCTATCGCTATCAGAATTAAACCTACCTGAGCCAGAAGCGCCATGCCATCAACGCTAATAAAACAAATCCTACAATCAGTTTGAAACAACTCGCAATGACTCTTCCAAGCAGCGCTCCAAAACCAGCGCGTCGGCTCTCATCGACACTTCTTTCGGAATAAAACAACTCGAACAGAAAGGTTAGGAGGAAACAGCCAACAAGAACCCCCGCCAGCGAACCTATCAGAGGAAATATCATGGTGCCCAAAATTCCCCCCGCAAAACCACCAATCAGGGCTCCTAGCATCCCGGCGCGCGAGGCCCCGTATTTCCTTGCGCCGATCAGGCCGATAAGCAGGTCCACCACCTCCCCTGATATCGCGATGAGCAAAAAGACGGCAAACCAAGGCCAGGTGAAACTCTGGCCGTCACCCGCCAGAATGGCTATTAGCGCTATAATCACGGGCACAAAATTTCCAGGCACCCCGAGTATCACAAGAAGCACTGATACAGCCGAAACGATAAAAAGAAATACTTCCAAGGCCAAACTGTTCATCGTGTCCACATTATACCAAATCTGGCAAACAAGGAATTTTGATTTTCGATATTTTCTTGACGCAAATATGTTATCGTTTATCTTAAGATACTGAGTGGAATAACGAGCGCTCCAGGGGGAATATGAACATGGTATCAAAACGAATCGGTTTCATTTCATTTAGATTTGCGGGTACTGACGGAGTGTCACTTGAAACAAGTAAATGGGCCACCGTTCTAGATCAGGTGGGCTGTGAATGTTTTTTCATGGCCGGGGAGTTGGACACCCTGCCAGATCACTCCTTCGTGGAAGAGAAGCTTCATTTCCAACATCCCGAGATAAAAGAAATATGCGACGAGAGTTGCAACAACATCGTAAGGCCCCGGGTGCTGACAACAAAAATTCATGATATAAGACTCTTCCTGAAATCAAAAATCTATGAATTCATCAAGACCTTCAATATCAACCTGATCATCGCCCAAAACGCGCTGAGCATACCCCTGAATATCCCGCTTGCACTCGCGATTACCGAAGTCATTTCCGAAACGGGAATGCCGGTGATTGCACATCACCATGATTTCTTTTGGGAACGTAAGAGATTCCTTCGGAACTGCGTTTGGGATTATTTCAATATGGCTTTTCCACCCCATCTTTCGAATATAGAGCATGTTGTCATTAACACCTCGGGACAGAATCAACTGGCTCTGCGAACCGGTATCTCATCGACCCTTATTCCAAACGTGATGAATTTCGAGCTCGGTCCACCGCCCCCGGATGATTTCATCGGCAATGTTCGCGCCGATCTGGATATTGCCGACGATGAGCTTTTCGTACTCCAACCAACCCGCGTTGTGCAGAGAAAGGGCATAGAACATGCGGTGGAATTGGTGGCTCGCATGAACAAAAAAGCAGTGTTGGTAATCTCGCATGCATCCGGCGATGAAGGATACGAGTATCAAATGCGTGTTCGGGAATACGCCGATCTGATGAAGATTCGAGCCATATTCGTAGACGATATCATCAAGGAGACCCGTGGCGAAACGAAGGATAAGCGCCGAATCTATGTTCTGGAAGATATTTATCCACACGCCGACCTAGTCACCTATCCCTCCCTGATAGAAGGATTCGGCAACGCATTTCTCGAGGCAATCTGGTTTCGAAAACCTATTTTGGTTAACAACTATTCCATATATGCGACCGATATCAGGCCCAAGGGCTTCAGAGTAATCGAAATGGATAATTTCATTTCCAGCGAGACCATAAAATTTACGGAAAAAGTGCTCAGTGACAAGGAGCTCGCACGGGAAATGGCGGACGTGAATTACAATCTGGGCCTGAGGTATTACTCGTATAGCGTACTTAGAAATCAACTTAAGGCAGTACTGACCCGCCATCTGGGAGACCTTAGGTTGGAATCCGACATATGAAACTAGCCGTCTTTCACTACCATCTGAATCCAGGTGGAGTAACGGATGTTATTGTGTACTCCGTTCGAATGCTGCTCTCTCGCCTGAATCACATACAGGAGATTCGACTGGTTACGGGATGCCGTGACGGCACTGAAAGAGTTCTCAATCGGATAAGAGACGGATTGGAACGCGGCCGGCGTGATAAGATACGCTTGGATATCCTGGATGAAATCAGATATGCAGAAAGTGGACCGGCCCCAAACCCGGACAGACTGGCCGAGAGACTGGAGGCGCGCTATGACAGAGATACCATCTTCTGGGTACATAATTATCATATAGGAAAAAACCCCGCGTTCACTATGGCATTGATGAAAGTGGCGGCCCAAGGGAAGCGCGATATGCTGCTGCACATACATGACTTCCCGGAATGCGGACGTTCGGAAAACCTGAAAAGAATCGACGCCCTGCTCAATGAACCCCCCTACCCCAGCGGCGCCGGAATTCGCTATGCGGTTATCAACGAGCGAGATCTGAATATCCTCTCGGACGCTGGTTTGGAAGAATCGGTTTACCTATTGCCGAACCCCGTTCCGATTCCTGGATTGGAAGAAATAAACCCAGCCGAAACAAGAAAAGCGTTGGAAGAGATATCGCCCAAGAATAATCCGGGATACATTTCGGGCGCTCCGATACTACTATATCCGGTTCGAGCAATCAGGCGTAAAAACATACTCGAATCAGCCCTTTTCGCCCGCATCCTATACCGTCCAGCCAACCTGATTGTAACTCTAGCCGGTGTCTCTACCCAGGAAAAACCTTACTCCAATCTCGTCGAAAAGGCTTATAAAGAGGGCGTCATCCCCGGAGCGTGGTGTCCTGAGAATTCCGGCGACGCAAGACTGGTCTATTCCCGCCTGATATCATCCTGCGATGCGGTGATTTCCACCTCTGTACAGGAGGGGTTCGGTTACTTGTTTCTCAACTCGCTGCTCTGGCGGAAACCACTGCTTGCAAGATATCTTGATATCCTGGATGGAGTATTGGAATTATTCGGCGACTACCCAAGACGTTTCTGGACCGATTTCCGCATTCCGGCGACACCGGAACTTGCAGAACGAACGAGAGCGTCATATCTAGACAAAATCAAACGAATGGAATCCTCTTTGCCCGAGAAGGCTTTGAAATCAGTTATCACGGCCGTCTCGAAACTAACGACGGGCGGCGGCATTGATGTCTCCTATCTCTCCGTGGAAGATCAGCTTGCGGCGCTGAGGCTGGCTCGTGAAGATAGCGAGTGGCTGGAAAGAGCAAGGGGCTTGAATCAGGAACTGCTGGAATCGGCTGAGCGAATCCTAAGAGCGAAACCTCCAAGGATGGATGAGGCCGTGAAATCCCATTTGGGAGACAGCCGATATGTGAAGTCGTTCATTGAAATAGTCCGAAGCTTTGGTGGCAAACGAAAGTCGGTCCCGCCGGAAAGAATCGGGGAAAGCGTGAAGAGGGCCTTCGGCAGGATCAATTATCTGCGTTTGTTATACGATGCCTAGGCTCAACCGTCACTGGGTTAGATTCGCCGGAATCTCGGGATTTGTCATTTGCCCCAAAGGACGAGTTTTCTATCCTCGACATCAACGACGCGAGCTTTGACTCCATAGAGCTCACTTAGCTGTCTGGAAGTCAGCAAGTTCTGCGGACTGCCCATCGCCGGAGTCCCACTGCTGTGCAGTAGCACAACTTGATCGGCCAATCTAAGCACTATATCCGGATCATGTGAACTCATTATTATGGTCATGCCCGAGGATTTCAAATCGATTAGAATCTTGATGATTCGTTCGCGGTTCGCCGGATCCAAATGATTAACAGGTTCGTCGAGAAGCATAATCCGCGGGTTCTGCACCAGCGCCCTCGCTATCAGAACCATCCTCTTCTCTCCGCCGCTAAGACTGGGCACGAAGCGCCGAATCAAGTGCTCAATACCAACCCTGGCAAGTGAACTTCTTGCGCAGTCTCTATCTTCCCTGTCCGGAGAGGCCAGAAGCGGTAAAAACGAAGCACGGCCCAGCGTCACATACTCAAGTACTCTGTAGGGAAATGGAACTCTCTCTTCTTGAGGTACCAAAGCCATCATCCGCCCGCGTTCACGAGACGGTATCGAGTCAATCGACCTTCCACCAACACTGACATGTCCACTGTCAGCCCGTCTCCATCCGAGTATCAGTTCCATCAAACTTGTTTTCCCCGAACCGTTGGGTCCGATAAGACAGACGGTATCTCCCTTATGAAAACACAAACTCAAATTCTCAAAGAGTGGAGATTCCGCATCCGGCCAGGTAAAAACCAGCTCATTAATGGTGATAATTGCATCCGTCATCGACTAAAAGTATTCTTGTGCCGAGACATAAGTATGGCGAACATCAACGCCCCGCAGAAAGCTGTCAACAAACCCAAAGGCAGTTCACCACCGCGCAAATATCTAGCGACGTCATCGCATAGAAGCACGAAGATTGCCCCAAGTATCATCGACAATGGCAGAGAGCGCGATGTATCCGCCCCCTCAAGCTTTCGCGCCACATGAGGTATAAGCAAGCCTACCCACGAAATAATTCCGGCCGCCGCCGTCACCGCTGCAACTGCGATAATCGAAAAAATTATTAGAGCAATCCTTTCCCGCCTTGGGCTGCTCCCCAAGGCGAAAGCGGATCTATCATCCAGCGAGAGCAGATTCACGCGCCACCGGACCAGAATGATGACTAGAAGCGACAATGCAACCGGTGGCAGGGTTCTAATCACCAAAGACCAGTTTGAACCAGAGAGGCCCCCCATCAACCAGAAAGTAATCTCGGGAAGTTGGCTACGGGGGTCGGCCAAGTATTTCAATACGCCCAGTCCCGATGAGAAGAGCGCGGAAACCATCACTCCCGAAAGCACAAGACGAAGTATGCTCCCCCCATACCGTATTTTTCGCGCCAGTAACCAGCTAAGCGCCAAGCCCATCAGACCGAAAAGCGAAGCTAAGATGGAAATATGCCAGTAACTACTTATCGATAACAGAATCCCCAGCGCGGCGCCAAAAGCGGCACCCTGGCTCACTCCAAGCAATCCGGGCTCAACAAGAGGATTGCCAAGGACAGTTTGCAGAACCATTCCGGCGCCTGCCAGGGAGGCCCCCAGCATTATGGCCATCAGAACTCGAGGCAAACGAAGATTCACCACCAAGGTCTGGGTCAAGGCATCAATTCTAAGGGCGCTCAAACTGGTCAATCCGGGGTTTGGATATCGCCCCCAAAGCAAGGAGAGTAGAAAAACAACGAGAAGAAGAAACGTCAAGGCGGCAAATCTGAGTATTCTGCTCCGTTCCCCACTGAGCAAATCAGTTCAACCCCTTCAAACGCGGCAGGATAAGACTGTCGAATTCTGTCTCATCCATGCCGTACACCTCCTCATAGAACGCTCTGGTCTCTTCCATCATATCAAGATCCTTGAAATACTCCGGTTGAAGAATCGTGGCCAGCCATTTCAAGCCAAGCAACCACCTGATATCCGGTTGGTCCCAACTGTAATAATCAGCCGGAAACGCATGTATCCGATTGTTGACCACGGCTCTGAGTTGCTGCCACGTATCGTCATTCTTGATTGCCTCAACCGCTTCGAGGGCGCTCACATGATAGGCCACTACGAAAACCACATCCGGATCCCACAACGCAATCTGCTCAATGCCCGTCAATGTCCAGCCCCTGTCCAGATCCGCGTCTTTCCACACGGGAACACCGCCAGCCATTTCAATCATACGAGTTTGAATCCAGGATATGGGGGGGATGTTGAGCGCCCTCACGCCATCCTTGATCGACCAATAGAGCAATAGGGCTCTTGGCTTATCCTCTTCCGCTAATTCAGTCAGGGATTCTTCCACGGATGCGACTTCGCTCTTAATGAAGGCCTTCAGTTCATTGGCGCGCTTCTTGTTTCCGAACAAGTCCCCAAGTTTATCCAGATCGTCCATCCAAGCCTCGGGAGTTTCCAGATCAAGATAAAGAGTCCCAACGCCCATCCGTTCCAATGGTTCACCCATCCACTGTCTCATGAAATTTTTCATTACCACCATATCGGGTTCCAAGGCCAAAATAGCCTCAGTGCTGGCTTTTCTGGGCAGTACCATCTTACTACCGAAGTTTGGATCTATATCACCCGCGAAAAAGCCATTCCCCTGAGTTCCGTCGACAACACCCACCAGTCTCGAAGAGGCCTCTGGAAACAAATACAGTGCGTTAGTAACGATAAATGCCGAAGATCCAACCTGAACTATCCGCTCAGGCAACACTTCAAGAGCCTTGTCACCTGAAGTTTCACTCGCACGATCTTCCGTTCCACCCGCCCAGAGAAGTGTTAGAACCAGAACCTCCTGGATAAGCGAAAAAAAAGTCCGTCGAAATCTCATATGACCCCCCGTACTCTCTGGCTCTCGCTGGAATTATAGTCGGCAAAAGGCTAGCTGAACAAGCCGGTAATGTCAAGCCTGTTGACTGGACAGGCGGGAAGTTTCCGGCATGTCATCCAATCCACCTTTTAGGCACCGGGGAATACGGGCACTTGGTAAGTTGTAAGTCCGCGACAAGAGCTCCAACAAGATTCATGGCACTTTCGGGTTCAGGGCATGCGAGGCCTTTCTTCGTATTAATCCAAGTATCAGGTTTCAAAGTGACTGATGATGCGTTTGTATCTCACAATGATTTTGATCTTAATCGGCGCACTTTTCGCCAGGGCGGAATGATTTGGCAGCTTATTTTGCTCTCTTCATATCCAGGTAGACCCATCGGCTCGCGCGATGGATGGCACAGGTATTCACGGGCCTTTGCTCGGCATCTGGGGCGGATACTCCACATCAAAGTGAAAAAAGCCAGGACATAGGCTCCTTCTGGAGCCGGTTTCTCCACTTCTTCCATCTGGCGCAACTTTAGGAGAGGCCTTCCCGTTTCAACAGGCCCGCGATGGCGGCGCGTGGGGCTTTTTCATTAGTTTCTTTTGAGCAGGCACTCTACTTGAGACCTGACAACCAGGGGCGTATCAATATGAGGAGGTGGGGGGAAGTTCAAGCATCATGAGGCAGAATGAAGCGCCGGCTTCTTGAGCCACCTGGACAGCGAATCACAAGTCTTGGATGAAAACCAAAAAT
>Ga0056110_100067_pt1 | contig 26039 bp, 24 predicted proteins | sample WorMetloBBELIZE1_FD_83873 | JGI IMG/M metagenome (GOLD analysis project Ga0056110, IMG submission 83873) | Marine gutless worms symbiont microbial communities from Max Planck institute for Marine Microbiology, Germany - Olavius longissimus B... ... | reverse complement strand
GTCGATCAATACATTGAGCAACGAGGCACTCCGGACTCTCTCTACAAGAAGTTAACCGAAAACGGCAAGCAAGATTTCTTTATCTTTGATTTAACATTGGTTGAAAACTGGGACGGATCACCGCCTTGTCGAGATTGTAATCTGCTTTACCGTATGCAAGGGATACCTGTTTATCTTATTGATGGCAGTACCTATGCTGCGGTATTCCCTTTGCCTAACACTTCGAAGAGTTTAGTTTTCAAAGAAAAAACGGATTTCTTTAGCCCACACGTTGATTGGAATGAAGATTCTGAGATTGTATTTATACTTACTCTACTTTTGGTTGTTGTATGCAGTTTAGGCATTATGGTTTACATACCTGTACAACGTCTTGACCGCCAAATTCGGCAACTAACGGCTGCGCAACAACAATTTGGTTCTGGTGAGTTGAATACGCGAGTCGATCTAAAGCAATTTTCGCAACCCGTGAAAGAGCTCGCCCAAGGCTTCAACTGCATGTCTGAAGAGATTGAGAGACGAGTGCGCCAAACACACATCTTTACTCAAGCTATTCCTCATGAAGTGCGCACTCCGCTGAGTCGTATTCAGCTAGCGACGGATTTAGCTCGACGCACGAGTGGTGAAATGCAGGCAGAGTTACATGACGATATTGAACGATACGTTGATGTAGTGACGGATTTAACATCCGACATCGTCATGCTGTCTCGCTTGAGTGTGAAAAACCACTCATGGATCGATTCTGTTGAAACCATGGAACTGCCACTTTGGTGTAAAAGCCGCATGAATTACCTAGGCTTAGAGTCCGCCATGTTGAGAGCAGAAAATAAACTCGCGAACCAATTGATTCACTTTCAGCCTACTTTGGGTAACCTTGTCCTCGATAATTTACTGCAAAACGCCAAGCGTTATGGTGAGTCCTGCGTTGAGGTGACGATTCGAACGGTAGCGGATTGCTGGAGCATCGATATTGAGGACGATGGTCCGGGCATCCCTGAGGCGATGCGAGAAGAAGTATTTATGCCATTTTCGCGCTTAGACAAAAGCCGCAACGCCGACATGAAAGGCTTTGGTTTAGGGCTTGCCATCGCTACCAGTGCAGCGCGGCAACTGGGGTGGGAGCTTTCTGTCGGCGAGAGTCACTTAGGCGGCGCACGTTTTACGGTGCTTATTCCTGCCAACGGTTAGAGTAGGCACTGCGGTAGTCTGGCTCTGCGATACCTTCATACAAATCGTCACAAGCTTGCAGTGGACCTACGACGGTTCGGTAGGGTAGGACACCTGCCCAAACAGGGATGTCCATGTCTTCCGCATCGTCGTTGACGCCAAAATTGCTGATTTTCACTGATGCCTCCGTGAGCGGGATACGCAGTAGCATGGTGGCTTTGAGTTCTTTTTCATTACTCAAACGGACTTGTTCTGTTCTCCCCGGAGCGATCTGTTCAATAAAGTGATTCAGCAACCTGTCTTTCTCTTGGTTATCTTCCACCACCTCAAACTGGCCAAAGACCACAGCACTGCGATAATGCGCACTGTGGTGAAACGCACTTCGAGCCAATACCCAACCATCAAACAAAGTAAAGGTTAAGCACGTTTGCACTCCTTGTTTGAGTGAGCGTAACAGTCGACTGTTGTTGGCACCATGGATATACACGTAATCATCGACACGCCATGCCAGCATAGGGATGACCACAGGGCCTGACTCGTTGGTTATCGCAATATGAGCGATTAGGCTTTCATCTATGATGGCGTGCAGTTTGCTAACATCAGAGACGGCTTTATGTGCGCCTTTCTTAATTTCCGTTCTATTGGTGTTGGATAGCATTTTCTCTCCTTGTTTGCTCACGATTACGAGCGATTGATCCTCATTCTTTGATTGCAATGTAGCGTTTAACTGGTAGCTTAAAGAGAGCCACTTTTAACTAATGGATGGATCCAGTTTGTCTTTGATTGATATCGGTGACCTGCATTTAAAAGACAGTGATGGAACGCGTCAGCAAGCGTTGTTTTTTGCTATTCGCAAGAAAATTGTTCAAGGACTGTGGATGAAGAATGGGAAGCTGCCTTCTACGCGGAAGCTTTCACAAGAGCTTAATCTAAGTAGGAATACCGTGATTTCTGCCTACGAACAGTTAGTGGCGGAAGGGTACTTGAACAGCCAAAAAGGTTCTGGTTTTTATGTTGCCGTAGAACTGCCAGAGCAGTACTTGCCTGAACCTAGTTCAGTTCAGAGAGACTCATCACCGAAAGCTCACTTTGATATCAACCGCGCATTTGCACCGGGTGTGCCGGATTTGGACGCATTTCCGATGGCGCAATGGCAAAAGTTACTCACTCGCCATATGTCTCGTACTTGCTTGTTGGGGAATCAAGATATTCAGGGCAGTTGGACATTACGCTGTGCTTTAGCTGACTACCTTGCATCTAGCCGTTCAGTGAATTGTTCTCCAGAGCGCATTATTATTACCTCTGGGGCGCAGCAAGCGTTGTCAATTGCGACGATGGTAGTGCTCAAACAAGGTGATAAGGTTCTGATGGAGCAACCAGGTTACGCGCAAATGCGGAAGTTGATTCAGTTCCAAAACTATCAATTTGAGCCTTTGTTCGTAAGAGAGAAATTAGGTTTTGATGTGGAAGCGGTGACCTCAAGCGATGCCGATGCGCTGTATATTACACCAAGTAATCAATATCCGATGGGCACCACACTCAATACCGAGCAAAGAGGAAAGATCATCAACTGGGCGGTCGAACAATCAAGTTGGATCATCGAGGATGATTATGACAGCGAATTTCAGTTTGCTCATCGTCCCTATACCAGTTTACAGGGGCTAGCAGCTCAAATGGGTCGAGATGATCGCGTGTTGTATGTGGGTTCCTTCAGTAAAGTGATGTTTAACGGATTGCGGCTTGGCTACCTTGTAGTTCCTGAACGTTTAGTAGAGCAATGCTTAGTGGTTAAGGACGCGTTAAGTGGTGATTCGCCGACGCATACACAAGAAGCATTGGCAGATTTTATTACTGAAGGTGGGTTATTACGTCATATTCGAAAAATGCGTCGACTGTACAAAACTAAGCATGAACAGATGCATTTATCCATTCAACAGTATTTTGGCGACCGTGTTTGCGTCGTTAGCCAAGCGGCGGGGCTTCATATTACGTTGAAATGGCAAGACGGTATGGATGAGCAGCGTTTTACAAAAATGGCAGAGCATGAAGGGATCATCTTGCGACCTTTGAGCTATTATGAACCCCCAGATTTTCAAGCACGTCACTGGCATGGTGCCGTGCTTGGTTACGGCAATATCGCGTTAGAGAACATAGACGCTGGTATCCAACGTTTAGCTCACATATTTCGAAATGGGAAGCGATGACTATTCAACTACACGTGTTTGTCGCTTATGTCGCCACTGTTTCCAAGGCAGTAAAAGTAGAGTAAAAATGCCAAGTGCATAAAACATTGACCAGCCTAAACATATAAAAACACCGGTACAAAGCAGTAGGGACAGTCCCGCAAGTGTTTTACCAAATCCTCGAAGCAATTTGAAAGCGGCTAACATCGCCAACATGTAAACCAGAACGAATACACTGTTTGCGAGTTTTAGGAAAAACTCCAGATCGAGCTGTGATAGGGTTCCTATCACACAAGATATCAATAATATACCGCCAACTAATATGGTGGCTGAGAAAGGGACACCACGACGTGAAATCTTGGCTAGTGGACTAGAAGGACGATGTTCACGAGCTTGAGCCCAGACCATTCGCGCTAGACTCTGTGTGTATAAGTTAACGCTCGCGAAACAAGCGGAGAAACCTATCAAGCTGATTATCCATTTGGCTCCATCGCCTAGTAGTTGGGCACTAAGCCAGGGGATGGATGCGTTATCAAATTGAGCGTTACCATACGCGCCAAATTTTAAAATAACGACAGAGCATGCCCAATAGGTAGCCCCTGCTACAAAACAACCGACCACAATGGCAATAGGGAAATCTCTTTGAGGGTTTTTGAACTCTTCCCCCATATGGGCAAAAGCCTCTATGCCAACAAAACACCAGAACATCACGCCTAACGCTGCGGTAATAGGCCAAATTGACTCTTGTGTGATGGTGGGCATCACAAGATCGGCGCTGTTAACGTCGCCTTTCCATAAAAATGCGCCAACAAGTGCGAAGACACTCAAAGCAATAAGAGTTTGTAAATGACCTGATGATTTTGTGCCCATCAAGTTGACGAACACAAGTAGTACTACCGTCAGAATTTGTGCAAACAGATTGTTGCTAATAGGCTCTGGCAATATTTGTTGTAGGAAGCCTGCGGCGAGTGCAATCGCGGCCGGAACCCCTACCGGAATGACACTAACAAATAGCCAAGCGACACTACTTTCCAGTTTGGCGTTAAAGGCTTTGCGTACAAAAAAGGCTGTTCCGCCCGCGTTGGGGTATCGTTTACCCAGTTGAGCAAAAGTCAGCGCAATAGGACAAATCGCGATGAACAATAAAATCCAAGCCCATAGTGAAAAATGGCCAGCTATACCTGCTGCGATAGCCGGGATCATAAACAGCCCAGTTCCCATTAATGTGGTGGATAACTGTGCGATACCTGATGTGAGTGAAATGTCTTTTTTGAGCTCTTCCATGCGAATTGATTCATCCAATGTTATGAGGCTTATTACGAAAAAGCTTGTGGCTTCTGGTTATTTCGTTTTATGTGTTTAAGCGATGCTATTTATGTGCTGAGCACTTAAGTTGGGAATTTGATTTCAATGTGTTATCTATTTTCTGTTGAAATGGATAACAGCACTCATCTCATGCCCGCCAAATAGCATATCCAAAATGTTAATAACAAAATGATTTACTAAACCGTCAATATGACGGTTGTTTTAAATAATTCCAACAAAATGTTGGTTTCTTATGCAGTTAGAATCGGTATAGAATGAGAAAAATAAGGAAAGCTTGGTAACGGTATGGACAAGTTTGATCATAAGATTGTGGATCTGCTCAGGCACAACGCTCGGCTGTCGGTGACTGAAATTGCGGATAAAGTAAACCTTTCTCGTTCTGCGGTAACGGCCCGTATTCGTAAGCTAGAGCATGACAAAGTGATTCTAGGGTATCACGCTGAAATTGCACCTTCGGGTGGGGATTCGATTTGCGCCTATTTTGCCTTAAAGTTCGATAAATCAACCTCTACGTATTATTGCGAATCATACGCGGACGAGTTATACAAAATTGATGGCGTAAAATGGTGTCATGCGATCAGCGGTGAGACGGACATGATGGTTTTTGTCGAAGTGCCTACGATGGCTCGCTTGAACGAAATCAGAGATCAAATTCAACGATATCCAGAGCTTCGAAACCTGATGACTCATACCGTCTTAGCTGAATTCTTTAACACGACTGGGAACCTGTTTGTGAAGTGACCATGAATGGATGCCATGTTGAAAACCCTTCTGAGCGAATATGTTAAACAACATTAATTTGAATCTACTTAGATCCTTGCATGTACTTTTAGAGGAGTGTCATGTCAGCCGGACCGCAGACCGTTTGCACATTACGCAGTCTGCCGTCAGTCGACAGCTTGCACAATTGCGCGATCTGTGTGGTGACCCACTGCTTATTCGTCAAGGTAATCAACTGATACCAACGCCACGAGCAATAGCGTTAAAATCAAAGCTTGATGCATTACTGGCTGAGTTTGACCATTTACTCGATGACCAACCTTTTGAGCCGCGGCAGTGGCAAGGTGAGCTTGTTATTGCTTCTAGTGACTACGTGGCGCAATACGTATTGCCCGATATTGCCTCTCACTTGGGTGAACAAGCGCCACAGTTAGATATGGCGTACCGACTGTGGCAACCCAACTTTCTTGATAAACTTCATGAGACGGGCATCCATATCGCGTCTTCTATGTATCCAGAAAAACCACAGAGTGTGTCGAGCGTTAAAATTGGTGAGGATTCATCAGTTTGTTTGATGAAATCTTCTCATCCGTTAGCAAAGCAGGACCAGATCAGTATTGAAGACTTGATTTCATATTCACACATCAAAGTGACTGGCGGCGGAGACAAAGATTCCTACACTGATTTAGCATTGAAAGAGCTAGGGCACACCCGCCACGTTACCTTTAAGGTTCCATTCTTCTCTGCTGCGATCAATCGCTTAGTTGCAAGTGAGCACCTGATGGTGGCTCCTGAACATATTGCCGTTAACCTCGCTAAGCATTGGGACTTAACCCATAAAGCATTACCACTCGAAACACCTATTCATCAATATTGGTTAATGTGGCACCCCAAATACGACACGGATCCTGCGCATAAATGGGTGCGAGAAGAGATTCGCTCAGTAATGCAAATTTCTGAATATTCCATTCGCTAATACGTACACCGTTTAGCTATGACTTGAAGTCATGATTAGTATGAATAACTTTGATTTCTAATTATACCTCTTCCGTTGATAGAGTGAGCTTCAAAGAGGGGAGATTCTTATGACACTAACAGTTTGGTTATCACTTTTTACCGTGTGTTTATTAGGGGCTATGTCACCAGGTCCCAGCTTAGCTATTGTCGCTAAGCACTCGTTGGCTGGTGGACGTATCCATGGATTAGCTACGGCTTGGGCTCATGCGTTTGGCATTGGTATATATGCGTTTATTACCTTGATTGGTCTCGCTGTTGTTTTGCAGCAAAGCCCGATGCTGTTCAAGACGATTAGCCTTGTGGGTGCGGCATATCTTGCGTATTTAGGGTTTAATGCTTTGCGTTCAAAAGGTGGTGTGGCTGCGAAGTTGGAGTCAGGTGAGGAGACAACGGTAATCCAGTCTGCGCGAGAAGGCTTTTTTATCTCGATTTTAAGTCCCAAAATTGCTTTGTTTTTTATCGCATTATTCAGTCAGTTTGTCGCGCTCGGTAATGATTTGAGTAATCAGATGATCATTGTTGCCACGCCGTTTGTTGTGGATGGGCTTTGGTACACCTTTATTACCCTAGTGCTATCGAGCTCTAAAGTCGTTGACAGAATTCGCTCTAAGGCAGTGTTGATTGATCGTTTGTCAGGGGTAGTACTCATGCTGCTGGCTCTTAGAGTGGTCGTAACGGTATAGACAAGCTCGCAAGACAGAAATACTAAAAGCAGCCCGTGTGGCTGCTTTTTTGTCTACTCTCAGTAACCCTTACACAATTTACGTAATTCTGACGCTAAACGTTGCTAAAATTAATATTATCAATAGTGTTACTTTGGTTCATATTCTCATTTGCTGTGAAAGCTACTTTCCAACGCATTGTTATAATGAGAACGATAGCCACTTAACGTTAATACTAACAGTGTCGCATATTAAGTCGAGAGTGCTTTATTGGATAAAAACGGACTTTCCTCTTACTTACCCTATGAAAGGGGTAGAGACTCCATGACCGTTTAGAAGGTGAGAGCAATATGCAAAGAATAGTAGATTTAGCTCCAGTAGTAATTTTGACCAGTGTTTGCAGCGTTGCTTGGATATTCTTTTCAACAAAGAGCATTTGGGTGTTTTTTGAACTGTTTGTATTTACGATGCTTGGCTTTGGCCTTTTGTACGGGTTACTACAAAAGGCTGATCCTAAACACTTTGACTTTGTTTTAAACCACATCGATGAAATTAAGAAGGAAGGCAAAGATGCTTGCCTAAGCGGCGCTCCGAAAGAATCCAACCCATACTCTGGTGTCGATGGTGATTTATGGGAGGCTGGTTACACAGCCTCCTACAACAAAAAGATAAAGCAATAAACCGCTAGGTGTTTATTCAATATTGTGCTTTTCAAAAAAGCACCCTGCCATTTTAAGGACAGGGTGAAAGCAAGAAGTTTCTCAGGAGCGGTCGGGGGAGAGAAACTCATCTAAATCTTATTTACTTACCGGCGAACCTCTTCAAATTCACCTTCAATCGCATCTGCTTTACCTGTATTAAATTCATATTCTTCGTGCATTTCTCTCTGCATTTTCTTGACGCGATTTTCAATACGCTTGCCGGTAATTAATGCTGCGATGGTCAACGGAATCGCAATGATCAAGCTAAATACTAACGTAAAAAAGCCGGTAATCAGTGCTAGTGCAGTTACAATAATCCGATTCATAATCATGACCTCTCTGTAATTTATGTGCTCAGATTAATGCTGTGAACATGAACAAAACATGAATGCTGACGTTCACTTTGTCCGGAGAGTGTCAAATGAATGAAACGAAAAAACGCCTGAGGGTGATCAGGCGTATAAACGGGGAAAAATATTAGTAATGCGCATGGCGCTTATTATTTAGAACAAATATGAGATATTGTCCGCTACGCTATGTGGTTAACGTTGTGGAGCAAAGTTCACCTATCGAGGGAATGTTTGGTAACGAACACCCATCATTTGTTCCATACAGTGCACAACTTGGCAGCTGTAACCGAATTCGTTGTCGTACCAGATGTAAAGTACACAACGCTTGTCTTGTGCGATAGTCGCTTGACCATCTACGACGCCTGCATGGCGAGAGCCAACTAAGTCAGTTGATACAATTTCTGTTGAATCGGTGTAGTCAATCTGTGCCGAAAGCTCAGAGTTCAACGCCATTTCACGCAAGTAATCGTTCAGTGAATCACGGTCTACGTCTTCACCTAAGTTTAGATTAGCGACTGCCATAGAAACGTTTGGTGTCGGTACGCGAATCGCGTTGCCTGTTAGCTTGCCTGCAAGCTCTGGCAATGCTTTAGCAACTGCTTTTGCCGCACCTGTTGAAGTCAGAACCATGTTTAGTGAAGCACTACGTCCGCGACGGTCACCAGAGTGGAAGTTGTCGATCAAATTTTGGTCGTTTGTGTATGAGTGCACGGTTTCAATATGGCCAGAAAGAACACCATATTTATCGTTCAGAGCCTTAAGGACTGGCGTGATTGCATTTGTTGTACAGCTTGCCGCAGAGATGATGGTGTCATCTTCTTTAATTACCGACTCATTTACACCGAATACAACGTTTTTGATGTCACCTTTACCTGGTGCTGTTAGCAGTACTTTCTCTGCGCCTTGACACGCTAAGTGTTGGCTCAGGCCTTCAGAATCACGCCAAACACCTGTGTTATCAACAACTAGCGCGTTATTGATACCGAAAGCTGAATAGTCTACTTCGCTTGGGTTATTTGCGTAGATAATTTGGATGTAGTTGCCGTTAACGATCAGTGCTTTACGCTCTTCATCGATAACAATACTACCGTTGAACTGGCCGTGAACTGAGTCACGACGCAGCAGGCTAGCACGCTTCTCCAAATCGCCTTTTTTACCGCCACGAACCACAATCGCACGTAGTCTTAGTGGGTAACCTGGACCACTTTTCTCAATGAGAAGGCGAGTAAGTAGTCGACCAATGCGACCGAACCCGTAAAGAACCACATCACGCGCTTTCAGTGAAGAATCTGCGTCGCGAGCGCCATCAAGTGCAGTGATAAGGAAATCGTTTAGAGAGCTTGTATCGTCATGTTCATTCCAGTACATAGTTGCCAATTGGCCAACATCGACACGGCATGAAGAAATGCTCATTTCACAAAGCGCTTGAATAATAGGCATCGTGTGCTCAAGCGAAAGTGGGTTACCGGTATAACGTCTTGCAACGCGATGAGTTTTGAGAATGTCTATAGTAGTAGCATTAATAAGCGTTTTACCAAACAGAACCACTTCGATTCCTTTTTGACGATATAGCTTACCAATTAGAGGGGAAATAGATTCAGCAATCGTTTGGCTAGTTTGCCAGTCTTGGAGATATTTCTCTGGACTCATTGTTGTATTAGACCTTTCACGTTTTGGGGGCTAACCATACTCTCTGCTGTTGCCTCTTCGGCAGCGTGCAAGAGTGTGGTGGGTTATGTAATCGGGTTGTAATAGTTATGTGTGCGGATTCTAAGGTCGGAGTCCTTATTCTGCTAGGAAAATTAAATCCAGTGTAAAACACTACTTAAGGGGACGTTAGTGGTGGATTAATGTGACTAAAGCAGTGGTTTTCACGTATTGACATTTAGAAAGTAACTTACTTTTTTTGCGATGATAACGTTTGCTTTCAAATTAGTTTTGTTGACAAAAATGGATGTTTTGCATTTTTGTGTGATTTGACTCGATAAGGCAACTCAATAGGTAAACATACAATAGATGATTTCCTGAAAAGTGATGCGACTCTTAGTTGTGAGTGAAATTTTATTGTTTGCATCCAACTTTAAGATCAAAAAACATGACTTAAATCACAATTTCTACTGCATTAGCCGATGATAAAATAGTCACAATAACCATAATCTAGGTAGGTGAATGTTGTTTGAAAGTAACAATGTCGTATATGCCTTTCAATGTAAGAAACTAGTCTAATATTAAATAAACGGATGAAATCAACCATTAGGCTGATGGATGTTGAGATTATCAATAAAAACACGCTTAGCACTCCTCGCACTACTACCCGCTGTGGTAATAGTGGTATTTGCAGTTCAGCAGTTTTCTGATAATGCGTTGCGCGTGAGCCGTCTCAATCAAACGGTTAGCAATATTCAAGGTTTCCAATTGATATCCAAGGCCTCCCACTTTATTTACTCCATAGAGAAAGTACGCCGACAGCCTGATCTTCAAGTCTCTGCAGCCATTAATATTGAAGAACAAGGTGAAGTTATTTCTTCTTTGCATCAAAAGTTTGTGAGTAACCCTAATACTGCTGAGTATGCTGATGAACTGAAAGAAGCCATGCTGGGGGTATTGTCAGGTAGATTGAGTGAGATGGACGACCTGGGTGATTGGGCATTTCAACAGCTCCAAAATATGTCGCGCTCTTTGTTGCAAAATCATCAATGGTATGGCAGTGACGATGGCATTCGCATGCAAAATTTTATTGCCTACCTTGCTCAGCTCTCTTTTTGGACACAGAAAGAAGCTTGGCTGACGAACCGTTTAGTCCAAGACCCTAAGAGTCGGCTAAGTCAAAGCATGTTTTATCAGGCGATTGACCGACAGCAGCAAAATTTGGATGCGTTTTTAAACTTAGGTGGGTCATACGAGCAAGTGGATAAATTGCTTGGCTTGTTTACTTCGCCGAGATATCAGAGAAACTTGGCGTCTCGTGGACAATTAATGTCAGGAGACATGTCACAAAGTGACTACGCCGCATATTTAAAAGAACTCGATTTTCGTGTGCAGCGCTTACAAGTGCTCATTGATGGGTTCACCAAACAAACTGAGCAGTCGCTTCTCACGCAGGTTCATGAACAAAAGGCCAATATAGCGGTGATCAGTTTTGGCGTTGCCTTAGTGGTTATCCTGCTTTGTTGGCTCGGATTTAGTACTTGGTTCCGAGTTAACAGCAAACTCGATGCGATCATTCATACTTTAAACGCGTTGATCAACTCCGAAGAGAAGCAAACAAAAGTCAAAGTTGATGGAAGTGATGAACTGACCATTTTTGCTCAGCAAGTGAATCGAGTGGTTGAAGAAATGCAGAGACAAACTGAAGAAATACTGCATGCAAAAGAGTCAGCAGTATCGGCTAATCGTGCAAAATCTGTGTTTCTTGCCAACATGTCACATGAAATACGCACGCCCCTTAACGGGATCATGGGCATGACAGAAATACTCTCTCAAAGTGAGTTGTCTTCGCATCAACAAGAAGTTGTTGATGACATTGACTCCTCATCTCAAACACTGCTTACTTTACTTAACGATATATTGGATCTCTCTAAAATCGAGTCTGGACGATTGGAGCTGTCACTAGTAGAAGCGGATATCCGAGAAGTCGTGTATCAGTCGATGATTTTATTCCAATCCAAAGCAACATCTAAACAGCTAAAGTTTGGTATTAATTTAGCTGAAAATATCCCCATTCGCGTGATGGTCGATGATCATCGTGTCAAACAGGTAGTTACGAATCTGGTATCGAATGCGGTTAAGTTTACCGAAAGTGGGCATGTATGCGTTGATGTTAGTTATGAAGAGTTACTTGAGAAAGAACGTGGAGTGCTGACGTTTAAAGTAGAAGATACCGGAATAGGCATTGATCAAGATAAGTTAACCACGATTTTTGAACCCTTTACTCAGGAAGATGAAGGAGTGTCGAGGCAATTTGGCGGCACAGGGTTGGGTTTGGCAATTTGTTGTCAGCTTGTGTCGATGATGGGGGGCAAGCTCGTAGCAACATCTACAAAAGGAGTGGGCACATGCTTTGAATTCTCGATTGAGGTTGAAGCAATTCCGGTGTTTGGCTGGCGTTCGGAGGTGATTAATAAAGGGCTTTTGATCTGCTCAAATTACGACTACGCCGACCAAGTATTAAAAGAGTGTCGCTTAGCGAAAATCAATCTCTTTGGTGTTAATAATGTGAATGAAGTGCAAGCGATAAATGATGACTTTGATGTCATATTTCTGTGCCACAGTAACGACGCTAATACCGATGAAATCTTGGATAATCTATCATTTAATTACGATCTTCGCCGTGTGATTATTTGCCAGCATCATTTATCCACTCCCTACGAAAATGCAGAAAAAGTACATGCCGTACTCACATTACCTTTCCTTGGCAATCGATTTAAGCATGTCATTGATGATTTAGCTAAGGTTGAAAAGACTATATCAAGTGACAATGTCACCAATAATGTTGTCAGCTCTGAATATCGAGCGTCGCGCTCTCATCGGAGGATCTTAATTGCGGAGGATAACTTGATGAACCAGAAAATAGCGAGTTTCTTTCTGGATAAAGCAGGTTATGACTATTTGATAACAAGCAACGGTCAAGAAGCGTTAGAAGCCATCACAAAGGGAGAAGAATTCGATGCAATTTTAATGGACTGCATGATGCCCGTGATGGATGGACTGACCGCGACGAAAGAAATTCGTCGTTGGGAAAAGAAAGCAGGACGTGAAAAAACGATGATTATCGCACTCACTGCGAGTGTTTTGGAAGAAGACATCCACAACTGTTTTGCGGCAGGCATGGATGCTTATTTACCTAAGCCGTATAAATCGAACCAGTTATTTGAGCTCTTTAGTGAATTAAAACTCGCCTAGCTAACATTTCAACTTAGACAAGGCGTCAAAACGATAAAGCCCCACTTCAGGGGCTTAGTTCTGATTATTCATTGTTGTGCGTTGGCTTGCGCGCCTGCGAGTTTGCGTATGGTTTGGCGATAGGTTAGGTATGCGGAAACACCAGCTAACAGGTTGCCGATACAAGCGCCTAAGAGTAAACCTCGGATTCCATCCATTTGAGCGCCAACCCACAAGCACGGTAGGAAAAAGACAAACAAGCGCAGCGCTGAAATGGTGAGCGCGGTGTAAGATTTGCCTAATGCATTACAAAGAGAAACCATTAGCATACAAACCCCTAATGAACCCAAACTGATCGGCACTATCAGTAAATGCATTTCCAAGACTTGCTCCACTTGCACATCACTTGTCATCAATAATGCGAGTGGGTTTGCGACGGCAAATGTAATGGCAGCAATCAAAAGTTGGAAACCTAGAATGAATTTTACGGCAATACTGACGAGCCTTTGGATATCTTCATAGTTCTTTGCTCCAAGTAAGCGTCCAACCATTGGAGGCATAGACATTGTCAGCGCCAAGACCGAAACGATAGCAAAGAACTCATAGCGTGAACCAAGCGCCCAAGCGGCGACTGCTGCGGTTCCAAAGCTTGCCAATAATTTTGTTGCTAGCATGGAAGACAACGGTGGCAGCAGTTGGCTAATCATCGCAGGGCCCATAATGTTACCGATAGATGCAACACTTTTGGCTACGTTAAGATCTTGCCATTGTGTCGTTGCACAGTGATTCTTCTTCACGCGAGGAGCGACGACTAAAATACCAAACCCAAAAGCGACGATGGTTGCTATTGCCGCTCCGTTAATACCCAAGTCAAACGTGAAAATAAATAGCGGGTCGAGCACAAGGTTCACGCCGCTGGTTATCATCATCATTGTGCCAGGTAACATTGTATTGCCATTAGCTCGGCAGATACTGTAGTAAAAATACAAAACCGCACCAGTCCATGAGCTTAATAACCACCAAGGCCAGTAACTGTCGATTATCGGCATAACAGATTCTGGAGCGCTTAATAGAGCTAAAATGGGGTAGCGCAAAAGCCAAATTAGCCCGCCAAAAATAGCGACACCGATTGAGCCGATCATCAATACCAATCCGCCAAGTTGTTTGGCATACCGACTTTCATTCGCCCCAAGAGCTTTAGAAATGACCGCTGTCGTTGCGATCCCTAAACCAACTTGAATGCCGATAATGACCATTTGCAAAGGCAGAGTGAAACCTTGAGCGGCTAACGGTAAAACGCCGAGCTGACCGATAAACGCGCTATCCACAAGCTGAAAGCTCATTAAAGACAGAACGCCAAAAAGCATTGGCCAGGTCATCGTAAATAATTGTTTTGCAAGCGTTGGTTGTGTACTTGTCGTAGTTGAAGACATAGAAAGCTGAATGCGTTAGGAATAAGAGTTAGATTGATTGTACACGGCGGTTAGTTTAGAGACAAAAATAAACCCCGAGGAAGATATTCTTGCTCGGGGTTCGAAAATCTAGCTTACGCGTTTATTTTTTGCCGCTAGTTTGCTTGTCTTCTTCAGTCAGCTCACGAATGCGACGGCTGATGTCACGACGTGCTTTAGAGATCTCAGCGCTTTTAATGATGTGGTCATCTACACGATCTTCATAGTCTGCTTTCATATTTTTGATGATTGCGACGATTTCATCGTGAGTCATTTCTGGTTTGATGTAGTCTAGAAGGTTTTCTAGAAGATCAACACGTTTACGGTTATCACGAACTTTCTTCTCGTTATCAAGAAGCTCACGTTTTAGTTTGTTTTTACGACGAGCTTGGTTAACGATTTCAAATACGCTACTCATAGTTCTCTTTCCTAATTTTATGAATATCTTCCTCGATTAAAGCACAACATCCAGTGGCATAACAGTCTTTAGATCAATAGCAATGCAGAGTTGAACATTTCTCAACCAATTGCGCTGTGTACATATAATCGTGCTGCTTTCTTCGAGTTTTGGCCAACATCGTAGAATCCATCGATTCATTGTCATAACGTGGCCTTCACTATATTATCAACACCATTGAATGCAAAATGATGAACTTGATATGGACTCTGGTAACACTGCGGAGCAAGTAAATAGTCAAGATAATGAGCAAGTCACTCGCTCTGTGGCTGAAAAGTTAAAAACGGCGTATATCAACGCCCGTGAGCAACTCGAAATCATCGAAGTTGAGCTTAATCGTTCAAAAATAATGATGGTCGACCAAGATGGCAATTTGACGAGAGTGCCGATTCTCTCGGAGCATTGATACCTGACCCTATTCGTAAGGGGTGTCAGGTCTTACGCTATGCTTTAGCCTGACACCAACACCTGAACCGCTAACGCTTCTTGCACTGCTGTGTGAATTTATGGCGTATGATTTCGAAGCGATTTAGGTACAAAGTCAAATGCAAAAATAATAAGGAAATGCATTATGAAAGTTGAGCTAACGGCAATTGAAGCACGAGTTATTGGTTGCTTGATCGAAAAAGAAGTCACTACCCCAGATCTTTACCCCCTCAGCCTAAACGCATTAACCAACGCGTGTAATCAAAAAAGCAACCGTGATCCCGTGATGTCACTCTCTGAGTCAGACGTTCTCGATGCCGTTGATGCTCTTATTGAGCGCAGGCTCGTCAGTGACGAAAGTGCGTTCAACAGCCGCGTCAGCAAGTATCAACACCGTTTCTGTAATACGGAATTTGGTGATTTAAAGCTGACAGAGCAGGAGAAGGGCATTGTATGCTGTATGCTTTTGCGCGGTGCTCAAACACCTGGGGAAATTCGTACTCGTACTAATCGTCTCGCGACATTTCATGATGTAAAAGAAGTGGAAACGGTCCTTGAGCATTTAGCAAGCGAAGAGAAAGGACCATTAGTGGTCAAATTACCACGTGAGGCTGGTAAGCGGGAGTCGCGTTATATGCATTTGTTCTGTGGTGATGTTGATGCGTCCGAACTTGCAGCGCCTGTGTCTGCTGCAAGCTCGAGCTCCGATCGAGTAAGCCAGCTAGAGCTCGAAGTCGCTCAGCTGAAAGAAGAGCTGGATGAATTAAAAGCTAAGGTTGAGTCACTGCTTTCATGATGGAAAATACAACGCAGCGTTGGAGTGTCTACCTGATACGAAATAACCGCAACGCGTTGTATTGTGGTGTTACCAATGATGTTGAACGAAGATTCAATCAGCACCAAACCGGAAAAGGAGCGAAAGCTTTGAAGGGAAAAGGCCCTTTGGTATTGGAATGGTCATCGGATTTTGAGTCAAAGACGCTTGCCATGCGAGCAGAGTACTATATTAAGCAACTAACTAAAGCGAAAAAAGAGCTGCTCGTTATGTCAAAAGCAAATATTGTCGTCGACGAACATCAACAAATGATGTTAGAGATAGTGGCACTCTGATAAGCCCTTGCTACGCAAAGATACACGGAAACCGCCTATGTCACATTGGCGGTTTCTTTTTGTTTTTGGAGTACCATGTAGGAATAAACTGACGCATAATGGGCTGGTGTTCTGTTTACAGGTCCTGAGTATGAAAAGCGCGAAATGTCTCTACGTCATCGAGACAAAGGAAGCGACTCAATGTACTTTATTTGCATCCACTCAGACCAAGAACCAATTTACTATTGAAACAGGCACTAAGAGGAAGGTAGATTACAAGAGTATAGGATGACTCGGCTAGGTAATGAATAGAGCTGAATTAGGCTCATAAAAAAGCTAAAAGAGCAGTAGATGAAAAAAGCGTTAGTATTCTCCCTGATTTCAATGGCCGCTTTTGCGCCGAATGTGCAGGCCACCCAAGTTCTTAATGGGTATTGGGCATATCAAGAGTTTTTAGACCAGTTTCCACAACAGAAGCAGCTAACTAGTGCGTTGGCTGAAGTGGTAAGAGAAACCCCTGTACCCGTAGCAAAAGACAAGAAGCGTCCACTGAAAATTTCTGTTGTTTATCCAGGGCAGCAGATCTCTGATTATTGGATTCGAAACATCGATGCGTTTGAAAAACGCCTAGATAAGCTTGATATCGACTATCAACTAAATCAGGTGTTTACTCGTCCTAATGCAGATATAAAGCAGCAAAGTTTGTCTTTAATGGAGGCGCTGAAAAGCAACTCCGATTACTTGATCTTTACTCTAGATACCACAAGACATCGTAAGTTTGTTGAGCATGTCTTAGATTCAAAGAAAACCAAGTTAATTTTACAAAATATCACCACACCTGTTAGGGATTGGGAACATCATCAGCCGTTTCTTTATGTTGGTTTCGACCACGCAGAAGGAAGTCGTGAATTGGCCGTTGAGTTTGGCAAGCGTTTCCCTAAACATAGCCACTATAGTGTTCTCTACTTCTCAGAGGGCTACATTAGTGACATCAGAGGCAACACTTTTATCAACCAAGTGAACCGCGATAATCAATTTGAACTACAATCTGCTTACTACACCAAAGCAACAAAGCAATCTGGGTATGAAGCTGCAAAAGCCAGTTTGGAGAAGTATCCGGACGTTGACTTCATTTACGCGTGTTCTACCGATGTAGCATTAGGTGCTGTTGACGCTCTTAAAGAGTTAGGTCGTGATGATGTCATGATCAATGGTTGGGGCGGCGGTTCAGCAGAGTTAGAGGCGCTTTCTAAAGGGGAGTTAGACGTTACCGTTATGCGTATGAACGATGATACAGGTATTGCAATGGCTGAGGCCATTAAGTGGGATTTAGAAGGAAAGCCAGTTCCCACTGTTTACTCTGGTGATTTTGAAGTCGTTACCAAATCGGACTCTCCAGAAAGAATTGAAGCATTAAGAAAACGTGCATTTAGATACTCAGATAATTGATGACAACTACATCAAAAATAAGAAAGCGTCGCTCACTGTCGACGCTTATTACCAAAATAATTATTCTCGTACTTGCTCCGATCATTCTAGGCATCTTTGTTCAGAGTTATTACTTCTCGAAGCAGATTATTTGGCAGGAAGTCGACCGAACCAAGCAGCAGACCTCTGCCCTGATCCTGAACATTTTTGATAGCCATTTTGCAGCGATTCAGATTCATCACAACAGCAATTCGAAAAGTGATGTTGTATTGGATTTTTATACAGAACGTGATGAAGAGGCACTCAATTACTTTTTCATGAGTATTGACCAGAGTGATCCTTCCCATACACCGGAGTTTCGTTTCCTAACCGATCATCAAGGTATTATTTGGGACGATGGCAACGCGCATTTCTATGGCATCAACAACCTGATACTTAGCCGACTTGCCAGTCAAGTGACCTTTAGCAACAACTGGTATTATCTACCCTCACAGACCCCGATGGGAACTCGCCATCTTTTACTTCGTCGTGTACCCGTTTTACAACCTAAAACCGGTGAAGTGATGGGGTACTCTTACAATGTTGTTGTTTTAGATAATAACTTTGGGTTGATGGAAAGGTTAAAAAATGAAGGCAACGTCGACAATGTTGTGTTGGTCGCTAACAACACACCATTGGCAAGCTCATTAGTAGGAGATGAGGCTTATCAAATATTTGACGTACTCAAACGACGAGAGTCCCAGCACAAGCTTGACCAATTATTGATCATCAAAACCCCTATTGAGGTAAATGCCGCCGAGACTGACTTGTGCTTGCTTACTGTGCAAGACAATCAGAGCGTGGTGACATTGCAAATCCAACACCTGCTAGCAATGCTAGCCTCAGTTATCGGTATGGTCATGATTGCGCTGATGACTAAAGAATGGATCGAGAATCGAGTAGTTGAAGAGTTAGGATCCCTGATGGCATATACTCGCTCGGCTCGTGAAGAAAAAGGATTTGAGCGTTTTGAGGGGTCAGATATTGAGGAATTCGATCATATTGGTTCGACACTAGAAAACACTTTTGAAGAGCTTGAAGCACAAAAGCGCTCTTTCCGCGACCTGTTTAACTTTGCGTTATCTCCTATCATGGTGTGGTCTGAATCGGGTGTGCTTGTCCAAATCAATCCGGCAGCACGCAAAGAGTTAGTCATGGAAAACGATGTTGAAACCATGCACCCAGTGTTCAAAGGTTTCAAAGAAAAGTTGATGCCACACCTTCGCATGGCGGCTCAGGGAGCTACGTTGACAGGCGTTAATGTGCCAATTGGAGACAAAGTATATCGCTGGAACTTATCGCCGATTCGAGTTGATGGAGATATTAGCGGTATTATTGTTCAAGGTCAGGATATAACCACGCTAATTGAGGCGGAAAAACAGAGTAACTTGGCGCGCAAAGAAGCAGAGAAATCTGCTCAAGCCCGTGCCGACTTTCTGGCTAAAATGAGCCATGAGATCCGAACGCCAATCAATGGAATTTTAGGGGTTGCTCAATTGCTAAAAGACTCTGTGGAAACAGAAGAGCAGAATAACCAAATTGACGTACTTCGACATAGTGGTGAGCACTTACTTGCTGTTTTGAATGATATTTTGGACTTTTCGAAGATTGAGCAGGGTAAGTTTAATATCCAAAAGCACCCGTTTTCTTTCACTGATACAATTCGAACGTTAGAAAACATTTATCGTCCTATTTGTGAAAGTAAAGGCGTCAACCTTGTCATTGAAAACAAAATAGATCCCAATGTTGAAATCTTTACTGACCAAGTTCGTCTGAACCAAATTTTATTCAACCTAGTCAGTAATTCTGTGAAGTTTACGCCCTCGGGTAGCGTGCGCTTGCATGCTGAACTTGAGCAGTTCTATGGCGCTGACAATAGTGTGCTGGTCGTGGAAATTACGGATACAGGTATCGGCATCGAGTCTGACAAACTCGACCAAATGTTCGAACCTTTTGTTCAAGAAGAAGCAACAACGACTCGAGAATACGGTGGCAGTGGCTTAGGGCTGACCATTGTGAAGAGCCTCGTCGACATGCTGGAAGGTGATGTTCAAGTCCGCAGTCAGAAAGGTTTAGGAACGACTTTTGTCATTACAATGCCAGTGAAAGATCGTGAGCGAGTACTCACCCCTCTTGATTCGAGTTTGCGAGTTAAGCCAGATGAACTATTTGCAGAGAGTCTCAAAGTGTTGTTGGTAGAGGATAACCATACTAACGCATTCATTCTAAAAGCGTTTTGTAACAAGTACAAAATGCAGGTTGATTGGGCGAAAGATGGGTTAGAAGCAATGGAATTCTTAAAAGATCATACTTACGATTTGATACTGATGGACAACCAGCTTCCGCATCTTGGTGGAATTGAAACGACCAAAGAGATCCGACAAAAGCTAAAACTAGGCACGCCAATTTATGCGTGTACTGCTGACACCGCGAAAGAAACCAGTGACGCCTTTATGGAATCGGGTGCGAATTACGTGCTTCTCAAGCCGATTAAAGAAAATGCGCTCCATGAAGCATTTGTGGATTTTAAGCAGCGGTTCTTAGTTGAGCGAACATAAGGAATTGGCTCACTACGGGATAACCCAATTACTCATTATCTGAAAAGCACAACACCATGACTGTGGGTTGTGCTTTTTTGTATCTGCCCCTTTTACTCTTATACAAATCAGACTTTTCAGACTTTTCAGACTTTATTGGTCTCGACGTTTGTTGTGTACATCGCAGCATTTCAAATTCAAACATAGTGTTGTATTACTTAGATTTCTGCCCCTTCACTGACACACCCAACGTGATTTCAATCACAAAAAGATATTTACTTAGCGTGCTAACTATTTTATATTGCTTAGCACGCTAAGTAATTGAGTAGATCTTATGATTCAAGACATCAACAGTTTGCGAGACCTTTCTCTGGCTGAAAAATTATCTCGTGTTGCTCGTTTATGGAAAATGGTTGCAGATCGCGAGTTAGAGCCTTTAAACCTAACGTATCCGCGTTGGACTGCGTTATGGAAGCTTTATCGAATGGGTGACAACATCAGTCAGAAGCATTTGGCTGAAGCGCTTGAGATCGAGTTAGCGTCGTTGATGCGAACATTAAAATTATTAGAAGAGCAATCTCTGATCACTCGCCATTGCTGTGAACATGATAAGCGAGCACGTATTGTTAGCCTCACAGAAGAGGGGAAAACCCTACTAAAGCAAATGGAGGCTCGGATTCTTCAAGTTCGAAGCAAGCTCCTAACGGACATCAACGACCAGGAACTTCAGCAGCTTTCATTGATTCTTGATCAGATTGCTCACAATGCGCTTGATTCACTTAGCGAATAAGTCAGAAAACCGAATAAAAAGAGAAGTAAACGCCTATGACTCCAGATCAAAAATTCGCACGTTGGATCAAATATTCTTGCGTCGCGTTTGTCCTTGTCTTTGCCTATTTTCTAGTTGCAGATCTCGCCATGCCGTTGACTCCTCAGGCAATGGCAACGCGTGTGGTAACTAAAGTGGCCCCCCGTGTGAGTGGGCAGATTACACATCTTTATGTTGCCAACAACCAAGAAATAAGCCAAGGCGATCTACTATTTCAGATTGATCCCCAGCCTTATCAGCTCGCCGTAGAAAAGGCTCAACTTAACCTTGAGCGTGTGATTCAAAACAACGAACAACTTGATGCTTCTATTGCGGCGGCAAAAGCAGACGTTGAAGCGAGCAAAATCGTGGCGGAACAAAAAGTTCGCGAAGCGAAACGTCTTAATACCCTGTTTCACCGTAATGGTACTTCGCAACAGCAGCGTGATGACGCACAGAGTAGTGCAACGGCAGCTAAAGCGAACTTACTGGCCGCACGTGCTCGTTTAAAAGAGTTGGAAGTAAACCGCGGTGATTTAGGCGCGACGAATGTGAATATCCGCGTGGCGCAAAACCAGCTAAAACAAGCGGAACTTAATCTGTCTTACACTCAAGTCTCGGCGGAACATGATGGCGTTGTCGCTAACTTGCAGCTGGAGACGGGGGCCTATGCGGCAGCTGGTACACCTCTTGTCGCTTTAGTCTCCGATGACGTGGATATCATTGCCGACTTTCGTGAAAAGAGTTTACGACACTTTAATCAGAACAGCCGTGCGTTAGTGGCTTTTGATAGCTTACCTGGTGATGTATTTGAAGCTCGTATTACGAGTGTGGATGCCGGGGTCAGCTCGGGTCAATTCGATGCGGATGGCCGCTTAGCAACACCAACTGACTCAAACCGTTGGGTGAGAGACGCGCAGCGCTTACGTTTACATTTAGCTATCGATGAACCTCAGCAGCGCGCATTTCCAGCAGGGGCACGAGCAACCGTGCAGTTGTTGCCAGAAAACGCATTATCTGGCTGGTTAGCGAGGTGCCAGATCCAATTCTTGAGTCTTCTTCATTATATTTATTAACGAGGAGGCGATATGAAGTTATGGGACCACCCCATGTCGGAAAACGACTTCCGTCAGTGTTTGCGCATTGCAACTGGTGCGACTATTGGTTTCACTTTATGTAAAGTATTTGGTTGGAACTATGGCGTATTCTTTACTGTAACCCCGATGTTGTTACTTGGAATGGTGCCAGTCATGAGTCTACATGCCGCACGACAACTGATTTTTTCAGCGGTTGTGTGTGGATTAGAAGTTGGTGTGCTTGGTGGGTTATTTGGTGGGCACCCAGGCATGATGACAATCATTGCATTCGGGTTGTTCCTATATAAATTCGCCTGTATGTCAAAAGGGAGCTTGTTCTTATTTGGAGCGAACAGCGTACTGAGCTTAAGCATCATGCTGCATTTTGCTAGTTATCCAACCACTGACTTAAATGACCTAATATTTAGCAACCTGCAAGCGAATGTTATTTCAGTGTTCGTTGCTTATGTGGTGACATTTTTGATTCCCGATGCGGAACCTCGTCAGCCACCAGCGAAACCGTCGCAGCCTAAACAGAGTCATCGCATGCGTCATGAAGCCCTTATGGGGGCGAGTATCGCTACAATGTCTTTCCTTGTATTCCAGCTATTTGACCTCAGTGACTCTATGTCTGCTCAGGCGACAACCTTGCTTTTATTGTTTCCTATGCATTGGAACGGTGCTTTAGGATATGCGCGAAAAAGAGCAATGGGAACCTTGATGGGGGTGACCTTTGGTATCGTCGGACAACTTGTATTATACGATTGGTCGGATACCTTATTGTTTATCGTCCCATTGCTTTGGATTGGGGCTATGATGTTCAGCTATATGCACGTGAAAGAGTCTAGCGGTTCGGGAGCCGGATTTGGCGGCTTAACCACATTAGGCATTTTGTTCGGCCAATATCTTACTCCGGATGGTGACTTAATGTTCAGTGCGCTGTATCGCGTGAGCAGTATTTTGTTTGCTATTGTTGCGACGCTGCTTGTGACCTATACGGTTCACAGAATACTCAACAGCTTTGAGGCGACGCGCTTTAGCGAGCAGTAAGTTCAGACGTTACTGGTTAGAAAGGATTGCTCCAGTAACTCTGTTTTTAGTTCGTGAGTCATCTCAATGGAACTAGCAAACTTAATTCCAACTACCCATCCCTTCGCCAATTTCTTAATGTTGGCAATGACACATCGATTTTCTTCTCCGATATAGTGGCTTAACGGACATTCGATGGTAACACTCTCACCCACGTTGAATTCGGGCTCAATCAAGGTTGATATACCAACACCTGCTAGAGAGAAATCGATAAGGCTACCGTCGTAGACATTCCCTGCATGAATAACGTTACAGTTCATTTGCAACTTGTAACGCTCATGTTCTCGAACTGGTTTGGTTGCAAATGTTCCTGGAATGCGGATAAACAAAAGGGGGGATGGTCGAACGGTCGTCGTCAGTACGCTGGACTTAAACGCAATGACATGGCCTAACTCCGTATCTGATACACCACGCACGATGACATCGGCGTTGGGGAGTTTTCTCATCACTTGCTCTTCAAGCAAACGCATTGGTATATCAAGAATCAAATAAGCATTTTCTTTCATCCCAAGATAGGTGGTGGAATACGTATATTGATCCTTAGGCCCAAATTCGAAATTAGTAGAAAGTTTCATTCCCGGTTTGAGAAACCTATGCAGTTCATCTTTAGTATGAGTGGCTGGCATCACATTGGCGTTTTAATTTTTAGTTAAGCTGAGGCTATCAAAACGCCATTTTGTTATTCAAGATAGTAAGGCATAAGTTTTTGTAAAATCATCGCTATCTGTGAAGTGGTGGGCGATAAGTTTGGTTCATTCCACCTTTCATAAAGATTTGGCTTGCCACAATACTGCCGCATGTGACCAACATCAGCGCTAACCAAGTGAGAGAATCTGGTTGTTCACCAAAAATTGGAACGGCAAGAAGTGTCGCGACGACTGGAGTTAATGAACCAAAAGCTGCGCTGGCTTCGGCACCGATGATCCTAATTGCATAAATGAAAGTGAAAGAAGCGATTAAACCTGCGCCAACACCTTGTAGCATCGCGTGGCCAAATAACTCCTCCCATGGCCACTGGCTGAACGGTGTTACCACCAAATAACTGTCTACCCACCCGAAACCAACGGCGATGATGAGCAGAGCCAAAGACGCAATTGCAACGAATCCTGCACAGACGTGTGCATTAAGATTGGCGACACGAGCGCTGATGGTGAAAGCAGCCCACATGATGCTGCCAGTTAGAAACAGGATATGCCCTTGTAATTGAGACCAGTTGTACTCTGCGCCGCTATTAGAAAGAAGGAATACGAAAATCCCTAACAACACCGTAGAAAGCCCGATTAAGCGGTGAGCACTCAGCGACTGTTGATAACAAAGTACCGCGATAGCAGAAACAAACAATGGCAAAGTGCCAGGTACTAATGCACTGCCGTGCGCCACGGGAGCGAAATGCATAGCCGTTCCGACGACCAGAAGATAGGGAAGGCCGCTTCCAACCACAACACCAACCAGGTAGCGTTTAGGCACTACGCGCAGCGACTGTTTATGCTTAATCACAAATGGTAATAAAATTATACTTGGGATGAGAAAGCGAACTAACGCGATATCGGCTGGCTGCAAGGCAGAAATTGCGCCCCCTTTTAAAGAAATAAAGAAACCAGACCAAAGCAGTAAGGTCGTTAATATAGCTGCGTATCCCAAGATCATTATCGACATGTCCATTTGTAAATGATGTGTTAATTGTTGAATAAAACTCTTGCCAAAGGGAGGCAAAGTTTGACGTAATTAGGCTTGATGTTGGTGATAAATTTCGTATAAGTGTTAATTGTTAGTGATTAAAGGCACGGAAGAATAAATGGATAAAATTGACAGGCAACTTATCAATCTAATGCAGAAGGATGCCACTCTGACAACGGCAGAACTTGCTGATCAAGTAGGGCTATCGGCATCACCTTGTGCAAGACGCATTAAGCGTTTGGAGCAGGAAGGTGTAATAAGTGGTTATCGAGCTATTGTGTCCAGAGACACTGTAGGCATCGCGATGACTGTATTTGTTGAAGTGAGTTTAAATAACCACCAAGCTTCTTCGATTGATGAGTTTGAACATGCCGTTGTTGAGATGGATGAAGTGATCTCATGCCATGTCGTATCAGGGGCCTATGATTACCTGTTAGAGGTGGTCAGCAAAGATCTTGCTGGCTATGAAACATTTACTAGAAAGTTACAGCGATTAGAAAATGTGAAAGATATTCATACCCACCTGGCGATTAGACAAGTGAAAGGAAATGGCAGTTTGCCGATTTATGCATAAGAAAGATGAAATTTTTCGATAGACTTAAGATTGCTCACTATCATAGAAAGAGATATAGGCAGTTTGGTAAAGACAGAGCCCGAACTCTGGGATGGGCAGATAAGTATAGTCAGATCAGCCGTTTTGAGGCGTTGTGCCGAGGGTTAACGTTAGACGGTTCAAGTATTTTAGATATTGGGTGCGGCTACGGAGACTTGTTAGTGTTTATCGAACTTACGGGGGGGCTTCCTCAAAGCTATATTGGCATTGATCAGCAAAAACAGTTTATCTCTGAAGCCAGAAAACGAGATTTTCGCACGCAAAGTAAGTTTATATGTGGCGACTTTTCAACGTTGGTATTGCCTCGTTGCGACTTTGTTTTTGTTTCCGGATCATTGAACTATC
>Ga0056110_100061_pt1 | contig 30754 bp, 28 predicted proteins | sample WorMetloBBELIZE1_FD_83873 | JGI IMG/M metagenome (GOLD analysis project Ga0056110, IMG submission 83873) | Marine gutless worms symbiont microbial communities from Max Planck institute for Marine Microbiology, Germany - Olavius longissimus B... ... | reverse complement strand
GGCAGGGAACGGCCGTTCCCTGCCAACTCTTCAAGCTACTCGAATTCGGCCTGTTCGGCTGAAACGACAATCGCTCCACTGGCAATCTGCTCGAATATATCCGCGACAGCGGCTTCCACTTCCGCATCCAAGTTCGGGTTCTCAGGCGGAAGTCCAACTCCTCCGTTTGCCGCTTCCAACATGAGCGTCTGGCCGCCTGGGAATTCGCCACTTAGTTCCGCCTTAATCATTTCGTAGGCGGCAACATCCACATATTTCATTGCCGATGTAAGAATAACGGATTTTCCTTCCCCATAGTCTCCCTCAGCATACTGATCGCTGTCGACACCCACTATCCAGATTTCCTCCCCGACAGCGGCTCTAGCTTTGGCCTCGTTGATGGCGCCATTGCCAACTCCGCCCGCCGCACAGAAGATTACATCGACTCCCTTGTCAAACATGCCCGCGGCCAGTTGCTGCCCAGCGGCAACGTCGTCGAACGATCCTTGATAAACCACATTATCCCGTTCAATAGTCAGATTGGTGCCCAAGTTGTTGTTGGCATAGGAAATTCCCTGCTGAAAGCCCCAGTTGAACTTTTGAACCGGTGGAATCTCCATTCCGCCGAGAAATCCGGCCGAGCCTTCACCAAGCTGAAGCGCCGTGGCAACTCCGGCCAGAAATCCGGATTCATTTTCGGCGAAGAAGATTGAAACTGTATTCTGTCCAACAACCGGATTCGGGTCTTCCGCCGTATGAGGGACACCATCAATCAGGACAAAGCTGGCATCCGGATATTTCTCCTGTGCCTTATAGATTGAAGTTTCAAATTTGAAACCGGGGGTTACAATGAACTTATACCCGGCATCGTAGAGATTGTCGATTTCCTTAAGGTAGTCCGCCTCGGTGGTTCCGACGGGCTTCAGGTACTTCACGATCGCCAGATCCTCGGAGGCCGCCCTTTTTATCCCCTCCCAGGTTCCCTGGTTAAACGACTTGTCATCAATGGTGCCGGCATCGGTAACCATGCCCACCATCATTTTATCCTGCTGCGCTCCTGTCTTACCTTTTTTTGTGCAGGACACCAGCATGCCGAAAACCAGGATGGTTCCAACCGCAAACAACAGAATCCTCTTCATAAACTCTCCTTATCTCAAAAAACGTATTTGGTAACTATAATCGGAAGAAAACCATTGTGCAACAGTTTCCAACACTACCGGTTCAACAAATTTTCAGGAAAGGGCAGGCCACTTCCCAGGGGACTTAGACCAAAAAGAGCTTGCGTGGTGGCAGACAGGTCGGCAAAACTATCACGAAAACCCAGTCCATTGAGAGCCGCCGTTCCAGGTTCCCATCCAACCCTGCTGAGCAGCGCCGGTACATACTCCCTGGTATGATCGGTCCCCTTGAAAGTCGGATCACAGCCGTGGTCGGCCGTAAGCAGCAAGAAATCACCCCGCTCAAGATGAGCCTTGAGCTCTGGTATCACAGAATCAATCCGCGCAACAGCATCATGATAACCCCGTGGATCCCTCCGGTGTCCATATATCATATCAGTATCGACAAGATTCACGAATACGAACATATCCCGCTCGCCCGGGTCCGCGGCCACCTCAAGCATTCTGGCCATACAGGCCTCGTTTCCCTTGTCATGATAGGAAACATCAATGCCCTGTTCGTTAAAAATCGAACCGATCTTGCCTATTCCAACCGTCTTCACCCCCCGATCTCTAAGAAAATCCAGCAGAGACTTTCCAGGAAGATCTATCGACCAGTCATGTCTGTCGCCTGTCCTTTTGAAATTTCCCACAGTCCCCTCAAACGGCCGCGCGATAACCCTGCCGACATTGTAACTGTCACATAGTTTTCTAGCGCACTCACATAAGGCGTAAAGCTCTTTGATCGAAAACACATCGACATGAGCGGCAATTTGAAAAACCGAATCCGCCGACGTATAACAAATCGGCTTCCGCATCTCGATATGTCTTGCCCCCAGTTTTTCGATAATCTCCGTGCCCGAGGCCGCTGTATTCCCCAGTATCCCAGGCACCCCCGTCTCGGCAATGAAAGCGTCAACCAAGCGATCCGGGAACGAGGGATAATCCGCGGGGAATACGGGAAACGGCTTCTCCAAAATCATGCCGGCAATTTCCCAGTGTCCAGTGGTGGTGTCTTTACCGGGTGATTTCTCGCCTAGGGCGGCAAAAACAGCAGTCGTTTCGTCCCCGGGTAAGCAACCCGGAATATCCGCACCAGTCAGCCTGGCAATGTTCCCCAGGCCCATCGCCTGCAGATTAGGCCATCGCACCCTTCCCAGAGCCCGCCCGATGCCAACAGCAGTGTTTGCCCCCACATCCCCATACAAATTCGCATCCGGCAGGGAGCCAATACCAAAACTGTCAATTACGATCAGAAAACCTCTCATCGCCATACCTCCGGCATATATAGGCAACCCATCCCATTTCCCTGAGATTATTACCAATCAGTGGATTCGAACAAGTGTCTCATTCATCCATATCGTCTGTTTGTTACACCGCCGGCCGCGCAAAGAGGGGGCTCGCTCCGCAGCGGATGGTCCGTTTAGACTATCAGTCAATAGGCCTGCATATTCCGCATAAGCGTGTGAAATCCCGCCAACTGTGATAAAATAGTTGGAAATACGAGTTATCGGAATCAGCGTAGTCCCACACATTCCGATGGCATCACTCAACTCGCCTTAAGGGTAAAGAGCGCTTGAGCCGATTTGGATGATAAGGAGCCGCTTATCCAATGAAAAAAATCAGTTTGACTGTATTGCTGGTGGTTTTTTTCCCCACTATATTAATCGCGGGTGGAAAAAAGGAAGATGGGGAACTCTTGCTCGACATGGTTGCCTCGGGGCAGTCAGAAGAAGTCGGCAAGCTGTTGAAGGTTGGAGTGGACTTGGACGCAATTGACGATTTGGGTCGTACTCCTCTTCACATCGCCGTGGAGACAGGGGCCTCCGATATCGCTTCATTACTCATTTCCCAAGGCGCGAAAAAAAATGTACAGGATAACCGGGGGCGTACACCCCTGCTGATTGCGGTAAATGATGAAAATTTGGATGCGATTCAGTTGCTGAGCGACGCGGGCGCCGATTTCTCGATTGCCGACGAGGGAGGTGATTCTCCAGCCTCGCTTAGCCTGCTCAAACCGGCAAGTCTACTGCGTTACCTTGTCAACGAAAGAAATGTCAATAATCCAGCCATTGACGGACGTCCACTGCTTCATGTCTGCGCGGAACTGGGATTGTACGACCATCTCAGGGTTCTCCTTGATAAAAACGCCGATACGACGCTGCGGGACAGTCAGGAATTATCGGCCCTGGATTTAGCGCTGACCCCGGAAGTAAGGTACAGGCAGATTCTATGCGCAACGGCACTTATCAGCGCGGGTTCCCCCCCGCCCAGAGATGAGGACTGGCTGTATATTTTCGATCCCACCGGTACAAACAACCTGCATGTCAGAAGTGAATACGGAGCCACGGCCATGCATCACGCCGCGGAGCATAATCACATCGGTATGATTCAATATCTAATCAAAAACGGCGCGGAAATCGAGGCCAGGAATCTGCCGGGGGATACCGCGCTGCATATAGCGGTGCGCAAGGGTTATGGAACCGTCGCGAATTTGCTGATAGGCGCCGGCGCAGATGTTGATGCGAGGAACTACAGCGGTAACTCGCCCATGCACGACGCGCTGTCAACCGGCGATGGACTCGCCCTCAGCTACTTACTGCTGAACGCCGGGGCGAATCCCGATATCAGGGATGGTGACGGAAACACTCCATTGCATTTGGTCGCGATACTTGATTCCGAAACAGCAATCGCCCGCCTTTTGTTAAACCGGGGGGCCCTTGTCGAACTTAGGAACAGAGAGGGCAACACCCCCCTGCTCTTGGCCGTGGAAGCCCAAGACAGGGAACTCTCCGAACTACTTATCGCAAACGGGGCGGATGTTTTCGCCCGCAACAATGAAACTCTGACTCCGGCCCAACGCGCCCTAAGCTATGGAGCCGAATTCACCTCGTGGTTTTTCACCGATTCAGTGGTTAAAGCAGTGGACAATGTTGGGCGGGGCGTCCTTCATATGGCGGCGGCGATGCGGGTGCCCAGTGAAACATTGGCAGTTGTGCTGGACACCGAGGTGAATCCCAATCTACGAGACTACAATGGCGATACGCCCCTGCACTACGCCTTGGTGGATGGCAATATTCCGCTTGCCGTTACCCTGATAAACCACGGCTCGAATGTATTTATCAAAAACAATGACGGAAAATCTCCCCTGATTCATGCCTTCAACCATGGTTCCGAGTTCACAGAGCAGTTTCTTGCCAGAATGCAGCAACTCATGGACAGGGAGGGGAGCACGCCCATTTTCCATGCGGTAAGATGGAATTATCCCGCTGTCGTTCAAACTATCTTAAACGCGGGCGCGGATCTAAGTCACCAAAATTCGCGGGGAAATACGGCGCTTCACGAGGCCGCCCACGCGGGTTCCCCTCAAGTTGCCGCGATCCTGCTCAGTGCCGGAGCGAATCCAAATACGGCCAACAATGTCGATAGATCGCCCGTTCACCATGCCGTCGTATGGGGAACTCTCGACATACTCAAGCTATACGTGGAAGGCGGTGGCGATATCAATCAAAAAGACGGAGAGGGGCAGACTGTCTTGCATATGGCGGCTGCCGCCGGAAATAACGACATCCTAACTTGGCTGCTTGGTTCCCAAGTAGGCTCACAGATAGTGGTTGACTCACGGGATAACAACGGCCAAACCGCTCTGTTTCTTGCCGCGAAATCCAACAAGCGGCGGGTCTGTTCGATTCTGTTGAAAAACGGCGCGGATTTATTCATCCGGGACAAGTTTGGCCGCACCGCGCTCCATGTGGCGCTTGCGGCACAGAGCATCGAAACATCAAGAATACTGATTGGAGCGGGAGGGGATATGTTCGCCTTGGATTCGACGGGCCAAACCCCCTTCGATCTTCTCATGACGGGTGGAATGGAATTCATGTCGGTATTGATGGATCGAAATTTGCTCAACAATCAGGATAATATGGGGAACAGCCTCCTACATCGAGCCATTATATCCGGTGCCGACGACAGTATAATCCATCTGCTCGTAAATAAAGGCGCCGATAAACAGGCGAGGAACGCCGCGGGAGCAAGCCCCTTGGATCTCGCCCGGAAAATGGGCAGAGAAACAATAATCCCCCTTCTGTCAATGTGAGAAACCCCTAATTCCGCCGTCCAAACAGACGCAGCAGGAAAAGAAACATATTGATGAAGTCGAGATACAGCTTCAGGGCGCCAAGTATCGAAAGCCGCGTGAAATCCGATTCATCCACATTCACGCTCGCATTGTCACTCATTCTTTTAATCATCTGAGTGTCATAGGCTGTCAGGGCCGTGAACAGAATAACTCCAACTACAGAATACAGGAGCCGATAGGTTTCTCCCCCAATAAACATCCCCGCAACCCCCGCGATAATCAAACCAATCAAACCCATGAAAAGATAATGTCCCCAACCCGAAAGATCTCGCTTGGTAGCAAGTCCCCAAAAACTCATAGACGCGAACATGCCCGCGGAGACAGCGAAGGCCTGAAAGACAGCATACCGCGTATATACTATGAAGACATACGAACACAGCAAACCATTTAGTACCGAATAGAGGAGAAACCCGCCAACCGCTCCTCCCACACTCATCCGCATAATGTTTCTGCTGAGCACAATCACCAGTATCACAATTCCCAGCGACAGCAGCAGAATAGGCGCTATCCCCCTGCCATAGAGCGACTCTACAAAAGCGGGAGATCTGGAAACCCACCAAGCTACAATCGCCGTCGAAGAGAGCCCGAGAGTCATCCACATATAGACATTCCGCAAAATCGTCCGGTGCCGCAAACGCACCCCGGCGCTCAGCAAACTCGAATCCACCATCTTAACCTCTCCTTATCTGGATACAAAATAACAATAATCGTGGAACAAGTACATCTATATTTCAACCCTGGCACTTCCCTGTGAAAAAAGCTATGATGGCGAGTGTATAAGGAATTTGCCATCCATGAAAATCATAATTGCGAACGATCATGCGGCGGTGGCCATCAAAAAAAGGCTGCAAACCTGGCTTGATAAACAGGGCCATACAGTTGTCGACCTCGGAGTCGGCGGCGACACAAAAGCCGACTACCCCGACAAGGCAATCGAAGCCACCAGCCTCTTCCTCAAGGGGGGATACGATTACGGAATACTCTGCTGCGGCACAGGCATAGGCGTATCAATCACCGCTAACAAGGTTAGAGGAATACGCTGCGCCCTACCGCAAAATTCTTACGCCGCGTCCATGGCCGTCGAACACAACGACTCCCAGTTCATTGCGTTCGGGGGGCGCATTGACTATCAAGAAAGCCCGGAAGACATATTGGATGCCTTTCTAAGTGCCGAATATCAGGGTACAGAGCGGCATCAGCGCCGAATCGACAAAATAGCGGCCACGGAAGAAAGGGCCTTCACTTGACTCAAAAAGCCCGCGGCTGTTACCCTGGCTCCCCAAGGGTCGCTTAGCTCAGATGGATAGAGCGTTGCCCTCCGGAGGCAAAGGTCAGAGGTTCGAATCCCCTAGCGATCAGGTAAGACCCCGCAGTTCGCATGTCAGCCAAATCTCAAAGCCACATGGCAGCAAAGCAGTCTCGACTCAAAAAAGCGAAACCCCCTGTCTCATTGAAGCGGCTCGTCTGGTTTGGGCTCCCCACAAGAGACTTCCAAGCAGCTCTTCTCTATAATCCAGTTCCCTCTCGAAATACATCACATTCCAACTGGTAAGTCCGGCGAGCTTCGCGGCAGCTCTCCTTGCGTCACCAGCACCCCCGCTTTCATCAACAAGGTGATAATCCAAAGCCCGCACGCCAGACCAGGCTCCGCCCGCAAGTTCATTCACCCGGGCCTCGGAGAGTCCACGTCTTTCTGCGACAATGTCGCGAAAGTGCCCGTCAATATCCGAAACCGACAGCTCAATAAGTGAAGCGTATCTCTCGTCCAGACTCTTGCCGGGATGATCGATTCCCGACCAATGGGTTGTGCCGAGTCCGTCCATTCTCACACCCAACCACTTGGACAGGGCCTCTTCAAAGCTCAGCGCGACACTGAACACCCCGATGGAACCAGTAATAGTCTCAGGTCTGGTTACAATCAAGTCAGATTCAATCGCAATAGAATAGGCCGCGGATGCAGCGGTGTCGCCCAAAGACGCGACAACAGGCAGATTCCACTCGCTGCGGGTTTCCTTCACGGCCCGCCTAATCGATTCTCCCGCCCATACATCACCGCCGGGGCTGTCAATACGCAATACAACAGCCTTCACCCTCGAAGTATTTCTTGCCCTATCGATGGCATCAATCACATCATAGCTGCCGGTGATACCAGCTCCTCCCTCCCCATATTTCAGGGCACCAACTACAGGAACAACCGCGATAGTCGGCCAATTCCGCTGACGTCTATATTTCCACAGCACATAGTCAATCGCGTCAAGCTTCTTGGGGGTTCCAAAAACCGTCTCCAAGTAGGCGTTCAATACTCCACCCGTCTCGATTGCATCCACCAGCCCCGCGCGCAAGGCGGCGTCAGCCCCATCCCCGTACGATTCCGCAAGGTATACATCGTAATTTTCTATCCATTCGGCAAGTTCAGCAGGTTCCAATTCCCGATTTCCGGCCACATCATCAAGCCACAGTCCCCATAAGTCATCCAATAGAAGCTCCTCGGACTTGCGCACGGGCTCCGACATTTCATTCAAAATCAGCCTTTCTACCGCCGCCTTCGACTCCTCGGACCGAAAAAGCCGCACATCCACCCCAAATTTCTCCATCGTTTCACCCAAATAGCCCTGCCAATAGCCATAACCCACCGGGCGAACCTCACCTAAGCGATCAACAATTATATAATCCGCTGCCGAAGCAATACGATATCTGCCATTATCGAAATAATCAGCGCTCGCTATAACGGGCTTCCCACTTTCGCGGAAGCTCGCGACGGCATTTGAAAGCTCAGCTATCGCGGCATATCCGGCAGTCGTCAATTCATTTAAATCCACCCAAAGTCCAACAATTCGCGAATCCATCGCCCCCATCTCAATCGCTGAAACCAAATCATCAAGTAGAGTCTCTTCACCGGCATTTATAGGCAATCCTCCATGACTGATTGGAAAAGTGTAGGCATAAACAAGCTTCCCAAGAGGTTTAACAAGCAGCAGACTGTCATCACGAACCCGTGACGGCCTCCCGCTCACTAAACCCACGATCAGCAAAATCACGAGCATCCAGAAAAGTAGAGATAGAACCACCCTTCTAAACACATCCATCACGCGGCCAAATCTTCTCAAACTACTGCCAAAACTCATTTTTTTACCTCCAACTCTAGGCGCTCATGGATCCAACTATCCTGGCTGTTCGAAATATCAAGCTCCCCGCAAACTTCTCTGAAACTCGAACCATTATTATTCCGAGAATGCTGAAACTTCCGGTGTCATTAGGCAGCAAGATTGCACAAAACCCCCTTGATACCACTGCATGATACGTGAAAATTGGGCATGGGGGAAGCGGAACTCCCCATTTCAATTAATCATGGTATGATTTTGTACATAGTGCGAATTCCAAATGAGAAAAATAATTCACATAGATATGGACGCCTTCCATGCCGCGGTAGAACAGCGCGATAATCCCAGGCTCAAAGGCAGGCCGGTTATTGTGGGCTGGAGACCGGGTCTTCGAGGCATCGTCGCAACATGCTCCTATGAAGCACGAGTATATGGAATTCACTCGGCCATGAGTTCATCGGAAGCCTATAGGCGCGCTCCTCACGCGGTATTCATCACCAATCCAAACTACAGTGAGTACTGGAGGGTATCAAAGCAAGTTCACTCCATATTTCGGGAAATCGCCGATCTGATCGAACCCCTATCACTTGATGAAGCATACCTTGATGTCGATCAAAACAAGAGTAATGAACCCTCGGCAACCCGTATCGCGCAGTGGATTCAACAGGAAATACTCAGAAGAACCCATCTAACAGCCTCCGCCGGGGTCTCTTCTAACAAATTTTTGGCAAAAGTAGCCTCCGAGTGGAACAAACCCAACGGCCTAACCGTAATAACTCCCCAAATGAAGGATTCCTTTTTAGCTCAGCTTCCAATCTCCAAGTTCTGGGGAATCGGCAAGGTAACCAGCTCCAAGATGGCGCGCCTTGAGTATTCACACCGGAGCACAGCTACGCGCCTCCCCACTATGGAGGCTGATAGAGATTTTTGGGAAAGCGGGCCACTGGTATTATAACTGCCGCCGTGGAATTGATGAACGAAGGGTAAAAGTAACACATATTCGCAAGTCTCTTGGAAGGGAGCGAACTTTCGAAAAAGTCATAGGCGATCAGAAACAACTCTCAAGCATTCTCAGGGAGCTATGCGCCAAGGTTTGGGAAAGTCTGGAAAAACTCGATCTTATTGGGCGAAGAGTGTTTGTATAAAGGTGAAATACCACGATTTCAAGTCCGCGAGTAAGAGTAACAGCTTCCCACACCCGATAGAGAACCTCACGGATTTCATACGCACAGGCACGAGACTTCTGAGCGAGTTTCAGATAAAAAATCGTTCTTTACACCTAATCGGCATAGGCATGTCCCTCCTGACAGGCAGGAATGAAAAAACCAGGCAACTGAATCTAAACTTAGAATAGAGATCTTACCCCTTCGAGGAGCTCTGATGATGGAACAAGTCCTCCTGCCGCATGCTCTGCCCACTGAGCTATACTCTCATTTAGATTGACGTTCTGTGTGATCAACTGCTCAAGTGTCACACTGAGAAATTCTTCCTGCTCATTCCAATCAACCAGCAGGGCATCAAAACCCTCTAAATCGGCGCTCACGTTATCCAACAAGAGACGCTTGGCTCTCTCCTTCCCTTCAAGTAAAAGCGTATCGGAGAGCAAAGCAAGCCAATCCTGAAGGTATTTTTCAATCACGGAAATTTTGAATTCGGGATTTCTTTCGCTGAACCGCGCCTCGAATCGAAAACCCAGGGGCGGCGAAGATTCTCGAACAAAGGAAAAAAATCCCTCGTCACCAGGTTCCTTCCAATCAGTCAGGCGGGCAAGTCCCGCCAGATTAAGTTCCGACGTCCGTACGGCAGAGAAAGTAACACTTGCTCCAAGCAGCCCCCCGATGCTATTCATCTCACCGCTCCAATCCTCATAGTTCATGGACCAATCCCAACCGTCAAAATCAATTCTGGCCGACACAAGGTTCTCCGACCCGGTTCTGCCATCGACGGTGATATCCGCCGTGAGTGTATCCAAGTTTTTAATCTCGCTGAACTCCATCAGAAGATGTGAAGGCATCCCCGCCAAGTCGTGGTCAATCCCAATGTTTTCGCCCACAATATGAACACCCTCGCCGCCGATTTCCAGGGTTTCTATACTGAATCTGGGCGGCAGACGCACAGGAAAGTGAACAATTCGGCCTTGTTTCATCCTCCCCTTCTTCCTGGTTTCATCCTGTCCCCGGCGTAATCCAGGAAAATCTGTAAAAGAGGAGGCAATTTGGCGATAAGCAGCACCAAGCCTGGAACCAAACAACTCGTCGATAACTGATTGCAGCCAAAGCTCAAGTATTTCCGAATCCAATCCAAGAGTCTTCTCAATCAGGGCTAAATCGCGTTCCATGGCTGCCCTGGCATGCTCGAATGCACTCGTGGCGTCCCGTAGCGTGACATCCAAATCGCGTTTATAAGTTTCGAGCAACCTTATAGTTGAGTTTATTTCCGCGGCTATATCGCGCCCTTTCCCAACCCTAACAATCCACCCATCCACAGACTCGGGCAAGGTTTCAGAGACAAGTGCTTCCACGCGCTCACTCAGGCTCATTGCCGAGGCGATATCCTTCTCCACCCTCAAAATCCAGCCATCATATTCAGTCTCATAACTTCCCCTAAGCGACTTGATCAAATTCACAGATTCATTGGGAATTGCATCGCCAGGCATCCAATCCGTTCCCGAAAATTTTCTGACGTTCCCCAGTTTCAACTTAACTTCAGCAGTCGGATAAACAGCGGGGGTTTCCCTTGCAACATCAACAGCGCCTGTGCCCCTTAACTCCTCAAGTACGAAGCGCCTAAAAAACAAGGCATTCCAGCTTACATCGCTCACAAGATTTTGTACCTGCCAGCGGTCCAGCATCGGATCCGATTTGGAAGCGAAGCCCAAGCGGTCCAAACGGATTCGCGCCGCAAGGGGCGCGATATCGAGCCCTTCAACCGTGACATCAGTTCTGCCAAGCGTTTCCAAAAATTTTTCAAGTTGTCGCGCCGCGAGTTTATCGAGAAACAGAATATTGAAGAGAATGGGGAGGCCGATTATAAGGGCGACAAAAAGAATCCGAACCGTGTTGGGACCGATTATACGCGTTTTTTTCAGAAGCGCCGCGGCAGACTCGGCGGTTTTTTGATCCAAGGAATTTTGATAGTGGTACTTCCCATCCTCGCCAAGGGAAAAAACGGACTTCAGCAAGCTAAGATCATCCCTATTGGAAAACAGCATCGCCCTGTATCTAAGCCTACTTAGCGGTCTGCGAAAGCGCGGTGGAATTTCAGCAGCCTTGGTTGCGGCAAGCGCCTGTTTGCCGAACAGAGGGATTTTCGCACCCAAAAATCGAAAAAGCGCCCTCACCTTCGCTCCAACAAACTTCCTATACAGACTTACAACGAACAGGAAGAGCAGAAAGAACAGCGGCCATCCGACAATTCCCACAAAAAATCCACCGAACACAAGGGAATCATCCAAACGAAGCCAGCCAAGAAGGGGAATACTCAGAAGGCGTCCCATCGGCTCGTACAAAAAATCCCTCGTCAGGAGGTAATAGCCCAAGCGCTCTGTGTAAGGGTCTATCAGACTGACAAATATTCGGCCCAGCACCATAGTGCCAATCAAGGCCGTCAAGTTTATCCTAACAAGCACAAGCGGTATGAAGAATAAAAACCAAAGTAAAGTCCCGCCGGGAATCAATACCAAGGTTAAACCGGAAGCCATTGAAAAAGCGATAATCCAAGTTTTCCCATATGCCGAAATAGCTTTGAGAGTCATTTCTCGTCCTTCTTAAGGTGCTATTATATGTACATCAACTCCATTTTTTTAGCATTTTTTTGAAAAACCAAGGCGGAAAAACTCAGACCCGTATCAAGATGAGGATAAGTGGCGGAAAAGTTCAAGTCAAAAAGTGGTCCATGAGATTTCCTTGAGTGGAAGCGGCTTCTAACCCAATGGGCTTGCCATTGAGCCCCTTATATGACACTCTAGTCTGGCTGCCTATATTGGGTGGGCTCCGGCGTGGCGTGAGGTCAGCGATACTCACTATGGCGAAGCGGCGCCGTGATGAGCGGGAGTGGATCTTCGCCAGCCATTATCGTTCCCTAGCAGCGCTTTTTGAATCGAAGCCGAGGGATCGGAAGGCGGACTTGTATTGCCGGTGCAACAGACATTTAAGAGGAGGCTTCGTGGCAGTTGTAACCATGAAAAACTTACTGGAGTCGGGTGTGCATTTTGGTCACCAGACACGGCGGTGGGACCCTCGCATGAAGAAATACATCTTCACAGAGCGAAACGGAATTCACATCATCGACCTTCAGAAAACCATTATTGCCATCAAGGGGGCGTATGATATCGTCCGTCATAAGGTTCTGGAGGGCAGATCCGTACTGTTTGTTGGAACCAAGAAGCAGGCCCAGGCCTCTATTAAGCGTGAAGCCGAGCGCTGTGACATGTTTTTCGTTAATAACCGTTGGCTTGGCGGAATGCTCACCAATTTTTCCACAATAAAGAAATCCTTACTGCGTCTGAAAAAAATGGAAAAAATGGAGGTTGACGGCACCTTTGAGCAACTTACCAAAAAAGAGGTGGCGCTACTACTCAAGGAACAAGGTAGGCTCGAAAAGAACCTTGGAGGCATCAAAAACATGTCCAGTCCCCCTGGAGTGATGTTTGTAATCGATACACAGAAGGAGTCGATAGCAATCGCCGAGGCTCGCAGAATGGAAATTCCAATCATCGCCGTTGTGGATACCAACTGCAACCCTGAGGGAATTGATTATCCCATACCTGGAAACGATGACGCCATTCGAGCTATCAATTTATTTACGCAGGTTATCGCAAATGCGGTAATTGAAGCCGACAACGAACAGGGCCTCAAGGTGATCGAGAATCTGCAGGACGATGAATTCGTTGAAGATGAGCCCATTGACGAGCAATCAGCACTTGAGCTTGTCAGTCAATACGATGGAAGTATCAACGAACAGGATGACTACAGAGTACCCTCTCCAGCGTTGGAAGTCTCGAACGAAGGTGAAATAGAGGCAGAATTGGCCAGTACCGCCTCATTGGATGATTCCAGCTCCAAAACAGCTCTCAAAGACTTCATCTCGGAAGACACATTCGAGGAAAAAAACTCTACAGAGAAAACCAGTAAAAGAGTGCAGGTTCCGAGAAGTGAAGTGGCCGACGCCGAATCCGCCAACACGCCAAGGCCTTTCAGGGATGAAAATAGCACCAAAAAAAACGCCGGGAAGGCAGTCGTGACGAAAACCAAAGTCGCAGCGCGGGAGTCGACAAGCACGGAAGGACAGGTTTCTTCCGTGGAACGGATTGATGAGCCGAAGACCAGGGAGGAAATCACGCCCGATGCCGAAGATGAATCTTCGGTCGGAACAGCTCAGGCGAAAACGGCCGCGAGACAGGCGGCGGAAAACAGAGCTGGGAATGAGGAGGAGATGAGCGTTACACCCCGGGAGGTCAAGAAGCTACGCGACAAAACCGGCGCCGGAATGCTTGATTGCAAAAAGGCGCTGATCAAAAGCAACGGCGATATCGCGGCGGCGGAGAAAGTCCTGAAGGAATTGGGGCTCGCCAGCGCCGATAAACGAGCCGGTCGTCCAACAAGCAATGGAAGCGTGTTCACCCTCATTTCAGATGGGAGGGCTGCCATGGTTGAACTAAGCTGTGAAACGGATTTTGTGGCAAGAAACACTGTGTTTCGTGACACCGGCGAAAAGATTGTGAAAGCCGTCCTGCAATCAAAATTGATCGAAACTAACCAAGAACTGGAAATAATGGTAAAAGAGGCAATCGCTGTCCTGAAAGAAAACATGCTTCTTGGTAAAATCGTCCTGTGGGATTTTGCCGAAAGCGAACTGGTAGTGAATTATTCTCATAACAAAGGGCAGATAGGAACTTTGGTGAAACTCAGGTGCAATTCACCGGCAACCGCATTGATGGATGAGGTAAGGGAGCTGGCCTTCAATCTCGCCCTGCATGTCGCCGCGTTCAATCCGCTTTATCTCAATCGCGCCGCCGTGGACCCTGCCTATCTCAAAGAGCAGGAAGAAGTGTTTGCCGCCCAGACAAGGAACATGGATGACAAACCAGAAAAAATTATAAAAGGCATCATTGAGGGAAAACTGCAAAAACATCTTGCACGGATTTGCTTCGAGGATCAGGGCTTCGTCAAAGAGGAAAAGAAGTCCGTCAAGTCAGTCGTGGATGAAATCGCCAAATCCTGCGGTGGCGCAATTGAGTTAAGTGACTACGCTTACATAGCGATTGGCCAGAAGTAGGAATGATAGAGCACTTTTAGATGAATGTAAGGAAGCTGTCATGGACGATTTGAAGACAAAAACCGAAGAGAAAATGAAAAAAAGCATCACTTCTCTGAAAGAAGAATTGAACCTCCTTCGTTCGGGGAGGGCTTCCACCGCCATTTTTGATAAATTGCGCGTCGACTACTATGGCGCGTCGACTCCCCTCAAACAGATGGCGAATATCTCGATACCAGAGGCTCGGCTTATAGTCATTCAACCTTTTGACAGAAATTCGATTGAAAATATCGAAAAGGCCATACTCGCCTCTGAACTTGGACTTAATCCTGGAAACGATGGAAAACTGATCCGAATCAGTATTCCTCCTCTCAATGAGGAACGACGCAAAGATCTAGTGAAGAGAGTGAAGGCGTTGGCGGAAAATGCTCGGGTTTCAATTAGAAATATTCGCCGGGATGCAAACGAGCGGATTAAATCCGGCGATTTCACCGACGACGAGCAGAAAAAATGGACAACCATAGTTCAGGAGTCGACCGATTCATTCGTGGAAGAAATCGCGGTAATTGCGAAGGAGAAAGAAGAGGAGATTATGGAAATCTGATGCCCGCCGATAAGCGGCTGCTACCAAAGCATATTGGAATCATCATGGATGGCAACGGAAGATGGGCGCAAAAACAAGGTCTTCCCAGGACGAATGGACATAGAGAAGGGCTTGAGACCGCCAAGAGAATTGTGGCTCATGCGTCATATTTGAAGATACCGTACTTATCCCTTTTCACCTTTTCCACCGAGAACTGGCAGAGAACCGAGGAAGAGATCAATTTCCTGCTGGAGTTAATCAAGAAGCATCTGAGGAAGCAATATGATTTCTACCGGGAACGGAATATTCGAGTCGTTCATTCTGGAGATTTAGGGAAACTCCCCGCGGCCGTGCGAGAAGAGATTCTGCTTGTTGAATCAGATACAGGGCTATTTGACGGCACGATAGTGAATCTGCTGATAAACTACGGCGGGCGAGACGAGATTGTCAGATCAGTGAGAAGATATATGTCCAGTGCCGACAATGCCGACACTTTGAGTGAGGAGAGTATCAGCTCAAATCTGGATCACCCTGAGCTCCCTGAACTCGACTTACTTATCAGAACCGGGGGTGAGGTTCGTTTGAGCAACTTCCTGATCTGGCAGGCCGCATACGCGGAATTGTATTTCTCGAACACTTACTGGCCTGATTGGAGCGCCGCCTGTTTGGACAAAGCGATACTGAGCTATCAGGAAAGACAGCGTCGATTCGGTGGAACAGCGCAATGAACAATTTAACGAAGCGCCTTCTACTGTTTTTTATCGCGATTCCACTCCTTTCCGCCTTCGTTTTTTTTGTTCCTCACTATGGACAGATTGGAGTGATAGCCCTGACGGCGATCACCGGCATTATATGCGGTTTTGAAATGCGATCAATGCTAAGCAGGGTTGTCAAGAAACTCCCTCCGTGGACCGTTCTGATTCCCGGACTGTGGCCCTTGCTGGCTTGGTTCATCAATATGAAGTGGATATCTCCAATTTCCTCGACGCTTGTGCTCCTGCTAGGAGCGATATGGGCTCTTTCTGATTCCGTACTGGTTGGCGAGACGGAGTTCAGAGCCGGTATTACGAGAATTGGAAGCAGGTTGCTAATGGTTTTATATCCCGGCTGGTTTCTCTGGTGGGTTGGCCGCCTTACATGGTTTGAGAATTCCAATGTCATCCTGCTGGTATTCATCCTGACCATATTTTTCAGTGACTCAATGGCCTGGTTTTTTGGGATACTGGTTGGGAAGCATAGGGGTGTTTTCAAAGTAAGCCCGAATAAAAGTGTCGAAGGTTTTTTTGGTGGGATTCTTTTCTCGGTTCCTGTTATTCTGACTGCTGCCCATGTCGCACCCGAGGTTTTCCCTCAACCAAAATGGCAGCTTGCCCTACTCGGACTCGCGGCTGGATTTTGCGCTATGGCGGGCGATTTAGTTGAGTCCACCATTAAGCGGGCGGCAGGTGTGAAAGACTCGGGGAAGGTGATTATGGGTCGAGGCGGTATGTTGGATTCCATTGATTCGGTTCTGTTTACAGCGCCGTTATTCGCTATTTTTTTTCAGGTTAACACCTAGTATGTTTGACAGTGTTTTCGAAATCCTTCTCGGCGTAATAGGGCTCTCCGTGGTTGTTTTTGTTCATGAGGGAGGACATTATCTGACAGCCAGATTAAGTTCAATCAGAGTTGAGATATTTTCAATAGGCTTTGGACGCCGCCTGTTTGGATTCAAGAAGGGATGCACCGACTATAGAATATCGATGATACCGCTCGGTGGCTATTGCAGGTTTTATGGGGAGAAATCATTCCGTAAGGCGCTGGATGAAAAACTCAATCAGATACCGAGGGTTGAGGGAGAATTCTACAGCAGTTCGCCACTCAGACGAATACTTGTCAGTGTATCCGGACCGCTGGCTAACTTGATTTTCGCCGTTCTCATTTTCACAGCTATCTCGTGGATAGGATATAACGAAGAATATGTGGAACCACGGATTATACTGCTTTCGGAGTGGTCGGGCGATGGCTCGACTTGGCCGGCCGATCATTCCGGTTTGCGAAGTGGGGATTTGATAGATCTCGTGAATGAAAAGCCAGTCAAGGCCTTTCATGAGTTAAGGCCGCTGCTTGCTTTCAAACCAGATGAACGAATAGAACTTGTTGTGAATCGAAAGGGGCAGACTATACCCATCGACATTGTTCCCACATTGGATGAAGAAACCGGATTTGCCATGATTGGTGTTTTAGCCTGGGTGGATCCTGTTATTGCTTCGACATCGGAATTCGGCGGCCCCAACGGGCTTCAAAAGGACGATAAAATCATCCGTGTAGACGATGTCGAAATTCCCCACAGCGTCGCCTTCTATAAGACGCTGGAGGATATCGGCAGCGAGCCTGTTTCTCTAACCATACTGAGGCGAGGGAGGGAAGTTACACTCAACTTCCCATCGGCGGAGGGGCTCGGTGCCGGATTGTCATTTCACCTCAGCTCCAACCGAAGCGATTCGCTGAATATTTTCCAAGCAGCGCTTAGGGGATTTCGAAGAACCTTTCTAAATCTAATCTCCACTTTTCGGGCCATAAGGATGCTATTCCTTGGAACTAAACCGCAAAATCTGGTCTCCGGCCCAATAAGACTGATTTCAGATACTGGCGCGATAGTCGTCGAAGGGTTTCGCGGAGGCTTTGGTTCCGGGATGCTTTGGACCTTCGAGCTTCTTGCGATAATTTCGATATCCCTGGCATTCCTCAATTTGCTTCCGATTCCGGTTTTAGACGGCGGTCAGATTGTTTTATTCATACTCGAACTATTGCGGCATAAATCTATCAGTCCCAAAACTATATACAGGTATCAATTTATAGGTACGATAATCGTGATTCTCATAGCCATGGCAGCCATAATCGGTGATATCATTCAACTAAACAATCGCTCATAGGATTGCTTATGAACCATAGGCTGGCGGTTCTCCTTTTCCTTGCTCTTGTCGGGCAGTGTCCTGTATCAGCTCAATACAGCTTGGTGCTGCAACGAGGACACAGCGACACCCCAGTGGCGATGAAGTGGCACAAAGCATCAAGAGTACTGGTTTCCGTGGGTGAAGATGGGTTCTTAATTGTAACCAAGCCTGAAGATGAAATTGTACTCCATCGCTTTCGTGTGACACGGGGACGGATTTCTGATTTGGAAATCAATCAATCCAATGAGCAGGCTGCCATCATATATTCTGAAAAGGGTTTTTTCCTTGTTTCAGTATGGGATTGGGCAAGGGAGGAGATGATTTACGAGCACAGATTTCACAAGGAACTGCTTTTCGCCACTTGGTCGGCGCGCGGAACCTACCTAGTGCTTGGGACTCTCGGATCTCCCAGCATAGTGATGCTTGATGGAGCTACGGGCCATCGGCTACCAAGATTACAAAGCCTGCCCTCGTTGTATGACAGTGGATACATTGGCTCAACTGAAACTATTCTGATGACATATTCAACTTCCGGTTTTATTAGTTACTGGGATATCGATACCTCAGAATTGAAACACTCCGCGAAAACGGTTTCCAATCTTCGCTCTCTGTCCGTACTTCAAACCGAATCCAAATCAGTTCTCTTCGCCTATCAAAACGATTCTTTGATTCTTTTGAATCGCCAAACCGGATATGTGCTAGACCGCCTGACCATACCCGGGCTGATTGATGTTTCGGTTGATGAAAATACAGGCGAAGTCGACGCCATTGCCTTGACTGCCAAGGGATTTATGCTTCACAGGTATGCATCCCGGGACTATGCATTTGTTCCCCGAAGCTCCGAGGAAAACTATCCGAAGCGCTTGGAGTTGGATGACTCACTTCAACCCGTGAAGGTTCTTCGGGTTGATGAGACTACTTACCTGATGTCCAGGAGCGGCTACATAGTTGTGGAAAGCGCCGAGGGCTTCCTGGCGCTCATTGACGATAAGCTATGGCGGCCGGATTCATTCGCATTTCATGGTGATTCCATCAATGTCGCTGGTGGAGAGAAAATACTGCGTTTTACCTCGCCTTTTTTCACCAGCGATCATGGGGGGGGCATCAACGCCTTGACCAGTCTCACCCAGGAAGTATATTTCTCGGAATCCAACGCGGAACACACAGGGATCCACATGCTTTCGAATGGCGCCTTCTTACTCTGGGACAAGGAATTTTCCGGCGATGACAACGGCATAAGACGCTTCCATCCTTCGTTGCCGGGCGCCGAAATTTTTTTCCCAATCACCGATATGATTCTGAAATGCTCAGTTATTGATGAGAACAGAATTCTCACTGTCGATGGAAATGGCGTCGTCAATGTTTGGGATTCAAGAAACGGCGCGTTGCTTGTTGAGTATTCTTCCTTCGACAACTTGGACGCGGCATATTCAGTCAAGGGCGAGTTTATTCTTGTCGGCCATTCATCCGGAAGTAGTGTCGGCACTCCACTTGAGGCAGTAAACATTGGATCGAAAGAAACGATTCCAGTGCCGGATAGACGATTCATGGTCTATCGTGTTGAATCGGAGCCCGCCAATATTTACACAATCGGAGTGAAAAAATACCCGTCAGGCAAAATCGAAACAATCTTGCTTCGTCACGATCCGAAACGAGTCGAACTTTCGAGAAATCTATTGCGAGTCTCGGGTGAGGTTTTAAACGCCATCGTATTGCCACACCCAAGCGATAATAGCGTTTATACAAACCTGAGTGGCAAGATTCTACGAATTATGGGAAATAAAACCGTTGCATACGAGTCCGCGGGGACAATTGTATTTTTACAAGCCCATGGCAAAAACCTCTATGGGTTGGATGCTGATGGCTCCTTGGTGCTTTGGGACAGCAGCGGCGGCATGCCGGTTCTGAGCATCTACTTCTTTGACGACGGCTCCTGGGTGGCCAGCTCCACAGATACAATTTGGACTTCGCCCGGAGCGTTGGACAAGATTGTAGTCCTCGAAGATGGAAACATCGTGGACCCACGGTCGGTCTGCAAAATACCGGGAAGCTGAAATCGCCCTTGGCAGCTTGCTTAGTAACTCTGCAGATTTTCGAAGCGAACATAGTGCGGAACGAATGCCAGGCGCACCGTGTCCGTGGGTCCGTTCCGCTGCTTCGCGACTATCAGATCGGTCTTGTTGATAGAACCACTCTCGTGATCTTCCTCATTCTCACCGGTGGTTCGTTCTCTATGAAGGAAGAGCACCACATCCGCGTCTTGTTCAAGAGCTCCCGACTCTCTCAGATCCGCCAGTGATGGGGTTTTTCCTTCGGATTGTCTCCCCACCTGAGAGAGCACTACGATTGGGACATCCAGCTCTCTTGCCAGCGCCTTCAGAGATCTGCTGATTTGAGATATCTGCTCGTGCCTTTCCTGCTTGGTATTTTCCGGGGAGACTAGGCCTATATAGTCTATGAAAACTATTTTGACTCCATGTTTGCTCACCATTCTGCGAGCTAGGGAGCGTAAATCCAGGAGTGGGATGTTGGGTGTATCCTGGAAGATGAGTGGCGCATCGTAAATACGCCCGGCAGTATCGGTGACGATTCTGTCAAAATCAGCGGGTTTGAGAAGGCCGGTACGTAAGCTATTGGAATTGATTCTGCTTTCAGCCGATACAATTCTCAACATCAATGAGATGGCAGACATTTCAAGAGTGAAGAAACCACAGGGGGTTTTGTTCCTGATAGCGATATTCGTGGCCACCGATAATGCGAAAGCGGTTTTACCGATTGAAGGCCGTGAACCGATTATTATCATTTCAGATTTCTGAAAACCGCAGGTTAATCTGTCGAGTGCATCAAATCCGGAAGGTATGCCGGTATAGCTCCCCTTGTTTTGATACCTGTTCTCAATACTTGAAACGGTTTTTCCAACTACTTCCTGAGCGGATTTTAACTCCCCACTGCTCTGATTGTCATTTAAGTCAAAAATGGACTTCTCAACCTCTTCGATGATCAGGCGAGTTTCCAGGGACTCGTTATGTACATCGGAAATCAATTGGTGAGCGATGTTGAGAAGAGATCGGCGCACGCTGGCGTCCTGGACAAGTCTTGCATAGTAAGTGACATTCGCTGTCGAGGGAACTCTCTCGGTTAGGGAGGCTACATAGCCCAAGCCCCCAATTTTCTCCACGTTTCCAGAGGCGCGCAGTTCGGCGGCCAGTGTCAAAAGATCCACGCCCTCTCCTCTGTCCTTGAGTGTCGTTATTGCTTTGAATATCAGTCGGTGAGCGCCTTTAAAAAAATCCTCTGCGCGAACAAATCGCTGAACTTCCTCCAATGAATCCACTGAGAAGTTCAAAAGCAGAGCCCCCAAGGTTGCCATTTCCGCCTCTTCGTTATAGGGAGGGACAGAATCCTTTAGCGCCTCCACCAACTACAGCCTAGCCCCTCTTGTCAGCCTCATTCGGATTGTTCTCTTTCGCATCGTCCATCCCCGCCTCAATCTCAGAATTTTTCTCGTCATCTGGTGAATCCTCCGCCGGTGTTTCATTTTTCGGCGAGGTTTTCTCTGGTCGTTTCGCGCCAGCCGGAATCACGTTGATCCTCAGTTCGGCTGACTGATCGCCGTAGAGCTTGATTTTCACGTTGTGAATTCCAACATTCTTTATACCCCCCTCCGGGAGCTCAATTTTTTTCCGATCCATGTTCATACCGTGGGAGAGAAGGTAGTCCACGATTGCAATAGAGGTAACCGATCCAAAGAGCCTGCCCTGCTCGCCGGCGGCAGCCGTGATTTCCATCTCCATCTCCTCAATTTTGCTTTTCAAACCGGCGGCGTCGGTGACTCTCTGAACCTTGCGGCGGTTAATCGCCTGTTGTTTCTGCATCAATTCCACTTTAGTTGCCTTGTTATATGGCACCGCAAATTTTTTCGGGATTAAGAAGTTGCGGGCATATCCGGCTGTCACGTTTTTGACATCGCCTTCTTCACCTAGATTTGGGACATCCCTATAAAGAATCACCTTCATCTAAATCCCCCTTACCTACTTGCAAATGGTAACAAGGCCAAAATACGCGCGCGTTTGATTTCACGCGCCACAAGTCTCTGATGCTTGGCGCAGTTTCCGGTTATCCTCCGAGGAAGAATTTTCCCGCGCTCAGTCGTGAAGCGTCGAAGAGCTTCGGAATCTTTGTAGTTCGCGCTGGCCTTTCCCGTACATATCTTACAAACCTTTCGGCGAAAGAAATCACGTTGGGGGCGCCCCATCGCAGGGCTGCGATCCATTCCCCTTGATTCCGGATACGCTTGATCGCCGCCAGAATCCATGCTCTTTTCTGAGTAGTCAGTCATCCACTTATCTCCTACTTACCATGGGCGATATTCGGCCGACTCGGAAGTGCGTAATCGTCCGCTTATTTTTCCCCTGTTGTTAGAATGGAATGTCATCTTCAAAGCTGGTCGGAGGGGAATCCGTTTGAGTTCCAGATTGAAAATCCGCCTGGGGTGTGCTGTCCAGGCGATTGTCCCAAGCTCCCCCCGTACCTCCATCGCTCCCGCCGGCGCGAGCCCCAAGCAACTGTATGTTGTTGGCGTCTATGGCAACCTTCGATCGCCGGGTACCATCCTGGGATTCCCAGCGATCTTGACGGAGCTGTCCTTCGACGCCCACCTGCTTCCCCTTGGTCATATAATTCGCTATCGCCTCGCCCCTGCGTCCGAAAACCGTGACATCAAAGAAATTAGCTTCCTCCACCCATTGATCGCCCTGCTTGCGATTTCTGTTTACCGCTATCGCAAACTTCAATAAGGCGTAACCACTTTGAGTATAGGATAGCTCGGCATCTCTGGTCAGACGACCTACCAGTATAACTTTGTTAATATCCGAAGCCATTGTACCTCAATTCAGTCGCTTTTTTCGTCTTTCGATACGAGAAGATGCCTCAGCAATCCCTTTTGAAGCTTCAGGGCATCTTCCAATTTGGGCAGTTTTTTCCGCTCGAGTTCAACATTGAACAGCCGATAGCATCCTCTGCTTTCCTTGTTTATCTCGTAAGCGAGTTCTCGTTCGCCTAAGTCCTCTTCCGATTGTATCATGATCTGGGAGTTTTTGAGAATGCCCTGAACCCCCTCGATACTCAATGCACTTTGTCCATCCTTCACAGTGAAGGCGCAGACCAACTCGTAAGTCTTCATTCAATTTCCTCCGACCGCGCTCCCAACCCTATGATCGGGAAAGGAGACAAAGTACCCTACTTTGTAAAATAACATGCGTCAAGCAAGCTCTGTGAAGTACCGATAAGCTAACTGGAGGTTCGCCCAAATTGCCTGAAAAGATTCATTACGATGACAGTATTTTTTTCATACGTTCCCTGATTCGAACTTTGCATGACGCGATTAGACTCAATGTGAACACTGAATACTTCGCAGATAAGATTTTGGAAGACATTCTTTTTATCAACGCCTCGATTCAAAAAATATATGGCTCGTTGAAGAACAATTCCCTTCTCATTCGCAGAAATGTGTATTATCACTCGATGATGAAACTCAAGGAGGCATATGTACACTTCTTGGATGAACTGCGTTCCACTCGCAGCGGGTTTGGAAATTCCTTCGAGCATATGCGCACTAAATTCAAACTGATTCTGGAAAACAATTTGAAGGATCTTCAGGATATAAGAGACTTCATCAGCGGAACTGAAACGGAGGAAGTCGAGGGAGATACAATATCGCGGGATGAATTGCATTATCTGATGAGTCCTATGGAAGACTCTTCCAACTCATTGGATGAGTCCGGCGAGTACACTGTATCAGATGCCAAACTCTGAATCTCGGCCGGCTCTCTTACCTGATTTTGAAAAACTCGACGGGGTGCTGCCGGTTATCACCCAGGATTACGGCTCTGGAGATGTACTGATGCTTGCCTGGATGAATCTGGAAGCTTGGAATGCGACTCTCGAGAGGGGAAAGGCCGTTTACTGGTCGCGAACGCATCAAAGACTTTGGGAAAAAGGTGAACGCTCCGGTAGATCGCAGCTGGTTAAGGAGATTTTTCTCGATTGTGATTCGGATGCGATATTGCTCAAAGTTGAGCAGCTTGGCGATGCGGCCTGTCATACAGGCCGCCGTAGCTGCTTTTATCGAAGAGTCATGCGAAATTCGGTGGAGATTGTGATGGAACCCTTATTCAATCCGGAGGACGTCTATGATTAAACGCCGCTTATGAGAACCCTGGCACCGGGGCGGGGGGCGACGAGTTCTATTTTCGCTACTACGGACAAAACCGCCATGGCAGCCGCCTGATTCATCTTATATCTCAAGCTACACCTATGCCTCTAGGTGAAGATGTGAAGCGCTGGCGGGCGGTTCCACCTGCTGCCCCGAGTTTTTCATTTAGCCCCGCCATCCTTTCAACCCGGATTGTTTGCCAGATGCGGTAGTTGCTATGGTGATCATCAGTACCAGTTTCTCCACTCCGTCTCGGTGGATCGCGAGACTTCCAAATGCCGCCCATATACTTCGTTGTAATTCTGAGTGTGGAATCACTTCACCATGGACCGCGATACGATGCCACCAGGTTCTCATGAAAACGGCATGATGAAATTCCGGGATGTTGAGATTTCATAATTTTCAGCTCTTCCCCGCGGCCACCCTCAAACCGTTCACGACAGGTCATTCTCCAGCCATATCTTTGATTTTCGAGATTTCACCGGCGGCTCCATCAATCAGTTCCACTGTTTCGTCCCATCCAATGCATGAGTCCGTTATTGAGAGACCGTATTTCAGACTGGAGGTGCCTTTTGATATCTCCTGCCTGCCTGAGTTTATATTGCTTTCCAGCATGATTCCACGCACCGAGCCACGGCCGCGAAAAAGCAAATCCAGGGCGGCATGGAAAACACGGGCCTGCCTGACATGTTTTTTGATTGAATTCGCGTGAGAACAATCTATCAGTATTGAGGGTTTTACTCCGATTTCGGCTAGCAGGTTCTCCGCTTCTTCTATGTTTTCATCGTAGTAGTTCGGGCCGCTTGAACCTCCACGCAGTATAATATGACCGTTTCGATTTCCCCGTGTTCTGAATATACAAGTCTGCCCCTTCTGATTTATTCCTATGAAACTGTGACTATGTCTCGCCGACCTGATCGCATTAACCGCGATTGAGAGATTGCCATCTGTGCCGTTTTTGAAACCGACCGGCATGGATAGGCCGCTGGATATCTCTCTATGTGTCTGAGATTCCGTGGTTCTAGCTCCAATAGCCGCCCAGGAAACAAGGTCTGCAATATACTGGGGGATAATCGGATCTAACACTTCTGTCCCAGCGGGCAGGCCGATTTCACCCAATTTGATAAGAAGCTGCCGGGCGCTCCGCAGGCCTTCTTGAATCTTATATGTTCCATCCAGGTTTGGATCAACGATGAGCCCACGCCATCCAAGACTGGTGCGGGGCTTCTCGAAGTACACCCTCATCACAATCAGAAGAGTATCGCGATATCTATCCGCGAGTTCCTTCAACCGTCTTGAGTAATCCATCGCAGCTTCCACATCATGTATTGAACAGGGCCCTACGATTATCAGCAGACGTTCATCCTGGTGGTTGATAACTCTGGAGATTGCATCTCGAAATCCTACAATCGAATTTGCAACACTGTCCTCAATGGGGAATTCCGATTTGAGACGGCGGGGACTGAGCAGGGGTTCCTGTGACACAATGTTTACGTTGTATATCTCGCGGGTCATGGAGAAACTCCGGAAAGGCAGTATATCACTGAAAGTCATATCTGTTAAGTTGTAGTTATAAGGATTGGCAGCCTTTCAGTTTTGTTTTTAATTATTTCACTTATTTTTATCACTTATCGAGAGTTTTCACTGTGAATGGCAGTTATTCTAACAAAATTACAGACGTTTTCAAACTTATTGATCGCCTGATGGCTTGAATCAAACTACAATATTCGAGTACTGTGGCTTGTATGATGAAAAACATGAAAACGGCCGCCGAATTAATGCTGGATGTACTCTATCAAAACGGTGTAAGCCATGTTTTTGGTATACCAGGGGGGAATTCCATCCCCATTTATGATGCCTTAACGCATCATCCCCTTAAACTGATTTTGACGCGGCATGAACAGGGCGCCACCCATATGGCCGATGGATTTGCCCGAGCCAGCGGCAACCCTGGTGTGGTATGTGTAACTTCCGGGCCGGGGGCAACCAATACTCTGACGGGTATTCTAACCGCCATAATGGACTCGGTTCCCATGCTGATTATCACCGGTCAATCCGTCACGCCAAACATAGGGCTTGATGCGTTCCAGGAAGCGGATGTTCTGGGTATGTCATTTCCGGTCGTCAAGCATTCTTACAGAGTTTCGGTTCCTCAAGACATTGCCCGTATAGTCAGAGAAGCGATTCACATAGCCACAACGGGGCGCCCGGGGCCGGTGTTGGTGGATGTTCCGAAAGATGTTTCCGCCGCGATGGTCAATGTGGATATCGAGTGTGAACAGGATTTGCCGGGTTATCGAGAAACCCCAAGGGCCGATATTGATGATTTGGAACAGGCCGCGAGTCTTATCAACGCGGCGCATAGACCTGTGATTCTGGCTGGCCACGGTGTTGTTCTCTCAGGCGCGTCCAAGGCTCTTATGGAAGTGGTGGAAAAGATGCGTATTCCGGTTACCACCACCCTCTTGGGCAAGGGTGGTTTTCCTGATAGTCATGAATTGTGCCTGGGATTGCCGGGGATGCATGGAACCGCGTATGCGAACAAAGCTCTAAGCGACAGCGATTTGATTATAAGCGTTGGAGCCCGGTGGGACGATAGGATAACCGGGGTACCTGAGAAATTCTGCCCGCATGCGAGAAAGATTCATTTTGATATCGACCCGGTTGAGGTTGGAAAAATTATTCCGATTGACTGCGCGGTTATCGGAGATGCCAGGGAAATATTGGAGAAACTGATTGCTTACCTCGAACCTGGCGACCTGGGGCCCTGGAACAGGCGGATAAGGGGCTGGAAACGTGATTTCCCCCTCAGATATCGGAAGGAGGGTAGATTAAGGTCACAGCACATTATCGAGGAACTTTCGAATCTGGCGGGAACAGAAGCGGTTGTCTGCACGGATGTGGGACAGCATCAGATGTGGGCGGCGCAGTTCGTGAAAACGGACAGGGGCGAGAACTGGATAAGTTCTGGGGGAGCTGGAACAATGGGATTTGGACTCCCCTCCGCCATAGGAGCCCAGCTTGCCAGGCCGGACGCATCGATATATGCAATAGTGGGAGATGGCTCCTTTCAGATGACACTCTGTGAATTGGCGACGGCGGCGATCAACAGACTTCCCATAAAAATTCTTGTATTGAACAATAGATATCTGGGGATGGTTCGCCAATGGCAGCATCTGTTCTATGAAAACAGATTTACAGGTGTGGACTTGGAGGGTAATCCCGATTTCATCAAGCTGGCTTCGGCATACGATATCAAGGGATTCAGAGTAAAACGCAGCTCGGATGTTCGCAGAACTCTAAAAGCGGCGATAGAGTGGAACGATGGACCCTGCCTCATTGAGGCCGTGGTTGAGCAACATGATAATGTTTTCCCCATGGTACCCGCCGGAGCGACGCTGGAAGAAATGATAATCGAACCTCCGAAAAGTTCCCGAGGAGGATCGTGATGAAGAATGCGACAAAGCACACGATAAGTCTATTGGTTAGCAATAAGCCGGGTGTGCTGACCAGGGTGGCGCTGGTGTTCACTCGTCGAGGTTTCAATATCGATAGCTTGGTGGTTTCTCAGGCTCAAACGCCGGACTTTTCGAGAATGAATATTGAGGCGACCGGTGATGAGCGAACACTCAGCCTGATGTTGGCGCAGCTCAATCGCTTAGTTGACGTTATTCACGCTGTCGATCATGCGGGGGAAGATGTCGTGCAACGGGAACTTGCCCTCTTCAAGATGAAGTGTACCTCAGAGACTAGAACCGAAATATTGCAAATGGCGGATACCTTCCGGGGGCAAACTGTGGATATAGGCGACGATACCATTACTCTCCAAATAACCGGGAAGTCGGCCAAGATTGATGCTTTTCACACTATGATGAAGCCGTTTGAAGTTATGGAGCTTGTTAGAACGGGGAAGGTTCTGATGAGCAGGGGGCAGGAATCGACTGCCTAGCTCGGAGAACTCACCGGTGAAGTGAAAACAAGGGTTCTTCTTGTGTTATTGTATTACTGACCAAAAAATACGTAGCACCTCCACGGTGAACTCCAGTGGCGGCGGCCTGCCGCTCCTGGGAGAGTTCCAAGCGGCGTCTCAACATCTTCGTAAGAAACTCACTTCCTCAATCTCACCGATAATCGGGAGTCCCATGGGGTTCGGCACAATCTTGGAAGCCTTCCAACCCAATGGATTTTCAGCCTAGTGGAAGGCTATGTAAGATATCGTAGACCATGAGACTCTTCGGAATGAAGCGCCTCTTCAATGTGTATGTGGCCGGCCTAGGTCAGCAGGTCGCCCGGAGGAGCGGCTTGAACCGAATGAGACTCGGCGGGGAACCCGATGCAGCCGAACCGGATGGGACGAGGGAGAAATCGAAGAATCACTCCTATGATATATTCCTTGGAAGACAGCTCTCCAAGGGAGCCCCGGATGAGGTGATTTTGAACTTCAACGCAACCTACATCCCATCGCACGGCGATCAGGATTGAGGACGGAACCATCTCCAAGCGGCTTACCTTAAAGGAATGGTAAGGAAGATGCCCAAGAGGATTCGAAGCTTCGGCCCTCGGCTTGGAAGGCCGATGCTCTATCCATCTGAGCCATGTTTGCGTCAGGCTCGCCGCCAATCGGAATTGATGAGGACTCGGAGCTCCGATCTCCCGCTCCCCAAGCGGGCGCCCTGACCGCTGGGCCATGGACAGATGGGGCTCGACTTTGAAGAGAATCCAAAGAACTTGATAAGGAATCACAGAAATCGCTTACAATAGATCTGAAGTGCCCTCTAGATATGGGATATAATGCGCACTTAGGATGCTTGTGCGCTGGGAAGCGCCATCGAACATGTTGAGGAATGCGTGAGGAGGTTATAATGAAGAAATTCGCGGGAGCTCTCATCCTTTTGATCGTCGGGACATTGCTCTCGTGCCCAACCTCTGGCGGTTCCCCGGCCAAATCCTGGGAGGTGAGCACCCTCGCCGGCAGCGCAGTGGGTTTCAGGGATGGCGCTGGCACAACGGCGCAGTTTAACTTTCCCTCTGGCGTGGTGGTGGATGCGGTAGGCAATGTGTATGTCGCAGATGAATTCAACCACCTGATTCGCAAGATAACACCTGAAGGCTTGGTGAGCACCCTCGCTGGTAGTATATGGGGCTTCAGGGATGGCGCTGGCACATCGGCGCAGTTTAACAGGCCCACTGGTGTGGCGCTGGATGCGGTAGGCAATGTGTATGTCGCCGATTATGTCAACCACCTGATTCGCAAGATCACAGCAGCAGGAGTGGTGTCCACCCTCGCTGGTAGTATATGGGGCTTCAGGGATGGCTTGGGCACATCGGCACAGTTTAACAGGCCCATTGGCGTGGCGGTGGATGCGGCGGGCAATGTGTATGTCGCCAATTCAGACAACCACCTGATTCGCAAGATCACAGCAGCAGGAGTGGTGTCCACCCTCGCCGGCAGTACTCGGGGCTTCAGGGATGGCTTGGGCAGATCGGCGCAGTTTAACTTTCCCTATGGCGTGGCGGTTGATGCGGTAGGCAATGTCTATGTTGCTGATATGTTCAACCACCTGATTCGCAAGATCACGCCTGATGGAGAGGTGAGCACCCTCGCCGGCAGCACACAGGGCTTCAAGGATGGCTCGGGCACATCGGCGCAGTTTAACAGGCCCTCTGGCGTGGCACTGGATACGGAGGGCAATGTCTATGTTGCTGACATGTTCAACCACCTGATTCGCATGATCACACCAGATGGAGTGGTGAGCACCCTCGCCGGCAGCACAGAGGGCTTCAGGGATGGCTTGGGAACATCGTCACAGTTCAGATTACCCTATGGTGTGGCGGTGGATGCGGAGGGCAATGTCTATGTCGCCGATTATTTCAACGATAGGATTCGCAAGATCACACCTAAAGGAGTGGTGAGCACTCTCGCCGGCAGCACAGAAGGCTTCAGGGATGGCTTGGGAACATCGGCACAGTTTAACAGGCCTTCTGGCGTGGCGGTTGATGCGGAGGGCATTGTGTATGTGGCAGATGAATACAACGGCCTGATTCGCAAGATCACACCTAAAGGAGTGGTGAGCAACCTCGCCGGCAGTACAGAGGGTTTCAGTGATGGGGAAGGTACATTGGCACAGTTTAACAGGCCCACTGGTGTGGCGGTGGATGCGGAGGGCAATGTCTATGTCGCAGATTCATACAACCACCGAATTCGCAGGATTGAGCGGAAGATGCCCTAGGGGTGGTGTTACTTGTGCGCGGACCTAAGTCGCCTTGGGGCGCGCCCATCATCCAGGATGGAGCCGCCTCCGGGCGGCTACCTTGAGGAATGGTAAGGTAAGGTGTCCAGGAGCTGCGAAGCTCCAAGCCGAGGCTCCATCCATCTGAGCCATGGGCGCGT
>Ga0056110_100059_pt1 | contig 31316 bp, 23 predicted proteins | sample WorMetloBBELIZE1_FD_83873 | JGI IMG/M metagenome (GOLD analysis project Ga0056110, IMG submission 83873) | Marine gutless worms symbiont microbial communities from Max Planck institute for Marine Microbiology, Germany - Olavius longissimus B... ... | reverse complement strand
GACCTCGCCCCAGTTGGCGGACGGATGGATGGTCTTGACGGGTCTATCCAAATCGTCATAGTCGGTTTGCGTGATGAAGCCCTCTTCCAGGAGCGGCGCGGAGGGAAAGCTGTTCCAATCGCCAGCCTGGAAGCTCGGACGGCCCCGCCTCACCGCCCGGCCCTTCTCATCGTAGCTCACGGCTCCAGTATTGAACCTGAAATACAGGGCCCTATCGGAACTTACGGCATGGATGCTCCTCTTACGCACAGCGGAACGTTCATCCCTATCAATACTGAGCTCAATATCGGGGTTGGGGGGAGGCCGGGAGCGGGAGCGGGGTTGGAAACAGGCATCACGGGCGACTCCAAGCCCCCAAAATATATCTGACCCCAAACCCCGTCCTTCGAACCATCCGATGACGCATCGTATGCCAGCTGGCTAAAGAGACTGACCTTGTCGCTACGCCACGGACGTCAGCGCCAAACCGGATACTCCGGATAGTGATTCGCCTCTATCCTGGTAACATCTTACATCATCATAATAATCATCCTGATACCTCTGAATGAAGGAAGAATCCTCCGCCCAACTGAGTTCTTACAATTCTTCCATTCCTTAAAGTAAGCCGCCCGGAGACGGCTCCGCCCTGGATTCTGGACGCGCCTCAAGGCGTCTCGCTTGCCTTAGGCTCACTCACCCCCCTAGGGCATCTTCCATTCAATCCTGCGAATCCGATTGTTGAATGAATCGGCGACATACACATTGCCCTCCGCATCCACCGCCACGCCAGAGGGCCTGTTAAATTGCGCCGACCTGTCCAAGCCATCCCTGAAACCCTCTGTACTACCGGCGAGGGTGCTTACCAAGCCTTCGGGTGTGATCTTGCGAATCCGGTTGTTGAATTCATCGGCGACATACACATTGCCCTCCGCATCCACCGCCACATCAGTGGGATAGTTGAATTGTGCCGATGTGCCAACACCATCCGCAGAGCCCCGTGTACTACCGGCGAGGGTGCTCACCAAGCCCTCGGGTGTGATCTTGCGAATCAGGTGATTATCTCCATCGGCGACATACACATTGCCCTCCGCATCCAGCGCCACGCCATAGGGGCCGTTAAACTGTGCTGATCTGCCATCACCATCCCTGAAGCCCTCTGTGCTGCCGGCGAGGGTGCTCACCAAGCCCTCGGGTGTGATCTTGCGAATCCGGTGATTGTAATAATCGGCGACATACACAATGCCCGCCGTATCCACCCCCACGCCAGCGGGCCTATTAAACTGTGCCGATGTGCCAGCGCCATCCCTGAAACCCTCTGTACTACCAGCGAAGGTGCTCACCAAGCCCTCGGGTGTGATCTTGCGAATCCGGTTGTTGAATGAATCGGCGACATACACATTGCCCTCCGCATCCACCGCCACACCATAGGGATAGTTGAATTGTGCCGATGTGCCATCACCATCCCTGAAGCCCTGTGTGCTACCGACGATGGTGCTCACCACTCCCTCGGGTGTGATCTTGCGAATCCGGTGGTTGTATGAATTGGCGATATACACATTGTCCGCCGCATCCAACGCCACGCCAGTAGGCCTGTTAAACTCCGCTGATGTGCCCGAGCCATCCCTGAAGCCCCATATACTACCGGCGAAGGTACTCACCAAGCCTTCGGGTGTGATCTTGCGAATCAGGTTGTTGAATTCATCGGCGACATACACATTGCCCCCCGCATCCAACACCCCGCCAGAGGGCCTGTCAAACTGTGCCGATCTGCCCGAGCCATCTCTGAAACCCACTGTGCTGCCGGCGAGGGTGCTCACCAAGCCCTCGGGTGTGATCTTGCGAATCCGGTGATTGCCATAATCGGCGACATACACATTGCCCTCTGTATCCAACGACACACCAGAGGGAAAGTTAAACTGTGCCGATCTGCCCGAGCCATCTCTGAAACCCACTGTGCTACCGGCGAGGGTGCTCACCAAGCCCTCGGGTGTGATCTTGCGAATCAGGTGGTTTTGTTGATCTGCAACATACACATTGCCCGCCGCATCCACCGCCACGTCATAGGGATAGTGAAACTGCGCCGATCTGCCAGCGCCATCCCTGAAGCCCTCTGTGCTGCCGGCGAGGGTGCTCACCAAGCCCTCGGGTGTGATCTTGCGAATCCGATTATTGAAATAATCGGCGACATACACATTGCCCTCCGCATCCAACACCACGCCAGAGGGCCTGTTAAACTCCGCCGACCTGCCAGCGCCATCCCTGAAGCCCTCTGTGCTGCCGGCGAGGGTGCTCACCAAGCCCTCGGGTGTTATCTTGCGAATCAGGTGGTTTTGTTGATCTGCGACGTACACATTGCCCGCCGCATCCAGCGCCACGTCAGCGGGGATGTTAAACTGTGCCGATCTGCCCAAGCCATCCCTGAAGCCCTCTGTGCTGCCAGCGAGGGTGCTCACCAAGCCTTCGGGTGTGATCTTGCGAATCCGGTGGTTACCCCAATCGGCGACATACACATTGCCCTCTGTATCCAACGCCACATCAGAGGGAAAGTTAAACTGTGCCGATCTGCCCGAGCCATCCTTGAAACCCACTGCGCTGCCGGCGAGGGTGCTCACCACCCAGGATTTGGCCGGGGAACCGCCAGAAGTTGTGCACGAGATCAATGCCCCGACGATCAAAAGGATGAGAGCTCCCGCGATTTTCTTCATTATAACCTCCCCATGCATTCCTCAACATGCTAGATGGCGCTTCCCAACGCACAAGCATCCTAAGTGCGCATTATATCCCTTATCTAGAGGGCACGTCAGGACATTGTAAGCGATTTCTATGACTCCTTATCAAGCTCTTTGGATTCTTTTCAAAGTCGAGCCTCAGCGGTCAGGGCACCCGCTTGGGGAGCGGGAGTTCACTTCGGCGGTGCTACGTATTTCTTTGAGCAGTAATACAATAACAAGAGGGAGAACCCTTGTTTTAACTTCACTGGTGAGTTTTCCGGGCTGGGAACTGCCGAAGTCGTTCAGTGCTTCAACCAGTAAGCTGCGATGAAGCCTACAATCACTATAATCAAAACGCTCAGGAACCAATACAACGACGAATGCCATGGTCTGTGATTTCCCTCGCGTCCACCGTTCCCTTTGAGAACGACGGCCCGACCCGTGGCTTCACCAACGAGGCTCCCTCCGCCCAGATTCCCGCATTGCGGGCATCCATTGAGGAATTCGTGGCTGCTGCCAATTTTTTCACACTTGGAACACTTCACGCCTGAGAAGGAAACCCCGCACAGAGGGCAGGACTTCGCATACCAGTCAACCCTCGTTTTGCAAAGCTCGCAGTAGTAAGCTCTTCCCATTGCTACAGGCATTCATAGGTCCAGAGTGTCAGATCGTCATCCTGTGGATCCTCTTGAAGGTGGGAGAAATACACATAGGGAGATTTGCCATCATCTTCCACGGGATGGTTATAGAATTCGCTGTACTCCAGAAAGTGATCCCTCAAAAAATTGGCGATTTTTCGATCAACCCTGACGCGCGTGCTCAGTCCGCCGGATTTATCGGGAACGATACGAAAAACCTTTTCGACAGAGGCCAGCGCAAGTACTGTATCTTCACCATTTCCTCTGAGAGTGGAAAAATCAAAATGTAATGGCCTGCCAATGGTTACGTCGCATCGCCGCTTGAGGGTGAACTTTTCTCTGTTCATGGCCGCCTCAATCACCTTATTGATGCGAACCGAATCGAACTCCTCGTTTGCATGGCCAGGGGGTTTATACCCCTCCTCAATGAATCTGGCGTCGGCCTCTCGGACGGATTCAGGCAGATCCTCAAACGATACCGCCTCAAACTTTTCATTTCTAAATACGTGATGAGCTTCCTCAATTCCGTCCGTGTAAAGAAACAGGACATCGCCCCTGGCCAACTTACCGCGAATCACTGAGTACATAGCGGGCTTCATCTCTATCAGCGATGAGTCGATTTGCCCCGTTGCCGGCGCTTCTGGAAGCTCAATCACCTTCATTTTCCTGCTCTTACCGTCGAACACATGAACAAGATTATCCCCTGCATGAACCATTTCATATTCGGAGCTTCGCACATTGATAACGGACAGATTGAATGCGGCAAAGCGCCCCTGAAATCCCACCTCATTGATCAAGTCGTTAATTCCAAAGGTGAAATTTCGAAGATCGTAAGAGAGTATTCCCGATTTTCTCGCGGATTCTCTCACATTCCTGAAATAATCGACATAGAGCGCCGCGATCTGCACCATGATCAATGAGGCTGTCACCCCATGTCCCGAGATATCCAGCTTGATCATCACGTAATGATCTTCATCAAGTTGACGAAAATCAAAATAATCACCCGAAACGGCATCCGCACCCTCGTAATAGCCAAATAGGTGAAAGAAGGGATTCCTCACCCCTCCAACGGAAAGTTTGACGCCATGTTCATCCTGTTCCAAGGGCAAGAAGGTTTTTTGAATTTCCTGTCCCGCGATCAATTCCTTCTGCTCAAGCGCCGCATTGAACAAACCTCGAACCATTCCGTTGATCGTATCGGCAAGTTCCGAGAGTTCGTCCTTTGTCTTGGATACAATTTCGAATGATTCGTGCTCCAGCATATTCGGCTGATCCCGAATCGAACTAACCCCCCGTATGATGGCCTGAATCGGCTTTAACATCAGCGAAGATATGAAAAGCGCGACAAAAATTCCCAATATGAGAGAAGCAATTGACGCGCCAAGGGTGATTTGCAGGATACGCCTTTGCACTCGGACCAATGACGCCCTGATATCCTCAACCGAGACGGCGAGTCGAACCATACCCTTGAAAATGTCCGGGTTCTGATTGTCGATGTAGAGTATTGGCTTATAAAAGATGAAGCTATCCACCTGATCTGAACGAAGAACATCCGCGTTGAACTCCGGATACACGCTGAAAAATTGATTCGATATGTCCAGCAGCATATTTTCTATCAGCTTGTGCTGGGCGGCCAGCGCTTCCTCGGCCTCAATGTAGGCCAAATCGCTGAAATTGAAACTGGGAAGTACTCTGCTCAATTCACGGTTGTAATCATCCCTTAGATCACCCAGTGTTCTAATCATCAAATCCAGGTTCACATCCCGCGCCGCCGCCAATACGCCCTCCCTCATCACTTGGATTGATGGGCTCAATTCGTCGTCCAGGGCATTGAGACCAACGTCAAGCTCCAGCGGCATCAGATTATTGCGCCGGAGAGCATCCGCCACGATACCGCGATCAGCCTCGCCGATGGTGCCTTGAAAAGTGTAATCACCTCCGGGTTCGACTTTGTATACGGCCTGGAATGCTTTTTTCTTCTCTGTTTCCAACCCGTTTAGCACCTTCTCATATTCGCTTCGGCCCAACTGCCTGGGAAACCTCAGTTTGCTCAGAACATTCGGGTCGTTCGTGGCCCAGATGTAGTCATAACCATCACTGGTTGGCCGCAGTCCATTGCTGCCTATTTCGCCTCTGGGGCCTGTTACCGTTGTCCAGAGAGCGTCGGGAAGCGCATCAATACGGTCGGGGAGCAAGAGCAGGCTGCCACGATCGGTAGTCAGAATATTCGTTCTGGCGCTCGAAGCAAGTGTTTCGGTTAGGAGGCGCGATTCGCTTTCGAGTCCCTCGGCGAGGGTGTCGCGTTCCATACTTAACCAGACAGCGCCAAGCACCACGGCGATCATAAGTATGGTTAGCAGAACCATAAAGGTGAACGCGAGTGTGAATTTGGACTGAAGTCCCATACCTTTTCTTTTGAGTAGCATGGCTGTTTCCTTTCGTGCGGTGGTGATTAACGGAGATTTATTCAAGATGGCTTCGGCATTGATAGTAAGCGCATGAGTCTCCCTGGCAATGGCGTTGAGTCTGATTATCGTCAATGTAATCGCGACGGCACACAGTAGAACCATGGCGCCGAGCAACAATTGATCGCCGCTGAGACTTGTGGATAGGCCGGGACGCCAAAGAGACTCATAGGTGTAGGCGTCATAAGGGCCGAATTTCACATTGCCGCTTGAATCGAGACGCATAGCTACCTCTCCAAAGGCGACGCCTCGCAGGGGGTGGCGGACGCCTATGAGATAGGCGCCCTCGCGAAGATTGTCCATGGGGCCGATTTCCACCTGAGTATCGCTTTTAACGCGCAGCAAATTGGATTTCCGGCTAAACACATAATCCCAGGGCTTCTGCCCATCTTTATCAATTATTCCCTCGTCTACATATCCTCTGGCTTGGAAACCCCTACCCGTCAGGTTCAGATAAACCTGTTCCTTGTTGTCTATTCGCCTGCTGACCAGCGATATGTAGGTAACCGGAATATAGCTATCCGCCAGAAGTATCGCGGTATTCGGCTTCCCCTCGTTACCAGCCTGATCAACGGCTGATATTGAAAAGGCCCAAATGCCGTTGTCGATATTGTCCTGGCTTAGTGAGTTCCCGGATGTTTCAATCACTCCATCCTCTTCAACAGGCAGCACCGATTGTTGGCCCAGAGTCTCCAACACTTCCGCACTGACGGATGAGGCCAAACTTGCCCTGCGCCATCGATAGTAGGCGGGGGCTTCGATTTCCCCGCTATCCCAAGCGAGCGTGAAAGTGTTTGACTCCAGAAATCCGTCATCTCGAGTGGGGGGCGGCTTGATGACAGGTGGTGGAGGTGGAGTAAGATCCAAAGTGTATGTCAGACGCAGTGGTTCAGACCAGTTGCCGGCTATATCTCTTGCGATCAGAGTGAAGAATAAGTCGCCCTCATCTTCATCCTCGTCAAATTCTTCTCGCGCCTGATTCACGTTGTATAGTTGATCCGCCTCCTCCATTGAAGGCAGGTCGCCTGGATTCTTGGACCAACGCCAGCTATATGATAGAACTCCTGACGAGTCATTTGGTGGATCCCACTCAACCACCGCGAATCTCGTATTTCCGGGCCTGAAGGAATCAAAATTCGTCGAGCGCAGTCGGGGTGTATCCACGTGAAGATCGGGCCTGAGAAAAATCACTCGAGAAGTTCTTCCACTCCTATCTTCCCAGAGAAAATAGGTGTTCCCCCGATAATTGGAAGCCTTGGGAAAGGATGCGGAATTCTGTTCCACGGCGCTTGTTTTGGAGTCCAAGGAGGCGGCCTGAACCAGATAGCGTGTCTCAAAAAAATCGGCGCCTGTCTCCCGCAACGCGATTCGAATACCACTGCTGTCAAACCAATAGAACCAGGTTTTGCCTTCGATATTGACAATCCTTGATGCGAAGCTCGATCGATCGGGTTCGGATGAAACTGTTTCGACCGAACTGGATTTCGGACTGCCATCTGAATTGAGAACAGCGGCGGCGATTGTCGAAAAACGCTGTCCTCTTCGCCGCTCCCAAGTAACGAGAATTTCCCCCCTGTCATCAATTCCAAGAGAGGGACGCTGATTATCCCACTCCCGTGGATTACCACCCGGGCCCTGGGGTGCTATTTCCTCTGTTATTGGAATTGCCGGGCCCCAGGGTTCCCCCTTAGAACGGTGTTTGAGGTAAAGTTGGTTAACCAGATTGTTGACGCCCACTCTCTGGGTTTGAAATACCACATACTCCTGATTTTCATAAGATAGATATGCTGGAAGAAAGTTCTGATCCAGAATTGCTCCGTCTTTGCCTCTATCTCCATCAATGTCGACAAACCGCTCCGCCGCGTTCCAAACAAGGCCATCGTCTGAATCGGCCGAAAAAATGGTGAGCATGGAATCTCGATTGGACGTTATGTTCGGAACCGATATTCGCTTGGTGAAGAAGATGCGAAACCCATCCTCGTTATCCGTAACCAAAATGGGCGCCACTGGAATATCGGCATACTCAGAACCCGGATGGAAAACCGCAACCTGTTGAAATTCGCTTCGAGCCTCGGCCTGTTTCTGTCCATACACCTTTACTCCATTGCTCGCAACGGCAACTATCAAACGCCCATCAGAATCCGCTGCCGCTGAATACAGAAGAACTTCCTCCAGCCAACTGTACTGAAGGTCTTCCACCACAGTGATCGGCGATTGTGTCCAACCCTTTTTGTCATTGTAGAATTGGGCGCGGATTGTAACCGTTGAATTTCTCTCGTCAGCTTTTCCTTCGAACTCCTGCCATAGGACAGCCAGGTTTTCACCAGCCGCGACAAGTTCAGGGAAACGTCCTCCAAACGCCTTCTCAACCGGTTCTGGAAAGTCCCAGAATAGGTGCTCCTGAGCATTCATGAAGATCGGAACGAGAAATAGCAAAGGCAGGAACAGTAGGGTGAGATTCATGCGGGCGGTTTTGATTCTCATTGCTATTCGATATCCAACCAGTACTTAATTTTCATAACCTCGGGATGTCTAATGAAATTCGGGAAGGTGCTGATTATGGACCGATAGATAGTCTCAACAGAACTCCTGTTATTCTGGAGTCTTTGCTCGTTTGCCACTACAATGAGATTTCTCAGGTTGTCAGGCAGAGCCTGTGGTTGTGTGTGGAAGCGTATCTCATCTTGAAGATTTGCCGCGTTGATGTTGTTTTCCCATAGTTGAAGCGCCGTATTGAGGCGCCTGATTAAACCCGACGCCGCCGCCACTATCGCATCGGCACTGAGATTAAGAGTCTGCCTCCAGTCACTTCTGACTGATTCCGTGATTCGGCCACTCTCCTCTATCTCCGCCTCCGTGGGCAGTAGAATGATTCTTCCAAGGTATATATCAACCCTTTCGACCACCGCACTCAATCCTGGAAAAGCTGGATCGAATACATGAACCGCCCGCAGTTGGGGATCCAGCGGTGGAACGAAGCCCACCCCCGTTGTCAACGCCTCGCTATTTCCATTTCTCACAGCGGCATTTGCATCTTCAATCAGTTTCCTAACCGTTCTGGTATATTCATCTGGTTGCTTGACTTTCAGAAGCTTTTTTTGCAGCAACAACGCCGCCGCATTACCGGAAAATACATTCAAGACTTGTTGTATCAGCTCTTCGGCCTCAGAAAATGACTTCAAGGCATCCGCATTTTGCAGATCGCCATCACCGGATTTCATCTGACTGATTCCCTCTTGATAACGCTGATTCGCCAAATTGAGATATTGATTCATTTCCCTAAACAGAGGATCTGAGAGCTCAATTCTGGTTTTCAAGGCCGAGAGTCGAGCCGTTTTGAATCGAATAATCCGGAGTCTTAACCTCGTGTCCTCCTCACCAAATGTGCTAACCCAGAATTGTTGCGCCAGAAGCAGCAAGTTCAGTCCTTCTTCAAAAAGTCTCTCAGAATATTTCCTGTCAGCCTCGACAATGGCGTAGTCTCGGACAGTGACCGCGAGATCTCTTGGTTCGTTATATGCGGCCCTTTCCAATTCCGCCAGCCGCTCTTGTATTCCCGAGTTGTCCGCAATATCCGTGTCATTGCCTTCCAACTCAGAAAACAGATCACGAGCACCAGCTATGATTTCCACCAATGAAATATAGGAATTCCTGGCTCGGAAGGATTCGTCTATGTTGTTGCCGGCCTGTCCCTGGATGTCAGCCTCTCGTGCCGTCTCCAGTAAGTCCTCGGCCTCATCGAGAGTTGCGAGTGCCATGGTCTCGGCCCGCAATGCAGCGTTCCGCCTGGCAATCGCGTCAACCTGGATAGTCATCCACTGGTCTCTCAACCGCGCGATATCGGCAAGAAGCGCGTTTGACTTGTCGCCATATTCAAACAAATCTCGTTGTATCTCATCATCAAGCTCTGTTTCCAGCGCTCCAGTCACAGTAACAAGAAAATCATCAATATCCCCGGAAACAGTTTCCATTGATGCCAAAAATGGAATTATTTGAAGATCCATTGCGGCCTTGGGCCTGCCTTCGTTCAAAAGATTGTTGGCGGAGACAATGTTCGTCCTGCTCGCTTGAATCAGATCCCTGGTCTCGGAATCCAGAGTTCTGTAACGAGGTTCGAGATATTGAAGAAAGGCGTTAGCCTTCTCATTCGACAGAGACCGCAGTAACTCCTGTAAATCCACCTGCAAATCGCTGACAATTTTTTGAACACTCGCATTGGTAATCTCTCCATTCCTCGCAATCTGACTCGAATACTGATTCCAATCGGTTAAAAGATTTTCAATTTGATTTGCTGAATCCCGTATCTTACCGGATAAAACCTGTACCAATTCAATGTCAACTTCCGGCAAGTTCTCCGATCTAAATCTCGGCAGTTCCCTTGTAATCTCGACTAGCGCCATGCGTATCTTGGACGCCTCCGCAATGGTTTGAAGCTCCAACAAAATGGGTTCAAGTCGATCGGCGAAACTCGAAATCTCGGAATCGGCAAGCCCCTCCAAACGACCGTCCGCCAGCGCGGTGAACTCCAACACGTAACCCGTATCGACATCAGAGAGAGAGAACAAATCCACACTCTCAGTCCATAGTCGAGATTGAAACCTGCCAATACCCTCGTAGTAAGTGGAAGAAACCACATCCAGCATCGCAGATAGAATTTTGAAAAAGGAATTCTTCCATTGAAGTGTCTGAGCGTGGATTATCCCCTCGGAATTTTCCCTGCCGGTTCTACCATTGAGAAAGGATATCACCCTATCGTAACGAAAATCCTCAGGGACTCCATCAAGACTCTCGTAGAGCTTATCCATTACTTCTCTTAGCCGGGAGTCGAGAGGCGGCACCGCCTTCGCTTCTTGATGTTCGAGACTCAATAAATCAACGAAGTCAAGCTCGGCCCAGTTGGCAAGATTGTCGCGGGATATAACCGTGGACGCCACGGCGGCGTTTCTCGAAAGCTCCAAACTGGCTCCATGCCACCTGTCAATTAGTGATATAAGCTCCGAAATGATTGCATCTCCCTCCCGGGCATGACGCTTGTATGCTTCAAACACTGTTACGTTTCTGTCGGGAAACGACGAAATCACTTCAATATCCGAGGGTTGTTTCGCGTCTCTATACCTCTCATAGGTTTGGCTTTCATCAAAGGAATCGTCAATAAACCCCTGCTCATATTCACGGACGGCTTCTCGGTATAATTCCCGCTCGAGTTTCTCGTTTCCTCTGGCGAAGAAAATCTCCCGACGCAGCAAATCCAAGGATCGTCCCAATACACTCTCAACAATCGCTATTTTTTTCCAAGTATCGCTGCTAGGATCTCTATCTTTCAATTTGATTCGCTGTATCAGTTCTTCTGACTTCACGACTTTCTGATCGAAACTCAATGTCTCTGAAACAAGAATATCCCTTACTTCCCCAAAAAGTTCTGTGATTTCGTCTTCAATGTCCCTGATTTCAAGAACAAGTTTCTGTATCAACTCTATTTGGCTGGGGTATGCCTTACCGACTTCAACCAAGATTCTCATGGCCTCATCCAGACGCCCCGCCTCAATGAGTTTCAAGGCATGCTCAATCTCGGGATGCGGCACCGAATCCCGCTTGACATCAGATCCGCCGCCGGCGGATGGAAAGGCGGCGATACTCACAAGCAAGAGGACAAGCGGAAAGACGCCATACCCTCCTCTGTTTGAGTTTTTCATAATCACTGATGTGCGCCTTGGTTCTCCTTGCCAGTTTTCTGATAGCTACAGCTACACATCTTAAAGGTCAGTCAATGTTTCTATCGAGCTTTTCATAGAAATATATCGACTAAAACTGATTTAGCTACAAATTTTGGGCTTTTCATAAGGCTATTTAACGAAAAATGCTGTATGTTTAGGATGCATATGAAACCCTTGCTTATAGTGCTGGGAGTCGCTGCGATAACTCTTCCCATCTGGAGCGACGGAAACGATATCTACAAGGGTTTGTCCAGTGCTTCCGGAACAGACCCAAACGCCGGACAGAATTCTTTCCATATACTCAACATCCCGGGCGGGGGGAAGTATGAGGGAATGGCCACGGCACATACCGCTATGGCGCTTGACGGAGGCTACCTGGAGTCAAATCCCGCAGGCGGATCGTTCATACCTGAAACCATACTCAGCTTCACCCATCTGGATTGGATTGCCGATTCCGGACTGGAAACAATCACTTTCGCGTTCAGACCGGAAAAGAACGAGGACTTCGGGATTGGGTTTAACACAAAATTCCTTCATGTACCGTTTGTGGGATACAACCCATCGGGCGCGCAATACGATCGACATGGTTCATCCGCCGTTGGCTGGTACACGGAATTACTGGCCACGGCGGCGATATCTTACAATTTTCTAAGGAGCTTCTACTTTGGCGGCATTGCTGTGGGCGCAAGTCTCAAGGCCGCATATCGTGGGGTGAGTTCAACCTTGGAACCAAAGCAGGGCGCTCCCAGCCTCATGGGCGATTTTGGAATCATGACCCGGTTCAATGTACTGAAAGCCTATGTGGGACGTACCATGAACAGCAGCGCCGGAATTACCGTGAAGAATCTTGGGGTTGAATTTATTGACAATCCTGACCCGCTGCCGAGCGCCGTCAATATCGGGCTTTCGTACAAACCAGTACTCCCGATTACCCTGGCCTTGGATTTGAATGTCCCATTCAATCTGAATGGTGACGCACCTGGTAAAATTGGCGCCGCATTCGGCTTGAATGCCGATGTCGCGAAGTTTGTTTCCGCACATGGTGGAATACTCATCAAAACCGGCAAACCCAGATTTACGGTTGGAACGGATATTGTGCTGAAGGATTTCACAATTCAAACAAATTACACCTTTGACCTCGCCAGTCGGCCCGAATTATTCGATCGAATGAGTATAGCGATAAAATTGAACATGAAGAAGGTAAAGCAATTACAACTCAGGGACGATGCCCAAGCTCTTTATCTGGAGGGACTGAGCGCCTATTCCGAGGGGAACTTGCTTCTGGCCATCGGTTATTTTGAGAACGTCATCGCTTTGGATCCAACTTTCAAGCCGGCGATGGAAATGTTGGCTACCGCGCGCGCCTCCTGGCAAATCAAGGAAGAGCTCAGCCAGACGCTGCAACGCTGAGCTTCATCGCAGCCTGTCTCGTACCGATTCCGATATCGGTTTTCGGATTGAACGCTCTTCCAATTGCCATGTCCCAAGGCTCGGCTATAAACTGCAGTTTTAGGATGAAACGGTGGAAAAGGAAGCCGAAAACAGTGAAGCCCTTAGGCGTTATATCAACAAGCTGGAGGAATGGCCTGAAGTTAAACCGCCGACTTCAGCCGATCTGAGCTCCCTGCGAAGGAAAATACCTCTCACAGACGCCGAAAAAGACAGACTTGACTCCCTGGCGGAGAACCATGCTCGCCGCGCGAGGGCGGCCCTGAACGCCAGCGCCTACAACCAAGCGATAATTGAAATGACCAAGGCGGTTCAATTGAGACCGTTGGATTCGGACTCTCGAGTTGAACTGGCTCGCATCTATCTTCAGCGATCTCTCGAGAGGGGCTATAAAAGAAGCGATCGCCAACGGGCGATAAAACTCGCTAAAACGACTCTGGTACTGAATCCAGCAAGTACCAAGGCCAAATTGTTTCTTCAGAATTATCGCAGAATGAATTCCGATTTCTCCGCGATAAAAAACAGAAAATACATATTGCCAATACTTCTGCTCGCTGGAATAGCCGGAACGATAGCCGTATGGCGAAGAGACTCGCCACGCGATTCCAACGTGGCCGACAAGAGTAACCCAACTCCATCACCACTCATATCAAAGGAGAAGAGGCCTCCCGAAACAAGAACTATCGATGTCGACATTGTCGGACTTGATGGCGGGGATTGGGGAACAGAGATTGTCCAGGCGGAAGTAGGACGGCGAGACGATGACTCGTTCGTGAAAATTCTGGGGAAGCTTAAAACCTCGAAGGAATATGTAGAAGCGCTGCGCCTGCTCGTCAAAGGCAAAGATGCCTCAGGGGATACGCAATTCACCATACTTTGGACCGTCCTGGATAATGACTCCCCCCTTATGTTTCCAGGTGATAGTACGTCTCTCACATTGTTCCGCTGGCTCGTCAACTCCGAGGCTTCCATAGATAAACTGGAAATCACACCCTTCGAACTCAAATTATCGCAGGAAAAACCAGATGGGAATTGGATAAGCCCAGTTCTGGTTTGGGATACACCTAGGCCCGAGAATGTTTCAATTGACGCGGAAATTCGGCGGTTTGAAGTAGTTGAGGCATACGATCGCCTGGTGTTGACAATGGACCTTGCCCTAACGAACAGAGGGATACTGGACATCTCCAGACTGTCCCTGAATATTTCTCTGGGCTCAGACCTTCCAAGCCTATCTCATAATCCGGTGAAAGCGGAAGACGCCGCGATGTCCAAAGATGAAAGGCGGATATGGACCGTGGCAATGGGCCTTCCTCTCGACACTGTTCTTGTGGATAGGGATGTAACCATAAGGATAACCGAGGCTAAAAGTTAGAGCTTGTATGGCTTTTCTGATAAATACCTATCATTTTCGCAAAAGGCGAATTCGCTTTCTTCAACTCCTTGGATCCGCGTGTTATTTTGCAAAGACTAAGTCCCAGTTCCCGGGCTACGGCCCGCTGAGATACGCCAATGCTCAGCAATCGCACCAGGGCCCATCGAGAAGATATGGCTGCCAGCTCACTCCTAGTGAGTAAACTGCCCAAAAAACTCCTTATCAGCTTCGGATCTCCCGTCTGAGCCAGAACCTTGGAGAGTTCATCAAGTGGCGAAGTATTGATTTCCTCACTCATCTCATTCCCAAATATAGAGTTGTCACGCATATATCGTCAAGGAGAAACCCTGGATTCATCCAATTCACCTTCCAAGCCGTAATCTTGGATTTTGCGATGAAGCGTCTTCCTTCCAATGCCAAGAACCTCTGATGTGCGGCTCTTGTTTCCGCCGAACGCGCTTAGGTTCGCGCGAATGATCAGTTTCTCGGCCTCAACCATTGGAGTTCCAAGTTTGATTCTTATGCCATCCTCATTACCGCGCGAGGTGATATAACTCGGGAGATCGTCGGATCCCAGGTAGGAATTTTTGCTCATTACCACGGCGCTTTCGATTATATTTCTTAGTTCTCGTACATTCCCCGGCCAGCTATACAACCTTAACGCCATAGCCGCCTTGGGTTCCAAACCAAGGATTTCCCGCCTGTTCTCCGCGGCGAATTCCTTCAAAAACCTCGCCGCAAGCAATGGCACATCCTCAGATCTTTCCCTTAGGGGCGGAAGATGAATGTTCACTACATTGAGCCTGTAATAAAGATCTTCCCGGAAGCGGCCGGCAACAACCTCTCCCTTCAAATCCCGGTTGGTGGCGGCGATTACTCGAACATCAACGGATAGAGTTGATTCTCCGCCAACCCGCTCGAAACTCTTTTCCTGCAAGACTCGAAGAATCTTAATCTGGATGGATTGGTTGATCTCGCCTATCTCATCCAGAAATATCGTTCCCCTATCGGCCAGTTCAAAACGCCCCTTGCGCTGATTGACCGCGCCGGTAAAAGCCCCTTTTTCATGCCCGAAGAGCTCTGTTTCCAAGAGGGATTCAGACAGCGCCGCGCAATGCACCTTGACTAAAGGCGCCTTGCTTCTAGGTGACTGATTGTGGAGGGCATTTGCCACCAGCTCCTTACCGGTGCCGCTTTCACCTGTGATGAGTACACTTGCCTTTGTGGGAGCAACTTGCCTAACCAACTCAAATACATGATGAATGGATGCGCTCTTACCCAGGATTTCCGCGCCCAATCTCTGCTTTTCCAATCTGGAAACTTCGGCCTCAAGTTCCTGGTGCCTGCGGGCCAATTCCCTGCGGCTAAGCGCTCTTTTCACAAGCAGACCGAGTCGTTCAAGATTCACCGGTTTTGTAATGAAATCATAGGCGCCGTTGCGCATGGCCTCCACGGCATTGTTCACTGTTCCATGCCCCGTGAGGATAATCACCGGAACCGCGGGGTAGGCAAAGACAACTTTCTTCAACAATGCATCGCCAGGAAGTTTGGGCATCCGTAGATCGGCCAGGACAAGGTCTATTTCAGTTTTGAGCATTAACTTCAAAGCTTCCTGTCCATCCTCGGCTTGAACAACTTCGTAGCCATCCAGCTCAAGAAACTTCGCAAGTCCCGAACGGATGTTTTTCTCATCGTCGGCAACCAGAATTCTGAAAGTCATTTTTTCTCCCTCGGCTTGCGCAGAGAAAAATCGCACGGCAAATCACGAATGGCAACGAGGACAATCATACTTGAAAATCAGACTTCATTCAATTTGGAGAACGGTTTCGGACCACCTCGCCACTGCCGGCAATCCCCCCTGAAATCAGCTTCCGTTCAATCTGGGGAATGGGTAAGGTAATCCGAAATGCGCTTCCTCTACCCGGGTGGGAGTCCATGTGCAAATCGCCCCCGTGCTCCTTTATCACCTTGTATACCACCGTCAAGCCCAGCCCGGAACCTGTATCACGGGTTGTGAAAAAAGGTTCGAACACCTTCCCTTGCAGTTCTTCCGGGATACCTTCTCCCGTATCGCTTACCATTATTATCACGTCGTTTTGTTCCTTACGCGTCTCCAGCCTCAGCTCGCCGCCGTTTGGCATGGCGATTATTGCGTTCTTTATGAGATTCAGCAATGCCCGCTTCATTGCCCCCTCATCCAGCGGCATGGGCGGTATTGATGCGCTCAAAACGGGAAGCACCCGCACTCTGGCTTCTTCCATCTCATAACGCAGAAGTTGAAGCAATTCACGTATGAGCTCGTTCAAATTCGCTCTCATGGGGCGCGCGTCTCGGGGTCGAACCGCGAAAAGATAATCTGAAACTATGTTGTTTAGCTGCTCAATTTCCTCTTCAAGAACACCCAAAGACTCCCCAAGGTGAATAGGGATTTCGCCTTCCTTATCAAGCTGTCTCCGAAGCAACTGGAGGTGTATACTCATGGACGCGAGGGGATTCCTTATTTCATGGGCTACGCCCGCGGCCAGCGTAGTGAGGGAGGCCAAGCTCTCCGCCCGCTTGAGTCTGGCATCCTCCGCCCTGTGTTCTGTTACGTCCTCTATATAAATCATACTCCCCACAATGCTTCCACGATCCACAAGAGCAAGAACTCCGCAGCTCAGAATGATGCTGCGATCCCGCCGCTTGATGAGAAAATCCGACATTGGCGCGCCCCTGTCCTCAACCAGGGCCGTTTTCACATAGTCAGCCATATCCTCGGACGCGATAACTTCCCACACCGGCAAATCCACGGGGTCGCTTGAGCTGAGCGGCAGGAGCCGGCGGGCCGGATTGTTAATCATGATTACGCGGTTATCCCGGCCGGTAACCAATACCCCGCCGGGTATGGACGAGAGAACTATCTCCAGTTGATCGTTGTCCTTCGCCAGCTCTTGAACAAGAGAGTGCAACCTATCGTGATCCAAACGGTCGAGGCTCCTTAGCGCCCGCCGAATAAGTTTCCGCATCAGAGACCGCCTATCGAGTGATAGAGTCCACGGAGTACCAGGGGGATGGGCAGATTCAGATTTTCCGCACGGAACCTCGCGTTCCTGATCCAATGCTGTTCAGCAAGGAAGCGGCGATGTTTTGGAAACGGGGTGTCCTTCCAACGACGGCGAAGTTCGGCGCTAAGGGCTTCTAAAAAACCGCGCATATCTTCCAGATCCCTTATTTCAAGCAGCTCCTCCGGAATTGCCCGATTATTGGAATCCGCCTGTTCAATAAACCGTTTCGCGATGGCCATTCTCGAAGTTCCGTGCCGCCGGCTGTCGAAAAACTCTTGCAGCCCGCCCTCTCCTTCCCTTCTAAAAACCCGGCGAAGAATTTCGGCCTCCTGCGCGCGGCTGCGTTTTCTAAACGGATAATCTCTTAGACGGGAAACTATGGTTGGAAGCAATAGCGGTTTGCGATCGGTAATCAATATGATGCTTGTATTGGCGGGGGGTTCCTCGAGAAATTTCAGGAGGGCATTCCTCGACGCATCTGGCATTCTCGCCGCGTCGTCAATGATGATCGTTTTATGGTCTTTAACTGTCGAGTGACGCGCCCAGCTTCGGACATGACGAACCTGGGCTACCGGCAGAAGCGCCGGCAGCGCCTTCTGCATCTCAATGGAATCATCCACCAAAGAAGCTGGAAGTGTCCCTCGTTTTTCCCCTTCCGGCGGCTGATTCCCAGGTAGTATCAAGTCCGTGGTTTCAACCAAGCGCTCCATAATGGAATGGAGTTTGGCAAGCTTTCGCTCCTCTTCCTCCCAAAGAACCGGATCGAAGCGGCGCAGCAGCTTTCTAACGGAACGAACCATCAAATAACGGGGTACATCGGAGCCATCACGCCTCATCAGTTCGGCACAGACGGAGATTTCGGGGATCAGATTGCGCCGGCCCATCAGTATCGTGCGGGGATGTGAGAGCGATCGATGAGCGCGGCAATTCCCGCATCGACAATTCCATCTTTTGCCGTCTTCACAGCAAAGAACACGAGCCAGCTCAAGGGCCGCAGTGAGTTTTCCAGACAGCGAGGGTCCCGAGAAAAGCAAGGCCGGCGCCAAAGAATCGCCGAGAACCTCTTGCTTCAGTCGGGCCGCCATCCCTTCCTGGTGGAGCAGGTTTTCAAACACTAGAGCCCACCCACCATCACTGGAAGTATTGGCCGCGCGATATGATTGAGGGTTGAAATTATCAAACTCTCCCGAAGCATCTGATTGGCAAGCGGCCAAGGCAGGCGCAGCAACTGAGCCGCGAACAGGAGGATAAGCAAAATGCCGGCACAGAGCCCAAGCGCGGCACCAAAAATACGGGATATATTTCCGGGTTTTGTTCCATAGCTCCCCCGGCCGACGCGGACGGCGAGAAAACCAAACACCAGCAGCAGGAAAAGGATGATCAGAGCCGGGAGGAGGGCCGCCACATACGCGGCGCCTGTCCGCCCCTCCAGAATCAGCACCGCGACGGCCGGCGCATCGGGATACTTCTCAGAGCCTATTCCGACGATGTACAGGATGAGTTTCTCCATGGGAGGCATCAGCAAAAGCACCGCTAGTGTTATCGACAGCAGGGTTACCATGAGATAGAGCCCGGACTTCAACCCCCGATGCGCCCCCATGCCGATGGCGAGTAAGAGAAGCATGACTATGGCTAAATCCAGAGAGTTCACTCTTCGTATTCCATCATTATCTCCCAACGCCAAGGCACGTCGAGCGGGAAAATGACTGCACGTCGCTCATCACTGATACTCCACGAGCATTTCAACAATTTTTTCGGCGGCCCGCCTGGATGTGAAGGCGCCCGCGGCGTTCGACATTCCAGCCAACTTCGCTGGATTGGACAGCAGTTCCATAACCAGCTTTTCCAGTCTGTCGGAATCGGCGTCCGCCTCGAGAGTTACCGACATTCCGAACTTCTCGGCAAGCGTCGCATTCAGTATCTGATCGCCCCGCGTGGCTTCTCGAAGGGGAACGAACACGGCCGGAGTCCTCGTCGCGGCGAGCTCCCATAGGGCGCCGGCGCCGCATCGGGCAATCGCCAGCTCCGCGGCCGCCAGGAGACAGGGCAGCTCTTCGAAGAAAAAAGGCCGGCTCATATAGCCTCTCGAATCTTGCCGGGGGGGAAGGTTTGAACCTGTCTGGTGTACGATGGCCGCGATTGGAAGGAGCCGATCAAGGGAATCTGTAACCAGCTTGTTAAGCTCACGGGCGCCGAGGGAACCGCCGAGAACGAGGATTAACGGGCGCTTGTCGTTTCTCGACAGGCCGGCGAGCCGTCTTCCCTCCTCGGGCCTCCCACTCAGTAGTACATCGCGCACCGGATTTCCAAGCGCCACGGCGCTTTTCCGAGCCGGCGCGGGAAGGTAGTCCAGGGTTTGCCTATGCGCGACAAGCGGCCGGGCACCGAACTTGATGTTGAGGCGTGTGGCAAGTCCGGGGCTGACGTCCGATTCGTGGGTGAGCGCCGGAATTTTCAGTAAGGCGGCGGCGGCCACGGGAGGAACAGACACGAATCCGCCTTTAGAGAAGAGCGCGATTGGCTTTTCGCGGCGCAGTACCTTCAAGGAGGCAAAAAAACCTATGATGATGCGGAAGAGATCAACAAAATTTCCAAGCGAGAAGTAACGGCGAAGCTTCCCCGAGGGGACCGGGAAATATCTTACACCAGTCCCGCGAAGCAGCTCCCTTTCCATTCCGCGTGAGGAGCCAATCCAAACTATGTCGAATCCTCTATCCCGAAGCCTGTCTATCACGGGAAAGGCGGGAAAAACATGTCCCGCGCTCCCACCCCCGGTGAAAGCAACTGTTGAATTGCCGGTTTCCACTACTGTACTGAAGACTATCCGATAAGAAGCTTTAGTTAAACCCCGCGCTCATTGATGGGCAAGCTGGGACTCGAACCCAGGACATCCGGTGTGTAAGACCGACGCTCTAGCCATCTGAGCTACCCGCCCTATTCGCATACATATTTTACTTGGAGCATTCGCCGGCGAGCAAGGGGCAAACCACGGAGGGAAGCCCAAGATGAAAAAACTGTAATGCTTGGATAAACCTTTTTTTCGCGAAACCGGAATTCTGCCCTATAATCATTCGATATATGACCTCAATGCTTACTCGAAAGCTGCTTATCCGGATGCTCTCCCCCCTCGCCCTCCTGTTCATCGCGTCATTCACATTCCAGCCGCTGCACGCCCAAACCACGGAATCGGACGGAATGAATACAGGGTCTCCGGGTTTTTTTTCCATCGACGCGGAAGTACGCGCTAAAACCTCGGCCACGCTAGTTTCCTGGAATCCGGAGGCTCTGACGGGATTAGTCGCCGTGCGCTATGAGTATCCCGAGGGGTATTATCAAGTTGACGATCCGGTTTACTTCACCCTCAAGCCCGAACCCACACCGGGCATAGTATTCGGTCCTCCCCTGAAGGCCGAGCCTCTCTTCAAGGACGGCCACCCTGCCGAATACCACAACGAGACTACGGTGCTGATTGAATTTCGAGCCTCCCAGGAGACTGGCCCCCAACGTCTCGCCATCAACGCGCTATCCCGAATCTGCGATTATCAGGGAGTCTGCCTGTTTCCGGATTCAGAGCTCCAATACGTCGATTTCAATCCGGCCGCGCCGGCCCTTGAGCCCAACGAAAGCATCCTCACGATTCTCGATTGGTCCAGCGGCGAGGAGGGAGGCCTGCGGAAAGCCGCGCTTGCAGGCACAGACATTTCAGCGACCGGCGGCGCCGAAAAGGCGGGATTGAAGCCTCTTAGGATCCTGCTGATCCTGCTGATGGCCCTGGCCGGCGGCGTGCTTCTAAACATCATGCCATGCATACTGCCGCTGCTCTCTGTCAAAACGCTCAATCTTGTGAATCAGGCCGGACTGAGTGGAAGGGCCATATTCAAGCACTCACTGCTATATGTCGCTGGAATCGAGACATCTCTGTTAGCATTGGCCGCCGTTGTAATCGCACTGCAGGCTTCGGGCCGGCTTCTTGGGTGGGGATTCCAACTCCAATCGCCTCTATTCGTATTGATTTTAATCGCCATAATCTGGGTATTCTCTCTTAGCCTATTCGATGTGTATGTAATAGAGGCCCCACGGGGGACTGGAATAAACAGCGCGGGTAAAAGAGGCGGCTTTCTGGGGAGTTTTCTTACGGGTATGTTCGCGGTTTTAATTGCCGCGCCTTGCACCGCGCCGCTGCTCGGCCCAGTTCTGGGATTCGCCTTTTCTCAAACAGCCCCGGTGATAATCGCGATCTTCGGACTGATTGGACTGGGTTTCGGTTTTCCGTTTCTTCTGCTGGGAGCATATCCCGGCCTGGGCGAGAAGCTCCCAAAACCCGGCCCCTGGATGAACACATTCAAGGGGGCGATGGGATTCTTGCTCATCGGCATAGTTGTCTACCTATTCACAACTTTTATCGAACTGGCGCCAACCGCCGTCGGCGGGGTGCTATGGTGGCTACTCTTTCTCGGCTTCGCCGCGTGGCTCCTGGGCAAGGCCAGGGGTCCCCTCGTGAAAAGCGCCTTCAGATTCGCCGGGCAGTTTTCGGCCCTTCTAATAGCCGTTGCCTCGGGATTTCTGTTTGTTGACCTCTCACACACCGGCGACAAAGTGGCGGTGCGGGACGCGACGGAGTCCTCACGGCTTTCAGATATTGACACACAGTTCTCAGGCGAAGTGAACACCATCGCGTTCGACGAGCAGGAGCTTCAAGCTCTCATAGCGGCCGGTAAGCCCATCTTCCTGGAATTCTCCGCTGAGTGGTGCACCGTGTGCAAAGTCAACCAGCGCGTAATCAAGCACAGGCGAATTCGCTCTCTAATGATCCGAAAGGGAATCACTCACATAAAGGCCGATCTTACGGCATACGACGAGACTCTAGTCCGCGCGCTGGCGGGCTTTGGACGCGCCAGCCTGCCGCTGTATGTGCTATACAGTCCGGGCGAAAAAAACCCCCATATTCTCCCCGCCTTACTCAGTGTTCGTAAGCTAAGTGCCAAAATGGAGGAAATCCGCTAGGCAGCCGGCCCGTCCTTGGTTCTCCAGTTCTCTCTCTCGGCTCTCTGGCCTCTTGGTTCCAGTTTTCCTATCCTCCTATACCCCCCCGGTCTTTTTGCCTGATGTTTTGGATCAGTTCAACTATTAGTTTTTGTAGTTCCTGTACTTCTTCTTTCAATCTATTCAGTTTCAGTAAATCTCCATTCCCTAACTCTCTCTTATCTCCCAGGCTCGTTATTTCTGACCCTTTTTGTCCTATTTTCCCTCTTAGACTTTGTAGCATCAGTTTTATTGATGCTAAATCTGATGCTAAACGTGATGCTAAATCCATTTTTTCCTCCTAAAATACAATTCACCGCTCACGCGGACTTCCCCCCGAGTCTGGGCGGACGGCGCCGTCTCAGAACCGCCCTGTCGACAGCAGCACCAGTGTGCAGGCATCAATCCAGGCGATATTGGCCTCGCTTAGGGCCTTCCCAGCCATTGGCGACTCGGTTCCCGGATTGAATATCACGCGCCTGGGCCGCGCGGCGACTATGTCTTCCAACTCCAGTCGCGGCGGCGCCAGATAAACAGTCAGGGTATCAATCGCGCCCACGCTTTTCGCGGCATCCCGCACCCTCGCGAAGGCTCGGAGACCCTCCACCTCCTCGTAGGCGGGATTAATCGGAATCACCCGATGGCCGGCCTCCTTAAGCCGGCGCAGCGCCTTGTTGGCATACCTGCTCTCCTTTGGGCTGGCTCCCAGCACGGCCACAACGCTCATTCGGAGGGCACCGCGCCATCTGAAAACACAAGCTCGCCAATGGCCTTCCTGGTTCTGATTCGCGTTTCCATATGCCGGAAATCCTCCGGAACCAATTCAGAATCACCCGGCCAGCCGATTGCCACGGCGGTGAGGATCGCGAAGTTTGCAGGAACCTTGAAATCCTCCCGTATTCGCCGCGAATCGAAACCTATCATCTGATGAAAAACAAGGCCCTCGCGTGTCGCCTGGAGCGCCATCTGAACAGCGGCCATGCCCGATTCGTACATGGCCATGGCATTCGGTGTTCCCGCGCCGGGTCTGTCGCCGCGGCTGAGCACAAATATCAGTCTTGGCGCCGCCAGGGCCCACGCGTTCTTAGGCGCCAGGGCCTTACGAGCCTTTTCGAGCGAATCCGCATCCTCCGGTCCAAAGGCCAGAAAGCGCCAGGGCTGGTTGTTGAAGGAAGAAGGCGCCCATCTGGCCGCTTCGAAGAGCCGCCCCAGCACTTCGGACGGAATCGGCGCGGATGAATCAATGGCCCTCGAACTCCACCTGCCCGCGATAAGGTCTACAATACCGTCCATCCCGGTCTCCGGCCTCATTGCCGGAGATAACTTATTCATATGGATAGTATAATAGCAGGATTTGAACCAGTAAACATATTTCCGAGCCCCGGGCTCGGGAATGGAGTGACTATGACCAAGCCAGATTTTCTCGACAAGTTTGAAAATATCGAGACCATATTCAATGACATCTACGGCGGTGAAGACATCAACTTCCATCTGGAACGATGGATCAGGCTGATTGAAATTCACAGAAACCGCTGCGAGGATCCATCGCCCAGGCTCTTCTCCGCCCCAGGGCGCATTGAGCTCTCCGGCAATCATACCGATCACAATGGGGGTGTCGTACTCAGCGCGGCGATACAATTGGATACGATAGCCGCGGTTACCCGTGGGGACGAGGGGGATGGAAAACTTGCCGAAATAGTTTCCGAGGGATATCCGCCGGTAAACGTCAACCTCTCCCAACTGGCAAGGGTGGAGGCCGAGACGGGTACCAGCGATGCCCTCCTCAGAGGCATAGCCTCCTCCGTGCTGCGCCGGGGCGGCCGCATCGGCGGTTTCAGCGCGAGTACAAGCAGCAGGGTGTCAAAGGGCTCGGGACTAAGTTCGTCGGCCGCTCTGGAAATACTGATTGGCTCGATTTTCAACGAGCTCTATAACGAAGGGCGATTCACTCCGTTGGAGCTGGCGCAGATGGGACAGGAGGCGGAGAACAATTACTTCGGCAAGCCCTGCGGTCTCATGGACCAGATCTCCTGTTCCGTGGGCGGCGTTCTCGCCATCGACTTCGCACAGAAGACTGCTCCCGGCGTGCATCAAGTTGATTTCAATCCCTCAGATAAGGGTTTCACGCTCGCGATACTCGATTCCGGCGGCAATCATGCGGATTTAACCGCCGATTATTCGGCCATACCGGCGGAGATGCGCGCCGTCGCGTCGGTTCTCGGCGCCGAATATCTTGGAGAAGTCGATGAGGGGAGTTTCATGTCCAACATTGGAGAAATCAGACGAAGATGTGGCGACCGCGCCGTCTTACGCGCCCTGCACTTCTTCGGCGAGAATCGCCGCGTCCACGCCATGCTTGGAAGCCTGGAGAGGGGTGACATTGGAGCCTACCTGGAAGGGATGCGCCAATCCGGCAATTCGTCTTTTCGCTTCCTGCAGAATGTGTTCTCGCCCGGCCGCATCGCCAAGCAATCACTCTCTCTGGCACTGGCGCTCAGCGAGGGGTTTTTGGGCGAATCAGGAGTGGTTCGGGTTCACGGAGGCGGTTTCGCCGGAACGATCCAGGCGCTCATATCAAACAAAAACTACACCGAGTACAAGAATTTCATAGAGGGGTACTTTGGAGAAGGCTCCCTCATTCCACTCTCGATTCGGCGGCTACCGGCCGGTGAACTGCGATGAGCCTCCGCATGGCTCTATTCCCGTTGGCTCGTCACTTTTTGGCCCTGTCAGCTCGGGCGGAGGCAGCGGCCTAACGCGACGCGCGCCAGAGGTCAACCCCCCCCCCTTGACTCACGCCCCACCAATCATCCCATTATTCAAAGGCAGTAAATACCATATTCAGGAACTTTCAAACAGTGATCAATCTGTCACCCCTCCAAGAGGCGCGCCTTGGCTATAAACCGAAGTTACCCCGGGTGCTTCGCGCGTCAATGGAAAACATCGCCGTCACCCTGGGCGAGGCCACCGAATCAATGGCCGATCAGAGCAGGCTGCGCGAGCTATTCCCGCTCACCTACGGCGCGCCAATCGCCAAGTTCATCAAGGGAACGAATTCCACACCGCCCAATCCCCGAAAAATTGGGGTGGTTCTCTCAGGCGGTCAGGCCCCCGGCGGGCACAATGTTATAGCCGGTGTCTTCGACGCGTTGAAAAAGGTCAACCCGAGGAGTCAGCTTTTCGGATTCAAGGGCGGTCCGATGGGAATTGTCGAAGGGCGGCTATTGGAAATCACTTCGGAGCTCATCAATGCCTATCGTAACACCGGCGGCTTTGACATCATTGGATCGGGCCGAACCAAGCTTGAGACCACGGAGCAATTCGAGGCAAGTCTTGCCACCTGCGAAACCCACGGCATCGACGGCATTGTGATAATCGGCGGCGATGATTCGAATACGAACGCCGCCATTCTTGCCGAATGGCTCAAGAAAAGAGATTCCGGGATTACCGTGGTTGGCTGTCCGAAGACCATTGACGGCGATCTAAAAAACCGGTACATCGAAACTTCGTTTGGTTTCGATACCGCCACAAAGACCTACGCTGAACTGATTGGAAATATCGCAAGAGATGCCAACAGCGCCAGAAAATACTGGCATTTCATCAGGCTGATGGGACGCAGCGCCAGTCATATCACCCTCGAATGCGCACTGAAGACGCATCCCAACATCTGCATAATTTCCGAGGAAGTCAGGGCGAAGAATATGTCGCTTGATCAGGTGGTGGATTCGATTGTCAGGATTGTCGTGGCGCGCGCCGCGCGTAAGAAAGATTTCGGCGTTGCCCTTATCCCTGAGGGATTGATAGAGTTCATTCCGGAAATCGGCAGGTTGATTTCGGAGCTGAACGGGCTACTGGCAAAGGATGCTGAATACCTTGCCACTATCAAAACCTTTGAAGATGCCAGAGAGTGGGTGAATCATGAGCTGTCAAAGGACTCCTCCCATGTTTTCTCCTCCCTGCCGCGCCAGATTCAGATGCAGCTTCTCGACGACCGAGACCCACACGGCAACGTTCAAGTTTCCCGCATTGAAACCGAGAAGTTACTAATCGAATTGCTTGGCGCGCGCCTAACCAAGATGGAATTAGCGGGAGAATATCACGGCAGATTCAACGCTATTGCGCACTTTTTCGGCTACGAAGGGCGCTGTGCCTTCCCCAGCAATTTCGATGCGGACTACTGCTATGGACTTGGCTTTTCAGCCTACCTGCTTCTTTCAACCGGATTAACCGGATATATCGCCAATCTTGCGAATCTCCATTTGGCCGCCGCTGATTGGGCGCCGGGTGGCATCCCGCTTACGATGATGATGAATATGGAGCGCCGCCATGGAGAGCTTAAGCCCGTAATTCGCAAGGCCATGGTTGAACTGGACGGCGCTCCCTTCAGGGCCTTCGCAGGCAATCGGGAAAGATGGGCGCTCGAAACCTGCTATGAGTTTCCAGGCCCAATCCAGTACTATGGCTATGACAAAATCAGTGAGACGTCAACAAGCACATTGAAACTCGAGGGGGGAGGGGTGACTGAAGGGATCTAAACTGTGCTAGTATGGCGCCTATGAGAGCAGTCGTAATCAAAAAATATGGGCCACTTGAAAATATAGCGCTGGAAGAGGTGGCGAAACCGGAGACAGCCGACAACGAGGTGTTGGTTGCCGTACACGCATCATCCATCACCTTCTCCGATCTGGCGCTAATTACCGGGAAACCCTTCATCGTACGGCTATTTGGGATGGGATTGTCCGCGCCCAAATACAGGATACCAGGCTCCGACATCGCCGGGCGTGTGGAAGAAGTCGGACGCGAAGTGAGAAAATTCAAACCCGGAGACGAGGTTTACGGAGATATCTCGGACATAAAACGAGGGGGATTCGCCGATTTTGTGTCTGTCCCCGAAACAGCAATCGCAATCAAGCCTGCCAATCAAACCTTCGAAGAGGCCGCCGCTGTCCCCGAAGCCGCCCATGTGGCCCTGCAAGCCATTCGAGACTACGCCAAGGTGAAACCCGGGGAAGAGATTTTAGTAATCGGCGCCTGCGGCGGCATCGGCAGCTTCGCCGTCCAATTTGCGAAGTACTATCAGGCCGATGTCACCGGACTCTGCTCTGCGGGCAACTTCAAACTTGCCCACTCGCTGGGCGCGGCTCAGGTAATCGATTACACAAGGGAAGACTTCAGCAGAATGGGCAGGCGATTCGACGCGATTATCGCATGTGTGGGAGATTACTCAATTTATGACTATCGGAGAGCCTTGAAACCCAGAGGTCGTCTTGTACTCACTGGGGGTTCAGTGAAGCAGTTCTCACAATGCGCGATGCTAGGCCCCATCCTATCCAAGAAAGATGGCAGAAAGTTCCAAACCATGCTGGTGAAAACCAACGTGGATTTGGATTTCATTCGCCACCTTATCGAAGACGGGCAGGTTAGATCGCTAATAGACAGGAGCTACCAGCTAAGCGAGATTGAGGCTGCTTTTCGATACTACATGGGCGGCCATTCCCGCGGCAAGGTTATTATCAGCATAAAACCTTAAATGACGCGTTTCAACGCGAATCAATATCGCGATTCACCATAACTCAAGTGAGCACACGGAACAAACTTCTTGCCTGACGCCTTCCCATCAACTAAGCTACCAAGTCCATGAGTAAGTACGTTTTGAAAGCCTCTTGCCCGGATAGCAAGGGGATAGTTGCCGCTGTCACTACTATGATGGCGGCAAACGGCGCAAATGTTCTCGATCTTACCCAGCACACCGCTTCCGATATTGATGTCTTCATGCTCAAAACACTGTTCGAAGCTCCAAGTCCCTTCGATCGGAAATCATTCGAGAGAGTCTTCAAAATCACTGCGGACAATTTCAAAATGACCTGGGAACTCTACGACACCAACCGAAATGAACGTGTGGCCATATTGGTCAGCAAAACAAACCACTGCCTCTGGGAGCTTTTGTTGAAGCACCAAGACGGAGAAATTGACTGTGAAATACCGCTTGTAATATCCAATCATCCCGACAACAGGGGAGTTGCGGAACAGTTCAAAATTCCCTTTCACCATATTGATTACAAACCCGGAAAAGCCGCGGCCGAAGAAAGAATTCAGCAACTTCTGATTGATTATGAAATCAACTTGGTGGTGATGGCCAGATTCATGCAAATTCTAAGCCCGGAATTCACCAGAAGATGGAAGAACAGGGTTATCAACATACATCATGGATTTCTGCCCTCGTTCACGGGCGCAAAACCATACCATCAGGCCTGGCACAAAGGAGTGAAGATAATCGGCGCAACCGCTCATTTCGCCAACGAGCTTTTAGATCTGGGCCCAATAATCGCCCAGGAAGTCATCCATGTGAGCGATCTTTCATCCATCAACCATCTTGTGCAGATAGGGAAAGATGTCGAACGACGAACACTTGTACAGGCTCTCAAGCTGTATCTGAATCATTCAGTATTCGTGTACAGAAACCGCACCTTCATACTGCGCTAGAAACAGATCGTCCAATCGCCAAATCCAGCACCATGCCAGCAGCCGACGGGTCTTCCAACAGGGCCTGATGAGCCCGATGGGCATCCTCCAACGCGAACTCGGTTCCTAATGGCGGCCTGATGTGTCCTCGTTTGATTCCTTTCTCCCATAGGAATCAACCGACTTCACTCCAGAGCCGTCAAGCGAATCAAAACCCTCCTGAGTCCAAGCCAGAGGGTTTATCACAGAGATCCGCCAAACCCGAACGGCTCCGCGATGGAATCATATGCTTGCCGCAAATGCGGATATCATGATGTGCGTGCTTGCTTTTGAAGATATTTGAGAATGACAAATCCAATACTCTTAGCGTATGATGCATGTTAGAATCAGTTGCATGCGCTCTATTCGCGGTGATAAGCGCAGGGAGGTTGTGACATATGTGTAAGAAAACTTGGTTTGTGTGTGAAAGAGTGCTCATAGTACTTGCGCTTTCTTTTACATCCGCAGGGTGCGCCTCGGAAAACGATGGAGCACCCGTTCCGCCCACCGGCTTTGTCACTCGCTGGAATACCGATGTTGCCGTCCTCTACGGCTACGACTATATCTATATTGCAGATACTGCGAGAAATCAGATAAGGCTGCCCTTGAGCGCAAGCGGCACTTATGACTTCGTGGTTTCATGGGGCGATGGGCGTGAAGATACGATTACAGCGTACAATCAAGAAGAAGTCACTCATACCTACAAGAGCGCGGGGGAGTATGAGGTTACGATAATCGGAGTCTGCGAGGGATTTGGATTCTCTTATGATTCCACTTCATCTACGAGTATGGGCGACTGCGCGAAGCTCCTGGATGTGAGTCAGTGGGGGGCGGTGAAGTTGCACAATGAGGGGTATCAGTTCAATTATTGTATCAATCTCTCTGGTTTTTCAGCATCCGATACGCCTGATTTGAGCAATATCACTGATATGGGTGGTATGTTTTTTGGCGCATGGTTTTTCAACCAAGATATCGGCTCTTGGGATGTGGGCAATGTCACTGATATGAGTTTTATGTTTCTTGAAGCAGGATCGTTCAACCAGGATATCGGCTCATGGGATGTGGGCAATGTTATCGATATGAAGGGTATGTTTGCTAAAGCAGGATCGTTCAACCAAGATATCGGCTCATGGAATGTGAGCAATGTTACTGATATGAGTAGTATGTTCTGGGCCGCACGAGTGTTCAACCAAGATATCGGCTCATGGAATGTGAACAATGTCACTGATATGAATCATATGTTTTTTGAAGCAGAATCGTTCAACCAAGATATCGGCTCATGGAATGTGAACAATGTTACCGATATGGAGAGTATGTTTTTTGTAGCAGGATCGTTTAACCGGGATATCGGCGATTGGGATGTGAGCAGGGTTACTAATATGAGTAGTATGTTTGCTGACGCAAGATCGTTCAACCAAGACATCGGCGACTGGGATGTGAGCAATGTTACTGATATGGACTATATGTTTTGGAACGCACGAGTGTTCAACCAAGACATCGGCTCTTGGAATGTAAGCAATGTTACTGATATGAGTTATATGTTTTTTGAAGCAGAATCGTTCAGCCAGGACATCGGCTCTTGGGATGTGAGCGATGTCACTGATATGAATCATATGTTTTCTAATGCAATATCGTTCAGCCAGGACATCGCCAACTGGAATGTGAGCAATGTTACTGATATGAGTAGTATGTTTGATACCGCAATATCGTTCAACCGGGATATCAGTGGATGGACTGTCGATCAGGTAACTGATCATAGCGGTATATTCGATGGATGTCCCATGGCTCAGAATAACAAACCTCCACCATTCCGATAGTTGCGAGTAACGAGCCCTCAGTTCAGTCCTTCCAAGCATTCTGGCTGACGCATTTGTCAATTGCTGGTAACATATAAAAACTTTCGCGCATTCTAAAGAAGCATGAAAAAGTCCTTAGGTCTGACGATTGTTTAACCCCAGGCTCAATGGCAACGGTACCCCGGGGGCGAAAAAAAGAGGTGGCCACCATGCTCAAGGCCATCCATGCTAAAGGAAAACCTGGAAGAGGCGGCGAAGTAAGTAAGGAGCGGATGGCCGGAAAACTGAGCAATATGAAATTCGGCAAGGCTGCTGAACTTGTTCGCTCCGGTTCTGAGGAGGCCTTCTCCCACCATGGTTTTCCTGCTTAAACATTGGAAACGAATCCGAACTAATAACGGACTTGAAAGAATCATGAAAGAGATTCGCAGAAGGACACGTGTCATCGGCTCTTTTCCCGATGGAGAGTCAGCTCTGATGTTGGTTGCGCCAAGTTGCGACATGGTAACGTATAAAATCTTTCGCAAATTCTGAAAAAAACATAAAAAAGTCCTCAATCTGACGATTGTATATCCAACACAAAAAACCAGTCAGAAGGAGGACTATATGAATGGTAAGATTATCG
>Ga0056110_100056_pt1 | contig 33643 bp, 28 predicted proteins | sample WorMetloBBELIZE1_FD_83873 | JGI IMG/M metagenome (GOLD analysis project Ga0056110, IMG submission 83873) | Marine gutless worms symbiont microbial communities from Max Planck institute for Marine Microbiology, Germany - Olavius longissimus B... ... | reverse complement strand
GAGCGAGCGTAAGTATCTTAATATGGATCTATTAGGAGAATGGGAAAAGGAGAATCAGGCATCATGATTTAGGATTCTCAAGATTGAGGAATATGAATTTGCGATAAGATTCTTGACACTACCGAAAATTTATCCGCCGCAGGTACACAGCCGAATTCCCATCCGAACAAAGCTTCGAAAACTCGAATTCGTCGTCTTGTATCTCGTCGTAATCGTAATTCGGCTGACACCTAGTATTTAAGGAGGGGAGCAGGCGGCTAAGCCAGGGCACTGTCGACGTACTTCCGCAGCATATCCCCGAAAAGTAAATTATTCTTATTGGCTTTGAGGTACTCGTAATCGATATCTTGAATGTTCATTCTCGAGGCTCGAAATGTCGAAGAGGAAGAGTACCAGTGAATGGCATATGAGGTGGACAAATCACAGAATCTATCAATATCGACTCGTTTATACCGCCGGAACAGATGCCTGATAAGACCAGGCGCTGAGGGATAGAAATAATCGGGTTGAAATATTTCGACGCTGTCGGCCATATTTGAATCCGCCACCGCCTCTTGTAATAAAAAGGGTCCTATTTTTAGCGGTATGTTTATTTCCACCGCTTCATACTGATTGAGTTTTTCAATCACTCCCGCTACGAAGCATCCAGACTTCTCCGATCCGAATACAGCGTTATTTACAGTCGGAACATATGCCCCTAATCTGTTGTAGAGGACATAACCATGTGGGATTCTTTCGCATATATCCCGCAATTTCACCAATAGAAGACTTCTAACTTTTCTAAGCCTACCACGAATACTTGTTGGGTGCAGAATACATTCCGGGAAGAGTGTTTTTTCCCTACCCAGAAATGCGGTTTTCCTTGTTCGAAGTAACAATTCCTTGAATGATCGCAAAACCACAATGTCCAGATCCAAATACACTCCGCCATATAGGTAGAGTATGGCATATCTCAATATATCAGATTGGATTATAGGATTTCTCTCAATTAAATCTCTTTGTCTTCCGAGACAAAACAGGAGTTGGTTTTCACTTGAAAAAACCTCATCAAAATCTAACTCCTGTAAGATTATCTCTGGTAATTCACCGAGTTTGTGAAACCATTTCTCGTTAGCTCCAAGGTGTTTGTGATGAACGAATATCCTATCAAAGTCACCTTTCTTGGCCGCACTATAGACCGACAAGTAGTACAACCAGGGAAAATTGGAACCAATCCATACGAAATGCGCCTGATTAGGAATCATGTTGCAGCATACACCTGACTCGTGAGTTCGCGTTAAAAGCTAGTCTAACTGAACAACAGTCTTTCGAATGTTGTTCTTTGTCAGAATCAGCAACCTGGAAAATATTTCTTTCATCAGACCCCTTACAAACGACGTTTCGTTCAAGTACCTCTTTCGGAGAAAGAGTTCCTGATCCTTGTTCATTCTCTGTAATCCTCTTGTCCTTTTACGGGCGTTGATTGTCTTCTCGATAAGCTCTATCCATTGCTTACATATCTTGGAAATCCTATACTTCCGCGCTTCCTTCCTCGCCATTTCACCCATTTTTCCAACCATGGCTTCACTGTCCATGAGTATGCTCATACACTGGGCAAGGCTGGCTTTCGTCATATCATCGGCAAGCAAACCCGTAACCCCATCTTTGATCAATTCATTGACTCCAGAGCAGGCACGGAAACCAATCGCAGGTAAACCATAGTCGTAACCCTCTATAATTGTCACTGGGAAACCCTCATATCTTGATGGAAGGCATAGAAAAGTGGCATTACTATACTCATTGTGAAGGTTACCAAGTTCCCCCCTCAATTCAACTTGGTTCGCTAAATCAAATTGATGTATTAATTCACGATACTTTTTCTCACTGCCGTCTACATCTCCACCGATGATTCTGACTTTCCAATCCGGATACCTATGTCTGATTTCAGCAAATGCCTTGATCAGAATCGAAAACTGCTTAACGTCATCCTCTAGCCTTCCAACAGCGATAACAGTTTTATTAGCGAATGTACATCTTCCATTTCCAGGAATCATATCCGAAACGGCGTTCGGGATTATAGTTACCCTCTCCCTAAGATGCGCTTCGAGCGACTCACGGTAGGAAGGAAACAGGAGGTGTATTGAATCGGCAAATGTCATAAGCAATTGTCTTTCGCTGCGATTCCACATCTCCTGTTCAATCTTCCAGGGGTTCGAATGCTCGGAGAGTATCAACGGGATATCTGAGTATTTCATAATGTGCGGCCACCATCTAATTGCCGCCCCAACCGACATCGCGATTACAATATCGGGCCTTGTTGCCAATATCGCTTCGCGAATTTTCTTTCTGCAAATTTTCGTATCAATCCATCTGCTGTTGATAAGTATTGTACCTTGAGGTAGCTGATAAAAGGATTCTTTTTTCACACTCGACGAATTGGCTACCACTATCAGAGAGTGACCCCTCTCCACAAGAGCTGAGCAGATAATTGAAGCGACTTTCCCTAAACCACCGGCAGATTTGGTTAAGTTCCAGATTGCAATGCAAATATTCATGTCGTTTCGGATTGGGAACTAGACATCACAAAAACTATCCTCGGAATGTTTATAAGTTAGTTTGATTCTCATCTCAACCAATCTCACTTCCCGCATACTGCATTCCCACTTACCGAACATCCGGCAGTTTCCGACACCAATGCCCCGATGCATCCAGCTTATCGGGAAGCTATTACTTCAGTCTGATACCGAACACGAGAAGTTTCCACCTCATAAGTGATCAGGTGCCAGCATGCCATAGCGGCGATCATCCCCTTTCCATCAGATTCAATCGATTCTCATGAACAATGCCCTATCCCAATCGAAAGCTGCCGGTAGTATCATTCCACCAATGAGTAGTGTCAAGCAACTTGCGCTCTTCCAAAGGGTAATCCTGCCCACACATGGCTATGACTCTTAACCTAAGAGTCTCCCGCGAGGACTGCCGCTACGATGGGGGGGGCGAAGGCGGCTCCGCTCTTCTTCCTCTGCTCCCTCTTAATCCTGCCAGCCTGGCTCGCAAGCTCGCCATGGCAGCGGCGAAAGCCAGGCGGGTTCACATGGGCCCTGCCTAAGAGAAAATTGATCTGAAGTGCCTCCAATGCGGGGTCGCTGTAATAGAAGTCGCGGAGCGGCTCCTTGTTCAGCCTGCGGCAGACGATGTTCTCCGGTGGAAAGCCCTCGGCCAGATAGTAGGCGGCCTTATATGAAGTCGCTGGTCCTGATGGTTTCCATGGGCAACTCCTTGTAGGAGCCAAAAACTCTATGTTTGTCATTCTTGGACATTTAATTAGAATGAACATTGTGAGTCTTTGAACTCCTTCATTTTTTTCTGGCCCGTCCCGAAAGTTTGCTGACTTGGGGGGCGGGCCGTTTTGCCGCTCCAACAGAGCGGGACTAGATTCGCTCGTTTCGACGCAATGCTTGGCGTGAATCTTCGCCACCGCGAAAATGCTGGGTTGCCAACAAATCACTGATACGCCCGTTAAATCGTTCCACTTCAATCTTACTCCCCATCGGATCCACACACTCAAGGTGGCTTGTTCCCGCATGGGAATGCCAGTTGGTAGTTTCTATAACAGAGTGTCCAGGCCCCTCGAAAGCGCCATCGGGGGAACCGCTGCTTTCGAAGCCCGTAACCTTGCACCCGCGACTTAAAAAAATTAATATACGAATAGGAGGGGATATGCTCAATTTCAGATATGTAAGCCCAACCCAGTTCGTATTCGGCCGCGATGCCGAAGCTGCGCTGGTTGAAGAGAGCTCAAAACTTGGCAATGTGATTTTGCTGCACTACGGAGGCGGGAGCATTGAGAAATCCGGCCTCTATGAACGGGTTAAAAAATTCCTGGCTGAAACGAAAGCCAGGATTGTCGAGCTGGGAGGGGTTAAGCCCAATCCGAGTTTGGAGTTGGTCAGGAAGGGGATAGAGCACTGTCGCTCTCTGGGAGTTACCGGTGTGCTGGCCGTGGGTGGCGGAAGTGTAATAGACTCGGCGAAAGCGATCGCCATAGGGGTGCCTTACTCGGGCGATGTATGGGACTTTTTCACCGAGAAAGCCACTGTGGCCGCGGCGCTTCCCGTGGGTGTCATTCTTACGCTGCCGGCCGCAGGCAGCGAGGGCAGTTCGAGTTCTGTAGTCACCGATGTGCCAAGCAAGTCGAAATTTTTCTGCGAGCACGACTTGTTGCGGCCGGTTTTCAGCCTGATGAATCCAGAGCTTACCTACACTCTTAGCCCATTTCAGACTGCCTGTGGCATTGTAGACATGATTTCCCACGTCATGGAGCGCTATTTCACTCATACCGAGAATGTTGACCTCAGCGACAGGCTATGTGAGGCGGTTTTGCGCAGCATCATCGCCGCCGCCCCCAAGGTGCTGGCCAATCCCACAGACTATACCGGACGAGCCGAACTGATGTGGACAAGCACTATAGCTCACATTGATCTCGTCGGACTTGGCCGCGTGGGCGATTGGGCCAGCCATAGCATTGAACATGAGTTATCCGCCCAGTATGATGTGGCTCATGGCGCGGGTTTGGCAGTCGTATTCCCCGCATGGATGAAGTATGTGCTAAAGGAGAACTTGGCGAAGTCGGTTCAATTCGCGCTGCGAGTTTGGGGCGTGGAATATGTTGCCGGCAGGGATGAACAAATAGCGCTTGAGGGAATAAGACGACATAGGGCCTTTTATGATTCCATCGGAATGCCTACAAATCTCAAAAAGCTGGGAGTGAAGGATAATCGCTATGCTGTGATGGCCGAAAAGGCCCTGCGCAGCGGACCCCTCGGGGAAGTGAAGAAGCTCAATAAAGAGGACGTTGTGGCCATCTACACATTGGCGGAAACCTGAGCTCACGCCCGTTGACTGTCGGTGCTTTCGCTTCACCCGCCCGTCTCGGGGCTTTGTGACCGCGACAGGATCTCAGATAATGCTCATCAGCGATTACAGCAGTGAAAGGGAATGCGCGACATCATATCGCCGCCGTGGAGGAAACGACGGGTGGGGCCGCGTTGATTGCCGCTAAGCCCAACGGAAATCGCCGGTCCGGCGTGGACGAGGCGAACGGCCGAAGCGAATCGGTATGACGGCGACTAAAACCGCTCCATGGCTTGTCGGCGAGCTCTGATTCGTATATAATTCTCTATTTCGAATTCGCGAATTACGTCCTTGATGCTGGAATTGCGAACCGTCATATATATGTCCATATCCGACTTCAGGGCCGCGCGTAAGAGTTTCGAGTGACCTCTGGCGCCCAACTCCATTCTTCCAACTTCATCAAGGAAAAAAGCATCTGCATCAGCCATACGGGCGGCTTCGAAAATCCCTCTTGCCCAGGCGAAACCTGCGGTATTGAAGCAAAAGGCTCCATGGGCAAAGCTTTCATCAGTGCATCCGTCCGGACCGGTGCATATCTGGGCCAAGGGAATGCCAACCCCGCTACGAAGATCCACAAGCTTATATGCAACCAGGGTGTCGTCTTCGAACACCTTTTCGGCGGCAAAACCGTACGCATTCTTTACGGTGGGGAATATCCGCTTGAGTCGAGTGGTTTTTCCCTCGTTCTTTTCGCCGCAAATCAAAAATATCATGATGTTTGCATAGAGAGTTTTTTGGGGGGGGGGAAGCAGCGGTTTTCAGGGATGTGTCTGAAAGCTCCAACTGGCCCCCAAGTAGAAGAGAATGTCGACCCCCTCCCAGGTGAACATATCCTCCTCTATATATGCCTGCCAGCCAAAGCGGCCGACATGCCCTTTCAGTCCTATTTTGACGTTGGTTTGAGGCAGAGTAAACAGGGTGCTTCGTCCGAAAAGGCGATGTGTGAACTGTTCCTCGCCCTTGAACGGCGCGCTTTGAACGTTGAGCTGCGCAAGGATTGAAATGTTGGAAGCCATCCGAAATTCGACTGCGAGAATTGTCTGGACCATCGGACTGCCCTCGTCGCCCAGCGGTATGATGATGCCGGCGTTAAGATAAAGTGCCCAGCGCCTCCACGGGTACCAATCCAGGAGGAAGGCCGCGCCGATATCCGGATAGCCCGAACCGAATCGAACGTCACTTCGTCCAGTTGGCAACTTGAACGCAAAAATTGCACCCAGGGACTGTCTTGAGCCGTTCCGAAAATTCCAAAGAGCCTGTAAATCAAGATCTCCAGGTCCGACAATCGAACCTTCGGACTGCCACTGCGCCTCATTCCTGACATTCCAGTACGAGTGTTTATCGTCGAAATACTCGCGTCTGGCATTTGGCAGCCCAAAAATCCCATGCCACCATTCAATGAAATAATCGAGAAAGCCACCATATCGAAAATACATGCGCCAATCCGCGCTGAACTGCCACGAATCCAATGCCTGCCAATCGAAGTTCAATTCCACAACCGTGCTCTCATAGTCAATAAGGATTAATCCGTTCTGCTCACTTACACCGAACTTCCCGTTATCGGCAATGGAAGAGTAATCATCCATATCGAACCCCTTGGTTACAAATTCGTTTAAAAGGTAAAGAGCGGCGCCGGCGCGGATTGTCCCGGGTGTTAGGGGCGTAGCTGAATTGGCGGAAAAACTGAACCATGGTAAGTGTGGCGTATGGAGGTTCCTTCCGCCAAGTGGACCATGCGCGGCATCCCGGAGATTGGAGGCTTCCAGGGGTTTGGCCGCAAGAATCAAGCCGCAGAGTAAAAGCCCAGATTGCGTCTTCCTAGACATCGTAAACAATCAATCCCCCTCCCATCGCGGAGTTTTCCGCGCCAGTCGCGTGAGAACGAAAAATAAGCAATGCAAATCCGCTTACTTCGAGACTGATTGTCACCTTGCTTTTTTCCAGTTTAGGCCAGTAGTCAGAGCTGCACGAGAGAACTCGTTGTCATACATGCCACTCCTAGACTCTATCTCGTGACAGAGGCGATAACAATTCTTTTTTAAAAAATCCGCTTTCGGAACGCAGAAATCCATATGGAACAGAATTCAGATTCTATGACTCCGCGATTTTCATGCCGATGCGTATCATCATGCAGGCTCGCCGCGCGGCATCCCGGAGTGTTTCCGAAGAGCGGGCCATCACTTCATCCATTCCCATGACACGATCCATGGTGCTCATTATTGAATCTATTCCGTATTTGAACACCTCCTCCGCGTTCGCGCCAATATCTCCAACGATGGCCAGCGCCGGGACGCCGCAGTTCCTGGCCCGCATTGCAACTCCAACAGGCACTTTGCCTCGAATGGACTGGCCGTCAATCCTTCCTTCGCCGGTAATAACCAGATGAGCACCTTCGAGTTGATCTTCAAAGTCCACCAAATTGAGTATGCAGTCTATTCCGCTTTCCATTTGAGCATCGCAAAAGGCCATCAAGCCGAAGCCTAGTCCGCCGGCGGCTCCGGCCCCGGGCTTACTTCGCAGCTCCAGGCCTTTCCAGCGTTCTATCTCATCGGCGAATTTCGTAAGGGCCGCATCCAGCCTTTCCACCGCCGCCGCATCCGCTCCTTTTTGTGGTCCGTAAGTGGCGGAGGCGCCGTCTGGACCCAGAAGAGGATTATCCACATCGCAGACCACATTGATTTTCGCTTCCCGCAACAGGGGACTGACTTTTGAATCGTCCAATCGTGCGAGCTCCGCCAGTGCGGCTCCGCCTTCGGAGAGCTCCCTGTCCTCCGCGTCGAGAAATCGATAGCCCAGCGCGCGTGCCATTCCCGCCCCTCCATCGTTTGTGGCCGATCCGCCGATACCTATTGTAATATTCTTGTGACCCGCGTTCAGCGCGGCGAGCAAGATCTGTCCGGTACCGAAGGTGCTCGCTATCAGCGGATTTCTCTCGCCTTGGGCGAGCAGGGGCAGGCCGCTCGCAGCCGCCATCTCCAGTACCGCCTTATCGCCTAGAACGCCATAGAAGGAATTTATCGGACGGCCCAATGCATCCCGCGCTTTCACTCGTTCAATTTTTCCCTTCAGTCCGTTCATCAGGGCCTCAACGGTACCTTCGCCCCCGTCCGCAATAGGGATTTTAATGTACTCGGCCTTGGGGAACACGGCTCTGGCTCCTTCTTCAATCAATTCGGCGACACGCATACTTGTATTGCTGCCCTTGTACGAATCCGATGCGATAATGATTTTCATCGCTTTGAATCTTAGCATGAAATCTGCTTGTAGCCCATCAAATGCCGCATTGTCCGCCTGTTATTCTACGTGGCTTTTCAAGCATGGGCTTGCGTCCTGAGCGCGCCCAGAGCTTCCTCCTTAAATACCACGAAAAATACGAATACTTGCGCTGTATGGCATCGTTTTCAGTACTTGCCGGCTACTTCTTCTGGTATTATAGTTGTTCCAGCTTATTGGGAGATTATAGTGCCGAAAACCTTGGTTGTCGCACTTGGCGGCAATGCGTTAATCGAAAATTCGAATCGTGCCTCAATTCCAGCTCAGTATCAGGCCGCCAGCCGCGCCGCGCGAAGCCTTGGTCCGCTCATTGCCAAGGGGCATAATATCGTGATTGTTCATGGCAATGGTCCTCAGGTGGGATTTATTCTGCGCCGGGTGGAATTGGCGCGTGGGGAGCTGCATGACGTTCCTCTGGATTCCTGCGTTGCCGATAGTCAAGGGGCCCTTGGCTATAACATCCAAATGGCTATGAGAAACGAAATTGGGACTGAGGGACGGAGTGCGGCAACGGTGGTTACGCAGGTGCTGGTTGACAGGGCAGACCCGGCATTCCTGAATCCGATAAAACCCATTGGCAGTTTCATGGATGAGAAGAGGGCGCTGAAGCATAGCGAATCCGATGGCTGGATGGTGAAGGAGGATGCCGGCAGGGGCTGGCGCCGCGTGGTGCCTTCTCCCGAGCCGATAGAGATTCTCGAGTTGGATGTTATACGTGCCTTGGTGGAATCGGGTGTGATTACGATTGCCGCTGGGGGAGGTGGGATTCCTGTGGTTTTGGACGATGACGGCAAAATCAAGGGTGTGGAAGCCGTTATCGATAAGGACAGGGCCGCTTCGCTTCTGGCCCGCTCGCTAAACGTGGATAACTTCGTCATTTCAACGGCCGTTCCAAGAGTATGTGTGGATTTCGGGAAATCGACAGAAAGGGAATTGGAAGTGCTTTCAGTGACGGAGGCACGGACGCTTGTGGCCGAGGGGCAGTTCGCGCCTGGAAGTATGTTGCCGAAGATTCAAGCGCTCGTGGATTTCGTTCAAACCACGGGTAGAGAGGGTTTGATATGTGACTTACTACATTTGAGTGCCGCCCTCAAGGGGGCCGAGGGTACGAGAATTGTACCATAACAGATATTTTTGAGGAGAAAGCTATGAGTCGTCCGGTCAATTTCTCGGCAGGACCTTCCATGATTCCGATGGATGTTCTTGAATCACTCGCCGCCGAGATGGTGGATTATCAGAAAACGGGTTTGTCGCTGGTAGAGGTGAGTCATCGCGGCGCGATTTATGGAAAGGTTCATCGGGATACTATCGTCCTTATCAGAGAACTGATGAGTGTGCCGGAGGATTATTCCATCCTGCTTCTTGGGGGGGGGGCGACACTGCAGTTCTCAATGTTGCCGATGAATCTGCTTCCGCCTGGAGAAAGCGCGGATTACATCGACAGCGGCGCATGGGCGCATAAGGCGATTGAGGAGGCCAGGAAGGAAGGTGCTGTAAACGTGATTTATAACGGGGCGGTTGAGAACTACATGAATCTTCCCGATCCTAAGTCGATTAAGCCCAGTCCTGGCGCGGCATACCTGCATATTACCAGCAATGAGACTATTGGAGGTGTGCAATGGAAGACTTTCCCCGAATCCCGGGGCGTTCCCATGGTTGTGGATATGTCGAGTGACATTCTGAGCCGGGCGATTGACGTTGGCAAGTTCGGCCTTATCTATGCGGGGGCACAAAAGAATCTAGGGCCTGCCGGTGTGTCCATTGTGATTGTTCGAAATGAGCTGCTGGATAGGAGTCCGAAAAATCTTGGTTCATACCTGAGCTACGCGATACACGCGAAGGCTGATTCCCTGTATAACACGCCTCCGGTGTTTCCTATTTGGGGAATGAAGCTGGTACTCGAAGGTGTCAAAAGGCAAGGAGGGGTTGACGCTGTCGCGAGAAGAAATACGCGAAAAGCCGCGAAACTCTATGAGGCCATTGATACCTCTGGTGGATTCTATCACTGCCCGGTGAATAAAAATGCTCGATCGGATATGAACGTGGTTTGGCGACTGCGGAATGAGGCCTTGGAGGTGCAGTTCATTGAGGATGCCGCAAACGCGGGACTGATTGGACTAAAAGGGCATCGCAGTGTCGGCGGATGTCGCGCCTCTATTTATAACGCGCTGACGGTGGAGAACGTGGGTAGGTTGATTGAGTTCATGACGGATTTTTCGGCAAAAAACAGGTGAAGTGAACCATGTTTCACCTGGACCGGCTGAACAATGGAATCGTCGGTCTCCTCTAGAAGGGTCGCAAATACTACAGATAAGATTGCAGTGGCCCTTGGAGTATACGAGAACAGGTTAAAACCAGGGTCCGTAAGCTTGAGTCGAAGGGTCTCTCCTGGCAATTGCGGACTGCGTTGATCCGGGAGCGACGGTTTAAACCTTATTTCTCAAAGAGAGGAACTGGATAAAATAGATTCGATTGAGACTTTCATTTCATAGGAGCTACAATATCAAGGAGCCCTGCAACGTGAATGAAAAAGATATGGAACCACATGAAAACAACCCTCGGTGAGCGCCTTTCGAAACTGGGCGTCAAGCTTCCTGAAATTCTTATTCCAGGAGAGGGAATCAGTTTTGAGAAGTGGTCTGTTATCGCCTGCGATCAATTCTCGTCTGAACCCTCTTACTGGGCGGAAACCCGACGTTTGGTGGGAGATGCGCCATCCACTTTGAATCTGTTCGTTCCCGAGTGCAACCTCGAAGATGATGATTTGGATGAGCAGATTGGCAGGACTCGAGTGGCTATGTTGGATCTCATCCAGGGCGCTGTTTTACGAAAACTTGCGCCGGGTTTTATTCTGGTAGAGCGTTCTACTCCCCATGTGGCTCGACGCATGGGTTTGGTTTTGGCTGTCGATCTCGAGAGTTATGATTTTTCAGAGAACTCGCGAAGTTTGATAAGGCCCACCGAAGGCACTATCCTGAAACGTTTGCCGCCGCGGATGGCGGTTCGCAGAAAGGCTCCTCTCGACTTGCCGCATATAATCATGCTCATTGACGATCCGAGTGATCTGGTGATGAGCGCCGCCCGCATGGCGGCGCGGACCGCGGGGGAGAGGGTTTACGACTTTGATTTGATGCAAGGTGGAGGTCATGTCAGCGGTTTCCATGTCAAAGAACATGAAGCCGGGCCGCTTGTTTCGGCCTTTGAAAGGCTGGTGAATGGGACGGATTTGCTTTTCGCCGTGGGGGATGGCAATCATTCCCTGGCTTCGGCACGGGAAATTTGGCTCGAGATGAAGGCTGTTGCTCCGCCTGATCACCCGAAGCGTTATGCCATGGTTGAGGTGGAGAATATTTACGATCCGGGTTTGGTGTTTCATCCCATTCATCGGGTGATGTTCGATGTTCAAGATAGCAAGCTGAAGACATACCTGGGAGAGCGATTGGGCGCCACGACAATGCCAAGAACCGGGAATAAGCTATCATCTGGTGAACTTGAAATTCTAAGTTCGGATGGAAACGCGGAGCGCTGGAGAATCAGGAATCCGGGCGGCCGACTTGTTGTCGAACCTTTGCAAGAGGCATTGGATTCCTATCTGGAACTTCAACCTGAAGCTCATTTGGACTATATCCACGGGAAAAATTCCGTTCGCGAGCTGGTTTTATCCGGTGCCGGTCGAAGACTCGGCATGATTCTACCAGAAATCGATAAAGCCGCGTTCTTCCGCTATATAGCAGATATGGGAGTTTTCCCTAGAAAAACATTTAGCATCGGCGAGGCTGCGGAAAAGCGTTATTATCTGGAAGCCCGGCACATTTAGTCCATACACTGCGGACACGAGGTCAAATGCGAATCCTTCACTTGGCCTAAGCCCAATACTACTGTAGTATTACCCCTCACAAAGTTAGCGTCTGTGAGGATTGTAATGCCCAATATTGAATTTGAGAGTTTAGAAAACGTCTATAGCGTAAATTGCTTTAGCGAGTCGGTTATGCGGGAGTGTTTGCCCAAATCGGTGTTCAGCCAGTTCAAGAGCGTCCAGGCTGGTGAGACGAGCCTCTCTGCCGAGGTTGCGGAGGTTATCGCGAATGCAATGAAGGATTGGGCCTTGCAAAGGGGAGCGACTCATTACACGCACTGGTTTCAACCCCTGACAGGTTACACGGCAGAAAAACACGATTCCTTCATTTCACCAAATGAAGATGGAACGGTGCTGATGGAGTTCTCTGGCAAGGAATTGATTATGGGTGAGCCAGATGCGTCTTCTTTCCCCTCGGGTGGGCTTCGAACCACTTTTGAAGCCCGTGGTTATACCGCCTGGGACACCGGCTCACCAGCCTTTCTCAAGCGCTTCGGCAACCGGGTGACTCTCTGCATTCCCACCGCCTTTGTATCCTACACGGGTGAGGCTCTCGACAAGAAGGTGCCCATGCTGCGGTCGATTGAGGCGCTCAATAAGCAGGCTCTTAGGGTTTTGCACGCCATGGGCTATAAGGATGAAAAGAGGGTTAACGCATACTCGGGTCCTGAGCAGGAGTATTTCCTGGTTGATCGCGAGTACTTCGATTCAAGACCCGATCTCAGATTAACCGGCAGGACTGTGTTTGGGACAATGAGCGCCAAGGGCCAGGAAATGGACGACCATTACTTCGGTGCCATCAAAGATAGGGTGGCTGATTTCATGGCGGAGGTGAATATAGAGCTTTGGAAGCTTGGCATCAGCGCCAAAACCCAACACAATGAGGTGGCTCCGAATCAGTTCGAAATCGCCACGGTGTTTTCAACAACCGGTATTGCCACCGATTGGAATCAACTACTGATGGAAACCCTGTCCAAAGTGGCTGCGCGACATGGATTGGAGTGTCTCCTGCATGAAAAGCCCTTCGCGGGTGTCAACGGCTCAGGAAAGCATATAAACTGGAATATCATTACTTCTTCCGGTGTAAACCTTTGTAAGCCTGGGAAAGACCCACACGACGACGCCCGCTTCCTGCTGTTCTTCACCTCGGTAATCAAGGCGGTTGACGTTTACGCCCCTATACTGAGGGCCTCCGCGGCGAGTTCGGGGAACGATCATCGCCTCGGCGCCAATGAAGCGCCGCCGGCGATAATTTCAATTTTTCTGGGAGATCAGTTAATCGAAATTCTCGACAAACTGGTTGCAAATGAAACATTTGAAACCAAGGAGGGCAGAACGATGCAGATTGGCGTGACTTCACTGCCCGATTTGCCCATGGACGTTACCGATAGAAATCGTACAAGCCCATTCGCCTTCACCGGAAACCGTTTTGAGTTTCGTATGTGCGGTTCATCTCAGTCCATTGCCGCTTCTAACGCCGTGCTTAACACGGCGATGGCCGAGGTGCTCGGGAATATAGCCGATCGCCTTGAATCGTCCACCAATCCTCTGGCTACAGCGCGGGATATCATTCTTGAAAACTATCGGAATCATCGCCGCGTTGTTTTTAACGGCAACGGATACAGCGATGAATGGGTGGCCGAGGCGAAGAGACGAGGCCTGCCAAATATTCAATCCACAGTGGAGGCCCTATCGACATACCTTGAGGATGAATCTGTGGAGATTTTCGAGAAGCACAAGGTGCTAAGTCGCGTCGAGTTGAAAAGCAGAGTTACCACCTATCTTGAGACTTACAGCAAGCAGATAAATATTGAGGCGGGCGTGATGCGAGAAATGGCCGATAGAGGGATATGTCCGGCCGTGGCTGAGTACGCCGCAAGACTCAGCGGCACTATCGATGGATTGGAAAAGAACGGTGTGGTACGTAAAGAATTGGTGGCTCAACTGCAGGAGATTGGAAGGAATCTCGATGGCTTGCTTGGCGCGTCAAAGAATCTGCGGGCGAAGATGGAAGTGGCTATCGCAATGGAAGAGGATGTCAAGGCCCAGGCCTTCACCTACTACAGGGAGGTTGTTCCCGCGATGGCTCAGATGCGAGTCTACGGAGATGCCCTGGAGAAGCTTACCGACAAGCGTCTTTGGCCATACCCGAGCTACGGGGATCTTCTCTTCAATGTATAGCGCCGGCAGTCGCCCATTGTGAATTCATATAACCGGAGATTGAATGGCTGTTCATCAACAGAGTTTTCGGCATCCGCAAAACAGAAAATGAATAGACATCTGGCCATGCGCGAAGTTGGTTCGAGGTTCCGAACGAGTGCACCTTGAGATGAGATTCTTCCATCGCAAATAGTTGATCTGGACGCATATGAAACATTAAAATAGTTTTATACTGGCGGAGGGCGACTTGGTCTGTTCATGGTATTGCACTTACCAGGCGCTTTTTTGGCTCGGAATTGAAGCTGGACTGTCTGATGCGAATCGAAGATTGTTGATTCGTTTAGATAAGCAACCGTTGCGGTTGTGAATTGGAAAACATCTCATAAGGTGGGAAAAATGAAAAAATCTGTTTCGTTATTGTCCTTGTTCCTGTCCCTCGTTTTTGGAGCCTCAGCGGGGTTGTGGGCCAATGGTGTGCGGAGTGATATACCGCATATTGGCGTGGCTGCCGCTAATCTTGATGACGAATGGATGTCATACATGATTGAAAGCATGCAGGCCGAGGCAAGTAAACAGCACATAAGACTGACAATGGTGAACGCGCAGAACGATCCCGCAATCCAAAAGGCCCAGGTTGACACCCTTATTCCCCAAGAAGTGGATGCGATAGTAATCGTACCTGTCGACCCATATGCAATTGGGCCGATACTCAACGCGACTGATGCTGCCGGTATCCCGCTGGTTGCGGTAAATCGGGCTCCGGCAGAACCGGAATTCAGTCGTTTGGCCACCTATGTTGGTTCGGACTCCCTTTATGCTGGGACAGTTCAGATGGAAAAGGTTGCTGAGCTGCTTGGGTGGAAAGGCGATGTAATCATTATCTGGGGTGGGATGGGTCACAGGGCTCAGATTCTCAGGACAGAGGGCAACCACAATGTTGCGGATCAGCATCCTGGAATCAACATCGTGAGGGAGGCTACAGGCAACTGGCAGAGAGAGAGGGGATTTCGATTGATGGAAAACTGGATTCAATCCGGCGTCAATTTCGATGCGGTTGTAGCCAATAACGATGAAATGGCAATTGGCGCTATTATGGCTCTTGAGCAGGTTGACATGCTTGACGATGTAATAGTTGCGGGTATAGGCGCCACGCCTGATGCTCTTGAAATCATGGAAGAGGGTAAGTTGGATGTAACTGTCTTGGAGGATGCCTTTCGGCAGGGCGCCGGCAGTATCCAAGCCGCAGTTCTCGCCATTAACGGCGAGGAGCTTCCGGAAATTTGGGACATACCGCATGAATTGGTGATTCCCGCGGAAGTGGATAAGTACAAGAAGCTCTGGGGTATGTAATCCTCGAAGCGAAGTGCTGTTACAGCCGATATCGACCTGCACGAAATCGTCGCATCATCACGTGCTGAAGGGGCAAACAATCATTTCCTCGAAATCGTACTCGAGATTTTGGACACAAATGAATGTGGCTGTCAGATGAGAAGGTAAGTCGCAAATTCGTTCCACAATAACTCCCGGCATGCCGGGAGTTATTGCAATCATCCTTGTCGCTTAGGACAGAAGCGGGCAAAACGATTTATCATCAATCGTATAGGAGAGGAGCTATGGCGGGGTCGTCCATGTTGTCGGTAGTGTAATATTTTGCCCCTGTATCCACATCCTCAACCATTTCACCCTTCCTGGCCTTGTCGGCAAGCTCTACAGCCTTATAACCGATTGAGTAGGGATCTTGAGTAATCGAACCGGCAAAAAGTCCCTCGCGAACCGCGTTTTTCTGACCAGCCCCGGCATCAAAGCCAATAACCACAATATCGTACTTACTAGCCAGATCGGCACCATCATTGGTGGCGGCTAGAATACCCTTAGCTGTTGCCTCGTTTGAGCAGAACACGCCAAGAATATTGTCATCTTCCACCTTGTTAAGCATTGCAGACGCCGACGCGGCGGCATCGGTATTGGCAGCGGAAGCCGGCACAATCATTTCGATGAAAACCTTCTGTCCGGTTTTAGGGCTGTTGTCGGCAACATAGGCCGGGTTTCCAATAACGGAGATATCGCTTTTGGAAAGCATGGTTTTCTCGTCGATCAGCTTCACCATCGTATCGCGGAAGCCCGTACCGCGGCTCAGTAGAGACTCACCGGCGGCATCCTGATTTAGAACGACGATTTTGACAGGAGAAGAATTCGTAGCGGCTTCAATTTCCGCCTTAACTATTTCAAACATCTTCTCTGCGGCAAGACCAGCGGCGCCATAGTTATTGGTGGAAGCGTTCGCAAGAATTGAACCCTCGGGGGCGTTCGGCACGCCGGAGTCAAAGCCAATCACAGGTATGCCTTTTGCTTTCAAATCAGTTAGTTGATCGATTACCGATGTGGTATTCAAAGCCGCCAATGCGATGGCCTCCGGCGCCTTGGAAATGGCGTTGTTAAGCATTTCAACCTGAATCTGCACGTCAGACTCCGTAGGGGGTCCCTCGAAAGTAACATCAACGTTGAAATCCGCAGCCGCGTCCATTGCACCACGCTTCACCTGCTGCCAGAAATCGTGTTGTTCGCCTTTTGAAACAACCGCGATATACGGTTTATCCATATAGCTATCAGCGCCATTGGCGAAAATGACCGAGGCGCCAAGAACCATAACTAAGAACACGAGTAAAATCTTTCTCATACTTCCTCCTTACAATTCATAAATCCGGCCTATAGCCAGATCACCATGTTGAATAGTATAACAGCAAACCTCCAATAGTGCAACAGGAATTTAAGGTATGAACTCCACGAAAGTACCCGCGTGTGTTCCTGGCACATAGGTTCAGATTTATGGAACCGATACTCCCGGTTTTGTGAGGCCGGCTGAATCAGTTCTTCTGGAGCCGGGTGTCGAAATGCGATTTCTGTTCTCAATGGAAGGCCTTCTCCGCCAATTTCTCCGCAGTCAGCACACGCCTTTTCTCAGCTCTCTCTTCCTTAACAATGCGAGTGTAGGCCGCTTTCATTTCCGCCCGAATTACCGCAATTTCCTTCCGCCTATCTTTGGACTCACTCTTGCTCAGGCCGGATATTTCCGCCTTGATCTTGGCAATTTTCGCAAGTTCGGCAGCGCGGAATCTATCCGCTTTGCTTAAGAACCGAACTTCCGAGGCCCTCTTATTCCGATATATATCGAGAAGAACGGCGATTATCACCACAAGTCCGGTGAAAAAAGTTTGATAATGCGCTTGGAGATCCATTGATGGCAGTCCAACCCTGAGTATGCTCATGATATAGACACCAATAAGAGTGCCGAAAACCGAACCCACACCACCCGAAAGCGACGTGCCGCCTATTACCGCTCCGGCAATGGCATAGAGCTCAAAACCCTGCCCCTGCGCGGGCATAACAGTGGTATACACCGCGGCAAAGGCCACGCCCCCGATGCCGGCCATTGTGCCGCTAACCACATAGGCCATCATTTCCCACTTCCTCACGTTTACGCCGGAGAGCCGAGCGGCCTCCTTGTTGGATCCAACCGCAAAAATATACCTGCCCATCTTCGTTTTTGTAAGGGCCAGATATGCAACTGTGGCGGTAATCATGAGTACGATGAAACCTGTCGGAACGGCAAGGCCATCCTCACCCAAAAATTTGAAAATATTCTTGAACCAGCCATCGGCTTCCGACCGGGTGGGATAGGTGGCGCTTCTAACATTGGACACAATCGAGCCGACGCCCATGGAAATCATCATCGTACCCAAAGTCGCAATAAAGGGGGGCAGCTTCAGCCTCGAAACCATAATCCCGTTGAAAAAGCCGAAAAATATAGCGACAAGTATAATCGTAATCAAGGTGAGCCACATGGGCCAACCCCAGCTCTTGTAAGCGGTTCCTCCAATAATTGCCGCGCACATCATAACCGTGCCGCAGGAAAGATCAATTCCGCCAGTGATGATTACGAATGTGACGCCGATGGCTAAGAAGCCAATGTAGTACGAGGCATCCAGGATGTTAATCAAGGAGCCGTAAGAGAAAAAATTTCTCCCCAAGAAACCAAAGACAACATACAGAATAACGAGCGCGGCTGGAGCCAGAAATTTCTGCAGGCCAAGCTCCCGCATTCTTGTGCCCATACTCTTATTCATCCCGGTTTCGTTCATACACTCTCCCTCATAGTCGCGAACCTCATGATTTTTTCCTGACTGGCTTCCCTGATATTGAGCTCGCCGGTAACTCTGCCCTCACACATCACCACAATGCGGTCACTCATTCTAAGCACTTCGGGAAGTTCCGAAGAGATCATAATTATGGACTTACCCTGCTTCACCAACTCGTTCATCAGGGCATAAACCTCGCTTTTCGCGCCAACGTCGATGCCGCGTGTGGGCTCATCGAAAATCAGGATCTCCGCATCGTTGATGAGCCACTTCGCGATAACAACCTTCTGCTGATTACCTCCCGAAAGATTCTTAAGAAGCTGATCGATACTCGGAGTCTTTATGTTCAGCTTCTTCACATAGTCGTTTGTTATTTTTCTAACCTTCCTGGCATGGATGAACATGCCGGCCTCATACTTCTCATAGGAAGCCATCAAAGAATTTTCCACAACGCTAAGTCCCGTGGCCAAGCCGAATCGCTTGCGATCCTCGGAAAGATAGCCGATACCATGGGCAACCGCATCCATGGGGCTGTTGATATTGACAGGCCGTCCTTTAACCTTGATTATCCCATCTTGAATCTCATCCGCGCCAAAAACAGCACGCGCCGTTTCGGTCCGTCCAGAGCCCATCAAGCCGGCGAAACCTAAAATCTCTCCACGTTTCAGGTTGAAGCTAACATCCTCCACCATCTTGCCGGCCATAAGTCCATGCACTTCGAGCACTACCGGCGCATCGGCTGGAACATTGCTGCTCGCTTTGGACTTCTCGTAGATAACCCGTCCTACCATCATATTGATGATATCTTCCTTGACAACAGTTCCAGTATCCTTCGTACCGACATATTCCCCATCCCTCAGCACTGTAACACGATCGGTAATCTGTCCGATTTCATCCATGCGGTGGGAAATATATATCATTGCCACATCCTTGGCAGCCAAATCCCTCATCATGGTGAATAACTCGTCAATTTCAGTTTCAGTTAGGGCCGCGGTAGGTTCGTCAAGCACCAGAACCTTCAAATTGTGTGATACCGCTTTGGCAATCTCCACCATCTGCTGTTTCCCCACCGTAAGGCGGCCCAGGGCTTCGGTGGGATCAATGTTCATGTTCAGGTGTTCGAAAAGCGCCTGTGTGCGACGCACTTGCGCCTTGTCATCCAAGAACAGTCCTCCCCTGTGTATCGATTCGCGGCCAATGAATATGTTCTGCGCTACGGTTAGATGCTCCATCATATTGAGTTCCTGGTGGATAATGCCAATCCCGGCCTTGAGTGCCTCCTTCGGATTATGTGGATGAAAAAGCTTCCCCTCAAAAATGATTTTGCCCGAGTCCCTCTCGTATATCCCGGTCAGCACCTTCACCAAGGTGGATTTTCCAGCGCCGTTTTCGCCGACAAGTGCATGGATTTCACCGTTCCTAAGTTCAAAATTCACGCCCTTCAGCGCATGCACGCCCATGAAATGCTTATGCACGTTCCGCATCGAAAGTACTATGTCACTCAAAAACAAACTCCCTCTCGTAACAGAATATTACTTTTCTTCCATAATTAGAAGCCTTTGGCTCTTTATTCTGACAAGCCTACTCATCGCTTCTCACGCGGTTCCGGCCTATGCCGGGATCAAAACGGATGGCGGAATTGGGGGAATATCGGCTTCTTGATTACAGGCCGCGTCGGCGCCAACAGAGCTCCATCATCGACGAGCCGGGCGATACATGAAAACAGGTTGTTTTGTGGTAGGAACGCCGGAACCCATCCAGCCACACCCAGGCTTAACTGCTTCGCACCCGCGACTACAGCGCTAGAGCAGAGTTCCCTCCTTCGGATCAATAAGCTCATCCGCGCACGCCTTCAGCATGGGAGGTTGTTCGCCCGAAGTTCCCTGCGCGGGCGCTTCATCCCGGCTGGTGCCGGCTGCTGGGTTTTGAGAGTTTGTGGCTCGGGGTGAATCTCCGCTCTCCTGCGCCAGAGTTTTCCCCCATACTGCTTTTTTTATGTGCCAACTTTCTTTTTCCTTCGGGAGAACTGTGTTATTGATCGATATCGAGTCGATACTGATAGGGGGTTTGATGCCGAGTATTGAGGATCAGAAAATTCTGATTGTTGATGATGATGTTACGTCCCTTACGCTCTACGAGACGATACTGAGGTCCGCAGGCTACAAGGACATCATCATATGCAACGATGGGGCCGAGGTGGAACTTCGGCTGCGAGACAACGAAGTCTCTTTAGTACTGCTCGATATCAATTTGCCCGGTTTGAGCGGTATTGAGGTTTTGGAGAGGATTACTGGAACCAGGGCGAATCTCCCCATTGTAATGATAACCGGCGATGAGGATCTTCAGACTGTGATTACCTGCATGAAAAAGGGCGCCTATGACTATATCACTAAGCCGCCGGCAAGGACACGGCTTGTCACTGCTGTGAGAAAGGCGCTCGAATGGCGTGAGCTAAATGGTGAACTGTGGGCGATGGGCAGACGGGTTTTAGACAGGGCGGCGCTCGAGAATCCGGAAGCTTTCTCAAAACTGGTGACTAATTCGAATTCGATGCTGGCGATTTTCCAATATGTCGAGGCTGTCGCCGGAACTAACAGACCTGTTTTGATTATGGGCGAGAGTGGTACGGGGAAGGAACTTCTAGCGCGGGCGATTCACGAGTCAAGCGACAGGCGGGGGGCGATGGTTACAGTCAATGCGGCGGGTTTGGACGACGCGCTTTTCTCGGATACGCTTTTCGGCCATAAGAAGGGGGCTTTTACGGACGCCCATGTGGACCGCTTGGGTTTAGTGGAGCGGGCGGCCGGGGGAACTCTTTTTTTGGATGAAATTGGCGACTTGGCGCCGGCTTCTCAGGTGAAGCTGCTACGCTTGCTACAGGAGCGGGAGTATTATCAGTTGGGTTCCGATGTAACCCATAGTACGGATGCACGAGTGGTGGCGGCAACCTGTGTGGATTTGGGAAAGCGGATCGAAAATGGGCGCTTTCGGCGAGATCTTTTTTTCCGGCTGATGGCGCATCAGGTGACCTTACCACCGCTGCGAGATAGGCGCGAGGATCTTATGCCGCTTACACGGGTTCTTCTTTTGGAGGCGGCGCGGGAGCTGGGAAGAGACATCCCTCGTATTCCAAAGGAGTTGAATTCGCTCCTGAGTTTATATGATTTCCCTGGGAATGTGCGTGAGCTGCATTCACTGGTTTTCGATGCCCTTAGTAGGACTAGCGGAAATATATTGAACCTTGCAACGTTCAGGAATCTTGTTCATGGGAAGAACGCTCTGGATGTCCCCAGTTCCGAGCTTGATCTTGACTATGATGGACTGGTGGAACTTATCGGTCATTTCCCCACGATGAAGGAGATTACAGATACCGTTATCGCCGCGGCTCTTGAAAAAGCGGGTGGCAATCAGAGTTTGGCTTCGCGCATGTTGGGTGTCAATCAGTCCACCCTGAGCCGAAGGATTGCCAGAGATGGAGCCTCATCCGCGGGAAAGTCGCCGGACGACGGGAAGGAAGATTAGCGGAGAGGGAACCGACTCCCCTGTTTCCAAGCTGGAGTGAGACTGTGCTGGAAGTCATCGCCATGTTTGGCGTCGCGGTTTTCATCACCTCCCCGGAGCCGGTTTGAAAAATCAAAACGCCGCTGGTGAGGGTGCTGTCTTTGAGGATGCGATGACGTTCTTAAAGCTCCCGTCGGGTGGGAATTACATGGATGGCGCCGGAGTTCAATCAAGATGGGATGTTACATTGACTTTGCTGGAGCATACAATATAATCATTCATTATAGCAACGTGCTAAATCAATTTAACTTTGAGGTTTGTAATGACTAAGAGGATGGTTTCCGCTGTGATGACAATTGGGCTGTTGGGTTTGCTTTCGGCCTCTGGTAAGAACGAGTTGGCGGGCAGGAGTGAGATCACGGTGGCATCGAAGTTTGATACTGAAGGCGCCCTGCTGGGGAATATGATACTCCTAGTGCTGGAAAATGGAGGTTTCGAGGTGGTGGATAGGACTGAGCTGGGGGCCACTGATGTGGTTCGTAAGGCGCTCGAAACCGGAGAGGTGGATGTGTATCCCGAGTATACGGCCAATGGAAACTGGTTTTTCGCGAGCAATGATTTCGGCCGCGATTGGTACGATAGAGAAAAGGCTCTGACGGCGGTCAGGCAGTTGGACGCCGAGACTTTCGATATCGAATGGTTGGAACCGGCACGGGCAAACAATACTTGGGCGATTGCCGTTAGGCGTGATTTGTCGGAAAGCGAGGGTTTGACCACCTTGAGCGACTTCGCGCGCTATGTCAATGACGGGGGGATTGTGAAACTTGCCGGCTCGGAGGAATTCGTGAGCAGGCCGGATTCGTTGGCGGCTTTTCAGAATGCGTATGGGTTCAGGCTGACTGAGGATCAGTTGTTGGTGGTTTCCGGGGGTAATACGGCGCTGACTGAGAAAGCGGCGGCGCGGGGAACCGATGGAGTGAATGCGACTATGGCGTATGGAACGGATGGACTTCTGTCGGCGCTGAATCTGATAGTGCTGGAGGATAATCTGGGGGTGCAGATGGTTTATGAGCCGGCTCCGCGTATTCGTGGCGAAGTGCTGCGGGCGAATCCGGAGTTGGCCGATCTATTGAATCCGGTTTTTATGCGTCTCGATTTGTCGATTCTGCAATCTCTAAATGCGAAAATCGCTGTTCGAGGCGTTGCCGCGCGAACAGTGGCTGAAGACTGGCTTAGAGAAGAGGGCTTCATTGATTGAAACTCTTTGAGCGTGAAAGGATGGATGTTGTACCCCTGGCAGCGATGCTGCTGGCTTCTGTCTCGTTCTTCGCCCCTTTCGCTGCTCTGAAGGAAAACCGGGTTGTCGACGGTCAGTTGACCCGAGGTCTTGAGCTTGTGAGTGGAGGGATTGGTTTTGGCGTTCTGCTATTGGGGGCAGTGACACTGATAACAGCACTCTTCCTGAAGGATGAAAGGGTGCGAAACTTGCTCTACAGCTTCGCGGGGGTGGCCTGTTTGTGGCTGACGGCAGTCTTGCTTGTTCGTGCTGGAATATTGTTGGAGAACGCCGGGGAGGCGCCCAGGGTTAGTCCGGCGATTGGCTTCTGGGGTTTACCGGGGGCGTCTTACGTGCTTATCGATCATTCGGGAAGACAGGCCCCCAGGTGGCGCTCTTGGACGCTGACAGTCTGCGCCCTTGTCCCTATATGCTTGATTTTTTCCGGCGGCAGAGGGGCGACGATTTCAGTTTTTCAGGAATGGCTCGAAAGGCAGGATAGATTTCTTGATGAATTGTTTGCCCATGTCAGACTCTTCGTTTTCGCGATTCTAGGAGCGACCGCGATTGGGCTTCCCCTGGGTGTTCTCGCATCGAAAAACGAGCACATTGAGAAGCCAGTAATTGCTTTCGTGGATGCGGTCCAGACGATTCCGTCGATGGCTCTTTTCGGTCTGTTGATGGCGCCACTTGCCGTTCTGTCGCATACCTTCCCATTGCTACGTTCTTTGGGTTTGCGTGGAATCGGAGCGGCGCCGGCCCTGATTGCATTAACCCTGTATGCCTTGCTTCCGATTGCGAGGAACGCGATTGTCGGCCTGGCTTCCGTACCAGTCTCGGCTTTGGAGGCCGGGCGGGGGATGGGGATGTCACGACAGCAGCTGTTTTGGCGTATCAAATGGTCCCTTGCGTTGCCTTATGTGCTCACTGGGTTGAAGACTGCTTCCGTGCAGACAGTGGGAAATGCCGCCGTGGCCGCACTGATTGGCGCCGGGGGCTTGGGAATCATGATTTTCCAGGGACTGGGACAGGCCGCGCCGGATTTAGTTCTTTTAGGTGTTCTCCCACTTACTCTCATGGCGGTTCTGGTGAACAGGGGCTGGGAACTCGTTATTCGGAAGACGGTTTCGCCAGGACTTTTAAGTGAAGGTTTTGTAACGTGACTTTGGAATGGCGGAAGGCGACCAAGGTTTATGGAAAGAAGAAGGCAGTTGACGATTTCTGCCTCAAGGTGCCCAAGGGGGAGCTCCTTGTATTAGTGGGGCCGTCAGGTTGTGGTAAGACGACTAGTCTCCGCATGATTAATCGGCTTGTCGAGCCGAGTTCGGGCAAGGTTCTCGTCGACGGTAGGGATGTTTCGGAAATCGCGGTGACCGAGCTCCGTCGTCATATCGGTTATGTGATTCAGCAAGTGGGACTTTTCCCGCACATGAACGTTGCTGAAAACGTGGCGGCTGTGCCGCGTCTGCTCAAGTGGGATAAGGAGAGGATACGAGTCAGGGTGCGGGAGTTATTGGATTTGGTTGGACTGCCCGCGGATGACTACTCCGAGGCTTGGCCGGCGCATCTTTCCGGAGGGGAGGCACAGCGTGTCGGGGTGGCACGGGCTCTCGCGGCGGATCCACCCATCCTGTTGATGGATGAGCCCTTTGGGGCGGTGGACCCACTGACGCGCGAGGTGCTGCAGAGGGAATTTCTGCGTATTCGATCGACACTGAAGAAGACTGTGGTGTTTGTCACTCATGATTTGGATGAGGCTATTCGATTGGGTGATTGCATTGCCGTGATGAATGAAGGCTGTCTGGTTGCCGCCGCCGCGCCTGGGGAGCTGCTGCTGAATGCCAATCCATTCATTCGCGATTTCACGGGCGAAGACAGAGCGTTGCGCCGTCTGGCGCGTCTTAGCGTTGGAGACACCATTGGTCAGGCTACTCCAATTGCGCCTGGCGGCTTTGATGGTGGTTCTGAAACGCCGACTGGTTCGATTCGGACGGATGCCACTCTTAAGGAGGCACTGTCCTTGATGCTTGAGGCGGGTGAGTCTTCACTGAACGCAGTGTCGCCAAGCGGTCGGCATATGGGCAAGCTGACGCTGGAGGATCTTCTGGAAAACGCTGCTGGAATTGGTGTCTCGTGAGGCATTGGATTGGAGCGATTGTTTATCTCGTGATTTTATCGGCGTTTTTTGTCCCGAGCATCCTTGAGCCCGTGTTGCGGTTTTTGTTCCCAGGGGCGAACGAGTGGATTTTCCCAAGGGAGTCTCTAACTGAACTGACGTTTGAACACTTGCTGCTATCCTTGCTTGCAGGGGCCGTGGCTGCCGTTATCGGAATGGGGCTCGGCGTCACCGCTACCAGACGGGCCGGGAGACCGTTTTTGCCACTGATTCGGGATCTTTCCTCTCTGGCCCAGACAATGCCTCCAGCGGCGGTGTTGGCGCTGGCCATTCCCTTTTTTGGATTTGGTTTCAAACCGGTGCTCTTGGCGCTCGTTTGTTACAGCACACTCCCTGTTTTAAACAATACACTGGCCGCGATAGAAAATCTGCCCAGGCCGGTACTGGAAGCCGCGCGTGGAATGGGCATGAGCCGCCTCCAGGTATTGCTGCGAATTGAATTGCCACTTGCCCTCCCCGTTATCGGTACGGGCATTCGCATCTGTGTGGTAATCAATGTAGGAACCGCTACGATTGGGGCGCTCGCCGGGGCCAGTGGACTTGGTTCATTGATTATTGCCGGTTTGGTGCGCAATAATCCGGCATGGGTGTTTCAAGGAGCAATCGCGTCCGCATTGCTGGCGTTGATGCTGAACTCACTGCTTCTGGCGGCTGAGCACAGGCTTCAGCCGGCAATCATGCGTAATCATACTGTTCATAGAGCTCTAAGCGCTTAGCTTTCCTTCTTTGCCTATGTTCTCTCTGTGAGGCAAACCAGAGGTTTTACCGGCTAATCCAAAGCCAGCCTCAGGCGAAGGCGGTCGCCCTTTAGCACCTCGGGATTTATCACCGACCGCGGCAATTTGCCATCGCGCGTACCACACACATCCACCACTATCTGCCGCCGCAGCTTCCAGAGCGCTTCTTCGCTGTACCATCCCATATGCGGTGTGATTATTACGTTCGGAACTGAGTATAGGGGGTGCCCCTTGGGAAGCGGTTCGGGCTTGGTTACATCCAATCCGGCGCCTGAAAGCTGCCCCCGCAGGAGAGCCTCGCACAGGGCCTCGGTGTCTACGATGCCTCCTCGTGAAGTATTTATAAGAATCGCCCCTCGTTTCATTTTGCCAATCAAGGCCGAGTTGAAGAGCCCAACCGTATCCGAAGTGGCAGGTATGTGTATGCTGACAATATCGGAAGTCTCAAGTAGCTCGTCGCGGCCGGCAAACATTCCTCCGGCTTTCTTTATGGCGGTTTCACTGGCGCTCGAATCGTTTACCAAAACTCGCGAGACCAATGGGGAAAAGAGTTTGCATGCGAGGGAGCCGATTTTACCGAAACCGATTATGCCAACTGTTCTTGAGGCGAGCGTCCAATATGGCATGACTTTCTCATAGTTCCATCCTTGGATGCCGCCCTTGAGGGCCACGGCTTGCTGAACGGGCAGTTTCAGCGCCAAAGAAAGCGCAAGCGCAAGCGTCTGCTCCGCAACTTCTCGACTCCAGAATCCAGGTTCGTTAGCGCAAACAATTCCAACCTCCGTGGCGGCTTCTATGTCGAGATTCTCGTATCCATCGCCATGTCTGAGTATCAGACGGCACTTCGGCAGTCCCGCCACCACTTCCCTGCTGATTTGTGCCTGGTCCACCACCAGCACATCGGCATCCCGTGCGGCCGCCACTAATTGCGCGGCTTTCGCGGTTTTCAGTTGATCGGTTCGGTAGACAATATTCGCAGCCTCGTATTTCCCGCGCTCCCATTCCAAGTCTGACTCGACGAAATCCGTGGTAACACATACAAAGGGCTGGTTTTTCACATTACAAGCCATGACTGTCTTTTAAACTCGCTATTTCAAATAAGGTTTGGGGAATCGGGTCGAAGATTCCGGATTCAGCGATTATTTCCTTCGAAATCCAATCCAAGTCTCCCTTCCCGGTATAACCGCTTGCCACCAGGAATTCCGCAAAGGCTATGTAGCTCAGCCGCCATTTTTTTCGAGCGGTTTCGTCCAAGTCCGGCTTGTCGGCACGAAACAAAATGCTGAGATTGCCGGTGTTCGAAATGGTGCCTATCAAAGATTTTACATTGGGCACACCAATATCGTAGTGATGCAGTCGCTCACCCTCTGAAATCGCCGGTACTATCCCAATATGGAGAATTCTGTCCGATACGCAGCTTTTAAACAGGTAGCCACCGGCCAACTGCAGCTTCACCGGATTACTGATTGCGTGAATAAAACTTGTGATTTCCGCCGGCGTTGGGCGCGAACCATTTAGCATGACGGTGAAGCTGAATCTCATGGTTTCATTGTAAATCACAAATAGCCCTGAAGACAGGTGATTTTCAACCGCGCTGAACGGGCAAGTTGTTACTGAGAAAAAGACAATAAGCTATGCGACACAGTATACTGCACCTGACTTACGATAGAAATCCAAGCGACAGCCCTGCTGTCATCGAAGTTTGAGAAACAAAGTTATCAGCCAATTACGCTCCCTTTTTCACCTAGCTCCCTTTGTCTTCTCAACTAATTGACGATATCTCACTCTACCACTACGATGCTTCATCATCCCATGTCATGGGTTTCCCAGGCCCAGACATACGGGGGCCCATAGCTCAGTTGGTTAGAGCATTCGACTCATAATCGAACGGTCCTAGGTTCGAGTCCTAGTGGGCCCAAAACGGGGGTGGGACTTCGGTTCTGCCTATGAAAGCACAGGTTTTTGAAATGAGAGTCATCAATATCAGTTCTGTATTTTTCATTCCAAGGGTTCGCCAGTTCCCTGACGGCGTCTCAGAATGGGATGGGTGGCGCTTTATCTTCAACTCGGACAATGAAGACTACGATTACCTCGTTGTATGCAATGATCTCCACGCGCCCATCAGGCTAAGATGTGCTCCAGAGAAGACTATACACGTGGGGACTGAACCGCCGTCGTATTATAGGTATCGGCGGAACTTTCTTAAACAGTTCGCATGGGCAATAACGCAGGATCCCCGCCTAAGACATCCAGGCCGTATCCTACATCAACCAGGGATAACGTGGCATATTGGCTGGCGGACGGATTCCGCTAATTCTTGTAACACACTGGATTTTTGTGAATTGGAAGCTCTGTTCAATGTGCCCAAGACAAAGCTCATTTCTGTAATCACATCGAACAAGGCAATTACTTCCGCCCATGCAAAACGCCTTGAATTTGCGAAAAGGCTCAAAGCGCACTACGGCAAAAAAATGGATTTCTATGGACGTGGCATTGTGCCGATGGATGACAAACTGGATGCTTTGGGAGAATACCGCTTCAGTGTTGTTCTGGAGAACTCAAGTTTCAATCACTATTTTTCAGAAAAATTTACGGACTGCGTTATCGCGGGTACTTATCCAATTTACTTCGGCTGTCCTAACTTAAAAAAATATTTCCCCCAAAATTCCTTTGTCCGAATCAATATCAATAGATTTGCTTCGTCAGTTAAAATCATTGACAAAGCCATCAAGCAGGAATTTGACAAAAAACATCGAGATGCGCTGCAAACGGCTCGTGACCTCGCCATGCGGAAACACAATCTCTTTCCAATGTTGATAGACATCATCAAAAACATTGAAGCCGGAAAATATGGCGATGCCAATCCGCCGAAAAGCTTCGGTGAAGAAATGCTGCCATTTGGTCATCAGAAGTTTCACGCGATGTTTGGCCCCAAATATGTGCACCCTGTCAGAAAATTTTTAAGGCAACTAGCGGAAAATCATACCTTTTTCAATTCTCTTCGCAGACTCTATCGCAAAATGAGGTATGGAGGATGATACGAAAAAGCCCTCTCCCATCCTGTGGGTATTCCCTCCGACAATGTCTCGTTTTCAAGTCAATGCTCCAACAGAGGCCGATCCCCCCCCCCGCCAGCAAGGAGCCACATGTGAACAGAAATCAATCGCTTACCGATGCTTCCTTCCGGACCTGACGGGGTTGGGCGACAATTCCTAACACAGGACCCCAAGTTCGACACAGGGGAGGGATACGGAGCGGGAGGGATTCGAACCCTCGGTACCCGGTTAGGATACATACGCTTTCCAAGCGCACACCTTCGACCACTCGGTCACCACTCCAACATTTGCGGAGAGACAGGGATTCGAACCCTGGGTGCCGAAAACCGGCACAACGGATTTCGAGTCCGCCCGATTCAACCGCTCTCGCATCTCTCCAGAAGTATGCCCTAGAGGACTCGAACCTCCGGCCTTTAGGTCCGCAACCTAACGCTCTATCCAACTGAGCTAAGGGCACAGTTACAACGAAGTTCTTGATCACCGACACTTCTCAAACCAAGTTGGGACAAGTTATCACTTGTGCGCCTCATTTCCGGTGTATGATATTCAAATTCAAATAGCTAAGCAAGATGCATCCCGCAACCTATGGTTTTTGAATTGAGTCAAGGATTGCTTTGAAGCTCGGAGTGTCGGGCCTTCTATCAACGACCGGTTTATCTCCCCTTTCCAAAGCTTGCCAGTAGCTCCAAGGCATTCTCCTATCTCCTAGTTCATAGTCCATCCCGTCCCAGGTATCCTCACGAAAGGCGTAGAACGCATAATGCCATCCATTCTCGTTAAAGAATTTTGTCAAATCTTCGAAATAGTTGGGCAGCCCCTTGCTCATTCTATGGCCGCCAAATTCTCCAACTAAAATGCGATTACTCGAGACGTTGTTTGTCCTTTGGAAGACAAGCACGGTGTTCATATAGTTTTTCAGCGCTTTATAACCCCAGTAGACTCCGTTGACAGGCCCGGGATACTGAAATTTGCCCCCATTGAGTCTTCTGTTAGTATAGGCATATGGTTCATACATATGAAACGAGTAGAATACCTTTTCATCTTTGTGTCTCTTCAGTCTCTGAAAAGTCTTGGGGTCTGCATAGCCGGAGCTGTCCAAAATGATGGGGATGCTCTTGTCAACTTCGCGGATTGAACCAATAACTAAATCATAAAAGTCAAAGAGCATGCTCTGAATTTCGTTTTGTTTTATCTCATTCAATTCTCCCTGCGAGTACAATTTTTCGGGATGGGGTTCATTTAGGATATTGAAGCCGACAACTGCCGGATGCCCGGCTATTTCCTTTGACAAGTCCTGCCAAAACATCGCAGCCTGGATTTGAAATTTCTTATCTCTCCATATACGTAAATCATCTTTGTCGTTATTGTTCTGCTTCCACCTCGAACCCGGAAGACTGAGTACCGTGACAAGCACCGGCATCCCCTCCTCGTGAAACATATCTAGAATATCTTTCAATTTCCTCAGATCTTTGGGAACCAAGCTCTGATAATCATCAGCGTCCCCTATCAAGAAATCTCGAGCCCCGCTTGCAAATTTATCTGGAGCCAGTCTGATAAAGGCGATGCCGTATTTTTTCGCGGCCTTTATATCTTCTCTAGTTATCTCCTCGTTGAAGATATTGGCCCCTTTTTGCTGCTTGTCCCAGAACCGCATTTTGTCTTCTCCCGCAGTCGAGGGAGCTGCAAGCACTGTCATTAGCAGGCATGGAAATATCAAGAAATTCGTTTTCACATTGTTTCACCTGTCAGTGTAAGGCATTGCGCAAAGGCTTGACAAGCGCGAATGTGTCGCGGCCGCATATTGAAACTATTGAAACTGCGGTAACACCATTGTCGCTATTGGCTGCAAACAATAACCTAAAAACAGAAATCCATGTTTTTTCACGCGGATGTCCATGTTCATTCGAAATACTCTCGTGCAAGCAGTAAAAATGCGGATATCGAGCAACTTGCCTTATGGGCGCGCAAGAAGGGGATTACAGTCATCGGTACGGGTGATTTCACCCATCCGGCTTGGTTAGCGGAAATTGAAGAAAAACTGATCCCGGCGGATGAACCCGGACTATTCCGCTTGAATCCTGAATTCCAGAAAAGGGTTGATGCCTTATCACCCAAGGCATGCCTGGATAATTCTGTGCGCTTCATGCTGGAAGTCGAAATTGCGACTATTTACAAGAAATGGGGCAAAACTCGCAAAATTCACCAACTTGTCTTTGTACCGGATTTGCAGACAATCGACAGGCTGGTGGAACGACTGTCAAATTTTGGGGATATCTCCTCGGATGGCCGTCCTATTTTGAAACTGGACTCACGCGATCTGTTGGAAATAACCCTGGATACAGGACCACACAGCTATCTTATCCCCTCACATATCTGGACACCATGGTTTGCCGCGCTAGGTTCCAAATCCGGCTTTGATTCCATTGATAATTGCTACGAAGACTTGACAGAGTATGTTTTCGCTGTGGAAACTGGACTCTCTTCCACCCCTTTTATGAATTGGCGTCTATCATCGCTCGACCGCTTTCGCCTTGTATCGAACTCTGACGCACACTCTCCAGGGAAAATCGCGCGTGAAGCCACAAGCTACGATGCGGCAATTGATTACTTCGCAATGCTGCACGCGCTAAAAACTGGGGAAGGGTTTGCCGGCACGATTGAGTTTTATCCCGAAGAAGGCAAATATCATATGGATGGCCACCGCAATTGCGGCATATGTTTCACGCCGGAGGAAAGCAAGTCTCATAATGGGCTTTGCCCTATCTGCGGCAAAGCACTTACCATAGGGGTATCCCATAGAATTGACACACTGGCTGACCGTACCGAGGAGGAAATATTGCAAAATCCACCACCAAACGCGAAGCCCATGCGGAGCGTGGTGCCGCTGCCGGAGATTCTAGCGGAACTCAAGGGCGTTGGGGTGAACAGTAAAACCGTCACACAGAGCTACAATAATTTGCTTGGGAAACTTGGTTCCGAACTGTACATTCTGGAGCATGCATCGCTGAATGATATCGAAAAAATCGAGTCCCCTCTTTTAGTCGAGGCCATTTCGCGCCTTCGTCTGGGGAAGGTCAGCCGACAGTCGGGATATGACGGAAAATATGGTGTGATTCGTATGTTTGCCGGCAAGCAAAGCCGGTCCAATGCTGCAAGAAAAACATTGTGAAGAACCATTTTGTAATTGAAACTGCCGATGATAGAATATTTAATCAACTTGTTAGATTAAGGAGAAAACCATGAATCCGGTTATACACTTTGAAATGCCGTACCATGATGCCAAGCGTGCGGCAAAATTTTATGAGGCTGTCTTTGGCTGGAAAACCAATTTTCTCGGTGAAGAGTCGGGGCACTACCTGCTTGTAACAACGGCAGAAAAAGATGCATACCCTGACCAACCTCGCGGTGCTATTCAGGGGGGCCTGTTTCCCTTCAACCCGGATTGGCCCTTGCGGGATCCTTCAATCGTTATTGGGGTTGAAGATATTCAGGCTGCCATGAATCGGATCAAGAAGTCGGGTGGTGAACTATTAGGAGAACCTATGACTATCCCCGAGATTGGCAAATATGTCTCATTCACAGACACTGAAGGCAATCGAAACAGTATTCTTCAACCAGTTGATGATGGATGGAAAGTCTAGCTAACTTCTAAAAAGCCAGCGTTGCTGCCCATAGATTGGCGCGAAGCGGCCAGAAATTTGATTTCTCATGAATAGAAGTTCCGTACCCGCATTTTCAAAGTCAGGCGTTTTTCAGGAAAGCGAGGTAAGATGGAAAACGTTAGAAGGCCTCCGAACGATGGATTTTTGGGACGATGGTGGCTAGGTTATACTGAGAAGAAGTCAACACCGGCGCATGAACTTCAATTACACTTGATTTCACTTTGCATCGTCTCGTGTCGCGACCAGTGTTCATAAGTGAGTCCAATATATCAGGAAAAATCCGTTGCAACGCATTCTGCCTATTTGGGGTTGTCGAAGGGAGCAGATGAAGAGAACTGGCAGTGTTGATATTTGAAGCAGAGAGCTGTATCTCTGATAAAGGCTCCGGGTTAGCGGAGTCGATTCCGGAGTTTCATCCTGGGGTCAAGTGGCGGCGCTTCGCCGTGCATTTTTATCGCAATGTATTTGTTCCTGATGGAAAAGTCAAGGAAATCGCCGGGCCATTGATGCTCAGGAGAATAAACAGGAAGCGGTAGTGTCAAGAATCTTTCGCAAATTCATTTTCCTCAATCTTGAGAATCCTAAATCATGATGTCTGATCCTCCTTTTCGCTTGTAGCGTTCAATGATGGCGGATTCAAAGTTGAACTTCTTGAGCTTTGAAACCTTCAATCTTACGTCTCCGACCTTGGTGTGGAAATTCCTCTGGTAATGGCCGGATCGATATCCCTGGCGTTCGACACTTCTCTGATGCCTTTGAGCTCTACAGAGTTGATCCGCTTCGGCTTCCGGCATGGCGTTTAAGGTTTCCTGGAAGCTGTTTCTCTGACAAAATTTCCCAGATGATCTTTTACTTTTTCCTCGTTTATTTCGATAATCTTACCATTCATATAGTCCTCCTTCTGACTGGTTTTTTGT
>Ga0056110_100055_pt1 | contig 34057 bp, 26 predicted proteins | sample WorMetloBBELIZE1_FD_83873 | JGI IMG/M metagenome (GOLD analysis project Ga0056110, IMG submission 83873) | Marine gutless worms symbiont microbial communities from Max Planck institute for Marine Microbiology, Germany - Olavius longissimus B... ... | reverse complement strand
TGATGGCGCCGGCACAACAGCGGCAAAGTTTAGAAATCCCTATGGCGTGGCGGTGGACGCGGCGGGCAATGTCTATGTCGCTGATTATAACAACCACCGGATTCGCAGGATTACACCTGGAGGCTTGGTGAGCACAATCGCCGGTGATGGCGAATCGGGCTTCAAGGATGGCGCCGGCGCAACGGCACGGTTTAACAGACCCGCTGGCGTGGCGGTGGACGCGGAGGGCAATCTGTATGTCGCCGATAAAGACAACGCCCGGATTCGCAAGATTGAGTATAAGCTGCCCTAGGGCTTGCTTTGAGCGGCCGGCGCCTTGTAAGGACGCCTGAGGCGCGCCCATCATCTCCAGGGCGGAGCCGCCTCCGGACTTACCCCAGGGAATAGAAGGGAGATGCCCTATTTGAGGATTCGAAGCTCCAAGAGCCTCGGCTTGGTAAGGCCGATGCTCCATCCAGCCTGAGCCATGGGGCGTCAGCTTCGTTGCCAATCGGAATGAGAGGACTCGAACCTCCGATCTCCTGCTCCCAAAGCAGGTGCCCTGGCCGCTGGGCTACATTCCGAGCCGGTTTGCATTCTATACGCTTCTGTGGGGGGAGTCAATTGGTTGGGAACGCCCCGATAAACCCTTGAGCCCGGTGGATTGCGCAAATTCCCGGGCCGGTTTATAGTTGACAAGGAGACGTTTTCCGTCTCTTCACAATTTTGCTCCGCCCCCAGGGGATACGTTGTGTCCCTTTGGGGGTATTTCTAGTGATGGAAAGTATGTGTCATACGGCAAGATGAGCGAAGACGGTGATGATTGGAATTCGTCAATGTATAATAAGGCCTTGAAGCCTTACCTCAATGAATTGATGAGGCGCTTGAATAGTGAGTATCCGAACTGGCGTCCCCCATTAAACTACAGAAACCCATATGAGCTCTTTGTAGCCGTTTCACTCTCTGCTCAAACAACCGATGTGGCCGTGAATAGGGTTACTCCCGAGGTTTTCAGGCTCTATCCCAGTTCAAGGGAATTGGCGAGCGCTGATATTCAGGAACTGGAAGAAATCATTCATCCACTGGGCTTTTTCAGACGGAAGGCTGGAAATCTGCTTCGTGGGGCGAAAAGGATGGAGGAGGAATATGGAGGCGAACTGCCGCGGGAAATGGAGGAGCTGACTTCGCTCTCCGGGATTGGAAGAAAGAGCGCCAATGTCATCAGATCGCTGATTTGGGAGCTTCCGGGAATCATTGTGGATACACACTTTGGGCGGGTTTGCAGGCGGCTTGGCTTGACGGAGGAGTCAGACCCCGTCAAGATTGAGAGGGCGATCGGCGCAATCGTTCCCGAGAAATGTCATATCGATTTCTCAATGACGGTTAACTTCCATGGCCGCAAGTATTGCATGTCCAGGAAGCCCAACTGCGATGCCTGCCCGCTGGCCGACATCTGCCCCAGCCACGAGTCTGGTTCGAAATAGTGGAGTCCGGATTGGCTTAAGCCCGCCACCGCGATTTCCCGCCTCAGTCGCTTATGCTTCCCGGCGCGAGAGTCTCCTTGTTGCTTTCCTGAACCCAGTGCGTCAGCTTCGAGAAACTTTCAGCCGTGTCCTGACTTATCGCGTGTTCGATTTGACAGGCCTGGTGTTCGGCGCTATCGCCCTCGAGTCCAAGCGCCAGCTTAAAGAAGTCAACCAGTATTTCATGCTTCCGCAAAACCGCCCGAGCCAGCTTGAGTCCCTTGGGTGTCAGATTGATGAAGGAGTTTTTTTCGTATTCCACCAGGGAGCGACTCTTCAGGACTTTCAGGGCGCTGGTTACCGAGGGCATCTGAACGGACAGCTCGTGAGCGATATCCTTTACCCTGGCAACCCGATTTTTTTTCTCCAGCAGCAGAATTGTCTCCAGATAGTCTTCCATGCTTGGGGAGAGGCTCTCTTGTTGATCCATTTGAATGGATGGTGACAGATTAGTTGAAACTAGGCAATATCCCCATCCCTGTTTGAACGCGCCATGACTCTTCGCAGCCTCCGTTTCCAAATAGGCGTCCAATAAATAGAGTGATGCCAGGGCCGGCGGGCCAGATATTCGATTTCCCAGCAGCTTAGCGGCAAGGCCCTCCATCCGCCCACCTCGGTGACACTGATGTCCAAGGCCCTCAAGAAGCCCTCCTCCCCGCATTCGTCCATGCACATAAGTGGCAGTCCTGAACAAAGTGGAAGCACCAAAGCACCCGCGTGTATCGCGGCCCGCGTTTTCCGCCCTTGTCCGTCACGGCTCAGTTTCTGTTGCAGACTTTCGAACCAGCCGCTGGAATTCACTGGCAGCGTGAGCCATCCGCTGGGCTCATCCAGAATCAAGCGTCTTCCCACCTCAATCGCTGTCTCACAGGAGGGCAGCAAACCTGTAACCGGCCTCTTGGGGCGCTCGCGACACAGGAGGATTGGAACCATCGGCTCCATCGGCCAGGTGCTCGCCCCGCCTGTCCGTCTCCCTTCCTCTTCACTGGAATCCTCCCCACCGGCCTCTGGACACTCGTACACTTCTCTCCCGGCATCGCCTATTATCCCGGCCAAATCCTTTACGAGCTCACTAAATAGCCGCGATACCCTCTCTGGCACTCCAAGTCCAACAATATAGGCACGCACATTCGATGACTCATGACTTGGGCTCATGCTAGACTTGTATATCAAGAACGGCGCGAAAAGGACAAGGCAATGAAAGTCAAGGTGCGGAGAGTAGTCAATGATATCGTGGAAGTTATAAAATTCTGGGATGGGGCGCAAACAGCGATCCTCCAGCATTTCGCCGAAAAAGATATATACGATCCCAATTTCTCAATCACACTTGATGTTTTCCGAGACTCCGGAATTCCCGGTAAAGATGAGCGAGCGGATGCCTTTCCAGGTATACGTTACTTCGAAACCTCTTCGAACAAGGAGAAGGATAGGTTTCTGATGGAAGATCTTCCGGTTCGTATATCTTACAAGGATACCAGCCGAGTTGACAGTGTACTCAAGTTGACGGACGACGATCGATGGCTCTCCAAGGAGCGGGGCACCTATCTTTTTCATCGCATCTCCACCGGAACCGTGCTTTGGTCGAGAACAGACTGGATTGAAGGTGTCTTGAAAAGACTCGATAATCTGCCCGAGGACTTTTGGTCCACCTGGATTGAATCCTGCCATCACCGCATTGATCATTTTTTGGGCGATCTTGGAGCCGCGAGTATGAAGAACGATCTCCTCTATTTTCGTCTTTCACTCTCGGGTTTCCTGCGGGTGATAGTGGAAACCCTATTCGCTGTGAACCATATGTTCGAATCAGGACCGCGGGTATTCACGGCCTCCCTGGCCCTGATGGAAAATCTGCCGGAGGGCTTCGAGGCGAGCTGGGAGAGCCTGCTGAGGGAAGATGAGTCGCTGCCGCCGTATCGCAAGAAGGAAATCGCGGATATACTGGCCCGCGGAGTGTTCGCCCTCAGGCCATGAGCACCGGTCCGGAACCAGGGCCGATTTTCCGGAGTTCCTTGAGGCTTTACAAATCCGCTGTGTTAGGCTAGCCTGCTTCGAAGCTACATATTGTATAAGGTGGGCCATGTCTAGGAAATGTGAAATTTGTGGGAAGGGTACAGTTTCGGGGAACAATGTGCCCCGCAAGGGCCTTCCGAAGAAGAAGGGCGGCGCCGGTCAGCACATAGGCGTGAAAACAAAACGGCTTTTCAAACCCAATCTCGTTAGAGTCGGGAGGAGCGCCGGGGCCAGGCGGATGAAGGTTTGCACCCGCTGTCTCAGGGCGGGAAAGGTGGCCTAATCCCTTGGATCGCCGCTCGCCTCCCTCCACTCCCCGCGTGGATTGTTTCAGTGCCTCCGTCGCGGTGTGAAGCCTCCATTGCGAGTTCGCTCTCTTCGGGCGTGTTTATGTTCTTCAGATGTTCAATATCATCAGGCTTCAGAGTGAGGGGTTCCATGGCGTCCCCGAGCGCCTTGATGGCTCGCCGCCCCCGGGCGATCAGCTCCCGGGCCATCCGCGCCGTTGAGTGTTCATAGATTGCGGGCATGGGTATGACGCCGCCCGCTTCATCCGCAAACGCGGTAATGCCCCTGTCCTCTGTTCTGGCATCAAGCAATCTTCGCAAGTCGCCTTTGACCAGAAAGGGCATATCCACCGCTACGACGAGCCAACTGGACTTCTCCACATGGTTGAAGGCATCCACCAGCGACGCGAGGGGTCCCCAACCATCGTGGGAGTCGATAATTTGTCTGGCGTCGTGATATATCGGCAACAGCGCTTGGTCCGATCTCAGTGAATAATAGGCGTCTTGGACCAATTCCTCCAGCAGTTGATACATCCGTTTGGACTCCGCCACCCTGTGGTAGGAGAAAAACGCTTTCGGCGCGCCCATACGCCGGCTTTTTCCCCCTGCCAGCACCAATCCGTATAGCCCACTCGATTTCACCGTCACGGCCGGCATACACGGACGGCGGAGTTCTTATAGGCGGGTTCGAAGCTGATGGGGTCGAAGGCGGGGTGAGTCAGACGGTTGGTTTCTTCATAGTGCATCGGCATGAAAACCTGTCCTGGCTGCACCGAGTTGGAAACAACGGTTTCAACCACTACAGTACCGCGGCGCGAGGACACTTCGGCCTTATCGCCATTTGCCAGTCCCCAGCTCTCAGCGTCTGCCGGATTCACCTCGACATAGCAGCGGGCGCTGTGGAGCTTGTTGAGCGCGTCAACCTTTCCGGTACGGGTTTGAGTGTGAAACTGCGCGATTGAGCCTCGGCCGGTTAAAAGCTCCGCTGGGTATGCCTTGTCGAGGGGTTCGGAGACATCCCGTGATTCGTCAAACAATATCCTGGCCCGATCGTCGGGCGTGAAGAAGCGGGCGTCTGCGAACAGTCGCCGTTCGCTCGCCTCATCCGCGTTGCCTGCGGGGAATGGCCATTGGATGCCGCCTGTTGAGCGAATCATGTCGTAGTCCTTGATGCCGCTTATATCGCATGGCCGGCCCACCGATGCCTCCTTCAGGATGGTGAAAACCGCCTCGGGGCTGTCCCACTTGGAGAAAATTTCATCACAGCCCCAGGCCCTTGCCAGATTTCTGAAGATGTCGAAATCACTCCGCGCTTCTCCCGGCGGGTTGATGATTTTGTCGACTATGCCGATGCGCCTCTCGGAATTGATCATAAGGCCCGTCTTTTCTCCGCTTCCCGCCGCGGGAAGCAGTAGATGGGCGTGGCTCGCTGTCTCGGTTGTTGTGAATAAATCCTGAACGACAAGGAAATCGAGTTTTTCCAATTTGGGATACAGACTGTTTCTATCAATCCATGAATGCGCCGGATTCGTTGCAACTATCCATAGGCCTTTGATTCCGCCCTCGTTCACGGCCTCGAGAATTTTGTGGTAGGGCATGCTGTTTTTATCCGGTATCAGCGCGGGCTTGAGTTCCAGCAGCCGCGCCACTTTGTTTCTATCCCCTTCTTTAAGGAAGTCGTATCCGGCGAAGAGGTTGGTAGTGTTGCTGAACAGCCTTGATCCCATGGCATTTGCCTGACCTGTGATGGAATTGGGACCGGTGCCCGGGCGACCGATATTTCCAGTTATCAGCGCGATATTGATTATCGCCTGAGCCGTCCTTACTCCCTGATGACTCTGATTCACGCCCATTGTCCACCAGAAGGACACCGCGTTCGCCTTGTGAATCATTTCCGCGAGTTCATTCACCCTCTCTCTTGAAACGCCGGTTCTCCATTCCACTTTCTCGGGCGCATGGTTTCTTACGTGGGCTCGAAACTCATCGAAACCCGATGTGGATGAGGCGATGAAATTTTTGTCGATCCAATCGTTCTCCAGAAGCACGTGGGCAATTGCATAGAGAAGGTCGAGGTCTCCCTTCGGCTTGAGCTGGATGTGCGAATCCGCCGCCGCAGTGGTTTTTGTGCTCCTTGGGTCCATAACCACGATTTTTGGATTGTGCCTGTTCATTTTAACCCTGTTCCACATTACGGGGTGGGAGATTGCGGGGTTCGCGCCGACAAAAATCAACAGATCGGACTCTTCGAAATCCTTATAAGTGAAGGGCGGGGCGTCGAATCCGAATGCCTGCTTGTAGGCGACGGCGGCTGTCGCCATACACTGCCTTGTGTTCCCGTCGGCGTGCAGGAAACCCATTCCAAATTTGAACAGAGCGCCGAGCAATGCCATTTCCTCAAGAGGTATCTGGCCTGTGCTGATCAAGGCCACGGCTTCAGGCCCGTGTTTCTCCTTGAGCGACTTGAATCTGTCTACGAACTCGGTGAGGGCCGTGTCCCAGCTTACCCTCTTCAATTTCCCTCCGGAGTCTCGAAGCATCGGATACAGGGCCCTGTCCGGCGCATCGAAGGGCTTGAGCAGGTGAAAACCCTTTGGGCAGGACTTGCCCAGATTCACGGGATAATCCTTGGCAGGCAGAAATGAAAGCAGCTTGTCGCCATCCAATGTCGCGTCAAAATTGCATCCAACCGAGCAGTAGCTGCAGGTTGTCCTGATTCTTGTCATACCTTCCTTCCTCTGGCTTTCAATCCGAAAGCATTGATTAGAAAAATCATCAGAGCGGACAAAGTGGCGAGAACCACGAAGCTTAGAAATCCCCGGGCATATCCGATGTTCGAAGAGAACTTGGTGACAAAGAAGGCCAGCAAATTAGGCATTACAAAGCCCCCGAAGGCCCCAAGACCCCCAACCCATCCCGCCGCGCCTCCAATCGCGTCGGGAATCTCCTGAGGGACAAGCTTGAATACCGCGGCGTTGCAGACCCCCATCCCGAGAGCCATCAAGACAACTCCAAGTATCGCGAGCTGCAAGGCGCTGGTGAATCCAATAATCAAGGCCCCAATCAGTGTTGTTGACAGGGAGAGCAAGGCGGCCCTGCCACCGCCGAACTTGTCGGAAAATCGGCCGCCCACAACTCGAGTCAGCGAGGCGCTTAGCGAGTAGAGCGCGGTAAGACCCCCGGCCAACGCAAGCTCGACGCCGTGATAGGATATCCAGTACTTCGGCAGCCATCCGGTTAGAGCCATGAATCCTCCGAAGGTGCAGAAGTAAACCACAACCAGCGCCCAGGTTTGCCAGGATTTGGCCGAGTGCAGAAGGCTCTCTGAAACTTTGGCCTTGGGGAAGAGTTCCTGTCCGTGAGCTTCCATGGCTGTTTTCTTCGCCTCGGAAGGCGAATATCCGCCGTTTAGAAGTTGAAAATACCACGCATTGCGGCCAAGCAGGGCGTAGCCGAGGGTTCCAAGGACGAGCAGAGCCATCCACACATAGTAAGAGCCCGCCAATCCAAAGAGCGGCAGGGTTACGGCGGCTATGAGGAGGGCGAAGAATCCAGGCGCAAGATTTCCAATCCCAGCGTAAATGCCTAGTACGGTACCCTGCTGTCTCTGAGGGAACCAGTACGAGGTTTGACTGATACCCACCGAGAAGGTGGCGCTGCCACAACCAGCCAATATGCCGAAGGCAAGGAGCCAGGGATAAAACAAGCCGATGTTTTCGCCCGCTGTCGTAATCAGAACCGCTAGTCCAAGTACTCCCAATATGGAGATGACGAGCAGCGTCAGGAAGGGTTTGCGCCCCCCTGTGGTGTCCACCATCGCCGAAAATGGTATTCGCAGCAGGGAGCCCGAAAGGTTGGGGATGGAAATCAAGAGTCCCGCCAGCGCCGGCGAAATCCCCCCCTCTTCCTTCAAGAAGCCCACTGTCGGGCCGAAGAGCGACACCGCCGCGAAACCGATGAAAAATCCAAGCGTCGCTCCGGCGAGGCCCTGAGCGGGATTTCCCTTAATATCCATTATCTTGACATCCTTGAAGGCTGAGTTTTGCATCGCGTGCCGGAAGCGAGTATACATCGTATATCTCCACGACGTCTATAACTTGGATAAAAAGTCGGCTGCTGCTGAGATGGTTTCATCACGGAAACACATGGCGCATTGCGGCACATAGACTCTTTTCAAGAATCGCGGCAGGGCCGGGATTTGACTCGGAAATATGGCTTATCGGAAGTGCCGCGGCGCCTGAGCGTAAAGGCGGAGGCGTCCAGCTAGTATAGTTTACCCTTGGCGGGCCAGCGTGATTTCATTTTCACCTTTTTCATTCGAACCAGGCTGGTGATCGCTTCTTCGGCATCTTCCAATTCCCAGCCGCCAAGGGAGCCGAAACCGCGGGTGCTTTGGAGACCGTGGCGAAGTATTTCCGCTGAGCGGCGGCCCACCAGAATCCGCGACAGTTTACCCCTGCTGAAACGGAGACGGTTCCATTTCACCGCTCTGATTATAGACTTTTCCTCGGGGGGCGCCGTGTACGGGCCGCCGCCGCAGACATCGCAACCGCCGCAGTCCTGGGCCTCAATGCCCAGCGAGGCCAGAAGCATCGTCCGGCGACAGCGGTGAATCGAAGTGGCGTAGTCTATCATTCCCGATTGGCGAAATCGAATGTCCGCCCGCGAGTCGATGGGGACTTCTCGAGTAATCGTGTAATCCACGAAATTTTGTCCCCGCGAGCTCCTTTCCGGATTTCGCGTTCCAGCTTGTTTGCGTTCCTCCTCGCTTGCGGGATGGTTTTGATTCACCGGCGTTTTCAATTCGTTTTCACCGCCCCTGTGCCAGATCAGCCATGCGTTCGCGCCCTTGCCATCCCGGGACGCGCGACCGGATTCCTGCAGGTAGGCTTCGACTGAGGGGGGTGGGGAGAGGTGGATGACGGTGCGTACATTAGGTTTGTCGACCCCCATTCCGTAGGCGCAGGTGGCACAGAGTATCCCATCCCCGCTCTCTAGGAACCAAGCTCCGAGCCGCAGCTTTTCCTCGCGAGTCAGACCCGCGTGGTAGAAACGCGCTTCCTGGCCGCGAAGCCGATTTCGCAGCAGGCGGGCGGAGTTCATGACGGAGGAGCGGGTGGGACCAAAAACGATCAGGGGCTTGGGTTCGTCGCGAGCCAGACGCTCCAGGGTATGATTTCGGCTGAGAGTGGGAATCACGCCATACTTTATTGCCGATCTGTCGGGGTTTGCCAGGGCGCTGTTCGGAGGCTCACCGTTGAATAGCAGCTCTGTTATCCGGTTACGGATATGCGGTCCCGCGGTGGCCGTGAGAGCGAGAACCACGGGGGGATTCCACTGCTCGACAAGCCTGCCCATTCCCGCGCAGGCGGGCCGGAAACTCTCTCCCCACTGGCTGACGGTGTGGGTTTCATCGACAACGAGAAATCTGGGTTTGAGCTCTCCGAGGCGCCTGGCTACCGGCGGACTTCGCAGTGTTTCCGGATTGGTGATGACAATTGAAATCTTCCCACTCTTAAGGTTGGCCCATCCAGCCCCGAGCTCTTCCGGACTGAGTCCTCCGCGAAGGGTTACGGAATCCACACCGACATCGTCCAGGCGTCTTTTCTGATCTGTCATGAGCGAGAGTAGTGGAAACACAGCGACAGTCAACTCACGAGATAGAACGGCCGGAAGCATCCAGCACAGGCTTTTCCCGGCGCCCGTCGGGAGCACCGCGATCTGTCGAAGGTCTTCGGCTTCGTCCAGCCTGTTTTCCGCGCCTTGCCCCTTGCCGCGAGTTGACAGGGCATCAAGTACGTTCGCGATGATTAGGCGCTGCCAGGGGAAAGGAGCCGTTATGCCGAAGATGTGCCGGCAGGTACTGACGACCGGATCTTCCGTTTGTGTCATATCTTCATTTACATGGTTCCAGGCCGCACTACTTCAAAGACTCCGGGGATACGGCGATTCCACGATTCCTTTGTTGACCGAAAAACGTGGCCCTGATATATTGCAATTCAAACGTGAATAGGAATAAACCATTTATCAGTTTCGTCCTCCTGTCACTGGTTATGGGAGTGGTAACGTGCCTTCTTCTGTTCATCATCAGGCCCAAGTCCTCCTCCCTCGCAAAATCGGGGGTGATGGACCTCCGGGGTTATGACTTCAAGTCCGATGGTAGAGTCACGCTGTTTGGTGAGTGGGCCTTCTATTGGGACCAAGTCCTTACCGAGGAAACTTATGATTCCGTTATCGGTCGGGCTCCTGATCTGTACGTGTCTGTTCCATCCTATTGGGATGATTTGAGCCGAATTGATCACAGAATACAGGCGCGTGGAGTGGCCACTTACAGCCTCACTATTCTCAAGGATTTTGAGAATGAAGTCGATATACTCGCGTTTAAAACTCATAACATAACACCAAACGCGGACATTTATATTGATGGCAAAAGAATCAGTGAAATCGGCAAGATAGACTCGAATCGCGAGAAATCCGTCTCGGCGAATAGGACTGTTCTCATGCCTATCGAAGCGAGCGGCGATTCGATGACTATCGCGATCAGCATTTCCAACTATCATAACATCAGCGGTGGATTGAACCGATCGATTTGTTTCGGGCTGTATGAGGATTTACTGGATCTCCGAGAAAAAAATCTGACCATTGATTCAGTTTTTCTTGGGGGCCTGCTTCTAATGGTTCTATATCAGTTCTCGGCCCTGATACTCAGCAGGAAGCGTATCGCCCCGTTGTACCTGGGTTTGCTTGGTGTGTTCTGCTTCCTTTTCGCGGGATTGAAGGGCGAAATGGCCTTGTTAACCATATTTCCGGGTCTGGATGGAGAGATAAGGGCTAAAATCATTTTTCTCGCGTTTTCCCTGGCTGGTCCAATCTTCACCCTATACTGCTCCAGCTTTTATCCAGGCTATTTTCACCCAAAGCTCAATCGGATGGTTCTGCCGATAGTGTTTGTCATGACAGTGCTGGTTGCCTTCACTCCAATGGAAATCTATTCCCAATACGTCTTCTTACTGAGTCTTTTTACGGCCGCCTTCATTGTCTATACGATGCTCATGTTAAGCAGGGCTCTCCACAGAACCGGGAACCATTTGATTATGCTTTCGCTTTTTGGTGCGGAGCTTCTTACATTCTGTATCGTTCTCGGTGTCGTCGACAACAGTAATCAAACGGTTTTTCGAACTATCGCCGGCGCGTTTTTCTTATTCAGCGTCTACCAATCCGTGCTCGAAGTAGAGATTTGCTCCAACGCCTTTGTTAAAATCAGTATGCTGTTCACAGAGCGGCAAAAACTCGCGAAGTTGAATGCAGATTTCTTCACTCAGGTATTCATCGACAGGGATACGGGTATGTATAACAGGGTGCTGCTGAACGGGTTCCTTCAGTCAAAATGGGCTCCCGACAGATTGAATGACAAGCACTCCATAGCGATGATTTTGATAGATGTCGATTATTTCAAGTTTTACAAGAATGCCTATGGACATAAGCGGAGCGAAAATGTGATGACTCAATTGAGCCGAATCGTGGGTAGAGACGCGGGCGATATGAACCGCCATGTGTCGGTGCGATATGGTGAGGATGTTTTCGCGATATTGATGGCGGATATTGACGAGTTCAGTCTATACCGCAGCGCTGATAGATTCCGAACCATGGTTGAATCGAAGAATATCGAGCATGGATTTGCCAGGAATTCGAAGATATTGACTGTCAGTGTGGGCTGCGCCACTATTACACCCTCCAAAGACAACGACCCGGGAACACTTATCGATTCGGCCACTAGGGCGTTGATGCTCGCCAAGAAGAATGGCCGGAACCGGACTGAAATCATCTGAGTTCGGGAGCCATTGCCGCGGCTTCGTGGCGGGAATTTGAGTGTATGGACTTGAGGCGGCGGCGTTCCATCTGGGAGGCCCGCGCCACAAGTATGGTTGTTTTGAGGGCAGTGGCCGAACGCGGCGCTCCCTTCCGCCCGCGCCCCCTGGGCCCGCTGCGTCTGAGCTGTGTCTTTCAAGCCGGACATCCCCCGCCTTCCTGTCGCCCCTCACCCTCCGGTTTCCGGATGGAACTTGTTGCGCTGTGCGGCGGAATCGTCCTGCCGCTCGCTCGGCGGCTCACTGAACTCCAGCTTCCGAATGCGCTTTTTGCCGCTCTCCGTCACTATGGATATAAGGCGTCGGATGCCATGATTATGTCGTTGCGTTCGTGAAACTTTGCCGCAAGTCGCCGCGATGCCATTCTTAAAACTCTCTCCGCCGCCGGCTATGGCGCTTACCTCCCTTCCTTCGATTTTTAGGATGCGGTGATTGGATTAATCCGCCACATGGATAATGCCGGATGACATCACGGCCACGCCGGCGGGGTGCTTGAACTCACGCCACAGCGCCGCCCTTAAAAGCGCCGGCTGCTATACCACGAGCATTGGCCCTCTCTTTGCCGGTCAGGGTGCGCTTAAGCGCCCAGACTTTGCCTGGGGCAGGATGGGCGGGGATGAGGAGTAGGATTGGGGGTGGAGAGCCGGAGCCGGAATTCTCGCGGCTTGACAGGAAGGCTGTAAGGGCCAGAGCCAGGAAACTCGTCTCTACCCACGGAGCCGTCGCGTCCCTTCGGCGGAGCGCCCCGACAGGGGGCATTTCGCGCACGCGAAGCCGCCACCCGACACGCCGACTCCCGCCGGACGAACCGAAAGGCGCGGCGTGACTGCGCCGCTTTTCCCGACATGCCGAGGGGAGGCGCCACAGTTCTCCACTATGCATCGCGGTGATGTTATGCTAGCCTCTGCTCACTGGAGATAGCCTGCGGCCCGGGCTCCCTGGAGGTGCGTATGAAGGATGCTCCGCTTCGGTCTCTGGTGCTGGTGGCGGCCTTCACAGCGCTTATCATAGTGGGGGCGATTTTCAGCTTTCCGGCGCCGTGGAATCCGGTGGTGCCGTTTACCCTGGCGACATTGTTCGTAATCCTGGCGGGATTGATGCTTGGACCATGGCGTGGAGCCGCGGCGGTGCTGCTCTATCTTTTCCTGGGAATTCTGGGACTGCCTGTGTTCGCGGGAGGCGGCGGAGGAGTTCAGATACTGGCTGGACCAACCGGCGGTTTTCTTATCGGTTATGTCCTGGCGGCGATACTCGCGGGACTGCTTGCGATTCCGCGCACCTTGTTTTTCTACATTCTCGCGTCATTTGCCGCTTCGATTGCGATTTATGTTCCGGGTTTGCCCTGGATGCACTACCAGCTTACGGACGTCGTTGAAGACTGGAACTGGGTTTCAACTTGGACAAAGTATACCCTTCCCTTTCTGGCGGGCGACGCAGTCAAGGCCTTCGCCGCCACTGCGATTGCGTATTCTTTCAGGGACAGGACTGTTTGAAACCGCCCATACTCGAACTGCGCTCGGTTACACACGTCTTCGCCGACGGTTCCCATGGCCTTCGCGATGTTGATTTGAGCATCGTTCCCGGCAGCTTCGTGGTTTTAGCGGGAGCCAACGGCAGCGGCAAGACGATTCTGATGCGGCACTTGAACGGTCTGGCGAAGGCCAGCACCGGCAGCGTGCTGCTTGATGGAGTCAATATTCTGGACGATCTCGCGGGGACACGCAGACGGGTGGGACTGGTTTTTCAAGATTCGGGCAGTCAGCTCCTGCGGGAAACCGTGGCGAGAGATGTGGCGTTCGGCCCGGAGAATCTGAGGTTGAAACGGGAGGAAATTGACCGGCGCGTTGCCAATGCCCTCGCCGCGACCGGGCTTGTGGGCTTCAATCGAAGGCGGCCGCAGAGCCTCTCGGAAGGCGAAAAGCGCCGCCTGGCGCTTGCGGGGGTGCTCGCGATGCATCCCGACGTGCTGGTGTTGGATGAGCCGTTTACCGGTTTGGACTGGAAGAGTTCAGCCAGGCTCATCGCGGTTTTACTGAGGCTTCACGGTGCCGGCAAAACGATATTGCTGATAACTCACGATTTGGATAAGATGCTTGCCCACGCTGACAGACTGATTTTGATGGAGGCGGGGCGCATAGTTGCCGACGATGCGCCTGACAAGCTGATTTCCAGGATGGAAGCCCACGGTGTTCGGCGTCCTCCCGGGGAAGTTTCCTCAATGACCTGGGCGCATCGGAGTTCCGCAGGCTGCCCTGATGGAAGGCTGGAAGCAGGGGACGCTTCATGAGTACGAGACGGTTTTGAGAGAGATTGGTTTTTTTCATTTTCGCCATGGCGTGAGCCTGATGCACCGCCATGACACGAGATTGAAACTGCTCGAACTACTTGTCTGGAGCATACTGACTCTGATGGCGAAGCCGCCGGTGATAGGACTGATAGGGCTGATGATGGTGCCGATGCATGTGCTTGCGGGGACGAAGCCGGCTACTCTGCGCCGCCCTTTGGTCTTCTGGCTGATTATGGCTATTGCGATGGTGCTTATGGGGGGCCTCAGTGACGTGGGGCCTCGGCTGAGCCTCGGCATGCGAATCCTGCCCTTGGGGAGAGATGGCCTGATCAGGGGGGCACTGCGTTCCGCCAGACTGCTCATCTTGCTGCTGGCCGCGGAGTTAATGGCGGCCACTACAGATCCTCGGGATTTGGCGACGGCGATTCGGAGGGTTTTTTTCTTTCTGCCGATGAGGTGGCGGGGAAGTCTGGCCACCGCAGTCTCGCTTACTTTGGCGTTTATCCCGATGCTTCTGGATGAGGCCGCGACTGTACGAGATGCTGCCCTGTGCAGGGGACTGCGAGGGCGGGGGAGGGAGCGGAAGAGGCGGGCCGCGGGCATCGGGCGGCTGCTCGGAACCGGGCGCGTTTACGGGGGAGTGTTTCGGCGGGCCCTAGTTCTGGGCCTGCCCATGGCCGGCGCCACTTTGAGGAGGGCCGATCTTTGCGCCGAGGCCCTTTTATCACGATGCTATGTGGATAATCCCAGCACCGTGGAATCGAGGCTGGCGTTGTTCGATTTGCCGCTGGCCTTCATGTTGATCGCGCCGCCCGCGGCGTTGACGCTCTTACTCTCTCTTTAGAGAATCCGCATAGGGAGAACGCGGCCTGGCAGGCCATGGAATCGGGCTTCGCTCCATGGCGCGTCTTGCCTCAATCGAGCCATTTTTTTATCATCCTACGGTGGCCCGGGAGGCGGCTTCAGGCGCGCCTCGACCGGAGACGGGAATTATTCTGGAGCTGAAGCCCGGGGCGGTGGCCGGTGTCAGAAAGAATGACACGGCCTATGTCGGAGGTAACCCCCCAACGATAAGCTTCGATGGATGTTTGTTTATGAGACGAGATATTGTGCATATCGGAGCGGGACAGCTTCGTTATGAGATTCGGGAGATTGTTCAGACGGCCAAGGTATTTACCGACTTGGGCGTGGAAATCATCTGGGAGAATATAGGAGATCCGGTTCAGAAGGGCGAGTCGGTGGCGGGGTGGATCAAGGAAATTGTGAACTCGCTGGCGATGGAGGACTGTAGCTACGGATATACGGATTCGGCGGGCGATCTCAATACACGAACTTTTCTGGCGGAGGAGGTGAACGGGAGGGGCGGCGCCCGCATCGGCGCGGAGGATATTCTCTTTTTCAATGGGCTCGGGGACGCGGTGTCCACCCTGTTCGCTCACCTGCGAAGGGAGGCTCGGGTTCTGGGTCCCTCGCCCGCCTATTCCACTTTTTCCTCGGGAGAGGCTTCGCATTCGGGCTATGAGCATCTCACTTACAGACTGGATCCGGAGAACGCCTGGCAGCCGGATCTTGAGGACATTCGACTGAAAGTGAAGTACAACGATTCGGTGGCGGGTATTTTGCTGATCAATCCGGACAATCCCACGGGCGCGGTTTATCCGATTCCCACTCTGGAAGCCATTGTCGAGGTGGCCCGCGAGCACGATCTTTTTGTGCTGTGCGATGAGACGTACGCGAATATCATCTACCCGGGGGTGAAGACCGCGGCGCTGAGCCAGGTGATTGGAGAAACGCCGGGGATTGCGTTCCGCAGCATTTCCAAGGAGATACCGTGGCCTGGCGCGCGTTGCGGCTGGATGGAGGTTTTCAATCAGAAGCGGGACGGGGTTTTCCGCCGTTATATCACGAGCCTCCTGGATGCGAAGCGCCTGGAGGTTTGCTCCACAACTCTCCCCCAGATGGCGGTGCCCAAGATATTTTCGGATAGCCGTTATCCCGGCCACCTCGAAAGGCGCGCGGCGATGTTTTCCAGGCGGGCCGATGAGGCGATGTCCATACTTTCGGGAGCCTCGGGAATCACCGTTCAGAGGCCCGGCGGCGCCTTCTACCTGACGGTTGTTTTCAACCGGGAGCTTCCCGGCAGTGGCGGGCTGCCCCCAATCGCGAATCCGGCGGTGGCCGCCAGGGTGGAAGAGCTCGCCCGCAGCGTGGCTCCCGACAAGCGTTTTGTTTACTGGCTTCTGGGGGCGACGGGTATCTGCCCGGTGCCGCTAAGCGGCTTCTGCAGCCGGCTTCCCGGATTCCGAGTAACCCTCTTGGAAAATGAGGATACGAGGAGAGTTTCAACCTACCGGCGCCTTGCGGAGGCTATCAGAACCTACCTTTAGTTTCTCAGCCTGCCCGGCGGCCGGAAATCGCCGGCCGATTGCCAGTCCTTCCATCCGGTGACTGGCCCGGTCGCATGGCGGCTCCCGGGGCCTCTCCGGCGGATTCCGGCGACCATGCGCGGCAGGCCGTGTTCCGGCGGCGTGATTGGCCCGCCTGTCTCCCAACGGAGGCCGGGCCTCGTGGAACTTGAGTCCCGGCACGAAGTCGGTTCCCATTGCGAGTTTCAAGCGCGGAATCAAAGCCCCGGCGCGCAATCGGGCCTTGTCGCGGGGCTTTAGAACCAAATCCCCGACGGACGGAGATTCTCATGCTGTCGGATCTCACCGTTGACTCTTGCCTTTTTTCTCGAGAAGGATATATATTAAATAGGTAGGCTATCAGTCTCCAGTACTGGAGTTTGTCCGTCCGGCGATACTGGCCGCCGCGAGCCTCATCACATACCCGATGATGGGAGGCCCGCCGCCGGCGTGAAGTCGAGTCGGAACTGGAGAGGTGAGATCTCACTCCGACTCAGTTTGAGCTTAGATTAAGGAATTTGAAATGGCAGAGAATTTGACATCGGAGACTTTCAAAGAGAAGGTGTTCGACTATCAGAATGAGGAAAAGTGGAAATACAAGGGCAAGGTTCCCGGCATCATCGATTTTTACGCGGACTGGTGCGGCCCCTGCAAGATGGTGGCGCCAATCATTGAGGAACTTTCAAGGGATTATGAGGACAGACTGAATGTCTGGAAGGTGAACACCGACGATCAGTCGGAAATCGCGCGCGAGTTCAAGATTCAAAGCATTCCATCAATCCTGTTCATTCCCCTTGTCGGCGAGCCCAAGATGCTCACCGGAGCCCTTCCCAAGTCGACCTTTCAGAAGCTTATCAAGGAAGAACTTGGCCTGGACTGATTGCTTCATCCGAAGCCAGGGGATAAGAGCGGGCGAATGCGACTTCGATGCCGCGCCGTATCCACGGCAGCCCGGGGGCTCCGGTTAATTCAAACTGTCTGGAAATGTACCGCGCGGCTTCTCAAGAATGAGGGTAGTTGCGCGCCGGCGAATGGTAAGGATGAATCTTCGGCCCCGTGGGGCCGCTTCCCGGAAAATCTGGATGGCGAAAAATCAATTACCCCGCCCTTGCCGGGCACGCCGGTCAAGATGAACGTGTGATAGGCCGCTTGGCCGGCGAAATCCGCCCGCCTTCTAATTGAGGTGGAGTGCCTGGGATGGAGTCGAGGGGCCTGGGATGGGCCTTGGGGCGGCGACGCTTTCCGTTTTTTGCATGTGCGAATACACTGGGGTATGAACCTTCCCGCCCTCGCGATGAGCGGCGGGCGATGCCGGCGGGACCGCGGCGGATTACAGCTTATCGCCGCTTGGCCGGCGGGACTTGGCAATGCTGGCGCCGGGGAGCCTGGGATTGAACGCCAGCCGCTGCTTCGATAGACATCTTGGTTTAGGCTTCCCGCCCCGTATGGATGATTTAGTCGCTAAGCAAGGTGAACTGATCCTTATCCGCGCCGCATACGGGGCATACCCAGTCTTCGGGAAGGTTTTCCCACGCTGTCCCGGGCGGCACTTGGAATTCGGGATCGCCCTCGGCAGGATCGTAAATATAACCACAAACATTGCATACATAGCTGGCCATTGTATTTTACTTCTCCACTTATCGTATCATTGAGTTCGGATTTAAGAGTCTATCCACTTCTTCATCGGGGAATATTCCCGCGTTTTTCACCGTTTCCCTTATGGTTTTTCCGGATTCATAGGCTTGGTGAGCGAGCCCGGCGGCCCTGTCGTAGCCTATTTCCAGTACCAGGGGCGTAACCATGGCGAGAGACCGCTCTATCCAGGCGGCGGCCCGGTCGGCATCCGCCCTTATACCGTCGATGCAACGTTCGCCTAGAACCTTGGCGGCGGAGCCCAGTATTTCGATGGCACTCAGGCTGCTCCAGGAGATTAGGGGAAGCATCATGTTCAGTTGCAGGGGGCTGTTTGTACCGCCTATGCTCACCGTGAGGGCCTGTCCGCGGGCGAAAGCCGCAGCCTGAATTACCATTTCCGGAATCACCGGATTCACCTTTCCCGGCATAATCGAGCTCCCGGGTTGGAGCTGTGGTATCGTGATTTCTCCAAGTCCGGAACGAGGTCCGGAGGAAAGTAGTCTGAGATCGTCCGCGATTTTTCCGAGTGAGACGGCCACGGTGTTTACCGCGCCCATCAGTTCAACCTGTGCGTCCCTGCAGGCGATGGCTTCAAAGCGATTCGTCGCGCCTACAAAGGGTATGCCCGTTTCCCTGGCAATGTAGGATATGGCCTCCTCCGCGAATCCCGCCGGACAGTTCAAACCCGAACCGATCGCCGTGCCGCCCAGGGCCAGTTCCTCCAAGTGCGGGAAGGTGGCGGCCAGTCTCTTGATTCCCTTGTGGATCTGCTCCCTAAATGCGCCGAATTCCTGGCCGAGCGTCATCGGTACCGCGTCTTGCAGATGGGTTCTACCCAGCTTCATTATCTTCGTGAATTCCTTTTCCTTCGTCGCCAGGGAGGATTCCAACGCCTTGAGACCTTCGATGCATTCGTCGACGGCCAATCGGCTTGCTATGTTCAGGGCGCTGGGGATTACATCGTTGGATGACTGTGCCTTGTTTACATGGTCGTTCGGGTGTATGGGGCTGCGAGTACCCCTTTGTCCGCCGAGGGCCACGTTGGCTCTGTTGGCCAGCACCTCATTCATATTCATGTTGGTGCTGGTTCCACTGCCGGTTTGAAACACATCAACCGGAAATTGGTCGTCCAGTTTTCCATCGATTACCTCGGTGGCGGCGTTTGAGATTGCGCGGGCGATGTTCCCATCCAATTCGCCGATTTTCTGATTGCTTATCGCCGCGGATTTTTTTACCAGGGCAAGGGCTCTGATGAATGAGAGGGGCAGGCGCAGAGGGGATATGCCGAAATTCTCGACAGCCCTCTGGGTTTGGGCGCCATACCATGAATCCTCGGGAAGGTGAACCTCGCCCATTGAATCTGATTCACTACGATATTTCATACACAACTCCTGGAACCCTCGGCCTGAGCTATTTGAGCTCAAATCTATTTTCTATCTTCCATTGCCGGCCAGGGACGATCGATTTCGCCGATGTACAGCGCCCTAGGGCGGAAGAGGCGATTGTCGGCACGTTGCTCAAGGATGTGGGCCAGCCATCCGGATGTACGGGCCATGGCGAAGATAGGTGTGAATAGATTCGAGGGGATGCCCAGGAGGCTGTAGACGGCGCCGGAGAAGAAATCGACGTTTGGATAGATGGGCTTGCCGGTTTCCTCCATTCGCTCACGGAATACTTTTTCGATTCTTTTGAGTATTTCGAGTCTGCTGTGCTTGTCGTATTTGCTGGAGAGGGTTTGGAGGAATTTCTCCATTATTACAGCACGCGGATCCTTGGCCTTGTACACTCGATGCCCCATGCCCATAATTTTCTGTTTTTTCGCCAGGGCGGCATTGAGCCAGGGTGCCACGTTTTCAACGCTGCCGATGTCTTCAACCATGGTTATCACTTTCTCGTTGGCTCCGCCATGAAGGCTGCCATATAAACTGCCGATTGCCGCCGAGATTGAGCAGTAGCAGGTGGATAGGGTTGACGCGACAACCCGGGCGGTAAAAGTGGAGGCGTTAAAGGAGTGTTCGGCGTGGAGGATTAAGCATTTGTCCATTATTTCGCCGTCTTCGCCGTCGGGCTCGGTTCCCTTGAGCTGCCAGAGAAAATTCGCTCCGTGAGATAAATCGTTGCGGGGTGGAATGTAATCCAGTCCGTTCTTGAATCTGTGAAAGGCCGCGATGACAGCGGGCATCTGGGCTATCTGATGAAGAGTTTGACGGCAATTGCAGGTGGGGCTGTGTTCGATTTTATGGTCGATATAGCCGGAGAGAAAATTGATGACGGACTGCAATAGCTCCATTGGATGTGAACTGCGTGGAAATTCTTTGATCATATGGAGTATCGGGGGCCTGAGCTCACGACTCCCGCGCATACTTACCGTGAACTCCGAGAGCTCCCTGGAGCTGGGCAGTTCGCCATATAGGAGCAGATATGTGACTTCCTCAAAAGTGGCTCTCTCCGTCAGATCGGCTATTTGATATCCATGGTAATACAGACGGCCGTTTTCCCCGTCAACCTTGCATATTCTGCTTTCACCCGCGATTACGCCTTCCAGTCCCTTTGAATAACTCGTTTCTGCCATATGGTTCTCCTGCCAGTTTGTATTTCCTATTTTTCCTCATTTCGCTATGTTTTGTGAAGGGGGCGGCCCAGTAGCGACAAGGCAGCCTCCCTGGTGCTTTCCGACAGGGTTGGATGGGCGTGGATGGTGAGGGCGATATCCTCCGCGCTTCCGCCAAAGGCCATTACACTGACAATTTCCGCAATCAGTTCGGAGGCATGGGGGCCTACTATCACCGCGCCGAGGAGTTTCGCGTCTTCAAGACCGCTGAGGAGCTTCGCGAATCCCCACCGGGACTTGGCGGCGAGAGAACGAGAGTTGGCGGCAAAGGGGAAAGTACCTTTTATGTAGGGCGTGGAGGATGCCCTGAGCGATTCCTCGCTTTCGCCGGCCCAGGCGAGCTCAGGCATCGTGTATACAACGGCTGGTATTGGCCCGGACCATGGAGGATGGGGCTCACCCGCGAAAATGGCTGCGAGGGCCAGGGCCTGTTCTTCGGCCTTGTGCGCCAGCATGGGGTTCCCGATCAAATCGCCAATTGCGTACAGGCCCGCGACCGAAGTCTCAAAATCAGTGTCTACTTTGATGAAGCGACCGTCGGGACTAAGGGCTGGAGTCACATTCGGCGAGAGCGCGGAATCAATGACATTCCGGCGGCCAACAGCCACCAGCACCTTGTCCACCTCAATGAAACTTTCAGACGATGACTCTGATTGGTTTTGCACTTCAACCGTGATTTTCTTCGAACTGATTTTCGCAGTCCTAACCATCGACGAGATGATGATGTTCATACCCTGCTCTGTCAGGGCCCTATGCAGAACTCTCGCCGCCTGCGAGTCCGTGCCGGGAACAATCTGTCCCATCGCCTCGATTACTGTAACCTCCGCGCCCAGGCGACTCCAGATACTTCCAAGTTCCAAACCCACCGCGCCTGCTCCAATTACGGCAAGTCGCTTGGGAACTTCCTCAAATGCCAGCGCATCGGTGGAATCAACGATTCGCTCGCCATCGAAGGGGAGATGCGTCAATGAGGCTGGAACACTTCCGGTAGCCAGTACGACGCGAGGAGAGGATATCTCGTTCATTCCGCTTTCGCTTTGTACCGACACCTTCCCGGGTGAGCTGACAACGGCCTTACCATGGAACAGCTCCACCTCACGCTCTCTCATCAGGGTGGATATTCCATCGCCCAGCTTTTTTATGACAGCGGCCTTCCGATCCATCATAGTTCCAAGATTCAAGTTTATCCCCTCCACACCCAATCCATGATCCTTCGCTTCGTGGGCGATTCTTGCATAGAATTCGCTGGATTCCAGAAGCGCCTTGGAGGGAATGCAGCCAGTATTCAGGCAGGTGCCGCCAAGCGTTTTCCGTTCCTCAACCAACGCGGTTTTCAGGTTTCTTCTCGCGCACTCAAGGGCGAGCGAGTATCCACCGGGTCCGCCGCCGATGGCGATGACATCGTGGGTATGATCGGACATTCTAAACCTCTAGAAGGAGGCGTTCCGGATTCTCAATGCCTTCCTTGATTTCTCTCAAAAAACCCACAGCCTCTTTCCCGTCTATCAGCCGATGATCGTAGCTCAAGGCCAGATACATCATCGGGCGGATCTGCACCGTGTTGTCGATTGCCACCGGACGATCGACTATCGAGTGCATTCCAAGTATGGCGGTTTGTCCTGGCGCCGGCAGGGGCGTGGAAAGCAGGCTTCCAAAAACGCCTCCGTTGCTGATGGTGAAGCCGCCACCCATCAAATCGTCCGGCAACAAGGTCTTATTGGCCGCACGGGCGGAGAAACTTGCGATTTCCCTTTCGATTTCTCTGAATTTCTTGCTTTGGACATCGCGAACCACCGGGGTTACCAGGCCTCTCGGAGTTGAAACCGCAACGCTGATGTTTATGCTTCCCCGGTACACCACTTCGTCGCCGTCGATATAGGCATTGAGTTCGGGAAATGAGCCTAGAGCCGCCGCCGAAGCCTTGAGGAAGAAGCTCATGAACCCGAGCTTGACACCGTGTTTTTCTTGAAATGCTTCCTTGTAGCGCCCGCGTATGTCCTTGATCGCACTCATGTCAGCCTCATTGAAAGTTGTCAGAAGAACAAGTTCAGCCTGTGTCTTGGCCAGATTCGCCGCTATTATCTTCCGAATCCTGCTCAGTGGTTCGCGATGCTCCCCCGTGCCGGCGCTGGCATAGTTCTCCATTTCCTTAGTTTGGCCGCGGGGCGGGGTTTTGGAGGCTTCGACGGCGATTTGGGAATGCGAGTTCTCGTTTTGGTGACCTTGGCCCGCGGGTTCATCATGGGCGTCCGGAGTGCCGGATCTTGCGGCTATGACATCGGATTTGTTAATCAGATTGTCACGGCCGCTTCCGGAAATCCTGCCCGTGTCGACACCGCTTCTTGCGGCTTCGGCCCTTGCCGATGGGCTTCTTCTCACCGAGTGAACCGCACTCACTTCGCCGGCCTCGCTCACTTCCTTTGCCTCGGCATCGGATTTCTCCCTGTGATTACCTCTCTCATCCGTAATAATTGCACCCAACACCTGATTGATAGCGACATCAGTTCCCTCAGACACGACGATACTGAGGGTTCCAGTCGCCGGCGCTGTTATATCGATGGTGGTTTTATCGGTCTCGAATTCACATAGGGCCTGACCCTCGATCACGGTCGATCCATCCTTCACTGACCAACTGGCCAGCAGTCCCCCGGTGACTGATTCCCCAAGCGCGGGAGCCCTCACTTCCACTTTTTTCATTTCATACTCCCCTCGTCATCTGTCCCAAAGGTTTGTGCGATCAGCTTGGATAGCTCCTCTTCGTGCTTCCCATGAGAAGCGCTCGCGGAACTGGCCGATTCGGGTCTGCCGGCGTAGAACCAGTGCTCGCCGCTGATATCAGATAAACGCCGGGCGAGGAAACTCCATGCGCCCCGGTTTGCCGGCTCCTCTTGGGCCCATATGAAACGTTCAGCCCTGGGACAGTCCTCAATTAGATTCTTCAAAGCTTCTTCAGGAAAGGGATGGAGCTGCTCAAGCCGAATTATTCTCGTCTTGGCAGCGGGGGATTTCGGGTTTTCGGCGATAAGCTCCCCACGCCTGGACATCAAATCATACCAGAGATGCCCGGAGCAGACGACGAGCCTCTCCACTTCATCTGGACGCTCAGGATCTTCGAGGACTGTCTGGAAGCTTCCAGTGCAGAAATCAGCGATGGGAGAGCGGGCTCTGGGATGTCGGAGTAGGCTCTTCGGAGTCATGATTATCAGGGGTTTTCGAAATTCCTGAATTTGCTGCTTGCGGAGCGCATGAAAATACTGGGCCGGGGTGCTCAGATTGACAACCTGCATGTTGTTTTCCGCGCACAGCGAGAGATACCGCTCGAGATAGGCATTTGAATGCTCCGGTCCCTGCCCCTCGTAGGAATGGGGGAGCAGCATTACCAATCCACTATGCCGCGCCCATTTCGACTCTCCGGCACTGATGAATTGATCGACTATCACCTGCGCGCCATTGGCGAAGTCCCCAAACTGGGCCTCCCAAAGGACAAGAATTTCGGGCATCGCGAGGGAATAGCCGTATTCGAATCCAAGAATGGAAAACTCGGAAAGAGGGCTGTCATACACACTGAATTTGGCGTTTCCTCCAGCCAATCGACCAAGCGGGGTGTGCTGCCGGGGAGTTTTCGATGAGACGTCCCACCACACAGCGTGCCGCTGGCTGAAAGTACCCCTGGCGCAGTCTTCCCCGGAAAGACGCACGGATTGGCCTTCATTCAGAAGAGAGCCGAAGGCCAGACTCTCCGCAAAGGGCCAGTCAATACCGACATCGCTTTCTACCATCTTGCGGCGATTTTTCACGAAGCGTCCCAGCTTGGGGTGAAGCGTGAAGCCCTCGGGAATTTCAATGAGTTTTTCGGCGATTCTTCTCAGTTCTTTCTCCGGCACGCCGGTGTCGGGAAAGGCAAAACTGTAGTCGCGTTTTATCTTGGACCAACTGCCCGATAGGGACTGGAATCCGTGATAGCCAGTGAGTCGCTTCGCCTCCTCCCGGGCCTTCTTCAGCTCTTCCACGTAGCTTTGTCTGAAGTCTTCCTGATCCTTTTTCATGAACACACCGTCTCTGTCCAGTACCTTGCCGAATATAGTGGAAACGGTATCGTGGTTGCGGATCAATTCGTACATAATCGGGTGGGTGAAGGAAGGCTCATCCGCCTCATTGTGGCCGAGCCGTCGATAACCAACTATGTCCACCACCACATCCTGGCCGAATTTCTGCCGCCATCTTAGCGCCAGTTCTATGGCGCGGATTACAGCCGGCGGTTTGTCGCCGTTGACATGGAGTATTGGAACCGGCATCACTTTCGCTATGTCAGTGGCGAAAAAAGTCGATCTGGAATCTGAGCTGGCAGTCGTGAAGCCTATTTGATTGTTCACGATTATGTGGATAGTACCACCTGTTCTATAGCCCCTGAGTTGGGAGATATTGAAGGTTTCGGCCACGATGCCCTGGCCGGAAAAGGCGGCATCTCCGTGTACGAGAACGGGAAGAACCCGCTTACGGGTTTCATCGTTTTTCAATCGCTGCGTGCCCCTTGCCTTGCCTTGAACCACGGGATCGACGGCCTCCAAGTGGCTGGGATTCGAAACCAAACTGATGTGAATTGTCCGTCCGTCACCTATTTCAAAATCGGTACTCTGTCCTATGTGATATTTGACATCGCCGGCGCCGCCATAGGTATGAGGAACGTAGAGTCCTTCGAACATCGCAAATATCTCGGCGGCGGGTTTTCGCATCGCATTGGTCAGGACATTGAGTCGCCCACGGTGGGTCATGCCGATCACGATATCCTTTATGTTACGTTTACCCGCCTGAGTGAAAAGGTAATGCAGGGCGGGAATCAATACATCCGTGCCCTCAAGGCTGAATCGTTTCTGCCCGGTGAAACGGGAATGAATGAAGGCTTCGAATTCCTCGGTGCGGATCAGGTTGCGTTGCCAGCGCCTCAATTCCTCATCTTCCCACGGCTTCAGAGTATCCTGGTTTTCGATTTGCTGTATCAGCCACCGCCTCATGGGCCTGTTTCTGATATGGACGATTTCGGAACCCATGGGGCCGGTATAAACCTGATTCATCCGGCGAATAATCTCGCGCAAGGTGGCTCTGGGAGGATTAAAGGAATCGGGCGCGATGAAAACTTCTTCCATTTCAGAATTTCCCAGCCCGTAAGTGGACGGATCCAAATCCCTTCCAATTCCATGCTGGGTTATCCACGCGTACCTGAGATTCGGCGGCATGTATGAGCCGAGAGGATTGATGGCGGCGTAGAGATGGCCGAGTTCCCGATAGGTTTCCACCAATGCATCGACTCGGTGTTGGTAATCCTTGTGTCTGTCTATGACGTCGATTCTCTCGATATCAGTTTCGAGGATCCTTCTCCACTCTGGCGGACGCTCACTACTTCCAAGTAAGTCTTCCAGCCAAAGGGCGTCGGACCCGGATAGGAATTCGCGCACTGCTACCTCTCCAATTGCCTTGAAAGCAGTCCCGGGATTTCGCTTGGTGTATCCGCCACCATAACTTTCGCGGCCTTGAAGGCGGCCGCCTTGGCCGCCGCAGTTCCCTGCCCGCCGGATATGATGGCGCCCGCATGTCCCATCCGCTTCCCCTCCGGGGCCGAGCGTCCAGATATAAAGGCCACAACGGGTTTTTTCATTTTCCTTTTGATGAAATCGGCCGCCCTTTCCTCTGAATCGCCGCCGATCTCCCCGATTAGAACAACCGCATCTGTATCCCTGTCGGCTTCGAATCGCTCCAAAAGCTCTATATAGTCAGTTCCAATTATAGGATCGCCTCCAATGCCGACGCAGGTGGATTGGCCCATGCCGGCATTGCTCAGGGCATTTACCACCTCGTAGGTTAAGGTGCCGGATCGACTGATTACCCCGATACTGCCCCGCCGGTGGATGCCGGCCGGCATGATGCCTATCTTGCATTGTCCAGGACTGATCAGTCCGGGGCAGTTCGGGCCGATTAGCACACCCGATTGCGAGTGTACCAAGTGGTATATCTTCGCCATGTCCAGGACAGGCACGCCTTCGGTAATGCATACAATGAGCGGCATACCGGCATCCATGGCCTCGATTATGGCCGATGTGGCGAACCTGGCGGGCACGAATATCACGCTGGCGTTTGCGCCGGTGGCTTTTTTTGCCTCCGACACACTGTTGAATATTGGAATCAAGTCTAATTGCGATCCGCCCTTGCCGGGGGTTACACCGCCGACAATGCTGGTTCCGTCCGCCTTCATTCTCCTTGTATGAAATGAGCCGTCGCGTCCGGTTGCTCCTTGAACTATCACCCTCGTATTTCTATCTATCAGTATGCTCATGAGTTTCCTCGGGCCGCTCTGATAACCGCTTTTACCGCATCGTCCAAACCATGTATCGCCTTCAGCCCGGCCTCCTCGAGAATGGCCCTTCCTCTCCTCTCGTTGGTGCCTGCCAGGCGTATGATAAGCGGCACGCCAATCTCCAGTTTTCTTCGCGCCATTAGCAGGCCGTCGGCGATATCGTCGCAGCGGGTTATACCACCGAAAATGTTTATCAAAATGGCTTTGATTCTACTGTTTCTCAGGATGATGCTTAAGGCATCCACCGCTTTCTGGGGATTGGAACTACCGCCGACATCCAGGAAATTGGCGGCCTCTCCTCCGTGTAGTTTTATCAAATCCAATGTGGCCATTGCCAGTCCGGCGCCGTTGACCATACAGCCGATATCTCCATCCAGGCTCACGAAACTCAAACCCTTCGTTTTGGCTTCCAGCTCGTCGGCACTGCTCTCCTCAGGGTTCCTCAGAGCTTCTATCTCCGGGTGCCTGAATAGGGCGTTATCGTCGAAATTTATTTTTCCGTCGAGCGCCAGCATCTCCCCGCCGGGCGTTAGAGCGTAGGGATTGATTTCAACCAGGGAGGCGTCGTTTTCCAAGAAGAGGGAATATAGATTCCTGGTGGCCAGGAAAGCCTGCCTGCGCGGTTCTGCCGAGGGGATGGAATTGGCCAGGAAGGAATCCAGGGCGGCCTCATTGATGCTTTTATGAGGATGCGGAGTAAGCTTATGAATCGCGCTGGGATTGTTGGCGGCCAATTCTTCAATATCGACGCCGCCCTGGTCTGTCAGCATCAGCGTGACAGCCCTACGGGATCGATCCAAAATCAAGCCCAGATAGTGTTCTTTTTCGATTGGCGCGGAATCACAAACCAGTATTCTGTCTACGGGATACCCCCCTATTTCGAGTCCCAGAATAGCCGCCGCCTCGGCCTCCACCTCTTCCGGAGAGTTGGCGAGTTTCACACCCCCGGACTTGCCGCGTCCGCCGGTCAGCACCTGCGCCTTTACGACAACCTGTTTCCATGCCATTGATGCTTCACGGGCTTCCCTGGCGCTCGAAACCAGTTTGTAGTCGTTTACCGGGATATTGTAGGCCCTAAACAGATCGCGCGCTTGATACTCGTGGATTTTCATGGTCTGTCTCCGAACTCATTTCTGATTACCCTCTTCATGAGGTTTATCAACTTGGTAACCTTGATGCCCCTCGGACACACCCTGCTGCAGTTGAAATGATTCTCACAGGACCACACGGTATCTGGATGATTGAGAATTTTCAAACGTTCCGGAAATCCCTTGTCCCGACTGTCGAAGACGAATCTTGCCGCGCTCACCAGGGCCGCCGGCCCGATGAAATTCGGCTTGGCGGCAAGGACAGGGCAGGCTGAATAACACGCGCCGCAGTTGATGCACTTTGTGGCCTCGTCGATCAGCTTCCTGGCCTCGGCCGATTGAATATACTCCGAGGAGTCCGGCGGGGCTTGTCTGGGTTTCAGAAAGGGCTCGACGGAGCGAAATTTCATGAGGAATTCGCTCTGATCCACCATTAGATCTTTCTGAATCTTCATGTTGTTTAGAGGGTCTATGGAAATCGTGTCGCCGTCTTTTTCCGCCACCTCGCGTATCAGAGTTTTGCAGGCGAGGCGCTCCTTACCGCATATCCGCATCGCATCGGAGCCGCAGACGCCATGCGCGCAGGATTTGCGGAAGGCCAAGGTTCCATCAATGTTTCTGGATATGTACATGAGCGCATCTAGAACCCGGTCGGTGGGTTGAACCTCCACATCGTAGATTTGGCGCCGGCTTTCATCGGAATGCTCAGGATTATGGCGGTATATATTCAACTTCACATTCATTCAGCTTTCCCTTTTAGTGGACTTCAAGAATTCCGTCCGGCGGGGACGATGAGGGGCCGCCCTTCAATAGACTCGAGGCTTCGGTTCCCACTTGCTCACATCCACCTGTTTTGAATCCAATCCGATACTGTTTTCATCCAGATAACTCAGGGTGTGTTTCAACCACTTATCGTCATCTCTATCTGGGTAATCTTCCCTTGAATGAGCTCCCCGGCTCTCGGTTCGAGCCAGCGCCGCGGACGCGGTGTGAAGGGAAAGGTCCAGCAGGTTTTCGAGTTCGAGTATGGATGAAACCTCGCTGTTGAAGTTGGCATCCCTGTCCTGAGCGCCGATTTCATGGTAGGCGGCTCTGAGTTCTGTTATATCTTCTATCGCCTTTTCCATGGATCTGCCATTTCTGTAAACGCCGACGTTCGCCATCATCGTTTCCTTCATGGTTTCATATATGTCGCCCGAGCGCCTTCCGCCCTTTTTCAATTTGGCTATTCGCTTTTTCCAATCCTTGATTCTATGCTCCGCATCCGGACTGGGCCCGGCCGATTCCGATTCGCGTGCAAAAATCGCCATGGCTCGTCCGGCTCTTCTTCCAAACACTATCAGTTCAACCAGGCTGTTTGTCCCCAGTCTGTTTGCCCCATGAACCGACACGCATGCGCATTCACCGGCGGCATACAATCCCTCCCAAACCTTTTTCCCATCCGTAACCCTGCCATCGACATCTGTGGGTATTCCCCCCATCGCGTAATGAGCGGTTGGTTGAACCGGCATCGCCTCGACGGCGGGATCCACTCCGAGGTAAGTTCGGCAGAAATCGGCGATATCGGGGATTTTCGTTTCGACGGTTTCCCTACCCAGGTGACTTGCATCAAGGTTCACCCAGTCGTCCATTTTTTTGTCGCCCTTGATTCCATTCCCCGCCCTTATTTCAGTCATAATGGCTCGGCTCACCATATCCCGGGGGGCAAGATCCATCAGAACGGGCGCATATCTCCGCATGAAGCGTTCACCGTTTCGATTCAGCAGTATGCCACCCTCTCCGCGAACACCCTCGGTGATGAGTATGCCCAACTTTTTGATACCCGTTGGGTGGAATTGGAAGAATTCCATGTCCATAAGCGGTACTCCGGCTCGAGAGAGTAGGGCGGGGCCGTCGCCGGTGTTTGTAATGGCGTTCGAGGTCACCTTGAACATTCTGCCACAGCCGCCGGTTGCGAAGAGGGCGGACTTCGTGCACACATGATGCAGTTCGCCTGTGCTCAATTCGAGTGCGATAAGGCCGGCCAGTCTGCTTCCCTCCAGGAGTATGTCGATTACCTGCCACTCGTCGTGGAATATGACACCGTTTTTTATGCATTGCTGGTATAGGGTTTGGAGTATCATATGGCCTGTGCGATCGGCCGCATAACAGGATCTACGAACCGCTGCGGCGCCGAACTCGCGGGTATGGCCGCCGAAGCGTCTCTGATCAATTTTGCCTTCCGGGGTGCGGCTGAATGGAAGGCCGCGATTCTCCAAATCGTATACGGCGCGGGGCGCATCATCGGCCAGTATGAGCGCCGCGTTCTGATCAACCAGGTAGTCGCCGCCCTTGACGGTATCGAAGGCATGCCACTCGGGTCTGTCTTCTTCCACATTGCACAACGCCGCGCCAATGCCTCCCTGTGCCGCGCCGGTATGGCTTCGTTGGGGATATAACTTGGTGATAAGCGCGGTTTTTCCAGCACCGGAAGCCTCAAGTGCCGCATATAGTCCAGCTCCTCCGGCTCCAACAATCACTACGTCATATTCAATAAGCATGGACCACCGCCTCCTGATTTCTATTCCTGTAAATTCCTTAGTACATACGCGAGAATGCCGCCGTTTTTCCAGTAGTCCATCTCCATTGCCGTATCAATTCGGCAGAGCGCCGGTATCTCGATTTCCCCCCCCGCGATCCTTTTCGCCACTACCGTCAGCGTGCAGCCGGGTTTGAGACTTCTTAAACCAGTGATTGAGTACTCTTCTGTTCCGTCGAGTTTCAGGGAGTCGGCTGAAGCTCCGTCTTGAAATTCGAGGGGGAGAAGGCCCATGCCGATTAGGTTCGAGCGGTGAATCCTCTCGTAGCTCTGTGCGATAACGGCTCTTACTCCCAGAAGCATGGGGCCCTTGGCCGCCCAGTCTCTGCTGGAACCGGTGCCGTACTCTTTTCCGCTTAGCACAATAAGCGGTATTCCCCTTTGCCGCCAACTCTCCGCGACATCGAAGATAGTGGCGATTTGGCCGTCAGGGCCCCTGGTGTATCCGCCCTCCCTTCGATTCGCCATGGCGTTTTTTATTCGGATATTCGCGAAGGTGCCTCTCATCATAACTTCATGGTTGCCGCGACGGCTGCCGAACGAATTGAAATCTTTGGACATAACACCCTTTCCCGCGAGGTAGTTTCCCGCCGGTCCGTCGCAGGGAATGCTCCCGGCGGGCGATATATGATCGGTGGTAGTCGAATCGGGAAGAACGGCCAGGCAGCGGGCGCCTAGGATATCGTTCACCATACCCCTGGACTTGGATAATTTGTCGAAAAACGGAACTCTTCGTATGTAGGTGCTATCCGGTTCCCAATCATATCTTGCGCCTGAAGGAACCTCGAGAGCCTTCCATTGCCCGGGGCCGGCGAAGACATCGGAGTAGGTTTCCTTAAACAGCTCTGGTGTGAGATATGTGCCGAGAGCTTCCTTGATTTCCTTGGATGACGGCCAGATATCCCTTAGGTAAACTGGCTCTCCGGCCCCGTCATCGGCTATCGGCTCCTTCTCGAAATCGATCAGTATGGTGCCGGCAAGCGCATAGGCGACTACCAGAGGCGGTGAAGCCAGATAGCTGGCCTTTGAATCCGGATGCACGCGGCCTTCGAAATTTCTATTTCCTGAGAGGACATTGACGGTAATGAGTTCCGCGGAATTTATTGCCTCTCTTATCGCCGGCGCAATCGGGCCTGAATTTCCGATGCATGTAGTGCATCCATAGCCGATAAGCTGAAACCCCTGAGCGTCGAGATAGGCGGCGAGGCCGGATTTCTCCAAGTATGAGGTAACCACTTTGCTGCCCGGGGCAAACGAGGTTTTCACCCAGGGTTTTGATTTGATACCCCTTTCAAAGGCCTTTTTCGCCACTAGTCCCGCTGCAATGAGCACGGAGGGATTTGAAGTGTTGGTACAGCTTGTTATCGCCGCAATGGCCACATCTCCATGCTTGAGTTCATGATTCATGCTCTGAATGGGAGAAGATGCTGTAAGCCGTGCGTCCTCTATTCCATATAAGCTCCCCAAGGCTCGGCGAAAATTTTCCGGCACCTCCTTCAGAGGGTTTGAATCCTGGGGACGGCTGGGACCGGCCAACGCCGGGAATATTCGGCCCATATCAAGGCTCAGCACCTTGCTATAGTTTGGTGGGTCGGTGTCATTACGCCAAAGTCCTTGAGACTTGGCATAGGCCTCCACCAGCGCCACCTGATCGGGTTCACGTCCGGTGAGCCTCAGATAGGAGATTAGTTCACCGTCTATTGGAAAGAAGCCGCAGGTGGCGCCGTATTCGGGCGCCATGTTACTGATTGTAGCCCTGTCGGCCAACGATAACGAGTCAAGTCCCTTCCCAAAGTACTCAACAAATTTACCCACCACCCCCTCGGCTCGAAGTATTTTGACTATGTGCAGGACAAGATCGGTTGCGGTGCAGCCAGGCGGCAGCTTGCCGTCCAAGCGGAAGCCAAGCACCTCCGGTATCAGCATCGTTACAGGTTGTCCCAGCATCGCCGCTTCCGCCTCAATCCCGCCAACACCCCAACCCAGGACTCCCATGCTGTTCACCATGGTTGTGTGACTGTCCGTGCCCACCACTGTATCGGGATAGACAAGAATCTCACCCTCCTCAACTTGCGAGCAGATTACCTTTGCGAGGTATTCAAGGTTAACTTGGTGAATTATCCCCGTACCTGGTGGAACAACGCGAAAATTTCTGAAAGCACCCTGTCCCCATTTCAGGAATCTGTAGCGTTCTACATTGCGCTCGAATTCCAATTTCACGTTGAGATTGAAGGCCTCGGCGCTTCCGTAGTGATCGGCCGTTATGGAATGATCGATGACAAGATCAACGGGAATTTGAGGATTGATTTTCAGTACGTTTGTGCCGAAATTCGCAAGTGCGTCCCGCATCGCGGCAAGGTCTACCACGGCCGGCACGCCTGTAAAATCTTGCATCACTACCCGTGCAGGATGGTAGGCAATGTCCCGATTAGGGATTTCACCGGGTTTCCACGATGCCAAAGCCCGAACATCCTCGGCACTCACCACGCCTCCGGCTTGATGCCGAATGAGGTTTTCCAGGAGAATTTTGAGTGAAAGGGGGAGTTTTCTGATACTGATATTCTCGGATTCGGAGTATCCTTGGATATCATAGTATCTATACTCCCTGCCACCCACCCGTAATTGGCATCTAGTCATCCTATATAAGTCTCGCTAACGGTATGTTCCTGCCAATGGTAGACTGGTTTCCGATACATATCAAGAAGTATCGGCGGAGCGCCTACCGTCTCATGCGAGTCTGAATTGTGGTAGGGATGGATGAAACTTAGTCCTCTTCTTCTTTGGGAAGTTCGATTTTCATGGAATCGTACTGCTTGATCATGCCTTCATAAACCTCGGATATGTTTTTGTCAAAGGCTTCCCTGACTTGTCTGCTAAATGTGGTTAGCGTTTTGTGGTGATCAAAATATGGGGAATCTTCACTAGGAAGCAGAAGCTGAAAAGGTTTCATTTTCAGTACCTCCGCAATCTTGGTCAATTTGCTGGCGCTTGGCCAACGCCGTGCGCGTTCAATATCACACATGTAACCAGGGCTGATTCCAGTACGTTCGGCGAGTTTGGCCTGGGTGAGGTTCATTTCCTTCCTTATGCGCTTAATGTTGATCGCTATTATTTTTCGAATATGTAACTCAATCATAAATGAATGATGCGGGAATTGACATATTAGTGCCAGATGCTATGAGCAAGATTAGAAATACGCCTTGGGCGAATCAATCCGCTCCCAATCCGGAGTGGTGCACGAAGCCTTTTATAACGCCCAGAATGCCGAGATTGCCAAAACCATCCTGGGACAAACCCTAAGCAGCGATATAGGGGAATCCGGCAGCAGAGCAGCGGCGCAGGTGCACTACAAAGTGAAAACCAGCATCGCGAAATCAGATCAGCGGCTGGTGGCCGAGGCCTTCGATAGGCTCTTCCCACTTGTCACTCTGTTCAACCTC
>Ga0056110_100054_pt1 | contig 36099 bp, 35 predicted proteins | sample WorMetloBBELIZE1_FD_83873 | JGI IMG/M metagenome (GOLD analysis project Ga0056110, IMG submission 83873) | Marine gutless worms symbiont microbial communities from Max Planck institute for Marine Microbiology, Germany - Olavius longissimus B... ... | reverse complement strand
GGGGCAGATGAGTTATGTTGAAGGGTTTTCCAATAGCTGTGGTTGTAGGAACATCGGTGTTAGCCCGGCCTTGCCTTGAGCCTTTCTTTGAGCACGCCTCTCAAGCAATCCCTTCATCTTGGAACTTACGGAAGTCCCAGAAATAACGATGAATATCAATTCGTCCATCGTTGCCAATCTCAATACCCTCTGAGCGCAGCAGTTGCCGCTGTAGATTACCTCCAGATCAGCAAGAGCGTGCAGGGCTCGCGTGGATATCTGCACCGAGCCCAGAACAGACAGGCTCTCCATTGCCGCAAGAGGCGCCTCATTGAGTGTTGCTCCGTCCTTATCGGTAATCTTCATGCTTTTTCCTCATAAATATCTATCCTCACTCCATTAGTCTGTGCCACAACGTGAATTCCATCATCTCTTGGAGGCCATAACCTCCGGGGTTCCATGTCTCCCCCCTCTTTTAGAGCCCTCTGATGATTCACCTCGTCGGGGAGGCAAATGGGTTGGAGCGGCAACGAGGGCATCGCGCGTCGTTTATAAGCGGCATCGCGACCGAGCCCGGAGGCTCATCAGAATTCTCCGGGGGCGGAGCCATTGTAACCTTACCTAAGCCTTCCCCTGCCATACTCGATAGGAACAGCGGTATTGTCCGATATTTCGGCGAGATCCATGGTGGCCGTGAGGCCGAGTTTTTGACTTGCAAGCGTCAGACTGCGCACAACCCTGCCGGGCTCTGAATCGTCTTTTTTGGGGCCTCACCGGGGTGATGTACCCTGCGATGCACGAGCTTATCAGCTTCAGTGTCCACGCTTGGCAATATATGTATTCTCCACCACCATCAGATGGAAAAGCCGGGGACAGTATGCGTACTCCGAGACATCTCTGGCCGGCCACAGGTATTCGTCGGACAACTCACCAACCTCTTTCCCGGAGCAGCCTTTCCATTACGCGGGTCTTGGTCTCATTCCAGTATTCCGCATGAAGCCGCCACCCACCTTTCGAGTGGCTGCAAGCCGGATCGCGCCAGAGGTTGACTATCTCTTTTTTATCCCCCCGCCTCTTCTCACCAGCGGCCTTTGGTTTTTCCGCATCGCCCGGTTCAATCATCAGAGTCGCAATATTCTCAAACGCCTTGGAACCCTTGACTTCTTTCTTCGCATAAGGCTTGTAATCCTTGGAGCTGCAAGGCACATACCACCATCGGCCCAAGCAGTGGAAATCGGTGATTGCCCTGAGGCCGATATTGGCCGCCGCGTTCAAATCAGCCTGGAAGCCCTTTGAGGCCGGAGATTTGTTATCGGCCAATACAAATATCTCGCCGCCTCGCCTGGGAATGCGCGGGAGAGCTGTTTCCTTGTTCCTGCCTGCCCATCTACGCTTGAGCTTGAGAAGGTATTCATCATAGTTTTCAGCCTTGTTTTCACTGGCTTTTTTTCAGCGCGCGAAATCTCATCCTGCCAGAAAGTGGACTCAAGGAACTCCTTCAACGGCACATCCTCGCAGCGCAGACCCGGGGCGCCGGTGTGGGAATCCTGTCTTGAAGTATAACTGGCCGAAACCTCCATTAAAAACAGGCCGTGTAGTTCGCAGCTCTCGGAAAGATATGTCTTCAGCTTTCCTGAAATCCATCTCATAAGTCGCCTGTTTTCACGCCGGGAGCGCGTCTCATCAGGGCGGTAATGAGCAAGATTTTCTATCACCACGGCATGGCGGGGCTCGTCCACCCGCTCAATAGGACGCTTGGAAGCCCCCTTCTTCCCGGGCATGCGACCGATTCCCAAAGCCGCCTCCACGATACGGCTTGCGAGTTGCTTGACACGCCGCTCCCGCATGTTTTCCAAAGCATCAAGGACGTATCTGCCGAAGTTCCTGTTCGCGGTGAGAGGCTTGTCCTTATCCATCTGCCTGCGGGTGAAGTACGCCTTCTGCGCCTGATAGAGGGATTGTATGGTAGCAAGACGACTTGGCGAGAGCCCGCCGACATTGCGTATGAATCCGCTCTTCCCCTTCGCCCCTCTAGGCAGTATCCAGTCACGGAGCCAGCGGAGTCGTTTTCGCTATTCTTCGTCGTCCCGCTTCCACCGCGCACGCCACTGAGCGGACAGCTTTGGGCACGAGCCGAGTAGTCTCCCCGCAACTTTCTTCAGTTCATCTCTAAGCTTCTCCTTCCTGTCCTTCCTTTCCCTGGATGCAATGCCGGTTTCCGCGATATCCGGCAATTCCCCGGTGTGCGAGGCGGACAACTCCGGTTCAATGTGTCCCTTCCACCATTCGAGGGCTTGTGGATCCTTCCATTTTCCTCCGGCAGCCAGTTCATGCCAGAGCACAAGGGCATCGACGATGCTTTCCTTGCGGCCCTCGTTGTCCAGTTTCACCACTCCCCCGTCGGGCTTGGTTTTCTCCTTTGTTACAAGGGAATGCGCTATCCGCGCCCGATTGCCGTGGCGACGAAGGCCATTCCTTACTGTGTCAAGCGCGGAGAGCATGAGCCTGTCTACCAGAAGAGATTGGCCACGGCATCAAAGGCACTGCTCCTGTTAACCCATACCGCGTCTTCCCTGATGGCGGCGCTTAGAGAGTCCCCGCAGTCTTCCAGCCAGTCACAAATTTCTTCCTCCTCGAGTTTTCCATCCTTCAAAATATTCCCTAGGGCATCCTCGGTTTTCCACCTGCCGTTTTCATCCGCTTTGACGATGTGATACTCCGGAGCCCCATCCCGGACTCCACCGACAACCAGGAAAGAGCGAGGAGTATGCGTCTGTCGCGTTTTCCGTCTTCCCGCGTACCGGCAAGTTTGTGGTCTAGTCCGCCCCGCAGCGTAAGCAGCCAGTCTCCGAACTCCTTGACTCCCCTGTTGACAATCTCGTGCGTGGTCCAGAGCTTCTCTTTCCAGGACTCATCCTCCGGGTTTGAACTCTTCAAGCGGAGTGAATACGCCCTCCGCGTAGGCGAAAATCGGCCCATATCATTCTCCTTTTTCCAGTTAGTCTACAATCAATAGGCCGGCACATTTAAGATACGGTTCCCCCGCCAAATTCTCAAGCGACGGCCGCCTCCGAGAACCAGGTTAGCTGCGGCGCCAGAAAGTAGGAGTTAAAAGGATGAGCACCGTATACACCTCAAGCCTACCCACCAGCATGGCGGCACTCAGCACCCACTTAACGAAGGGGTGATAGAAGGCGTAATTCATCGTGGGGCCAATCGAGCCAAAACCCGGGCCGATATTGCCCACGGTAACCAGGGCGGTCGAGAACGCCGTGGCTATATCCGCCACCCCGAAGATGCTCACCACCGCGGTAACAGACAGCAGGCAGAGCAGATAGAGAACAAAGAACCCGCTGACCGAGTAAAGGAAATCCTTCTTAACCGGCTCGCCATTGATATGAACCCGAAAAATTCCCCTCGGCCGCGACATGTACCTCATCTCCTTCAGGGCAAGCTTAAGCAGCGTTACAACTCGGATAACCTTGGGGCCGCCGCCAGTCGACCCGGAACAGCCTCCCACAAACATCAGCAGCAGCAGAACGCCCTTCGCCGCCATCGGCCACATATCGAAATCGGTGGTGGCAAAACCAGTTGTCGTGATAATGGACACCGCCTGAAATCCCGCATACCGGAGCGCTTCACTGAAATCGCCATAAACCTTCAGAAGCGCCAGGGTGATGATGAGCACCGAACAGAAAATAATAAGAACATAGGTTTTGAACTCCGTATTGCGCGCGATATCCCTCAAATTTCCCCGCAGCAATTTGTAGAAGAGGCCGAAATTCACCCCCGCGACTATCATGAAGGCGATGATGACACCGTCTATGAAACCAGAATTATATGCTCCGACGCTGGCATTCCTCGGCGAAAACCCCCCCGTGGCCAGGGTTCCAAAAGTGTGCGTAAGCGCATCGAAAAGACTCATGCCTCCCACCATAAGCAACGCGGTTTCCAGGACGGTGAAACCCAGATACAGTATCCAGAGGATTTTCGCTGTCTGCGTTATCTTTGGAGCCATTTTGTCCAGGGTAGGCCCAGGTGATTCCGCCCTAACCAACTGAACGCCGCCAACCCCCAGGAAGGGCAGGATGGCCACTGTCAATACAACGATGCCCATGCCGCCGAGCCAGTGAGTCAGGGAACGCCAGAACAAAATCGATCTGGGAACGTTTTCAATCTCGGTTAGAATAGATGCGCCGGTGGTGGTGAAGCCGCTTATGGTTTCAAAAAAAGCGTCTGTATACGATGGAATTGCCTTTGAGAGCACAAATGGAAGCGCTCCAACCGCTGAAACAGCAATCCAGCTCGCGGCCACCATCAGGAAGCCTTCTCTTGTTCGCAATTGGTGGCCCAGGCCATTCCTGGGTTTGGTTAAGAACCATAGAAGCGAGCAAACAATGGCCGTAAGGGCTATAGTCAGCCCAAAGCCCCGCGTTGATGCCATATCCCCGTTGTATATGGCGATTCCCATGGGAGCCAGCATGAAGAAGGATACAATCAGCAGGAGCAGACTCACCACGTGTAGAACCGGAATTAATCGGATCATAATCCGGTAACAGCTTCCTCCAGCTTCTTGACTTCCTCTCTAAGAGTGATAACAATCACCCTTTCCCCCTCGTTCAATTTCGAATTTCCGTCGGGAAGGAAGTATTCCGAGCCGCGGTTAACCATTAGAATCAGGCTGTTTCTGGGAAGCCTGCAATTTTTTATTGGTTTGCCAAGCAGGGGCGAGTCATTATCCAGCAGAAAGTCTATTATCTCGAAATCGCTGCCCGCGATAGTGTGAATACTGCGGATATTCCCCTTCCTCAGAATCCTGAGAATCCCGTCCACCATCGTATCGGAAACGCTGACCGTGACATCCACACCCAACTCTCTTGCCATTCCCACGTAGGAGCCCAACCTGACGAGGGCTATTGTTCTAACGACACCGTGCTTCTTCGCGTACAGGGCGCTAATCAGGTTTAATTCCTGATTGCCCGTGGCACTTACCAGAAGATCGCAGCCCTCCAGAAGCCCCGCCTCCGAAATTTCTTCGTCGGAGATATCGGCGTTGGTAACCAGGGCCGAGGGGTACTTATCCGCCAGCTCGCGGCCGACCGCATAATCGCGTTCGATGAAATGAACGCTGCGCGTGGGAGGTTTCCTTCGGAGGCGTTTGACTATTCGCGCCCAGGTTCCATCGCCATTCAAAACTTCCTCATCTTCCTTGCCGAGAAGATAGTTCGCCACATAGCGGCCGATACGTCCGCCTCCAACAATCACTATTCGTCTTAACTCACTCCTCCGCAAACCAGATGCGAGAATCAATTCATCAGTGTCTTCCGGCCGCGCGATGACATACAGCACATCGTTTACGAGGATTTCGGTATCGCCGACAGGGATTGAAGACCCACTATCCCGGGTAATCAGTGCCACCAGGAAATTTTCGGCAAGGTCCATCCGGATTTCCTTGATAGACCTGCCGATGAATGGACAACCCGGAAGGATGGAAACAGAGGTTAATGTCAAACCCGAATCAGAGAAGTGGCTCACGGTTCCAACCGCCCCACGTTCGAGCGAGCGAATAACCGCGCGCGCGGCCTCGATTTCCGGATTTATGATATGGTCGATACCATAAAGGCGCTGCCGTATCATGCGCGTGCCTGAGTAGGCGACATTCCTAACCCGGGCCACTGTAACCGGCTCAGGGTATTCAGCGGCAACCAGACTGCAGGCTATCATGTTTATTTCATCGGACTCGGTTACACTGACGAAATAGTCGGCGTTTTCAACCCCCGCGCCATGAAGAACCGGAAGGCTGTTCCCCTCACCGGTAATCACCCTGCAATCCAGGCGATCGGCTATCCGCAGCCCCTCTTCCGGATTTTTATCGATTATTGTTACTTCCTTGCCCTCGATTATCAGTTGACGTGCAAGCTGCCAGCCAACCTTTCCGGCACCAAGAATAACAACATTCACGATATGTGGCGAGAGTTCACTTCGCGGTCAGTACCGCCTGAGCCGCGGCCAGCCTGGCTATAGGCACGCGGTACGGTGAACAGGAAACATAGTTGAGTCCGGCCTTGTAGCAGAACGCTATGGAAGCCGGATCGCCACCATGCTCGCCGCAAATACCGGTTTTCAATGCTGGTTTCACACGGCGGCCCTTACGCACGCCCATTTCCACCAACTGACCCACCCCGGAGGCATCGAGTGTTTGAAACGGATCGACCGGTAGGATCTTCTTCTCGATATACTCGGGTACAAAGCTTCCCACATCATCCCTGCTGAAACCGAAAGTCATCTGAGTCAGATCGTTCGTGCCAAAGGAGTAAAAATCGGCATGGGGCGCTATCAGATCGGCGGTCAGCGCCGCCCTGGGAATTTCGATCATCGTACCAATAAGGTAGTCAACTCTGACATTCACGCCGTCCAGCACCCGGTCTATAACCTTCCGCGCGTTCGCCCTCAGAACTTCAAGCTCCGCGGCAGTCCCTATGAGCGGAATCATTATCTCGGGCTGAACATCGATTCCCGCCCGCGCCTCCGCGACGGCGGCGGACATGATTGCCTCAACCTGCATATCGTAAACCTCAGGATAGGTTATCCCCAGTCGACAGCCCCTATGTCCCAACATCGGATTGAGTTCCCGCAATCCTCTAACCCTCTTCAACAGTTTTCCGGCGTCCGTTCCCAGCTCTTCTGCCAATTCACTCACCTCCGCCTCGGAATGAGGCACAAATTCGTGCAATGGGGGATCCAGCAGGCGTATGGTAACCGGTTTTCCATCCATCTCCCTGAATATGCCTCTGAAGTCCTCGATTTGAAGCCTCAGAATCGGCTTGAGGGAGTTCACCCGCTCCTGCGGACTGTCGGCGACAATCATGCGTCGAAAGGAACTGAGCTTAGCCTCCTCAAAAAACATATGCTCGGTTCGCGTAAGTCCAATCCCCTCCGCTCCAAAATCCACAGCCAGCTTCGCATCCTGAGGTAGATCCGCATTGGTTCTAACCATGAATCCATCTTCGATGCCAATCCTCTTCGCCGCATGCCTGATTTCATCCGCCCACGAGAGCAACTCGTTCAGCTCACCGCCCAGCGCGGGCTTCTCGAGCTCTATCTCCCCCGCATATACCTCTCCATCCGAACCGTCCAGGGTTATCAAGTCGCCCTCTCCGTAAGTCTTGCCGCCGACGTTGAAGACTCTCGCATCCTCATCAATTAGAACGGCCTTGCAACCCGCCACACAGGGCTTCCCCATGCCCCTGGCTACCACCGCCGCATGGCTGGTCATACCACCGGTTGAAGTAAGAATGCCCTCCGCGACATTCATCCCTCCGATATCCTCGGGACTGGTTTCACGCCGCACCAGCACTATCTTCTCGCCCCGCGCGGCCCAAAGCTCCGCCTCATCGGCGCTGAACACCACCTTCCCGACAGCGGCGCCGGGTGAAGCTTCCAAACCCTTGGCAATGGGCTTCAAAGTCTTCTTCACACCCGGTGAAATCATGGGATGAAGCAGTTGGTCCAACTGCTCCGCAGTAACCCGGCCAATCGCATCCTCTTTGCTGATCATTCCTTCATTGACCAAGTCCACCGCCACCTTCACCGCGGCCCTGCCGGTGCGCTTCCCGTTCCGAGTCTGGAGCAGAAACAGACGACCCTCCTGAATGGTGAACTCCATATCCTGCATGTCCCTGTAATGTCCCTCAAGCCGCTCCTTGACGCCGACCAACTGCCGATAAACCTCGGGATTGGCGTTCTCCAGCGAGCTTAGCGGCTCAGGCGTACGAATACCCGCGACAACGTCCTCGCCCTGGGCGTTCATCAGGTATTCCCCATAAAAATAATTCTCGCCGGTTGAGGGATCCCTGCTGAAACACACTCCCGTGCCCGAAGTGTCGGACCAGTTGCCATAAACCATTGACTGAACATTCACCGCGGTTCCCAGAAGCTCGCCAATCTTGTTTATGCCGCGGTACTTTACCGCCCTCTCATTGTTCCATGAGCCGAAAACCGCATCGATGGCCCCCCAGAGCTGTTCTATGGGATTCTGTGGAAAGCCCTTGCCTACCGCCCTTTCATAGACAGTCATATAGCCATCGACAACCCTCTTCAAGTCTTCCGCGTTCAGTTCGGTATCGGCCTCAACGCCCCTTCCCCTCTTGACGGCTTCGAGAGCCTCCTCAAAATCATCGTGCGGTACGCCCATAACCACATCGCCATACATCTGGACGAAACGCCGGTAGGCATCCCATGCGAAACGCGCATTGCCCGTGTTCTCCGCGATTCCCTCCACCGCCGAAGAGTTCAGTCCGAGATTCAGCACCGTATCCATCATGCCCGGCATGGAAACCGCGGCGCCCGAGCGAACCGACACCAGGAGCGGATCGTCCCGGTCGCCAAGCTTTTTCCCCATCTCCTTTTCCAGGCGATTGAGGTTTTCAGCGACCTGCGTTCTCACCACGTCAGGGTAAGTTCGATTGCTCCTGTAATACAGAGAGCAGACTTCGGTTGAGATGGTGAAGCCCGGCGGAACCGGAATACCCAAATTGGTCATTTCCGCCAGATTTGCACCCTTGCCTCCCAGAAGTTCCCTCATCCCTGCCCCACCCTCGGCCTTGCCGGCACCGAAATAATAGACATATTGATGGCTCATAGTTTTCCGCCTAGGTATATGAAAGATGTCTAACGTTAGTTGATGAACAGCCCTATGTCAATGAAACAGCGCCGAAAAGGCTCTGTTCGTTCCAATAGGCCAGGGGGATGATTTCAATGGGCATCGGCACATCGCCGGGAGAAGCGCCTCTAAGCCGCGATGTAGTCCTGTAGATACTGGCTCCTAGACGGGTGTCGCAGCCTGTCCAAGGCCTTCTTTTCAATCTGTCTGATGCGCTCTTTCGTGAGGCCGTAGGCATCGCCGATTTCTTTGAGTGAAAGCGAGTTTCGCCCGCCGAGTCCGAAACGATGCCTGATGATTTCCGCCTCCTTGGCGCCGAGCGTGTCAAGAATCGACTCGATATCATCCGAAAGCGAACTCATCAAAGCCGACTTGTCGGGGCTGTCGTAAAATTCATCCTCAATGAAGTCACCCAAGGCGGAAGAGTCATTTCCCTCGTAAATCGGCGACTCCAGAGAAACCGGATCTCTACTTATCGACAGAAGCTCGCTGACATCCTTGACTTTGATACCAGTGATATCCGCGATTTCCTGATCGCTAGGATAATCCCCCGCCTCGCCAAGGACCGCCTTTCGAGTCTTCTCAATCTGAACCAGTTCATTCACCCGATTCAGGGGAAGACGAATCATTCTGGATTTCTCGTATATCGCCTTCAATATGGCCTGTCGAATCCACCAAACCGCGTAGGAAATAAAATGATAGCCTTTATCGGGATCGTAACGCTCGATTGCATTTATCAATCCTATATTCCCCTCGCTTACAATGTCTTCCAGGGGAAGTCCATGGTTTTGATAACTTTTCGCCACGTTTATGACAAATCTCAGATTCGCTTCCACAAGCCGCGCCTTCGCATCCCTGTCACCGGCAAGCGCCTTTCTGCATATTGCATCTTCCTGTTCCCGGCTTAGAAGGGAAATCTTGCTAATTTCCTTCAGATATGTCGAAAGCGTGGATTCTTCATCATGAATCATAGGGTCTCCTGAGGTCTAAGGCAGCAATAATCATGCCAAGTCTGAATATGAGAGCGATATGTTTATGTGATATATATTTAGTTCTTTTCTCGCGGTGATACGCGGCGGCGTGACACTGTTCTTCAGCTCAGAAAAGCGGTAAGTTTCAGAAGCCCTGGGTAAAAGTGACCCATATCTCAATCCCGGAAGGTATTAAGTGGCAAAATGACTCACTTCGCCCACCCGCCTCATTGATATCGGATCACACAGGCTGCATCTGGCAAAGTCAAACTCGCTTCCCGGAATTTCGTTCGGGGCGGATATCGCCGACATTTTCACTTGACCCCCGCTCTTCCCATTGCGTATATTTTCATCGGGTGATTTTCAGCTCCATCAATCAGGGGAGTTTTAGGAGTCACTACAATAATTTGATTTCGCGAGGGTTCAAGATGACAGTCAAACCTCTACAGGATCGGGTCTTGATTAAGGTGATGGAGGCGGAGACAAAAACCGCTTCAGGCATTTACATCCCGGATACCGCCCAGGAAAAAACACAGACAGGGTCGGTTATTGCCGTCGGCGATGATAAAGAGTCTATTACCGTCAAAGTTGGGGACAAGGTGATGTACGATAAATACGCCGGCACCGCAATCAAAATAAATGATGTCGATCATCTCATTGTCAAGTCTCCGGACATTTTGGCCATAGTGGACTAGAGTGGCCCGTGCGGTACAAAGGACCATGAACGCCCAACTCAAAAGGGCCGCTTCCCCACAGTGAGCTGGAGTGCCCTGTTGCGGTAGAAAGGACCCTCCTATCGGATGGTCCTTTTTTTTATCGAAGCGGCTCATCAATATGAGCCTGCCGGCGGGCGGATTCCGTCGCAGGTGCCGGTTTCAATCAAGAACACCGTAGCTCGGCCGGAGTGCCGGGAACGCGGCCCGGGAAGTAACTCTCTCACTATTTGAGTCGAGTGTTATTTCAAAGCCTTGACGTATTGAAGGCGTCTGTAGTGGGCGCCGCGCTTCCTGAAACTGAGTAAGCCGCGAAAGTCCGCGATGGTGGAGTAGTCATGCCTTCCCATCCAGTTCTCCAGGTTTTCCTTGATTTTGGCCACTACGCCAAGGCCTTCGCGATATAGAACACTGCATAGCTGCGCCGTATCGCCGCCGACGAGCAGCGTCTTTATCACATCGGAGGATCCGTGTACTCCGGTTGAGGCGGAGATGTCGAGGTTGGTGAGACTGGAGATTATCCCAATCGACCTGAGAACGGGGGCGAACTCTTCTCGAGCGGAGAGGCGGTCGCCGGGTTTGAATTCAAGCCCTTCGATGTCGATGTCGAGTCTGTAGTAGCGATTGAAGAGGGTTAAACCGTCGGCTCCAACCTGATGCAGCCTCGCGGCAAGATGCGGAAGAGCGGAGAAATGCTGGCCGATTTTTACCGCTATGGGTATTTTCACTTCCCTGCGCGCAAGTCCCACCAAAGCCACCAGATCATCCTCCAGCTTGGCGCTTCCCAGCTTCGGATCCGTGGGCAGCGGCGCGATATTCAACTCAATTGCGTCCGCGCCGACTTTTTCTATTCTACGAGCGTAGTCTACCCACCAGTTCGCGGAGTGGCAGTTCAGGCTGGCAATTATCGGCACATCCACCAGTCGAACGCTGTTTTCAACAAAACCAAGATATTCATCTGGTTCGAGAAGCATGCCCATTTGCCGCAAATAGGATTCCGCCTCAGGATGGGATTCGCTCATTCCGGACTTCGTCTGTTCAACCGCGGCGGCAATGTCCTCCTCAAACAGAGACTTGAGCACAACGGCGCCGGCACCAGCCTCCACCGCCTTCTTCACCCCCTCCACACTCGCGCTCAAACCCGATGACGATACAATCAGGGGATTGGGCATTCCAAGCCCCATGAAAAGTGTCGATAGATCCATGACTACCGATAATACCCCCTTAGGTCCCCGGAAGTCATGACCGGGAAGGGGGAAAACCCTCTCCAAAAAACATGGGATAATCCTGTTTTCGGGATGTTCACCCGGAAAAGGACGAGGCGGGAAGCCCGCGCTGTTCCGAGTTAAGCAAAATGCTCCGCCAGAAGGCGGCGTTTTGTCCGGAGAACCGCCAATCCTTACTCCCAGGGGCCACAACCGCGGTTTCGAAAAATCCCGGCCCCGCGGGCCCCCCGCCCAAAGGAATCCCGTCCGAAAGCTCAGAACTCGGACGAAACGGCAGTTCCAAGCTTGAATCATCCTTACCAATCCACCGGCTTGCCGGATCCGACGGTATCTTCCCCCGGGTTTGCCGCCTTTGAGCCCGAGTTATTCTTGACCCGCCGGCTACAAACGGATATGCTCTCGCGGAAGCCTTTGATATCGGGCCCCGCCCACTATAGGGAGTCAACCAGCATGGAATCGAAAATTCCAGTCGCCATCCTCGGCGCCACCGGAACCGTTGGTCAGAAATTCGTCCTGCTGCTTCAAAATCATCCCTGGTTCGAGATAAGCGAACTTGTGGCCTCGCCCCGCTCGGCCAACAGAACTTACAAGGATGCCTGCGCTTGGAAACAGGACAGAGCAATCCCGGGCAACCTGCAGGACAAGCTGCTGCTTGAGGCCGGCGCGAGGCTGTCGAGTCGGATCCTCTTCTCCGGGATGGACTCGTCGGTTGCCGGGCCCATTGAAGAAGACTATGCCTCAAAGGGGCATATCGTGATATCCAATTCAAAAAATCATCGAATGGACCCGGATGTCCCAATCATAATACCGGAAGTCAATTCAGACCATTTTGAAATCACGAAAAAACAGAGGTTCTTAGGGGCAATAATAACCAATTCCAACTGCGTAATCATGCCTGTCGCCATGGTTCTGGCCCCACTCCACCAGAAATTCAAGGTTAGATGGGTGCAGATTTCTTCCATGCAGGCAATCAGCGGAGCCGGTTATCCCGGGGTTCCGTCCTACGACATTCTGGGCAACATAGTGCCCTTCATTGAGGGAGAAGAACCCAAGGTGGAAACCGAGTCGCAGAAAATACTCGGCAGTCTAAAGGGGAATACCATAAAGCCGGCGGATTTCATAGTCAGCGCCCAGTGTAACAGAGTCCCTTTGATGGATGGTCACACCATCAACCTGAGCATGAAATTCGAGAAGAAACCGAGCCCACGTCAGGTAGGGGACATCCTGGGCGCATGGAAGTCGCTTCCGCAGGAAAAGAAACTGCCGACGGCCCCCGGCAGTCCAATCATAGTGTTCGAAGAGGAGAACAGACCTCAACCGGCCCGCGATATCTGGCTGGCAGACGGCATGGCCGCCTGCGTAGGCAGGATACGAGAATGCCCTATCGGCCATATCAAGATGGTTGTATTGGGCCACAACACGGTTCGCGGCGCTGCCGGGGCAGCCATACTGAACGCCGAGGCCTATGTGAAGCTCGGCTACTTGCAATGAATTGTATCAGAACCGGCTGAATCTCAAGCTCGCGGCTCCGAAGATGGGCATCGACACCCCGATTCCCGCAATGACGGACATCAAAGTCGGCTGAATCTCAAGATGAGTCTCCAAAAAAAATCCGCGGCCGGAAAACTCGGAGAGCCGACGCGGAATCGCCCGGAGAAGCGCATGTGGATCCTTGAGCGAAGAGGCTACCCATATGGCTCCAGAAATGCCCTAAGCAGCGCCACAACCAAGTATAGAAAAACACTGGAAACCGTAACCAACCCCGAAAAAACAATTTGCCTTATCTTCAAATCAGTTTGAAATGGAAGTACCGCCGCGTAGCTTACAGTCGAAATCAAACCCGAAATCGCGCAAATGGCCAGCGTCCAGGACTCAATCTCGATAAGGGAGGATAGAGTGTCATCAGAAAACTCCTGGCGGTTCCCAGCAATGTAGAAGTACAGAATCAGCAGGGAAAAGACAAACAGCAAAGCCGTCAGTCTTCCAAAGATGCTTGGAAGCCAAATCCGGCGCAGGCGCCAAACAGTCCTGGTTTTCAAAATAGTGATATTACAAACTCGAAACTCATAGACCTGTCATGAAGTTGTCCAAATACCCCTCCCTATATTATCATATCAGACAATGCGGGAAGCACAAAGGCTCGAAATAATATCAAGGCTCACCAGACTCGACCCCATAGCACCCGGCAGCCTCAAACCAAGGCTGAAAATTCCAGGGCCGATACGCGCGGTGCTGTTCGACATATACGGAACCCTGCTGATATCCGGCAGCGGCGATATCAGCCACCACGCCAAACTGAACTCCGGCGGAAACGACAGCGGTCACGCCAGGCCCGGGGCCGTCAAAATCGGAGAATTACTTGAAAACTGCGGCTACAAAGCCTCAAAGCAGCTAAGCTTTCACTTGCTTGGTGGTACACTGAGACAGAAGATTGCCGAACGCCGTGAACAGATGCGTGCCGGGGGTATAGAGCATCCCGAGGTTGACATCCGCGACATCTGGAAGAAAACCCTGGACACCCTTTGGGAAGGCGGACTGCTCCTTGAGCCTCCCTCCCCTCTTTTTGTTGACCTGCTGGCGCTGCGATACGAGCTTGCCGTCAATCCAGTGTGGCCCATGCCGGGATTTCCGAGCATTATCCGTGAGCTTCGCGATAGCGGGCTGAGAATTGGAATAGTTTCAAACGCCCAGTTCTACACCCCCCTCGTTCTCCAGGCGATATGCGACAAAGCAATCTCACAAATCGGATTCGAGGAAAAACTCTGCTCATGGTCGTACAAGCTCTCCGAGGCCAAACCTTCAATCAACATATTCAAAGCGCCGCTGGCTCAACTTGCCAAAGACCAGATAAGAGCGGCTGAGGTATTATATATAGGAAACGACAAGTTAAACGACATGGCAAGCGCATCTGGGATTGGATGCAAAACCGCATTATTCGCGGGAGATAAACGCTCCTTAAGGCTTCGCGAGGGAAGCCCGGAAGCAGACATTGAACCCGATATGGTAATCACCGAACTCTCAGAGCTCAGGGTACTCAAAAATCAGAGAATAAAAGAGGAAGGAAATGGCCAACAAGAAAGAACAAGTAAGTAGGACCAAATCGAAGAATTCCGCGAGAGGAGGAGGAGGAATCGCGATTCTCTTAATACTCATAATAGTCGGCGGCGGCGTGTTCTGTATCGGCTGGATGCAGCTCCGCCTCGACGAGGGCGAATACGCGGTGGTATACAGGAAGTCCCACGGCTACGAGACGGAGCCGATTAGAAGCGAGGAGTTCGAATGGCGATGGGAGGCCCTGTTCCCAACCTACCTCACCCTCCACAAATTCAATCTCCGCCCCCAAACCACGAATATAGTACAAAGCGGCTCCCTGCCCTCAGGTGAAACCTACAGCGCGATCATCGGCGATGATATCGATTTCAGTTGGGAAATCGAAGTAAGAATCAACTATCGCGTCAACCCGGAAAGCCTGCCGGCGCTCTTGGAAAGCGGTTTCGATGATTTGGATTCCCTTTACAGTGATTTTGAAGCCAAACTCAACTCGGCTGTCCTGGACATAATCAACCAGGCCATGGCGGCCAATCCAAACGAAGCGATGGCGGGAGGACGGGATTGGCTTTCTGAATCCATGAAGAACAGCACAATCGATGAGAGGGTGGACATCATTGAAGCAAGCCTCATCAGATGGAGATATCCCGACATGGCCTTATACGCCGAAGCCCGCCGCCTGATGCTTGAGACAATGGAGGCACGTCAAGTAGTAATAAGCGAAGTCGAAAACCTCGCCGCCAGACTGGAGAGCAACCAGGAAATCCGGCTGAAGCTGCTGAAGAACTATGGGCAGCTTCTCGATGAACATCCCATCCTGATAGATTTTTTCAAGCTTGAGGGAATTCCCGTCGAATCCCTACTTCCAACGGCTATAGAGTAGCTGCTCAATAGGCCGTATCAGAATGAACCTCCCGCTTCCCACCATCAGTCTAACCGAGGCAGTTTCGAAACGATTGCTCAGACTGAACGCGCCCGAGCCCCAATCCACGGCATCCAGTTCCCAGGTCAGACCCACCGATCGAAGCAGCCAGGGTCCATCGTCAATCGGAAAAAATGATATTGTGGAACCGACATCACCTGTCAATTCCGTATTTCCTTCAATGCTTTCAATCATATCCCTGGCTGTGAACCAGACACTCAGCCGATTCTCCCTGGAAAACAACTTCATCAGCGCCAGTGTATGGTCCAACCTTCCCTCGCCGCCCCCAATCAGCACAATGGAGTCGCACCCGCGCCCTGTCAGCCATGAAATCCCGAGCTCAGTATCGCATTTATCCTTGTCTCGCTCCGCGATCTCAACGACGGAGCAGTTGTCAAGAAGCCTCAAATCAGATATTGAATCCATATCTCCAACGACTCCCTGAGGTTCAATGCCTGCGGGCAATGCCATGTCGAGGCCCGAATCCGCCGCGCAAACCAAGTCGTTTGGCTTTATTATGCTCCCAATTCGCGCTGATGAGGGCCCGGCCCCCCCAATGAAGAGAATTCCGCGTCGCATCAGTTTCTCCTTGGCTCTCAGGTTTCTTCGCCGGCACAATTTCAAAACTCAGAAGGGAATCTGAGCGAACAATTCCTACAAAAAATTCAAATCGCCTCAGATTCCACCGATAGTGTGATTGTGGATAAGGATATCCGCCAAAAATATAACTGATCAACATCAAGGAGGATGCAATGATCATTAATCACAACATGAGCGCGCTTTTTGCGACAAATCGGAGTAAAATCAACGATTCGAATTCCCTGAAAAGCATGGAGAAGCTCTCCTCCGGATTGCGCATCACCCGGGCGGGAGATGATGCATCCGGACTCGCCGTGTCTGAAAAGATGAGGGCGCAGATTCGCGGACTGCGGCAGGCGAGTAGAAACGCGACGGATGGTATTTCGTTCATCCAGACAGCGGAGGGATATCTCCAGGAATCCTCGGATGTGCTCCATAGAATTCGTGAGCTCTCCATTCAGGCGTCAAACGGAATTTATTCCGCGGAAGACAGGATGCAGATCCAAGTTGAGGTTTCCCAGCTTGTCGACGAGGTGGATAGAGTCGCGTCACATGCTCAATTCAACGGAATGAACATGCTCACCGGTCGCTTCGCCCGATTTGACGGGCTCAATGTGGTTACCTCTTCCATGTGGCTTCACATCGGCGCCAACATGGACCAGAGGGAACGAGTTTTCATCGGAACGATGACAGCGGAGGCTCTCGGCGTAAGACAGATAGGCACGGGCCAGATAATTTCCGTATCCACTCCCGAACAGGCCAACAGGAACATCGGCATTGTCGATGGAGCGCTAGTGATAATCAACAAGCAACGAGCCGACTTGGGTGCTTACCAGAATCGCCTTGAGCATGCCATCAAGGGCTTGGATGTGGGAGCCGTCAATCTCCAGGCCTCAGAATCCCGAATCAGGGATTTGAATATGGCGGAGGAGACCGTGGAGTTGACCAAGCATCAGATACTGCATCAGGCATCCAACGCCATGCTCGCCCAGGCCAACCAGCAGGGTCAATTGGTTCTCCAGTTACTTCAGTAAGACCCCTCTCTGAGCGATATTCACCCGATTCATGACAGGCGGATCCGGCCAGGCCGGGTTCGCTTATCGTGGTATCGCTCGAACAGGGAAAAACTCCCCATTCCCAAATTTCCGTCCCTCCCCTTGACCCCCGCGAAGTCCTTCACTAGTTTTCGAAACCATGAAGTCGGCACCGATACAGATACCCGAAACCCTGAAAAGGGCCGCGAAAGTTTTTTCAGACGCATCCTTTCAGTGCTGGCTCGTCGGCGGCGCCATTCGGGATGGACTACTGGGCCGTGAAACATACGACTACGACCTGGCAACCGATGCGGAACCAAACGATGTGATCAAGCTTTTCCGTAGGACAATACCCACCGGAATAAAACACGGCACCGTGTCCATCATTCTCGGAAAGTATCGATTCGAAACCACCAGTTTTCGCCAGGACGGCCCTTATTCGGACGGCAGACATCCCGATGAAGTGTCATTCTCCGAAAGCATCGACAGCGATCTTGCCAGACGGGACTTCACAGTAAACGCCATGGCCTGGGATCTGATCAACAACAGCTTCTTCGATCCCCACGGAGGCAGAGAGGATTTGGGCAGGAGACTGATAAGAGCGATCGGTAATCCACAGGAGCGATTTCTGGAAGATGGACTTAGATCCGTACGGGCATGCAGACTCGCATCACAACTAGGATTTCGCATCCATCCGGCGACACTGAACGCTATAAGCGAGACACGCTCAAACATTGGCGCGCTTTCCGGCGAACGAATCTGGGAGGAACTCAAGAAGATTTTTCAAACCGAAAGTCCATCCGTGTCATTTATGCTCTTCAAGGAGACCGGCCTGATTGAAGTTCTCCTTCCCGAATTTGGTATCCACCCCGATTCGTCGTCGGAAAAACACAAGGAAACAGATTCCTTTTCCATCAGTCTGAAGGCATGCGATTTGGCAAGTTCGGCAAATCTCTCCCTGCGCGTGGCCGCACTCTTCCACAGGCTTGGCTGCTCCGCTCATACGGAGGAAATCAAGGCTTCGTCATTTCTTCGAAGCGCCGAAATGGCCCAGTCCATCCTGAAGCGCTACAGGGCATCCAATACCGAGAGCAGTAGGATAATCGACATGCTGGGCAACCTGCGTTTCCGATACAGCGGCGATTGGAACGATGCCGAGGTACGGCGCTTTGTTTCCCGCTTCGGAGCCAGACAGGCATATGATCTTGTCGAACTGAAACACGTGATAGCCCGCGCCAGGCTACACGTCGGCTTCCCTTCCAAACTCTCTGACGGAGCTTCGGAAAAGCAGGGAGCCACCTCCATATCCGAGGAAATAGGCCAACTCGACAACCTGAGCAAACGCGTGAACCTGGTAATCGAATCGAACACTCCATTGACAGTTGGCGATCTGGCTATAAACGGCAATCAGATAATGGAGAGTTGTCACATTGAATCCGGGCCAAAACTGGGGAAATTGTTGAGCTTCCTTTTGGAATGTGTCCTGGAAAACCCGGAAGAAAATGGCCGCGACCAACTGCTACGGCGCAGCCGGAGCTGGTTGAACGATCATCCATAGTCCGTCGCCCAGTTTAATCAACACACTAAGAGCCAGGCGATTCGCTACTACGCTTCCAAGTAATCAATTGCTCATAGGCCAGTCTTGCGGCCTCCTGCTCCGCGGATTTCTTGTTCGCGCCCTTGCCAGGTCCATAACTCTCACCATTTATTTGCACGGCCATCCAAAAGGTTTTTCGATGATCGGGCCCGGACTTGTGGTTTAGGACATATTTTGGATAGCCGCGAAAACGTTTCTGAACCAATTCCTGAAGCAAGGTTTTATAATCCTTGCGGTGCCTGTCCGCGAGCACCAAGTCAATCGGACTGTTCATGTTCTTCAGAACGAAATCCGCGGCCTTGGCATAGCCCGAATCCAGATACAGAGCGCCAACCAAGGCCTCCAGACAATCACAAAGCAGGGCTTTTTTCTTCCTGCCGCCGGAAGCCTCCTCGCCTCTGCCAAGATGCACAACCGAATCAATGCCCAGTTTCAAGGCAATGCCGGCAAGTGAGTCCTCGCTAACCACATGCGCCTTTATTCTAGCCAGATCTCCCTCGGAGCGATCCGGAAGCAGGCGTATCAGATAATCAGCCACAACCATTCCGATGACAGAATCCCCTAAAAACTCGAGTGTTTCATTATTGTTGATATCCGCGGAGGTTTCGTGAACAAAAGATCGATGACAAAGGGCAAGGTCCAGATTATCAAGTCTCTTGAACCTCAGTCCCGCCTTTTTTTGAAACAGAAGCAATTCCCTGCGCCGCGCGCGTGAAACTTCAGGAGTTCGTAGAGGAATCCGCACTATTCTTTGGCTTTGAGCTGCTCCTCAATATATGCCAAAGCATCTTGAACCCTTTCAAACTCAGTCGCCTTTTCGTCGGGCACGGAAACACCCAGTTCCGAATCTATGGCATAAAGCAATTCATAAGTATCCAGACTATCGGCGCCAAGATCTTCACGGAACCGAGAATCCAAGGCAATCTTGTCCTTATCAACCTCAAGTCTGTCGGCGATAAGTTCCTTAAGTTTTTCAAACAGTTCGGTGCTCATACACTACTCCTTAAATCAGCTTACAACTTTGGGTTCGATTATCTGATTGCCCTTATAAAATCCGCATTTCGGACAAACACGATGACGCACAATTTTGTTTCCACAGTTAAAGCACGTAATAAGATTGGGTACAGAAATTCTCATGTTTATCGAACGTCTCCGGCGGCTCCTGGCCTTTGAAGTTCGGAATTTTGGTACCGCCATATCTTCCTCGCTGAATTCATTTTTCAAACGATAATACTATACTCGTCCCTGTTTTCGTCAAGTCCCGGAAGATAGTAATCGGAAGTAGCAAGCCGGGCCGCCCCCAATCCGAGAGTTTCCGCCGATGGGCCGGAGGGCACGGAGGATTCTCTCTCCCACGTTTTCATCCCGGGTCCGTTCGTCAGGCCTGGATGAGTCAGCACCCAGTATGGACGCCGCGGGCGAGTTCACTCTCATCTTATCTTGGATAAGCAGCCTCTCAAGGGCCCCTGGATTCCACTTGCAGTCCATCTTCCGGATGCGTCTGTCCTGGAATTCCGCCACACAGACGGATGAATCCGCGCCCACGTCCGGAGCCGGTGACACCACGCTCATCCGCCGTGAGCATCCGCGAAGTTCTCATCCGCCGGCTGTCAAGTGACTGGCGCCCAAGGCCCAACAGCGGAGGCCTGGCGGGATTGTCAAGGAGACTCTGAAGTCTGGAACCAGGGTTCTGGCCTCACAAATCCCCAGTTACTCACACAGGCCGATCCCAAAATATTCCGCATCCATGGCGATTTTTCCAAGCCGGGTAATCAATTTCCTATTTGGCACCGTTCAGCCGGTCATGGGATAGTCATTCCAGGGTCAACTGGGATATTCTGCACAATATGCGTTTCACGAATCGAAAATTTCCGCTCGCGGCTCTTCTGGCACTGATATCCTGTGGAAACATGGCGCCGAATCGGGCCATAGACGTAGTCAACGATTTTTATGAGTACCAGCATGACGATGATTCGGATTTTCCGGTGGACATGTTCGCCAACATTGAAGCGGCCGTACAGGCCAGATCTGTTCTAAGTCGGAAGGAAATGCTCTATGGCGCGTATATCTCTCACAATAGAATCAGCACAAGCAGGCGAATTTCGATTGGCAAGAATGGGAAAAAAGAGGTTGTAACCTATATCTGCATGGTCACTGGCGAGAACGGAAGAACTCAGGAAACCCTGATGCTGGAGCGCTATGCAAATTCCGAGCCTTTTCGAATCACGGCCTATGTAATCAAGGACATGCCTCTTTTTCATGAACCCGCGCCGAGGGACATCGCATGATTTCTTAAGAATTCCGTGGCTCCGGGAGCTTCCCTGCTAATCGTGTAGCTGAGGGTATGGATTTGAAACGGTCTCATTTTGTATCTGGCCATCAGGTTCGACACCCCAGGGCGGCAGCCGCCGACCCCCCGCTGTCCCTCGTCAATGTTCACATGTATGTTCGTATCCCTGACTATCTCATGGGCGTGAGCGGCGGCGGCAATCGCCTCCCGCGATGCGAACCCCGCGGAGAAATCGATTCCACCATTCCCGGAAGCAGTGAATACTATGGCGGAGCCGCCGTCGGAAAACGCCACTCTTCGAACCTCCGTACGGTTCCCATTTTCCTGGGGTTTCAAATAATCATAGCAAAGCTTCTCCACCTCCGCCCTGTGCAACGCCACAACCGCGCCGGCTTTCCTATCTACATAGCATTCCTGTGGACCGAGACCGTACCAGCTTACCTGCCGATAGCGCGCGGGAATAATCATTCGGCTGCCAAAGCGCGGCATTCCCCACCGTGGCAGCCCCCTCATGCTCACATGAACGCGGCCATCGTTTCCAAAGAGTAATTTCCAGGTGAATCTACTTGCGAAACCACTGATCCGAAAATGCAGTTTAAGCTCCAGGCCATCCGAACGGAGCTTCGATTTCCAGTTTTTCAGCCTGCGTCTTCGTCCGGCCGACTCCCAGGCCCGCCCACCTGTCAACCACCTGAGCAATCCATTCGAAGCCGAAGTATAAGGCGACGCGTCAAGGCGTTCATTGTCGGTTGGCGCGCGGAAAAAATCCGGCTGCAATGAACCGGCAAGAATGTTGCCCTTGCCAAAATCGAGAACCTCAAGAGAACCTTCCCTTAGATTGATTATGGCGCCGAGCCTGCTCCCTGCGATTAGAAACCTCCCGCCTTGACGCTCATAACGCCAGTGGCTTGTCTCCGCTTCCTGAGGCTCTAAATCGGGCTTGACAGCTTCCTCCGGCTTTTCAACCTTCAAGTGCCCGAATATCAGATCTGAAACGGCGGCATCCTCACGGGGCTCCGGTAGCGGAAGCTGCAACCTGGCCACCAAGTGCCCCGCCGGCGCCCAGCTTTTCTCCTTGAGCAGCCGAACGAAGAAGTTCAGGAAGCCCTCTCCCTCGCTCGGATACTCCGCGACGCTCCTAAACAGATTTACCCTTTTCTCCTCGCCCGGACCCAAATCGGGCCTGCGCAAACTGCCCTCACCCAGAACTTTGCCTTCACGCTCCAGTACCCAGTCTATCTGGTAGTCACCGAAATTTTTATGAGAATGTTTGTTGCGCAGCATAATCATGCCCCGTTCAATATCCGCCGGACGAATCGAAACCGGGGCATATAGAGCCCTCACTTCCTCAAGCATCGGCTTGGCCCTTCGATCGGCGTTCAAGATGCCGTCGGCGCAGAGTATTCCATCGTTGGGAAAATCACCGAAGTCTCCCCCATAGGCCAGATATCCAAGCCCTTCATCCGAGAGGCGATAGAGCGCCTGGTCGGCGAAGTTCCATATAAAGGCACCCGCGATATTGGGGAAGCGCTCGATTTCCCTCATATAATCCGAAAATCCCCCCAGGCTGTTTCCCATCGCGTGAGCAAACTTACAGAGAATAAAAGGTTTGCGGCGATACTTACGCGGCCAAAACATATGGGGTTTACCCCTCCCCCCGGGAACCTCCCGGAAGGCCCTGCCCCTTCCCACCCTGGTCACCGTCCCTATGCCGGGACACATCAGGCTGAAAACGTCTGAGCATTCCAGCCTGTAATCGCCCTCATAATGTATGGGGCGGGTGGAATCCAGGGCCAGGGCGGACTTCCTCATTTCCTTGAGATTAGTCCCCCGTCCGGCCTCGTTTCCCAGAGACCACATAATCACGCAGGGATGATTGCGATGGCTGAGCACCATCCTCTCCATTCTATCGACGCAGTTCTTGCGCCAAAACGGTCTGGAAGCGGGGAGTATGCGCCGCAGTCCATGACTCTCCATATTGGCCTCGTCGATTACGTAGAGTCCGAGGCGGTCGGCTGTCTCATAGAGCGTCGTCTGGTTGGGATAGTGGCTGCATCGTACCGCATTGATATTGTTCCGCTTCATGAGAATCAAGTCGGACTCGATAAGCTCACGCGGAACGGCTTGGCCAAAACGGGGATGAAAATCATGTCTGTTCACACCGTAGAGTTTCACCGCTTTCCCGTTCACCTTCAGCACGCCGAATTTCGCGCTGGAATCGATGTCCACCTGACGGAATCCCCATGCCATCGAACGAATATCTATAACACCTCCATCCTTGTCACAGAGTTCACATACAAGATTGTAGAGATTAGGCTCGTCGGCGCTCCACTTCCTTGGTTTCGCCACCCCAACCAAGGTTTCCACTACCGCGCTTCCATCGGGTTGGCGCCTTACCGGAGTGAAAGGACAGGAGGCCACTATGGCGCCGGGTTCGCAAAGATACCAGCGAACAGACTTCTCCTCGGAATCGGGAAAGCGGGGCGCGTCAAGGGTGATTGTCACGGCCAAATCGGCATTGACGAAATCGTTGTCGAAGCTACAGCGTGCGAAGACATCGAAAATGCCTCCATCGGGCGCCGCGATCAGGCTGACGGATCTGATAATTCCGCCCAAACGCCACATGTTGTGGTCTTCAAGATAGGTACCGGCGCAGTATTTTATCACTTTAACCGTAATCTGATTGATTCCCTTTCTCAGACGGGGACCGATAACGAATTCCGCCGGTGAATAAGTGTTTTGCGTATAGCCAACCTCTTCGCCATTCACCCAAACCCAGGCGGCCGAGCGTATGCCCTCGAAGCGCAGTGTCACATTCGGAAGTCGTTCCTTCCATTCCGGGGGAATCTGAAATGACTTACGGAAGTATCCGGTGGGATTGTCCTTTGGGTCTATCGCGGGCGGATGCCTGACATCGTGATTCAGCGGATAGCCCACGTTCAAATACTGGGGAACTCCATGGCCGTGGAGTTCCCAATTGGACGGAACATCTATGCTCCGCCAGGCTACGCCCTCGGATTCGAGCGATGGATTGGGCAGAAATTTGAAATCCCATTTCCCGTCCAGGTACAGCACCCAGGGGCTGTCTTCCCGGGTAAGGGCGTCGAAGCTTGTCGGCGGGCATTGAAACCTTCCAGGCAGTTTGTTCCTTCCGACTACCTCGGGATTCTGCCATTCCTGGATGCGATGTTCGTTGACACCGGCGCGATATCTCCGCTTCATGTGAATTCGGGAACTATCATAGTGGACTTGCCTGAATTTAGCCAAGATTCTAGAGTTCTATCTTGAAGCGCTTCCCGCGGGCGGGCGAAATTGGCCGTCATTCTGGGCAACCGAGTCAGAGCGGGCGTTTGACTCCGAACTATCAGATTGGACAGGAGATGACGAGAAATGGAACTCAGTTGGAAAAATTTGGATGAGACAGACAGCTTTTCACGGTTGACGCGCATGGACGGGCAGGTGAATTTAGCCAAGGAACTGTCCGGGGATAGAGCGCTTCATTGGAAGGCCGACTCCGGTGCCGGTGTTTCGTTGTACTACGGAGCCACTTTGCTGACCCCTTCACACATTGACGTCCTTGGGGAACTGGCCGATGAACAGGAGCTTCTCAGGAAATACAGGGCTCTGCTTGATGGTGAACTCATTAACACCGGAGAGAGGCGACGCGTCCTCCATCATCTTACCCGGGGACAACTTGGAAAAGATGTTGTGGAAAACGGAACTGAACTAAGAGAATTCCATATCCGGCAGAATGCAAGGGTGAGGGAGTTCGCGGAAAGGGTTCATGGGGGGCAAATAGTAGGTTCGACGGGCAGGCGATTTGACACCATTGTACAGGTTGGCATCGGTGGTTCCGATCTTGGTCCCAGGGCCTTGTATCTGGCCCTGGAGGGAATTCATAGGCCAAAGATGCGGGTGCGCTTCATCTCCAATGTGGATCCCGGCGACGCCGCGCTGGTATGCTCCCGAATCAACCCCGAAAGCGCCTTGTTCATACTGGTATCCAAGAGCGGAACCACCCCCGAAACGCTTGCCAACAGGGACTTGATCGTTGATTGGATGAAACTCGAACGGATCAGGGGCTTCGATCCGGCGGGGCATTTCGTTACGGTAACCGGCAAAACCAGTCCCCTGGCGGATTCGAATTCGATGCTGAACTCGTTTTACATTGACGATAGTATCGGAGGCCGGTTTTCCTCAACCAGCGCGGTGGGCGGCGTGCTGCTTTCGCTTGCCTTTGGGCCGGATGTTTTTGACGAACTGCTCGCCGGAGCTCATGAAGTGGATAAGCACTCTCTCGTGGAGGATCTTCGAAACAACGCGGCGCTGCTTGATGCCCTGATTGGGGTTTATTACAGGAACGTCCTTGGCTTTCAGGCTTCGGCGGTGCTGCCGTACAGCCAGGCTCTCTGTAGGTTTCCGGCTCATCTGCAGCAACTGGACATGGAATCCAATGGCAAGTGTGTCAACCGCTTTGGCGATAGGATTTCCTATCCAACAGGACCTGTGATTTTTGGTGAACCGGGCTCCAATGGACAGCATTCCTTTTATCAGCTACTCCATCAGGGAACCGATGTCGTGCCGCTGCAGTTCATCGGCTTCCTGAAGGAACAGGACGGAGTGAAGATGGGAACCGAGGGCTCAAGCGGCCAGAAACAGTTGAATGCCAATCTCGCGGCGCAGATTGTGGCCTTCGCCAAAGGGAGGAGGGATGAGAATCTTAACAAGAATTTTGAGGGTTGCAGACCGAGTACCCTCCTGGTGGCTCGAAAACTCGACGCGCGGGTTCTTGGCGGCTTGCTTGCCCATTATGAGAACAAGGTGATGTTCCAGGGCTTCTGCTGGAATCTCAACTCCTTCGATCAGGAAGGCGTCAGGCTTGGAAAAACCTTGACAAGGACCTTGCTTAAAGGGGATTCGGTAGATGCGGCGCTAGGTGCCTATTCCGAGATTCTGGGAATAGCCTAGTTCGGCGCCTGGGTTTCGATGCGCGAGCCGGCTCCGGCCATAGCCTTCGGGAAGGCTATGAATTCTAAAGCGCGCCTCTGAAGATGAACCGGGAAGTCGGGATTATGCCGGCCCATCGGATCAATCCAGAAACTGGAAATCAGTTTGTCATAAGCATTGGCTGGCGTGTCGATTCGAGAACATCGCGCCAGAGGGAACCCCTGCTGTTAACTTGCTTCCGCTGATATGTGGCCATGCGGATCGGTACGTGAACCAGGAAATTGCTCCATTGGCCGATGATACAGGCGGTCCTGCCGGTCATAGCGGCGTGTACCGCGTTGGCGCCGAGGCGTGCACAGTAATGGGAATCGGCGGGGTCGGCCGGGGTTGCGCGGATTATATAACTTGGATCAATATATCTGATATTGGCTTCGCGGCTCCTGCCTAGCAGATGTTTTCTGATTACCCCCTTTAGAAACGGGCCTATCTTGCCATAGGTTTTATTATTCAAACCCAGTAGATTCTGACCGGCGCCTTCCGCGACGAGTATTACCGCGTGGCCGCGCCTATCGAGTCTTCTTTCAAGGTTTATCAGCAGGCCGTTTTCGCCTTCGATAGCAAATGGAACTTCGGGAATCAGGCAGAAATTGACATCGCTGGTTGACAGTGTGGTATGGGCGGCGATGAAACCTGAATCTCGACCCATCACCTGCACAAGTCCGATTCCATCGGGAGCGCTTTTCGCTTCGATGTGGGCGGCGCCCACGGCCTCCACCGCTTTTGCAACCGCGGTGTCGAATCCGAAGGACTTCTGAACGAACATGATGTCGTTGTCTATCGTTTTGGGGATTCCCACACAGGAGATTTTCAGTTTGCGCTTCCTGATTTCTTCTGTTACCTCGAGACTGGCTCTTTGCGTTCCATCGCCGCCGATGGTGAATAACACATTGATGTTCATCCTCTCGAGCGCATCGACTATGGGTTCCACCTCGCCGCCGCCTCGCGACGATCCGAGAAAGGATCCGCCCAGGTTGTGTATATCGTCGACTATGTCCGGATTGAGCTGTCGGGGTGATAGTTTGAACTCCGGATGGAAGCCGCGAAATCCATATCTGATTCCGCTGATCCTCTCCACTCCATAGAAATACCAGAGGGTTCTCGTTACCGACCGGATTACATCGTTGAGCCCGGGGCAGAGGCCTCCGCAGGTTACTATAGCGGCGTGACAGTGGCTGGGTACGAAGTAAATCTTCTCTCGCGGGCCGGCCTCTTCGAGCATCCAGGCGGGATTGTATTCGCGCCCTACCGCGGCCGCGTCCGCGGTGCTAGCGCGAAGGATGTACTGATCGTCGCGGGCAAAGTTGGCTATGGTATCGCCTAATTCAGCCGAATGGAGCTTTGGAGATGGAATTTTGCACTGTCCGAGGGTGGCAATGCTAAAATCGTATTCGGGTATCTCTTCCATAGTGTAAGAATATGTCGAAGAACAGGCACTTGCGCAAGCGCTTGGAAGACTACAGACTGAAAGGGCGGTTAGCTGCCGCGGCGGATTGAAGTTTGCACCGTTCCGCGGGTGCCGGACGGCGCTTTCTCTACCTGGGCTGATCGTGAGCCATGAGCGAACTGTGCGTGAATTGCGAGGAGCGCGAATGAAGATATTGGTGGTAGGCGGGGCCGGCTACATAGGCAGTCATGTGAGTTATGCGTTCGTGGACAGGGGAGATGAAGTTACCATTCTCGATAATTTTCGCTCCGGAAGCCGCGATAACTGTCCCAAGAGCGCCAGGATAATCGTATGTGATATAATGGACAGGCGAGAACTTGATGCGATTCTATCACTTGGATGGGATGCCGTAGTACATCTGGCGGCGTTGAAAGCCGCCGGGGAATCCATGGAAAAACCCGATGATTACGCTCTGAACAACATCAGTGGGACTATAAATCTCCTTAATTCAATGCTGGGAGCCGGGTTCTCAATGCCTGGCGCCAAGTCCCTTCCATTGGTTTTTTCCTCCACCGCCGCGATTTTCGGCGAACCGATTCGACTGCCTGTCGATGAAAACCATCCGAAGCGGCCGCTGAATTTCTATGGCTTCACAAAGTTGGAAATTGAGAATCTCCTGGATTGGTATGGAAATCTCAAGGGTTTTCGATCGGTGTCGCTTCGTTACTTCAATGCCGCCGGATATGATAGACGCGTAACCGAGCCGGAGAGAGATCCCCAGAATCTCTTACCGATTCTGATGGAGACGGCCGCCGGAATAAGGGACGGCGTAACCATTTACGGTAATGACTATGATACCTCCGATGGAACCTGCGTGCGGGATTATGTCCATGTCAGCGACTTGGCCGACGCGCATGTGCTGGCCATCGACTATCTGGTTCGGGGTGGAGCCAATGCCAAGGTCAATCTGGGCAGCGAATCGGGCATCAGCGTTGCACACATGGTGAGGGAGGCAATCCGCATCACGGGCGTTGACTTCCCTTATTCCGTCGGCCAAAGGCGTCCGGGCGATCCAGCGGTACTTGTCGCGAGTTCAACGCTGGCAAAGAAGTTATTCGGCTGGAAGGCGCGGCGAAGCAGTGTCGAATCCCTAATTGGCAGCACCTGGCGGGTATACAGGAAAGGATGATGCCCCGGGCGGAAATCATGGAGGCCGAGCACCGTGTTCCTTACATGTATCTTGTTTCAGGGTCCAAAGCAAACAGCCCGGCGGATTTAGGAATATGCGGGCCGCCCCAAGATAATATCATAAGCACGCACTGCCCGCCGCTTTGATAACTCCAAAGGTTATTGCATAAAGATAACAGCGGTAGCTACAATCGGGTTCACCATTTTTTGAGGAGAGTCAATATGCTTGCCAGGAGCATAAGCGAATTAATAGGGAAGACACCCCTTGTGAAACTGAACAGGGTAATCGCGCCAGCCGGCGCCGAAATCTATCTCAAACTCGAATCCTTCAACCCAATGGGCAGTGTCAAGGACCGCATAGGGCTCGGAATGATTCAGGATGCGGAAGAGAGGGGCTTAATCGGCCCTGACACCCTAATTGTCGAACCAACCAGCGGTAACACCGGAATAGCCTTGGCCTTCATTTGCGCGCAGAGGGGATATAAACTTGCCCTCACAATGCCGGAATCAATGAGCATGGAACGGCGTCGAATACTGAGCGCCTTGGGAGCAACCCTCCATCTCACTCCAGCCCATGAGGGGATGAGCGGCGCAATACGACGCGCGGCGGAACTAATCGAGAGCTCCCCCCCGGCGATCGGACTAAGGCAGTTCGATAATCCGGCAAATCCGAATTTTCACGAAAAAACAACGGGGCCGGAAATCTGGCAAGATCTTGAGGGCAGAGTGGATATTCTTGTCGCCGGTGTCGGCACAGGCGGAACTATAACGGGTGCGACAAAATATTTAAGGAAGAAAAATCCACTGTTAAAGGCGGTTGCCGTCGAACCCGAATCCTCCCCTGTTCTCTCCGGCGGAAAACCCGGTTCCCACAAAATACAGGGCATTGGCGCCGGTTTTGTTCCTGGTGTGATGGACACCAGGCTTGTGGATGAGATACTTACAATCAACGAAGAGGAGGCTGGTGATACCGCGAGGCGGCTGTCCAAGGAAGAGGGAATCTTCGTCGGGATATCGGCCGGTGGAAATGTGGCGGCGGCATTGAAGATTGCCGCCAAGAGCGAAAACAGGGACAAGGTTATTGTCACAATCGGCTGTGATACCGGCGAACGCTATCTCAGCACATGGTTATTTCAAGAAGGTGAAAACAAATGAAATTCGCAACTACAGCGATACATGGCGCCTGGGACAGAAAAAACTCCGTGCGGGCTGTCCCAATCAATCGAACCGTCTCTTACAATTTCAAAGACACCGAGCATGCCGCAAACCTTTTTGCGCTGAAAGAGCTCGGTCATATTTACACCAGGCTCAATAATCCGACTCAGGATGTTCTGGAGGCCAGGCTTGCGGAGCTTGAGGGCGGGACAGGAGCCTTGGCCTTATCTTCAGGTACGGCCGCCATATTCAACAGCATTATCAATGTGGCGAAAGTCGGAGATGAAATAGTCTCGTCTTCGGAACTCTATGGAGGCACCTACAGCCAGTTCAAAGATATACTGCCACAATTCGGCATCACTGTAAGATATGTAGATCCCCACGACATCTCCGCCTGGAAGAACGCGTCTAACGAGAGAACCCGGGCTTTTTACTATGAGACTATCGGAAATCCCTCTCTGCGGGTACCCGATTTTGAGGCTATCAAGAGGGTTGCAGACGATGTCCATGTTCCAGTGATTGTCGATGCCACTTTTACCACCCCCTATCTACTGAATATCATTGAGCACGGAGCGGATGTTGTAATCCATTCACTGACCAAATGGATTGGCGGACACGGAACCGGCGTTGGGGGGGCGGTGATTGACGCCGGGGCCTTTGACTGGACAGATCCGAAATTCGCCACTTTCAATGAACCCGATGCCGGGTATCATGGTCTACGCTATGCGCACGATCTCGGTGACTTATCCGCCATCGCCTTTGTCCTGAGAATCAGGCTTGTGCAGCTTAGAAATCTCGGCGCATGTCTTAGTCCCGACAATGTGTGGATTTTCCTCCAGGGGCTCGAAACTCTGGCGCTGAGAATGGATAGACATTCCAGCAATGCCTATCAAGTCGCGAAATTTCTGTTGACACGGCCCGAGGTTGCCTGGATTCAATATCCGGGCTTGGAGAAGGACAACAGCAACTATCAGACGGCGTCAAGGTATCTGAAGAAGGGATTCGGCGGGATGATTGTTTTTGGTCTCAAAGGCGGGCGGGAAGCCGGAAAGAGATTCATTGAATCCCTTGAACTTTTCAGTCATGTCGCGAATGTCGGAGATGCCAAGAGCCTGGCGATTCACTCCGCTTCAACAACCCATTCTCAACTGAGCGAGGCCGACCTGCTTGCCGCTGGTGTCAAGCAGGATATGGTTCGCCTATCGATAGGAATCGAGGACATCGACGATATAATTGAAGACTTGGAGAAAGCGTTGTCAATTACTTAGCCCGAAGTAGTATACTGTGGCTGATGGACCTTCAACTCGATCCGATTCTCGACAATCTTGACGAGTATGTCCGCCGATTGGAAGGTATCCGGGAGGCGGTGTTCTCCACAATGGTGATGGTCAACGAGATACCCGCGCCTACTTTCAAGGAGCTGGATCGGGCTAGATTTCTTGTTGACAGATTCAGTGAACTCGAGATGCTAAACGCCTCCATCGACGAGAAGGGAAATGCCATCGGAATTTTGCCGGGCCGGACGGGCGACAACGACATCCTGGTTACAGCCCATCTGGACTCGGTGTTTGACAGTACAATTGATCATACAGTAACACTCAAGCCGGATGTGGCAACAGGCCCCGGGATTGGTGACAACAGTCTCGGAGTGGCTGTTCTGGGAACTCTGCCTCTTATCATGAAACACATCGAACTGGAACTCGATTCGAATCTGGTTCTACTTGGCAGCACCCGCAGTCTTGGAGAAGGCAATCTCGAAGGTATCAGGTTTGTATTGGACAATTACAACCGCTCCTTCGTCGCCGCGCTTTGTCTGGAAGGAATCAAAATTGGGCGTCTGAGTTTTTCTTCAATTGGAATGCTTCGGGGGGAAATCAGCTACAAGATTCCAGAACTATACGATTGGACCAAATTCAACTCGGTGGGAGCAATCGTGGATATGAACGACATGATTAACCGAATCCTTGAAATCCCGCTACCGAGAAAACCAAAGACAACGATCGTTCTTGGTCAGATGGAAGCTGGAACTTCGTATAACACACTGCCTACAAAGGCCCGGCTTCGATTCGAAATCCGAAGCGAAGCCGATGAAATTGTATCCAGCCTGGCCTCCAGGATAAACTGCCTGGCCGAGGAGATGACATCGAAAACAGGCGCGCTTGTACAGTTCAAGAAAATCGCGCTTAGGAAGTCCGGCGGAACCGAGTTTTCACACCCTCTGAACACCACTGGTAGGGAGATTCTGAATCGTCTCGGAATATCGCCGCGAATCACGCCCAGTACATCAGAGGTTGCCGCGCTAATTGACAAGGGAATTCCATCAATGACTATTGGCCTGACAGATGGCGAAAATGGGGGAGATATCGAAGAATCGGTGTTTATCAAACCCATAAGCAAGGGCTTGGCTCAGCTCACCGGCCTGCTGCGGGCCATTGATGAGGGCTATTACAGTTGAGAATTAACGACTGGATAAGGGAAAACACCTATCATCATTCGGTTTTCGCCGATCTGAAAACACTGGTCGAGCAGAAAGAGGCCTCGGGTTTAAGCATTTCTCTTTGCATACCCACTCTCAACGAGGAAAAAACAATCGGAAAAGAAGTTGTGATATTCAAATCCGAGTTGATGAACCGTTATCCTCTTCTGGATGAAATAGCAGTTGTTGACTCCGGGTCTAGCGATCGCACCTTGGAAGTCGCGTCCAGTTTTGGAGCGGACACCTACCTGTCGGCGGAGATTCTACCTGAGGAGGACTCAAGGACTGGCAAGGGCGAAAACCTTTGGAAGTCGATCTATCAGCTAAAAGGAGACATCATTGTTTACATAGATGCGGACATAAAGAACATCCATCCCAGATTCGTTTATGGACTGGTTGGCCCCTTAGTCCTTAGACCGGAAGTGAGCTATGTCAAGGCGTTTTATGACAGACCCCTGGCTTTTTCGGACAACATCCGGCCCTCGGGCGGAGGTAGGGTGACAGAAATTTTGACACGGCCGCTCTTTAGCATATTTTTTCCGGAACTGACTGCCATTATCCAGCCCCTCTCCGGCGAGTACGCCGTTAGACGCAGCGTGCTTGAAACTATTTCATTCCCGGTTGGATATGGAGTGGAAACCAGTCATCTCATTGATGTCTATCAGAAACATAGAATGAAAGCCTTCGCGCAAACCGATTTGGACCAGCGAGTTCATAGGAACCAGGAAACAAGGGACCTAGGCAAGATGTCCTTCGGAATCATACAGACTTTCCTGAGACGCATGCGCAGGTATGGAATCATACATAGCGATGGCGACTATCCAACGATTTTAAGGCAGTTTCAGGCCCATGACGATTTATACGAAACCATTGAATGGAATATTCCCGAGTATGAACGGCCACCGATGATAACAATTCCCGCATACCGCGAAGCCCGAAATCTGCCGACTGATTAGATAATCAGCGCTTCAGATATCTCTCCGGTACGATTCCAAGGCCCTGGCGAACTATTCGAGGAGGCCACACCGCCACATCCACCACTGTCGAGGGCTTGCGGGCGGTGAAGGCGCCCGCATCTTCCACGAGAGAGATCATGCTGCCAAATGCGCGTTCGATTTCCATTGGATTGTTCATCGGTGCCTCACCGCTTCGATTGACACTCGTGGAGTAAAGATTGAATTCCAATGCGCTGATCAATCTCTGGATGTACTCATCCTTCGGCACTCTGAACGACGCGGTGTCACCGGAGGACATTCTGAAAATGAACGTGAAGGGACCAGGCCAGAGATTAAGGATATCCGAACTTGGCAAGATTGCGCCCAAACTTTCGAGTACGTCCACGCCGGATATCAGTTGAAGGAGGGGCTTGCTGCACTTACTAGCCTTAATCCTGTGTATCAGTAAGTTTGTGTCCGGTGCCTTCCCAACAAACCCGTAAACTGTGTCCGATGCCATGGCCACTATTCTTCCGGTTCGCAGCCTGTCCACCAGCAATTGAAAGCTTGCTTCACTCCGCCGAATCAGCATACCTGGAATTCCGTTTCATCATGGATAGAAAGAGCGTGAGCAAACCCGTGGCGACGGCGATTATCTTGTGCGAATCCTGATTCGAAGGCTCCGGCGGTTTCAGATACAATACATCACCCTCCTTGAGCACAGTTCTCGATGGCCATAGATTTCTGATGTGTATCATCTCCTCTTCATGTCGATGAAAACCCAGCGCCCGAGCTTCGATAATCACTGATTCCGGATCGCTCCTCAGCGCTTCAAGTTTCGCGGTGAGTTCTAATTGCTTTTTTTCGAGACTGCCAAGGTTTTCAAGCAGCAATTGGGTTCGAGTTCGGTTCGAAGCTGTCATAATTACCCCGGTTGCGCCAAAAAACAGGGATAGGAGAGAATTAGTCAAAAAAGCAACATAACATGCGCCGACAATGGCCGTCCGTGTCACGCTATGATTGACGGCTGATTTCATGTAGCCCTTTACACGAAGAATTCATTACTCTGTTCATTGTCTCGACAAATGTGATATCATGGACGGCCTGCAAGAATGGGTTTAACCCGCGAATGGATTTCGACGATAATCGAGGGGTGGTTTGCCGCCTTCCGGGAGTGATTATATGTCCGCAGACAAAAAACAGCGAAAAAAGCAAAACATTGAGCAATACGGTGTTTGGGTTAAGGCCGGTCCCTGGGAGATTGACGAGGGAGCTGGTTTTGAGCTTACGAACATCGACGATTCAAACGATGGAGAGTTGCCGATAACCGAGGAAGAGGAAAGAATCCTTGGCAAGCTTGAGACATCTCCATATGCAAGTTCCAGTATCTCCACCGCTGTCCCGGAAACGCATGAGCCGAAAGGCGGCGATATCGAAGTGGAGTCTCCTGACAAACTTCACAGTATAGAAGAAAAACTCGACGCTCTGAAGGATGAAATCAGTCATCTGAAAGATGAGATAAGTGAACTGAGATTGCCCTTGACAACGCGAAGTGGAAGCTCCAAGGAATCCGGGGGGTTCTTCGATAACGAAGAGGATGAGACTATCGCACTAACTGATGATGAACTGGTCAACATCCTTGATTCCGCCGATATGACCGGCGAGGTTGTGGACAAAGAAGCCCAAATTGTCGAGGACGGCAAGGCTGACACTGCCCTTCCGGAATCCGACAGTACAACAGAATTGGATAAGCATGGCGATGTTGCGATAGAAGCCCCGGAAGTCGAGCAGGAAGCAGTGGAGCGCCCTGACTCAGACGATGAATCCATCGTCAGCCTGGATGATATTGAAGATCTGCCCGACGAAGATGAGGATCTGTCCGAGGAAGACGAGGGTTCTGAAGAGTTCGAAGAAATTACGGATATAGAGACATTGGAGACGGATACCACAGAAGATGCGACTATTGAAGATTCAATCGGACTCCAAATCGAGGAGGTCGAAACCGAGCCGGATTCCTCTGACGTAATTGTCACTGACGAGGTTGAAAACGACGTGTTTGATGAGGGAGAGGAAGTCGAAATCTGGTTGGATGAGGAGAAAAGAGATCTGGCGGATGAGCGTGACACTCACGAGTTTGATATGGAAGTGATTTCCCCAAACGAATTTGGACTTGAGACACAGATGGATGGAAGCACTGAAAGCGCGAGTGATTTGACAGACACGACACAGGATATTGAAGAATTACCAGACACTGAGAACTTGGAGAAGGCATCCACCAAAATGGATATCGCACCCGCGATTGAAGTCAAAGCTACCGAACAGACTGTTGATTCTGACACTCCCGGCGAGAGCGAAATCTCTGAAAAGCTTATGGGGCTTTCAGATGTAGATGTCGACGACATGATGTCCGATGAATCAGGTATTGAATCCGCCGATAAAATCGAATTAGGTATTTACGAGGACGAAGAGAAAGAACATGACGACGTCGAAATTGAGTCGATGCCGGAATCACCAGAGGAGACGGGCGAATTGGATGTAGCCGAAATCGAGGAGGAGACGCCCGACGACGTCGAAACACCAATGCCGGAATCACCAGAGGAGACGGGCGAATTGGATGTAGCCGAAATCGAGGAAGAGACGCTCGACGACGTCGAAATTGAGTCGATGCCGGAATCACCAGAGGAGACGGGCGAATTGGATGTAGCCGAAATCGAGGAAGAGACGCTCGACGACGTCGAAACACCAATGCCGGAATCACCAGAGGAGATGGGCGAACTGGATGTAGCCGAAATCGAGGAAGAGACGCCCGACGACGTCGAAACACCAATGCCGGAATCACCAGAGGAGATGGGCGAACTGGATGTAGCCGAAATCGAGGAAGAGACGCCCGCCGACGTCGAAACACCAATGCCGGAATCACCAGAGGAGGCGGG